>Ga0210403_10002636_pt1 | contig 16111 bp, 8 predicted proteins | sample IncBWC19MmetaG_FD_150863 | JGI IMG/M metagenome (GOLD analysis project Ga0210403, IMG submission 150863) | Forest soil microbial communities from Barre Woods Harvard Forest LTER site, Petersham, Massachusetts, United States - Inc-BW-C-19-M | ecosystem: Environmental > Terrestrial > Soil >... | reverse complement strand
TCGCGCTGCGACTAAATCAACGCCCGAGAAAAACTTTGGGCTTCGAGACTCCTGCGAGTAAACTTCGCGCAAGTGTTGCGCCGACCAGTTGAGCTGGCAGCGAGTACTGGAAGGAGCGATGCCGGGAGCACGGGGATCGTCCCGTCTGGACCCCGGTTTCCCGTCCGCGGGCACGGCGGGCAACGGCGCCGAACGCTGCGCTACTTTTGTTGCTCACCTGGCCGCAAATTCTTGATCAATTGGTTGTAAATGGGGACGGACCAGTTCTGCTTGCCCAAATGGCTGCTGGCAAAGCCCTTGCCGGTGGAGATGCGGACGTGGGTCTGATCGCCTTTTGCTTCGAGAATGGCGGCGACACTCTCACCACCGGAGCCAGGACGTGTGAACGTAGCGGACACCCGAGGACGTTTGCACAACATGCGAGTGTCGGTGGCTTCTTTCACACTGCAGTTCTGACTTTCCATGGCGGGCTTCAACGCGACCACAACTTTGCTCAGTTCGAAGGGGATCACTTCGTCGACGGTTTCGGCAGCGAAGTCGAGAGGAGTGGGAACGTATTTTTCTTCTGGCGTGGTTTTGTCAAGGCTGTCTTCATCCTCCCATTGCCAGAAGGGCCAAGCGCCGCGTCCGACGAAACGGAAGGCGCCGTCCTGATAAATGAAAGAGTCCGCCCAACTGACCGCTCTGTAGTCCCCGCCGAAAACCAGTTGTGATGTACTTGTCAGCTTGATGAAGAAAAACGCATTGAAGCAGACGGGCTGCTTGATGGTGACGATGCCACTGGGCTTCATGTTGCCAGACTTGGTGACTTTATCGGGGCTGGGAGGATCGGAGGGGCCAGGCTTGAGGTCGATGTTCAGCTTTCGACCTTTGGCGCGGGCGAGTTCCTGGAGACGATTGTCGGTTTGGCTCACGAATTTGTCGAAGAGGCGAGCGTAACGCTTGGCCATGATTTCGTTGAGCTCGGGACGGATCTGGTCGGCAAACCAGTCGACGGAACTGGGAATGCGCAATTGCTCGAGAAGGCGACGGCCCTCGGCGGAGTCGCCTTTTTGATAGGCCTCGACGACGGCGGAGAACTGGGCGTTGAATCCATCCGTGGTTTGCGGGAAGGCGGGCGTAGTTTGGGCTTGCGACTGCTGCCCTAAGACAACCGTTGGAGCGATAGCAGGTCCTCCGCCAAACAGCACACACAAGACTGCTGCCAATTTGCCGCTTTTCGCCATTCGCGTCCTCGCTTCGCTTGGCAAGTGGTTGTCAGAACTCGCAACTAGCGCATCGCAGCTTTCTCCTGTTGTGAGATGCGACGAATGTGCGAAGGGAGCGAGAGATCTACTCCCCAGTTACGAGTTGCTTACTGTAGCGTCACCAGGACTTGGATTAAGCCTGTGCCCTTCGGCAAAGGCTCGAGTGCTTTTCCGACTACTGCGCCGAGCATACGCGCGCGATCAGTCCCTTTCATGGCGTAGCCGCGCAGGGATGACGTTACTAGCAGATCGCCAACGGCGATCGGCCCGTTTTCCGCTGTTACTTTGCACGGCACGATGCCTACAACTGCGAGAGGTACTTCGTCAACAGGGGCGGCTTCGTCTACTTTGTGCGTAGAACCGAGCATGCCAGGCTTCGTGGAAAAGATGCCCGCAACAAGTGTGGAATAGGGCTCGCGTGCTAAAGACAAGCGACGGTTGGCATGGGGATCTATGACCAGGAGGTCTCCTGGCGCATAGTTACTGCGGTCTCCGGAGACGGCGATAGACTCAGCAAAGTCCGCTCCGTTAGGCTGGAATCCACCGTCGGCGAAGACACGGCCCGTGCCGTCAACCCGGAAGAGGTTGATGACGGGCTGATTAATTCCACCTCGAATGATGTCGCCACCGGGAACGTTCTGGAACAACCCTCCAACGCCTTGTAGGCTATTTGCCGACCCGAATACTCCGACCCCGGGCCCGGTGCTGCCTCCCGACGAGCCTGTGACGCCTGTGGTGAAGCCCGTCGTGGAATTGGTTAATCCGACGACACCGCTGCCGCCTCCATCGTTCGTTGGGTGATTTCCGAGAACGCCTACACCGTCCGGGCTGAAGGTAGCTCCATTAACGGCAAATGTGTTGCCGCTTGAGGCGCTCGCCAGGGCCTGGATCGCGCCCCGAGTGTTAGGAGCCGTGGTTTCGACCCACAACGTGACTGGGTTCGGTTGACCTGGTGGCGCCGTCGTGCTGCTGCTGAATATGTGGAGAGGGAATAGGGGTGTAGCAATCCCGATCCCGATATTGCCGTCGGACGACTGAACTATATTGGAATCGGCCAGCCGGTAGGGAGCCACGAACTGCGGTATCACCCCTGGAGCGCCGTGACCGACGATTATCCAGTCTTGCGGGTTTGCAACGTTGGTCGGATTGGAAGAGGTGGTTTGGGCTAGCGCCGGGACAACAGAAAAAACAAACAGAATGAGGACTGCCAGAATTTTAGATTTCACGTTCTTCCTCCATTTCAAGCCATTCAGAATTTACATCAATGCAAATCGACTCGACTCCATGCTCAGAGCTGACACGCGCCGAAATCCTTGGTTACTTTTTGGGTTTCCCAAGTGAGCGTGCCGCTGCCTTTTGTTTTGATTTTTTTGAGGTGGAGCGTCATGCGCTCGCCCGGTTTGAGAGCTGCGTTTTCACCGAAGAGTGTGTAAACGCGTTTGTCTTTTTCGCTGGTCACGAGCATCCCGTTCGGGGCCGAAGTGACACATCCCGTGACTGTGCGATTGGAAGAGGCCTGGTGGATGAGGACGACGGCTACGACAACGACGACCGCGACCACTGCGATTGCGGCGGCGAGCACGTGGTCCGCGTCCGATTGCAATTGATCCGCTTGGACCGCGGTGGAAAGAGCCACGCAGAGAAGGCCAATCAGAGCTACGCGCCACAGGTATCTTGAGGTCAAATGGATTCCCTTTAAGCGTCAGGATTAGTTCTCCATCGATGACCCCTACCGAGGCCAACGATGGAGAACTTTTCGTGCAGTCGCGTGGCGGGGTGTTCCCGGAAGCCAAGAGGACGCCTGCGACTTGCCTGCTCATCTCACTTGTGGGGTTGCGGGGTCAATGGAGGGATGCTGAAGGATTAGTGGTATTTTCATCTGAAGGCGCAAAGCATTGACAGCACAGATTTTGTATTGGACTTCGAGGCGCGTAGGGAAGAGAATGGCGGCACGATTTGCCGGAAAGTCAGTTGGAAAACCACAACAGAGACTTCGTTTTCGGCCCCTTCGAGCTGCACGCCAGGTCGCGGGAGCTGTACAAGCACGGCGTCAAGCTCAAGCTGCGGCCGCAGCCGTTCCAAATCCTCAACGAACTGCTGAACAGATCCGGAGAGCTGGTAACCCGGGAAGAACTACGTGAAAGGCTGTGGTCTGCCGAGACGTTTGTAGACTTCGAGCAGAGCTTGAATACTTCTATTAAAGAGTTGCGCGCAGCACTGGGAGATTCGGCGACGGAACCGCGGTACGTGGAAACGATACCGAGGCTGGGGTATCGGTTCATTGCGAAAGCCGAGGTGATGAAAGCGGCGGCGGGGAACGGGAATTCTGCACAGGGGAAGACTAGTGTTGATGCAGTGCGGGCAGAAGTTCCGGGGCGCACGAATGGAGGGCGGCAGGGGCCGGACACCAATAGTGATTGGCAGCGGGCTGAAGAAGAAGAGGCGAGGCAGTCTAAAACGGGCGAGCCAGCGCGGGGCGCCAAGCCGCGGTGGAAGCCGGGAGGCATTGCGAAGGTAATCGCAGCCTGCGCAGCAGTGTTGGTGGGAGGCCTTGTCATTTTTCGATGGGTTGCGCCTTTGCCGCCGCCACGCGTGGTGCAAATTACGCAGCTTAGCCATTTGGGTCATGCCGAACCGTCGGGCGGAATAACCACGGATGGCGCACGGATCTTTTTCCTGAGGAGGGATCCCGACCGATTTAGATTGATGCAGATGTCTGTTACTGGCGGAGAATTGCAGTCGTTTCCATCACCCTTTGAAAGCGCCCGGATCTCAGACATTGCGCCGGACCGTTCTGAGTTTTTGGTGCAGACAACTGCATCCAGTTCATCGGGGGTCCCAGAATTATGGTTATTGCCCTCCGTCGGAGGCTCGCCCCGTCGCTTGAGCAATCTGTCTGGAAGGGATCCGACTTTCTCTCCCGATGGGCGGGAGATTGCGTACAGCAAAGAAGACGGAGTTTACGTTTGCGAGAGAAACGGGAGCAACGCGCACAGACTGGTAAGCCTGCCGAGCAATTATTCCTGGGGACTGGCGTGGTCGCCAGACGGAAAGGTATTGCGGTTTACTCTAGGCAATGAGAATGACTACGAATCTTCTCTCTGGGAAGTATCGAGGGATGGAAGTAATCTTCACGCGCTGTTTCCGGCGCGGCATGCACCACAATTTGATTGCTGTGGGCAATGGTCGGCGGACGGCCGGTATTATTTTTTTACCTCCAACAAAGGAGACTCGAATGTATACGTCAGCAGCGTGTGGGCTCGGCGCGAGAAAGGAAACCTTGCAGGCTGGTTCAAGCCCGGACCGCCGGTGCGCTTGAGCGTCGCGCCAATAAGCCTCGGGCCGGTGCGGCCGAGTGCAGACCCACGAAGATTTTTTCTGCTTGGAATTGCAAACGAGCAAAACGAGTTGCTTCGCGTCTCGCGCGACAAACTGTCGTTTTCCTCCGTCTTTAGCTCGACGGAAGGCCGTGCCGCGACCATTTCTCCCAATGGAGACTGGCTGGCTGTGATTTTAGGAGACTGGGCTTTATGGCGGAGCCGACCGGACGGAACGGAGCGGACGGAACTGGCGATGGACTTGATGGTTTCCAAGGATTATCCGCGCTGGAGCCCCGATGGACACTGGATCGTGTTCCAAGGAACGAAGATCGGGCATCCTTCCAATCTTTATAAAGTGAGCGTCGATGGGGGACCGTCAGAAGAACTGCTGCCGAATGACAAGCCTCATCGAACGCCGGATTGGTCGCCCGATGGAGAGTCCATTGTCTATTCCGTGCCTTGGGACAGCGATGCCAATCCGAAAGAAGCGAGCGGTTTGTTCATGCTAAATCTGAAGTCGCGTGAGCCGGTCAGAATCCCTGAATCGGAGGGTATGACGGACCCGCAATTATCGTCCGACGGGCGATACCTGGTGGGATTTGTGGGAGGCGAGAAGTCTACCATGATGGTGTTCGACGTTCAGACGCGCCGGTGGAAAACCGTGGCTCACGGCAACAATTTCTATCACTTGCGAAAGGCGTCAGACGGAAAGTATTTTTATTTTCAGGAGATTCCATCTCCGGGAGAGCCGCTCTTTCGAATGCATGTTGGCGATTGGAAGGTGGAACGGGTTATGAGCTTCGAGTCTATCCTGCAGGGCAACGTGGTCCGCTGCCGGTTTGCAGAGGTGATGCCGGATGGTTCACCAATAGTTATCGCCGTGCGCGGCGGGTACGAAATCTATTCCCTGGACTTGGAATTGCCTTAGACGGCCTGGGCATCTAGCAGCGTGAATCTTTTCTTGACTTTACGTGCGGGGCAAGACAGAATCTCGCCTCGGTCGGTCAGTTCGTGGGCTGTCCCCCCACCGCGTCCCTCTACACCCTGACCAGCTAAATCGATAAATAATATTGATCAACTCCGCGGAAGTGCCTGTTCAACTTAAGAAGCAACTGGGCCCCGAACTACCAGCGACTCTAGGAGTCTTACGATGAGATTGTCTGTTCGCGTGTTATGCGCCGTTATGGGAATGGTGTGTGTGTTGGGGATTTTGGCGGCGCCTCCGGCAGCAGCGCAGGTGGCTGGTTCGAACGTCAACATGGTGTCGGGGACGAAGTGGCCTAACGGCGATCCATTTTTGCAGAGGCAGAATGAGCCGTCGATGGCGGTCTCGACGAGGAATCCGTCGCACATTTTGGCGGGCGCGAACGACTACAGGTCGGTTGACTTGGAGCAGGTACTGACCGGCGGAGTGGAGACGGGCGACGCGTGGCTGGGACTTTTCAAGTCGTTCGACGGCGGATACACGTGGCAGAGCACGCTGCTGCCGGGATGTCCTTACGCGATTGGTCAATGCAAAGATAGCGGGGCATTGAGCCTGGGCAACTACCAGGCAGCCGCGGATCCAGTGGTGCGCGCAGGCACGAACGGCATGTTCTTTTACGCCGGACTGGCATTCGACAGGGCTACAACAACTAGCGCGAGTTCAATCAGCACAATCTTCGTGGCGCGCTACAACGACCTGAATAACAACGAACAGATTGATCCCATCACGTACATCGACACGCACGTCGTGGCGTCGGGCAATAGCACGCAATTTTTGGACAAGCCGTCGATGGCGGTGGACATCCCGAGGTCGGGAGCGGGGACTTGTTCATTCACAGCGAATGAGCCCGGCGTAGGACCGAATGGCGGGACGCTGGCGGTAAAGCAATCGTTCGCTGCGGGCAACATTTATCTGGCGTATACGGATTTTATCGGAGCCACGGGTGGGGCAAAAGGAACCGCCACACCGACGCACTTGATGTTTACGCGTTCGACGGATTGCGGTGTGACGTGGGGCAAGCCGGTTCAGATCAACACGGGAACGACGACGAGCCAAGGAAGCACGATTGCGGTGAACCCGGTAACGGGTGCGGTGTATGTGGCGTGGCGGCAGTTCGCGTCCACTGGTATATCCGACGCGATCATGATTGCGCAGTCGACGAACGCCGGAAAATCGTTCAGCACACCCGTACAGATTTCTAGTTTTACGCCTTTTGATCAGCCAACCTCGGGCACCACGTTTCGCACGAACGCTTATCCGGCGCTGACCTCGGACATGTTCGGTTTCGTGTATGTGGCGTTTTCGGCGCGCGGAGTAAGCGCGAGCGGAGATGCGCGGATCGTTGCAGCCGGTTCGCTGGATGGCACGCACTGGACGCCGGCGATCATGGTGGATAACCCGTCGCAGAATGCGCAGACAAATCCTTCGGGACGCGGGCACCAGATTATGCCGGCGATGACCTTCGCGAATGGCAGACTGGCGCTCCTTTATTACGATTTGCGGCTGGACCATTACGGGGATGTCTACACGCCAAACCCAGTAAGCCCTGGCAGCTATTCAGCAACGCTGCAGCCGGAGGGTGAACTTGGTCCAGGTGCGACACCAGCTGAGAAGAACCAGGTGTTCACAACGTATATCGATGATGCGAACTTGACGCTGCGGCGTCACACGCTGGATTTGCGGGTGCTGGAGCTGGGGATTTTCCCGACAGTGGTAATTGGACCGTCGGTGCTCGTGTCGCAATACGAATTCGGATGTTGCGTGAACCCGGAATCTCCGGACATCGAGCAGTTCAAGTTTAACGTGCCGAACCTGCCGCTTTTTGATTCGGGATCGGAAGCATTTCTCGGGGACTACATCGACATCGTGCCATCGCCGGCGTTTGTTCCGAACGGCAGCGGCTGGGCGTACAACTTTATGCCCAGCGTGAACCCACTGTTCCATGCGACGTGGACGGACAACCGCGACGTGGTGCCGCCACCTCCCGGGATAAGCTGGGATGATTACACCGCGCCGGTGGTTGCAGGCGCGATCAGCGTGGAGACCGGGAAACCGATTACGACGTCGTGCATGTCAGGGCAGGAAGGCATGCGCAACCAGAATATCTATACGTCGCAGATTACTGGCGGACTTGTTGCGGCCGCACCGGGGAATGCCAAGCCACTGGGGACGACAACGTTCAATGGGCAGACGGTCCCGTTCCAGCGCGCGTTTCCTGTGCTGGCTCAGAACACGACGAACGCTCCGCTGAATGTGCGGTTTTCCATCGCGAACCAGCCGACGGGCGGTACGGCGTCTTTTCTGCAGTTCTCGACGTTGACGACGCTGGACGTGACGATTCCTCCGTACTCGTCGGTGTCGCGCAGCGTGTTTGCGACTTCGACGAACGCGGCCGCCAGTATCACGGTCAATGTGGCGCAGATTTCGGCGATTGGCGGATCCCCTGTGACGAACGGACTCACGTCCACCGCGGTTTTGAATGGGGATGCCAGCAACCCCAACATCACGAATCCAAACATCACCAACCCCAACATCACAAACCCGAATATTACGAACGCGGAAGTCACGAATCCGAATATCACGAATCCAAATATTACGAATCCTAATATTACTAATACTACTATAACGAATCCTGACATCACGAACACGTCCTACTTGAATCCGAACATAACGAACACAAGCACTCCGAACATGGACGTAACGAACGTCAGCGCAACCAACCCGAATATCACGAATCCAAATATCACGAATCCGAATATCACGAACCCGAACATCACGAATCCGAATATCACGAATCCCAACATCACAAATCCGGACATCACGAACGGCTCGATTCAGGACGTGACGTATCCGATCACAAATAATGGGAACACGACGGCGTCGTACACGGTGAAGGCGGCGACAAATTCGACGGTTCCGGGCGGGATCGTGCTGCAGTTGCTGCTCAACAAGCTTTATCAGACGCCAGTGGCGGTGGACTGCCAATTGGGAGTGCAGACGCACTGGGTCACGGTCGCCAACATAACGAATCCAATGTTGTTTACTTCGTCGAATCCGAATATCACGAATCCTGATATCACGAACGCAGTGCCGAACGAGGCGTCGGTGACATTGGCTCCTGGAGAAACAGCGTACATCACGATCCGCGTCGTGAATCCTACGCCGGCGCTGACGCCGTTTAATCCGCTGACGGCGATTACGCCGGTAACGGTGCCCCAGGCGGTGAACACGACGACGGTGTTAGCAAATCCCGGAAATCCGAATCTGACGGCGCCGCCCGTTTATGCGCCGATTACGGTGCTCACGGCTGCGCTTCCTGTCACGGATCGTTTTGATGCTGGATATTCTGTTCAATTACAGTCTGCGGGAGGCAAGCCGGGCGCGACAACATGGACGGTGGCCGGCGGAGGAGTGCCTCCGGGAATCGGTCTTAGCGCATCGGGCCTGGTTTCTGGAACGGCGAATACGCCGGGAAGTTATCCAGTGACGATTCAGGTGGCGGATAGCGCCGTGCCGCCCAACGTGGGCACACAGAATTACACGCTGAATGTAAGCGCGACGCCGCTAACGCTGCAGTTTGTGTTGACGCCGCCGGACGGAGTTGTGGGCCAGCCGTACACATCAGCGCCACTGGCTGTAAATGGCGGAACCACGCCGTACACTTGGACGGCCCCCGGTCTTCCGGCGGGATTGGCGATCAACCCCAGCACAGGACAGATCAGCGGCATTCCGACAGCGGCGAATCCTGGAGGATCTATCGTAACGATCACGGCGACAGACGCGGCCACGCCGGCGGAGTCCGTCCCGTATTCTCCGACGATTCGAATCGGCGCACCGGTTCAGATTACGCCGCTGACGCTGCCCGCGGGCACGATTGGCGCGCCTTACATATTCCAGCTCAGCGCGAGCGGCGGCATCGGCGGCCTGGGATTTGGTCCGCCAGCTCCGGCGACGGGTGTGACGCTATCCAGCAGCGGTTTGCTGAGTATTGCGAATCCGCAAACGTCCAGCATAACGTTCACTATTAATGTCCACGATGGGTCACAGCCAGTCTTCCAGACAGTGAACGCGAATTACACGATCAATTTCGCTGGTCCAGTCATTGGCAATGTGACGTTTAAAAATCAGCCGCCGAACTATGTTGGAGGCTTGCCGAACCCCAATAGCCCAGTCGTTGTGCATGTTGCGGACAACACCAACAGCGCCATTCCCGGAGCGAATGTGACCTTGTCGTTCAACGGGACGCCACCGTGTTCCACGGCAGTATTGAGCGGCACTCTAACGCAACAGACGAACGCCACGGGGGACGCCTTCTTTACGGACCTGAACGTGGACCGCGGCCAAACCGGGTACACGTTGAGGGCGACAGTAAGCAGCGTGTTCGGCGTTTCCAATCCGTTCACAGTGAATGGATTCTGCGGCACGGGCGGATTGAGTGCAGCTCGCGACTTTCCGACGGCGACGTTGCTGCCAAACGGCCAAGTGTTAGTGGCGGGAGGCCAAATTACAGGTACCACGGCAACCAACGCAGCAGATCTGTACGACCCAGTGGCAGGAACATCCACCGGCATAAGCGGGCTGAACACAGGACGCTATGGGCACACCGCCACGTTGCTGAATGACGGGACGGTGTTGATCGTCGGAGGCACAATCAACTCCACGTATCTAGGCTCGGCGGAGATATACAATCCTGGCACTCAAACTTTCACCACATTAGGTAACGGCCTAAATACGCCGCGTGCCTATCAAACCGCAACGCTACTCGCCGATGGAACTGTCTTGATTGCTGGAGGCGCGAATGGAGGCGCGCTGGTTAGCGCGGAGGTCTATAATCCGGCTAATCAGACATTCACGAACGTGGGGCCGCTAAACACGCCTCGAGTTTCGCACGGCGCGGCACTTCTGCCGAACGGAAAAGTCCTGATCGCTTCTGGGCTAGATGCGACAGCGGAGCTCTACGACCCCGTCGCGCAGACTTTTACCCTTACAGGCAACCTGAACACGGCACGCCAATCTCCGACCGCCACACTGTTGCCAACCGGAAAGGTGTTAGTCGCCGGAGGGTTACAGTCCAACGGCGCTACGGGGATCGCCACGGCGGAGATTTACGATCCGGCGGCGGGAAGTTTCTCGTTCACCGGCAGCCTCAACAATGCGCGCGGATCGCAAACGGCGACCTCGCTACCGGATGGAACCGTCTTATTAGCAGGCGGATTTAACTGCCCGCCCCCCTCTTGCACGAATCCGATCCAGGGCACTGCGGAGATTTATAACCCGTCGTTCGCAACCTTTGCGCTTACAGGCAGCCTGATCAACGCCCGGTACAATGACGCGGCTACCGTGCTGAACGACGGAACCGTGCTGCTCGTCGGAGGATTCAGCGGCAACAGCACGACGGCAAGCAACGAGCGCTACTACAGCACCGCTCCGCTCGCTGCGTTGCAGTTGACCACTCCGACGGTCCTGGCCTCCGGTCAGCCAGACACCACGACCTTCACGAATCCGACCGCGTTCAACGGAGCCGCTACGGGCATCACGTCAATCGGCTTCAATGGCATATTGACGCCACCGACTCAGTTCCTTGGATTCAATCCGCTCATTGTTTCTGGGTACAACTTCTCCACAACCAACCCATCGACGGCAGTGAACGTGACAACATCATCGTTCTACTCTCCGAATATCTATGGGGCGGACTTCATCATCGATTCCTCGAACGCCGGCCCGAATAATGAGGTCACCATCATTCTTCCGGCGCCCACACGCGCTTTGGGGATCGACTATGGCGGGTTTGGGGGAGGGTCAACCGGATCGATTTCGTTGTCGAACGGTTTTGTCTTGCCGCTAAGCGGTTTACCGGCGGTGGGACAGACGACGTTCAGCGGATTCGTCTCAGCAACGCCGTTCAATGCTCTGACGTTTAGCGTAAATAACGACTCCTGGGTCGTGCTGGATCTATTGGCGGCAACGGCCAATACAACCCTTACGAGCGCCACGGAAGGAGTGCCGTACACGCAGGTGCTTCTGGAGCAAGGGGGGGTAGGCCCACTGACATGGACGCTAGCCAACGGTTCATTGCCGCCTGGAATGAATCTAAGCTCGAGCGGTGTCATTACGGGGACATCCGCGACTTCGGGCGCATATACGTTTACAGTGCATCTCGTCGATTCGAGCCCGACACCGAAGACGGGCACCAGCGGTTCGCTGACGTTGACCGTTCGTCCTCTGCCGCCGACGAACTTGATCGTCGGGCCTGGTGGACCGAGCGCAGCGATCCTCACGTGGACGCCCAGCAACTCAGGGGATGTTGCCGGATACAAGGTTTACAGAGGAACTTCCTCCGGCAACTACACAACGGTGATCAGCGCCGGCAACGTTATTGGCTACACGGATACGCCGGGCACTGGCTCGTGGTACTACGTCGTAAGCGCCGTAAGTAATTTGGGGGCCGAAAGCGTGGTCTCCAATGAGGTGCACATAAACGTGCCGTAGCGGCCGAGTGAGTGCAGCAGCTGAAGGATGAAGGGCAGTTAGTGAGAAGAAATACGGCGCTGGGCGTCCGCCACGAGCGGATCCCCGGCGCCTTTTTCTTTGATGGAAAGAAAAGTTTTGTAGGATTCGGCGGCGCCAGGGCTGTTGAGGCCTTCGCGGGCGCGGCCCTGGTAATAGTAAACGGCGGGCAGAACGTGATAGCTGGGAACGTCGTCGAGGAAGACGGAAGTGGCTTCGCCGCGGCGCTTCAGACAAATGTCGAACTCCGAGGAAGCTTCGGTGAAGGCTCCCGCGTCAAGGTAGGCGCGGCCCATGTCGAAATGGCCAAGCCAGGTGTCGGCAAGTTTTTGCGCTTCCTGGAACGCATTTAGCGCATCGCGCGCGTTGCCCTTTTTTAGTTGGGCTTCGCCAGCAATCAATTTTGCGTAAACCTGGGGCTCGGTTTGCAGGCGCTGCGAAAGAGGCGCTACAAGTTGCAGCGCTTTGGCTTCCTGGCCAGCGGCTATATAAACCTGCGCGGCGCGATAAATCACGCCGGGATCTTTGCTGTCGGCGGAAGCCTTGGCGGCCGAAGCAACGGCTTCTTGCGTTTTTCCCAGGGTCAATTGAATCACGGCGAGAGTAGCGGTGCGATCGGCGGCGGACTCGGCATCTTTGGACGTAAGATCGTTCGCAATGGCCTTCTGCAAAATATTTGCGGCGTCGGCGAGCTTGCCTTCGTAAAGGGCCAAGTCCGCCATTCCGGTGGCCGCGATAGAAGCGCCATAGGAACTCACGTCTCGAAGTTTTTCGTAATGCGCCTGACTCTCCGCCGTGTGGCCAAGTCCCAATTCCGCCAGGGCGGCGGTGCGCAGAGCGTGATCAAATTTGGGATTTTCCTGGAGAATAGCCTGCGCTTCCTTTGTGGCGGCGTCAAAATCTCCCGCGTACAGCGCGTACATCGAATAATTGTCTTGTTGCAGCACGCTATGCGGCGTGATTTCCAGCGCCCGCTTTTGTTCTTCAAGAGCTTTTTTCATATCCCGGCTGAGGAAGTAGGCGAAGGCCAGGTTTGCGTGTCCGGAAGTGTCAGCTGGATACTGGCTGACCAGTGCGGTCAGCTCCTGCATGGCCTTCAGCTGATCGCGCATGAGCAGGTAATAGCCGCTGCGGGTGCGGTACTTCTCGCGATCCGTCATGCGGTCGATGTGCGACATGGCGAGGCCATAATATTTTTCGGCGTCCTGGCGCTTTCCGTGATTTGCATCGATGGCAGCCATACCCGCGTAGGCGCGCCCAAGATTGGGATCCAACTCCACCGCTTGCGAGTAAGCTTTCAAGGCGTCGTCCCACTTGGCGGCGAGCTGAAAATCCTGCCCCACGGCGTAAGCGTGCGCGGCTTCCAGCGAGCTCGCGCTGAAAGTTTCCGCAGCGGCTTGCTGCGCGGACTCAGGCGTTGTGTCGCCGAGACCCTTGCGAATTCTCTCGGCTAGTTTTCCCGCGGCGGCGAGAACATCTTGTTTGTTCGAAGCGCTTTTTTCTTCCGTGACGATCGACTTGCCTGTGGCGGCATCCAACGCGCTAACGGAAACCTTGTAGCCGCTTCCCGCCTGTGCGATGGAACCAGTGACAACCGCGTTGACGCCTTCACTCCTGGCGACGAGTTGCGCCAGCGAAGCGTCCAAATGTGCCGCGCCGGGTTGAAGACGCGCAGCATCCTTCTTCGCCTGGCCGCGATTGAACGAGGAAATAAATGGCGCGCCTTCGAGGGCAATGCCGAGCATGGGCTCGAGCGTGCCGTCAAATACCGAATCGCCGGTCTTGTTGTCGAAATCCGCGATCAGTAGGGTCACCGGTGGGTGAGGAGCAGTGGGTTGTGGGCTGGTTCTGAAACGGAAGTATAAGATCCCCGCAATCACGACGACTCCGAGCCCAGCAGCGAGCCATTTTGCGGAGCCGGGCAATACAGAGGCTGGGAGCGTAACAACACGAGTTCCGGCACCGGGGCCTTGCCAAATTTCAATTTGCTGGAGCAATTGTCCAACGTTGGCGTAACGCTTCTGGGGGTCGATTTCGAGGCACTTCCGCACGATGTCGCTGAGCGGTTTCGGAACGGACTTGTCGAGTTCATCGAGCGGCCTGGCGGGCTCGTTGGTACGCTTCCAGAGCTTGCCCATCACCGAGTCGGCGTCGAAGGGCACGATTCCGCTGAGCATTTCGTAGAAAATAATGCCCAGGCTGAAGAGGTCCGAGCGCTCATCCAGCTTTTGCCCCTTGGCCTGCTCTGGGGACATATAGTCCGGTGTGCCGATCAATGCGCCGGTTTGCGTCATGCCCGCGCCAAGCATGGAGCGCGCAATGCCGAAGTCCATGACGTAAGCGCGGCCGGATTTATCCAGCATGATGTTTTGCGGCTTGAGGTCGCGATGGATGACGCCTTCGTTGTGCGCCGCTTCGAGAGCGCGGCAGACTTGCGCCAGGATGTTGGCCGCTTCCGCTGGCTCGAGTTTTTTTCTTCGCCGAAGGACGCCCTGCAAGTTCTCGCCTTCGATGTACTCCATGGTGATGAACTTGATGCCTTCGGCCTGGCCCAAATCAAAAATGCGGATGACGTTTTTGTGAGTGATCTGGCGCGCGAGGATGAGTTCCTGTTTGAAGCGCCGGAGAATTTCGGGATTGGATGCCATGTCGGCGCGAATCACCTTGATGGCGACCTGGCGGTCCAACTCTTTGTCGTGGGCCTGATAGACAGCGCCCATGCCGCCTTGTCCCAGGAGGCGGACAATTTCGTAACGGGCACCGATCGACGTGCCGGGGCTCAGTTGGATGAGAGCGGTGTTCGAGACGACGCCATCGGCAGCAGGCACGGACCAGCCTTGACCGCCCGTGGCCAGAGTCTGGTCAGCGAGGGGCAAAGGCGTGGTGCACTTTACACATGCGACCGAGGTTTCCGGATTTTCGTAACTGCACTCTGGGCAGACCATTGCCGTCACGCGCTGGTGGCGTGAACGCGTTTATTATGAAGCCTTTACAGGAGAATTCAAACATAAGAAGGTCTTTTGTGTTCCGTAAGCCCTGTAGGTGAGGGGATCGCTATCTATTTGTTACGTCACCGGATTGGTATAGAGCGGAAGGCAGAGGCCATGCCAAACTGTGCTCCGGGGAGAGAGGAAAGCCGTCCAAATCACCCCTCGTGCGCTTTTTAAGATTTCCTCAGGCTGGTGAATTCCGCGTGGTATGCTCACGCGATTCCCGTTAGAATCAGCGCGCGCCTTTGTTTTTTCATTTTGTTGCGTTCATGAAAAAGATCATCGTTGCCGTTGGTAGCACACGCAAACCAAAGCTTCGGGCCGTTACGGAAGCTCTGAACGCGTTTGCGCCGAAACTCGTTCCGGACGGTGATTTCGAAGTCGTGGGCCTGGAAGTGGAGAGTGGAGTGAGCCCCACGCCTACGTCTTCTGAGGAGTTGATGCGCGGAGCGCGGCAGCGTGTGGAAGCGCTGGCACGGCTGGCCCACGAAACGCACAAGCCGTGGCGCTATTTTGTCGGGCTGGAAGGTGGGCTTGAGGTCTTGCAGGATGACCGGAGCCGGCGAGTGTTTTTGGAGAGCTGGGCTTACGTGAGCGACGGCACCCGAGGATATTACGGACGATCCGGCGGCATCGAATTGCCAGAGGAGCTCGCGCACGAAGTCCTGGAGCGAGGATTCGACTTGTCGGATGCCATCGACCGTTTTGCGGGTGCGGTGGGCATTCGCGATGGTCAGGGCGCTTGGGGTGTTTTGTCCTCAGATTTAATTCAGCGGGACGAATCTTTTCGTGTGGCGGTGATCACGGCGTTTGCTCCGTTTTATAATGCGAAGATGTATGGCAGGGCGGTGAGGAGCGCGAGTTAGGCAGTTTTAGGTAAAGCCAGGGGAGAGAAGAGTGGACATCGTCAAAGGCAACATGGGCTGGATCGAAGTGGTGGTTGGCCCGATGTTTTCGGGTAAGAGCGAAGAGTTGATCCGCCGGTTGCGGCGCGCCGAGATTGCGCGGCAGCGCGTACAGATATTCAAGCCGGCGATTGATGAACGTTATGCAGCCAACGAA
>Ga0210403_10002635_pt1 | contig 16114 bp, 16 predicted proteins | sample IncBWC19MmetaG_FD_150863 | JGI IMG/M metagenome (GOLD analysis project Ga0210403, IMG submission 150863) | Forest soil microbial communities from Barre Woods Harvard Forest LTER site, Petersham, Massachusetts, United States - Inc-BW-C-19-M | ecosystem: Environmental > Terrestrial > Soil >... | reverse complement strand
GACAACACGCCTCAAGCACCTTGCGATCTTTCCTCGAAAGGTGGACTTCTCTTGCTTCGGGTATCATCCATATCTTGAATCACGACTCACGATCCAAGAAAAGTGGGTACTAGTGCCGCTTTTCGATTTGAAGTCCCCGAACCGAATTCGCCGCTTGCAGTGCAGGGACTTCAAATCGGCGGCACAAGACCGCCTGTCTGTGAGACGCGGCACAGTTCTTCGGGGGCTTCCACAGCGACGCCATAGTCGGCTATATCGGCCCCACGTTGAACGGGGCGCCGGAGTCGCGCGTCAAAGCGGGATCGAAGCACCGAAAAGCCATTGTGAAGAAAAAGTAACACAGCGTTGTTTATTCTGTTCATGGGCGGTTCACGCCAGCCGGGTTCATCTTGATGGCGCAATTGGTGCAGTTCAGCTCTGGAGGCAGCCGTGCGCTTGCTTGTCGTTGAGGACGATCCGGATCTCAATCGTCAACTCACCACCGCGTTGAGCGACGCCGGATATGTGGTCGACCGCGCGTTCGACGGCGAAGAGGGCCATTTTCTCGGCGACAGCGAGCCCTATGATGCGGTCGTGCTCGACATCGGCCTGCCGAAGATGGACGGCATTTCCGTGCTCGAAGCCTGGCGTCGCAACAAGCGTGCGATGCCCGTCCTGATCCTGACCGCGCGCGACCGCTGGAGCGACAAGGTGCAGGGTTTCGACGCCGGCGCCGACGACTATGTCGCAAAGCCGTTTCATCTCGAGGAAGTGCTGGCGCGGATCCGCGCACTGCTGCGCCGCTCCGCCGGCCATGCCCAGTCCGAATTGACCTGCGGGCCGGTGTCGCTCGATACCCGCACCGGCAAGGTCAGCGTGTCGGGCAATCCCGTCAAGATGACCTCGCACGAGTACCGGCTGCTCGCCTATCTCATGCACCATTCGGGCCGCGTGGTGTCGCGTACCGAGCTGGTCGAGCATCTCTACGACCAGGATTTTGACCGCGACTCCAACACCATCGAGGTCTTCGTCGGCCGCATCCGCAAGAAGCTCGACGTCGACATCATCCAGACCGTCCGGGGCTTGGGATATTTGCTGACGCCGCCGCCCGCCGGTGCTTAATTAAGGCGCATGCGCCGTAACTCGCTTGCCACCCGGCTGTTCCTCTCCGCGACCGCCTGGGTGGTGGTGATCCTCGCCATCACCGGTGTCGTGCTGTCGTCGGTCTACAGAGACGCGACCGAACGCGCCTTCGACCGCCGGCTCAATCTCTATTTGCGCACTTTGATCGCCGAGGTCGCCACCCCGGACGAGCCGCCGGACCGCCAGTTCCAGTCGCTCGGGGAGCCGCTGTTCGAACTGCCGCTGTCGGGCTGGTACTGGCAGATCACCCGCACCGATTCCGAAAAGCCCGAGGTGCGCGCCTCGCGCTCGCTGTGGGACAAGAAGCTGCCGAAGCTCGAGGAGCACGGCGTCGATCTCTCCGCGGCCGGCATCCGCATCGGCTATGTCGATGGTCCGGAAGGGCAGAGCCTGCGCATGGTCGAACGTCCGGTCGATCTCGGCGCCGACGGCAAATTCCTGGTCAGCGTCGCCGGCGACGCCTCGGAGATCTTCGACGAGACGCGCAGCTTCGACTATTACCTCGGCGGCACCTTTACCGCGCTCGGCATCGTGCTGCTGCTCACCACCATCTTCCAGGTCCGCTTTGGCCTCGCGCCGCTGAAACGCATCTCGGAATCGATCGCCGACATCCGCTCGGGGCGCGCCGAACGGCTGGAAGGCGAATTTCCCGTCGAGATCGATCCTCTGGCGCGCGAGACCAACGCGCTGATCGATGCCAACCGCGAGATCGTCGAGCGCGCACGCACCCATGTCGGCAATCTCGCGCATGCGATCAAGACGCCGCTGTCGGTCATCGTCAACGAGGCCGGCGCGCATGGTGCCGATCCCTTCGCGCACAAGGTGCTGGAGCAGGCCGACCTGATGCGCGACCAGGTGGCGCATCATCTGGAGCGCGCGCGCATCGCCGCGCGCGTCACCACCATCGGTACGATCACGGAAGTCGCGCCCGCGATCGAGGCGCTGCAGCGGACCATGGAGAAAATCCACCGTGACCGCGGCATCGTCATCGAGATCAAGGCCGACCCGAAGGCGAAATTCCGCGGCGAGCGGCAGGATCTGGAGGAGATGGCCGGCAACCTCGTCGACAACGCCTGCAAATGGGCGTCCTCGCGCGTCTTCATCGAGGTGCTGGTCGAGCGGCCGACTGAGCCCGGCGCGGGGCCGATTCTCCGGATCATTGTCGACGACGACGGCAAGGGCCTGTCGGCGGCCGAACGTGCCAAAGTGTCGCGCCGGGGCCAGCGGCTGGACGAGTCCAAGCCCGGATCGGGGCTCGGGCTGTCGATTGTGGTCGATCTGGCCGCGCTTTATGGCGGCAGCCTGGTGCTCGGAAATGCGCCGATCGGCGGTTTACGGGCCGAATTGGCGCTACCCGGGATTTAGCGCTCCTCAACCACGTTTGGGATGTCACAATTACTCAACGACTTCTTAATCCCGGGGCCCTTAAGGTAGCCGGTGGAGGCATCTTGCCGTCCCCTGCCATAGAATCCGAATCAAAACGCATGGGCCAGGAATCGATCGAGCGGCTGAGAATGTATCTCGGGCAGCTCCCGCCGCAGTCGCAAGCACTGCTGATGCGGGAGTTCGAGCGCGCCATCGAGCGCGGCCAGGATGTTGCCGTGGCAACCCTGGTGCTGCAGCAATTGCGCATGGTCGTGCGCGCACCCGACGAGCAGGCGACCGAGACGGATACGCCGCCGCCGGCGCGCACCGAAGATGTCGCGCGCATCCTTTTCCAGCCGCTCGAACCGTTTCTGGTCGACGGCAATGTTCCGATGCGGCCCGGTCAGATCCGCCGCAGTTCGCTGACGCCGGTTTGGCAATGGCTGACACGCGACGGTGCGCCCGACCAGGTCGGCGAGTTCGAGAAGGTTTTGTCGCGCTTGCCGGCTGACGCAGCGCCGCCGGAAGCGGCGATCCGCAAGCTTCAACTGGCGGTGGCCGACGCCGTCTTCCAGGTCACCTCGCCATCCGGTGGCGCCAATCAGCGTGCATTGGCCCGGATCGGTGCGCCAAATGTGATCGAGGATTTGTTGGCGATCGGATCGGTGCTGCAGGCGCGCGAAGCGCTGGATGCGCTGGGAGGCCGGCTGCCGATGTCGATCCGCAATTTTGCCGGCGAGCAGATTGAATCGACCTTCGAGGCGCTGAACATTCCGACGCTGCAGACGCCGCAATTATTGCCGTTCGCGCTGTCGCTGTTGAAGCAGCGCCTGACCGCGCCGTGGCAGATCATCCGCATCGCCATCCGCATGGCGGCATCCGACGACGAAGTGCGCGTGGCGACGACGCCCTACGGCATGGCCGTCACCATCGCGCTCCATGACCTGTTTTGCCTTGCCGTCACCTTGCGCACGGACATCAGGCGCGGCCAGTTCGACAAAGTCCCCGACGATCTCAAGGCGCTGCATGACGGCGTGCGCGGCCTGCGCACCGAGCTCGATCTGCGCCAGGATTCGACCTGGGGCAGGCAGCTCGCCTCGATCCGCGCCGAGATCTCCAGCACCCTGCAGTCCGAAATCGACACCGTTCCCGGGCGGGTCCGGCGCATCCTGCGCCAGCGCTCCGACAAGGACATCCTCGCCGGCGCCAGGATCGACAGCTCCGAGGTCGACGATACCGCGGCGCTGATCGACTTTGTCGCGGTCTGCCGCACCTACGCCAGCGAGCTCGCGATCAATGAAGTGACGCTCAGGACCTATTCCGACCTGCAGCAATATGTCGAGAAATCCACCGAGGCGCTGGTGCAGTCGCTGCGCGCCGGCGACCTGAGGGCGCGCGCCTACCGGCAGATGCAGGCCGACGCTGCGGTTCGCTTCTGCGAGGCCCTGTTCGGGCGCGAATACGCTTCGCTGATGAGCCGGGCCGTCGAAAACGCGCTCACCAGCGAACGCAAATCCTCGCGCGCCGGTTAGGTAATAGTCCAACGCCGCCTCTGCAATTTCCGGTTGACGCGCTTGTGGCAGGCACATACCGTCATGCGCAGAAGTCCGGTTTGCCATTTTCCCTTCCCCATCTTTTCCCCGCATGAATTCAGCCATTAATTTCGTCGAACTTGAGAACGGCGTGGTCTCGGCGACATATCGGAACCTGGTGATCAGGGCGAAGGTCTTGCTCGTTGAAAAGGCCAGCGGCGAGCCGCTCGCCGAGCCGGTCACCACGATCACGTCGCCGCTGCCGATCAACAGCCTCCGGATCCGCCTGCCTGACGGAATCAGGGTCGGAATTTATTTCCTGCTGGCGCGCAATGCGCATGGCGAGGAAGTCGCCCGCAGCGCCGACTTCACTATCGGCTAACCGATTATTATCATTGAATTTTATGTCTAATACCGACATGCCGCAGAATTGACTATTGTCAATTGCCGTGGCTTGCGGCTGTGGTGTAAAGCGGCGCATCGAGTAGGGGCGCGGGCCGCCCTCGCGGGAACTTGCCTGATGAATTTGTGGTTCGTGTTCGCGCTGATGACGGCGGCCGCGATCTTTGCCGTGTTGCTGCCGCTCGGGCTCGGCAGCCGCGCGCAGACGGGCGGCAATGAGGCCTTGGTCTACAAAGATCAGTTCGCCGAGATTGACCGCGATGCGGCCGCAGGCCTCATCGGGGCCTCCGAGGCGGAAGCCGCGCGGGTCGAGATCGGCCGCCGGCTGCTGGCGGCTGCCGATCGGCCCGTTCCGCCGCCTTTGCAGTCGAGCGTCACGTTTCGCCGTGTTGCGGCCGGCATCGCGCTGGTGGGGCTGCCGCTGCTTGCGCTTGCCGTCTATCTGCCGCTGGGCTCGCCAAGGCTTCCGGATTTCCCGTTGGCCGAGCGCACGCGCGCGCCGGATGCGACGCAGCCCTTGGAAAATCTGGTGGCGCAGGTCGAGCAGCACCTGGAAAAGGACCCGAATGACGGGCGCGGCTGGAGCGTGCTGGCGCCGGTATTGCTGCGGCTCGGCCGCTATGACGACGCGGTTCGCGCCTTCCGCAATGCGATCACTTATAGCGGCGACAGCGCGCCGCGCCGTGCCGATCTCGGCGAAGCGATCGCGGCCGCCGCCGGCGGCGTGGTCACTTCGGAGGCGAGGGCAGAATTCGAGCGCGCGCTGGCGCTCGATGCCGGCGACGTGAAGGCGAAATACTTCGTGGGGCTGGCGGCCGAGCAGGACGGCCGCAAGGCCGACGCCGCCGCGATCTGGCGCACCATGCTGGAGAAGGCGCCCCCGAATGCCCCCTGGCGTCCGCTGCTGCAGGACTCCCTGGTCAGGGTCGGTGCACCCGCGGCTCCCGCGCTTTCCGACCAGACCATGGCGGCGGCCAAGGACATGAAATCGGACGATCGTGACGCCATGATCCGGGGCATGGTCGAGCGGCTGGCGACGCGCTTGAAGCAGAACGGCGACGACGTCGACGGCTGGCTGCGGCTGGTGCGGGCCTATCTGGTGATGGGCGATCGCGACAAGGCGAGGAGCGCGCAGACCGACGCGCGGCAGGCGGTCGGCGGCGACGCCGAGCGGCTCAAGCAATTGAACGAGGGCCTGAAAAGTCTCGGGCTCGACGGATGAGAGAGGACCAATGACGCGCAAGCAGCGTCGCCTGACCATGATCGGATGCGCGCTTGTCGTGCTCGGCTTCGCCGCGGGCTTGGTGCTGTATGCCCTGCGGGACTCGATCGTGTTCTTCTCCACGCCCTCGATGGCGGCCGAGCAGCACATCGCGCCCGGCAAGCGATTCCGGCTGGGCGGGCTGGTGCAGCCAGGCTCGCTGGTCTGCGGCGGCAGCCAGATCAGTTTCGAGGTCGCGGACGGCGGCGCGAAATTGCCGGTGACGTACAAGGGACTTCTGCCGGACCTGTTTCGCGAAGGGCAGGGCGTGATCGCCGAAGGCGCGCTCGATGCCTCCGGCACCTTCCGCGCCGATACCGTGCTCGCCAAGCATGACGAGAACTACATGCCCAAGGACGTCGCCGATGCCCTGAAGAAGCAGGGGCACTGGAAAGACGATTACGACAAGAAGCTCGCCGAGAACATCAAGGGCGCGAGCTGCGCGCATGGAGGGTCGTGAGGTGATCGCGGAAGCCGGACATTATGCGCTGGTGCTGGCGCTCGGACTGGCGCTGGTCCAGTCCTTCGTGCCGATATTGGGCGTGCGCTGGGGCGATCCGGCGCTGATGAACGTTGCACGCTCGACCGCGCTCGCGCAGTTGCTGTTCGTCGCGTCGTCCTTCACCGCACTCGTCACGCTGCACGTCACCTCGGATTTCTCCGTGGTCAACGTGTTCGAGAACTCGCACTCGTTGAAGCCGCTGATCTACAAGATCACCGGCGTCTGGGGCAACCACGAAGGCTCGATGCTGTTGTGGGTGCTGATCCTGGCGCTGTTCGGTGGCCTCGTCGCCGCCTTCGGCAACAACCTGCCGCTCTCGCTGCGCGCGCATGTGCTCGCGGTGCAGGCCTGGATCGCCGGCGCGTTCTACCTGTTCATCCTGATCACCTCGAATCCGTTCCTGCGCATCGCCGATCCGCCGATCGAGGGCCGCGACCTCAATCCGGTGTTGCAGGACTTTGGGCTGGCCGTACATCCGCCGATGCTCTATCTCGGCTATGTCGGCTTCTCGATCTCGTTCTCCTTTGCGATCGCCGCCCTGCTCGAGGGGCGAATCGATGCGGCGTGGGCGCGCTGGGTGCGGCCGTGGACGCTGATGGCCTGGATTTTCCTGACGCTCGGCATCGCCATGGGCTCGTACTGGGCCTATTACGAATTGGGCTGGGGCGGCTGGTGGTTCTGGGACCCCGTCGAGAATGCCTCGCTGATGCCATGGCTCGCCGGCACGGCACTGCTGCACTCGGCGCTGGTGATGGAAAAGCGCAACGCGCTCAAGGTCTGGACCATCCTGCTGTCGATCCTGACCTTCTCGCTGTCGCTGCTCGGCACTTTCCTGGTGCGCTCGGGCGTCTTGACCTCGGTGCACGCGTTCGCCAGCGATCCCACGCGCGGCGTGTTCATTCTGTTGATCCTCTGCGTCTTCATCGGCGGCAGCCTGTCGCTGTTCGCAGGCAGAGCGTCGTCGCTGAAGCAGGGCGGGCTGTTTGCGCCGATCTCGCGCGAAGGCGCGCTGGTGCTCAACAATCTCTTCCTCACCACGGCCTGCGCCACCGTCTTCATCGGCACGCTCTATCCGCTGGCGCTGGAAGTTCTGACCGGCGACAAGATTTCGGTCGGCGCGCCCTTCTTCAATCTCACCTTCGGGCCGCTGTTCGTGCCTTTGATGATCGCGGTTCCCTTCGGGCCGATGCTGGCCTGGAAGCGCGGCGATCTCCTCGGCGCCGCGCAGCGCCTGCTCGCCGCCGGGGTTGCGGCATTGATTGCGATTGCGATCGCCTGGGCCTGGGCGAGTGGCGGCAGCGCGCTGGCGCCGCTGGCGATTGGCCTTGCGATCTTCGTTATCGCCGGCGCGGTGAGCGATCTCGTCGAGCGCATGGGCCTGTTCCGCAATCCGCTTTCGATCTCGTTCCGCCGCGCGCTCGGCCTGCCGCGCTCGGCCTGGGGCTCGGCGTTCGCGCATGCCGGCATCGGCATCGCCCTGATCGGGATCGTCTGCGAGACCACCTGGAACAGCGAATTTATCGGGACAATGAAGCCGAACGACGTCATCCCGTTCTCCGGCTACCAATTGAAGCTTGATAGTCTCTCGCAGCGGCAGGGACCGAACTATCGCGAGTTGGTGGCCAGCTTCATCGTCAGTCTCGACGGCGAGAAGCTTGCCGTGATGACGCCGTCGAAACGGAATTTCACCACCCGCGGCGGGGCCTCGACCACTGAAGCCGCCTTGCTCACCCGCGGCGTCAGCCAGCTCTACATCTCCCTCGGTGATACCACCGCCGATGGCGGCATTACCTTGCGCATCTATCACAAGCCTTTGGTGCTGCTGATCTGGTTCGGCCCGGTGCTGATGGCATTCGGCGGCGTGCTGTCATTGTCGGATCGGCGCTTGCGCGTGGGCGCGCCGAAGCCAGCGCGGGCGCTGCGCGGCCTGCAGGCGGCGGAGTAGGGCATGAAGCGGATTCTTGCAGCCGCATGCCTGCTTGCCGTGATCGGGTTAGCTCCGGCGCGCGCAGTGCTGCCGGATGAGGTCATGCACGATCCCGTCAAGGAAGCCCGCGCCCGCGATCTGTCGCGCGAGCTGCGCTGCATGGTCTGCCAGAACCAATCGATTGACGATTCCGAAGCGCCGCTCGCGCGCGATCTTCGCCTCTTGGTGCGCGAGCGTATCGCGGCCGGCGACAGCGATACCCAGGTGATCGATTTCCTGGTCGCGCGCTATGGCGAATTCGTTCTGCTGAAACCGCGCTTCGAGCGCCAGACTCTCGTGCTCTGGCTGGTGCCGCCGCTGGTGCTGATCGGCGGCGCCCTCGTGCTTTGGCTGCACATCAGGCGACGTCCGAAGGGCAATACGGAGCTGGCAAACCGGCCGCTCTCCGCGGACGAAGAAGCGCGTCTGGCCGCCCTTATGTCGGGCGAGGCGCCGCCGGAAAAGCCGTAGGCCTTTTTGTCATATTTCTTGTCATATTTCCTGGGCGATACCGATGTTCGTGGCGCCCCGCGAAACGGCGCGAGAACCCCTGCAAGTGCAATGGCTTAAGGTTCTGCGCTAAACTGCCGCATATAAACCCGGCTTCATTACCAAAGTTTAACTCCGCCGCCAGCGCGCCGTAAGGCGGCAGCCCCCATGTTCAGGCACGAACGGGTGCTTCGCGTCGCATCCCCGCATTTGGATTTCAGGCTTTGGAGATAGCTTAATGACCGAACGTCCCAACGATCTCTCGTCGTTCCCGTCCTACCAGCCGCGCCGTTCGCTGCTGTCTGCTCGCAAATTCGCGCTGATGGCTTCCGTCGTCGCCGGCCTTGGCGTCGCCGTCTATGGCTTCAGCCCGTCGAACGGTCCGGTGAACGTGTTCAGCACCCCGGCCCAGGCGCAGGTCGCCAATGAAGTGCGCAAGGTCCAGCAGCCTGTTGGTTTCGCCGACATTGTCGAGCGCGTGAAGCCGTCGGTGATCTCGGTCAAGGTCAATATCAACGAGAAGGTCGCCAAGGGCGACGACAACAACGACGATGATGCACAGCCGTTCCAGCCGGGTTCGCCGATGGAGCGCTTCTTCCGCAGATTCGGCGGTCCGGATGGGCTGCCCCCCGGCATGCGTGGCGGCCCCCGCGGCAACCGTGTGATCATGGGCCAGGGCTCCGGCTTCTTCATTTCCGCCGACGGTTATGCCGTCACCAACAACCACGTCGTCGACGGCGCCAGCAAGGTCGAAGTCACCACCGATGAGGGCAAGACCTACACCGCCAAGGTGATCGGCACTGACGCGCGCACCGACCTCGCGCTGATCAAGGTCGAGGGCAGCTCCAACTTCCCGTTCGCCAAGCTTTCGGATGGCAAGCCGCGCATCGGCGACTGGGTGCTCGCGGTCGGTAATCCCTTCGGCCTCGGCGGCACCGTGACTGCCGGTATCGTCTCGGCCATGGGCCGCGACATCGGCAATGGTCCCTATGACGATTTCATCCAGATCGACGCGCCCGTGAACAAGGGCAACTCGGGCGGTCCGGCGTTCTCGACCGACGGCGATGTCGTCGGCGTCAACACCGCGATCTATTCGCCGTCCGGCGGCAGCGTCGGCATCGCGTTCTCGATTCCCGCGTCGACCGTGAAGAACGTGGTTGCGCAACTCAAGGACAAGGGCACGGTCAGCCGCGGCTGGATCGGCGTCCAGATCCAGCCGGTCACGGCCGACATCGCCGACAGCCTCGGCCTGAAGAAGGCGGAAGGCGCGCTGGTTGCCGAGCCGCAGGCCAACGGTCCGGCGGCCAAGGCCGGCATCGAATCCGGCGACGTGATCACCCAGGTCAACGGCGAGACCGTCAAGGATGCCCGCGAACTCGCCCGTACCATTGGCGGTTTCGCGCCAGGCGCCTCCGTCAAGCTCAATGTGATGCACAAGGGCCAGGACAAGATCGTCAACCTGACGCTCGGCACCCTGCCGAACACGGTGGAGGCCAAGGCCGACACCGATAATGACGACAAGGGCAGCGCCACCCGCGGCACCGACGTGCCGAAGCTCGGCCTGACGGTTGCGCCCGCCAACAGCGTGGCCGGCGCCGGCAAGGACGGCGTCGTCGTCACCGAAGTCGACCCGAAGAGCGCGGCCGCCGAGCGCGGCTTCAAGGAGGGCGATGTCATCCTTGAAGTTGCCGGCAAGACGGTCGCCAGCGCCAACGATGTGCGCGACGCGATCACCGCCGCCAAGAGCGACAACAAGAATGTCGTCCTGATGCGCGTGAAGAGCGGCAGCCAGTCGCGCTTCGTCGCGGTGCCGCTCGCCAAGGGCTGAGAGGTTCTATGAGATGGAGGGTGTCGCCGGCATCAGTCGCCCCCGCCGACGGCTCTTTCCGGGGAGCGGGCCAAAAGCCCGCTCCCTCACCCTACCTTCCGGTGGATATCGCCCCCCTCCGTCGGAAGGGTCTAAGGGCGGTGAAGTCCCCCAGCTTCACCGCCCACTTTTTCGATTAACCGAATGGCGCTCGGTCGCCTTGCATGAAAGCGCCGACCGCGCCATGTTGAAGGAAAGTCGACAACCGTGACCGCCACAGCCCCTGTCCTTGCTCCGCAAATGCGCATCCTGATCATCGAAGATGACCGCGAGTCCGCCGATTATCTGGTGAAGGCGTTCCGCGAAGTCGGCTATGTCGCCGATCTCGCCGCCGACGGCGAGGAAGGGCTCGCCATGGCCGAAAGCGGCGACTACGACGTGCTCGTCGTCGACCGCATGCTGCCGAAACGCGACGGCCTGTCGCTGATTGGCCTGTTGCGCGAGAAGGGCAACCGCACACCGGTGCTGATCCTCTCCGCGCTCGGTCAGGTCGACGACCGCATCAAGGGCCTGCGCGCCGGCGGCGACGACTATCTGCCAAAGCCCTATTCATTCGCCGAGCTCCTGGCGCGGGTCGAAGTGCTGTCGCGCCGCAACGTCGGCCCGGCCGAGGAAACCACCTATCGCGTCGGCGATCTCGAGCTCGACCGTCTCTCGCATCGCGTCGCCCGCGGCAAGGACGAGCTGACGCTGCAACCGCGCGAGTTCCGGCTGCTCGAGTATCTGATGAAGCATGCGGGGCAGGTGGTGACGCGCACCATGCTGCTGGAGAACGTCTGGGACTATCACTTCGATCCCCAGACCAACGTCATCGACGTGCACATTTCGCGGCTGCGCTCCAAGATCGACAAGGGATTCGAGCGGCCGCTGCTGCACACCATCCGCGGCGCGGGGTACATGATCCGTGACGGCATCCGTTAAGCACTTGAATTACAGATAAAATTTTTCCACAACCTGTTTTTGCCTACCGATAAATTACCGCTCTTGACGCGTGTTTAAGTCGTTGAAATAACACGATGCAACCCGTCGCGGATGCGTGGTCCGTGACGGGTTTCGAGAAGGGCGCAATTCGCACGGCCTTCTTCAATTCACGTGTTTCGAGTAGCTTACCGTTGATGATCCGCGTCGGCGCGTGCCGCTCAGTCTCGTTGCGACAGCCTTCCTACCGAATTGTGGTCGCCCTTGAGGGTGTGTAGGTTTCGTTGTCCGTTTGCCTCAACGGTTCGCGTAGTCATCCATGACCGGACTAGGTAATTATCCGTTTATGTCGACGTGAGCGGGGCTTTCTTCAATCTGCCTGCTGGCGTCCGGTAGCGCGCTAAGCCAGACCTTTAGATCATCAGGCAGGATGATAGTGCGCCTGCCATGCTTCTTGGCCTTGAGATCACCGCTGCTGATTGCCCCGCGGATCGAGGTCAGCCCGATGCCGGTGAGGGCGCTTGCCTCTTCAGGTGACACCGAGAGCCGTTCCGACAGCGGAAGCTTTCCCTTCTGCCCGAACTCATTCATCACACACCCCTTATCCTTCGCCACGGTTGATGCAACGAATGCGCGCTCCGTGGAAGGAAGAAAACGCAGTTGTCGTACAAACGGTTGCCGCAGGATAAGGAAAGGATGGCTTGCCTTCCACTTCTCTTATGCCGGCTTACCACCAGACTACGAATCTGAGGGTCGGACGTTCGAATCGTTCCGGGCGCGCCAACAAAATCAATGGCTTAGGCTGAAAGCTGAAAAGAGGGTCGTTGCATAAGCAATGCTCTAATAAATGCAGCTTATGAATTTCCCTATATTCGGCTGAGTTGCCAGCCAAAGAAGAGCAACTACAATCTTAGGTGCAGCGATCGGCTAATCGAGTGGCTGCCTATGTATCGCAGCTCGAGGCGAATTGTCTGAGCTGCCTTCGCGTAAATCACCAAGTTTCGGTTCGGCCTTCCTTGGGTCCAATAAACTGTGGTGTCGAAGCGTTTTTTTGTTGCGGATGGCGACCGCCACTTGAGAACTAAATGACGGTCCAGAAGCTTCAACAAGGCCCGGGCTGCTTCTTCGCTCGTAGTTTCAAAATCAATCGCTATGTCTTCTCGGCACAATGTGGCCGAGTGGTTCGCTTGCAAAAGGTGGGACGCTACTTTCAGAGTGCGGGGATTAGGTCGGTTAAGGATCACACGAACGCCCCGTTGGTAGCCCGTTGCATCAAGGCATTTCTGAATCCTAATCCTTCTGCCGACAGCCGCTTCGAGGCGAGTTCGAAGGCCCGTCGGTGCTTTCTGGAAAAATAGCTCGATCGTGTCGATCGACGTCCTTATCGAAATGGATCCGATTGCCTGAACTTCGCGCATTAAGAAGGGGTTTGCGCGCGTCTTCCAGCCGCTTTTCATCGAAGCGCTTTCACTTGGCCGATCCACTCAGGGAGTGCCGCGAGAATGGCTCCGGCGGCAGGATCGATGTCACTGAAGTGTTGCCGCGCAGAGCGGATTAAGGCTTCCCTGGTCCGGCAATAGCTCAGGCCGCGCCAATCGCCTCTGCGCGACCTTTTTGGCGATCCTAGGCGCTGTAAAATCCATTGGATGCCATTCCGACATTCGACCACGCGCCAGCCGGGGTTCAACAGGGCCACGATCCGATAATAGCCATCATCGCGTTCGCGTCGGCTGATCTTCTCAATCCTGTTCATTTTGACTCCAAATATCGATGAGCCGGCGCATCGCCTGAGGGCTTTTGAAATGAGAGCTCTTGCACCGGGCGCGCAGCTTGATTGGGTTCGCAAACTCAACCGCGCGTAATTTCGCGCAAATTGACGCCCGTATAGAAAACCTGCGCCGTCGGCGACCGCTTATTCAGCCGGACCGGCTTCAGAGCGCCTGCCTTTTCGAGGCGAACCAAAGTTGCGATGCTGATGCCGCCAAGGATCTGGCGAGCCTGCTCGCGCGGGTACAAATGATCGCTAAAAAGAAGTTGCTCTCTGTCGTTGGGCATCGCTGCACCTCCTTGAGGTACATACGCTGCAAATCGCGAGATCTTGGATTGCCGGATAAATTTTTTGTGAACTCTTTCAGGGTCTATCTAAGTATGTGACTTCCAAGCTGTTTCGAGCTCGTCTGGCTTGCTCATGGTCGGCGCAGTGGCACAACATTGTCTGTGGTCGGCTGGACAATGCTCTCGACGTGCCTCGCGAGCATTTCCAAAGCGTCACTCTTCTGCGCGAAGTATTCGGACCGGTCATAGACGCCACCGACACCTGGGATGGCGTGACCAAGATGTCGGGACGTACGCCTGCATCGCCCATCAGTGTTCGGGCAGTGCGCCGCAGATCATGCAACGTCCACCGTGGTATCGGTGGTTGTAACAGCTTGCTTATTTCGTCCTTGCCCTGGCTGAATGCATTCATTGCTTTGCCACCACGACCAGCGAATATGAAGGCGTTATCGGCGACCTTATCGAGCCCCTCTATGATTGTTACTGCCTGCTTTGGGAGCCGAATAACGCCCGCTGTCCCTGCTGAGTCCGCCACCGTAGCCGCCGCGCGCGCTGTTGTCCGCACCACTTAGGTGCGAATGCATATTTGTTTGAGAAGCGAATCGGGACTAGCCGATCGATGCCTGCGGCCCCATGATGCCAATCTATCGTCTCCGAATCGGCGGTCCAACCATGGAAAATGAAGACCACGACGAGCTAAAGCGTCAGCTCGGAGAGGCGGCACAGGTGCTCAACCCCGCAGAACGCGATCTGTTGGCGGCGATGCAGAGGTTCGTTAATGAGCAAGCCAAGGCCGGTGGGTCCAGAGACCGCGCGTTCGCTATCGTGCGCAATCTCTTAATGAAGACGAGCGACATGAAGGCCCGTCAGCGGCGGGCGGCCTTCAAGGTCATCGACTAAGGGGCCCGCCGTGCCGGCTACTCGCGACACATACACGACACATCTGGCGTGTTAGTTGCGTCGGATCTGGAAAAGCCCGCTTGGAGTCTCTGATGCCCGATGATCTCGATCTGCTGAAAAAGGCGCGCGAGGCCTTGATGAGGGAACGCCGCAACAGGGCTGCAGCCATCGTGAGCGCGAGCGGCTCGATCGGTGACGCTGCGCTGGATGCCTTGATCAAGGTGCAGGAAGCGATTGAGGTAATTGACCTCGCGATCGAGGATCTGCGATACGAAGAGGAGGACATGGACTGAGAAGACGAATGAAAGGCCCGCCGGTGAGGGCGGGCCGCTTCGCCTTACGCAAGCCAGAAGGGCCCCGCAATGGTTACGGACGATCCTGCGGGAAACGAGGGGAAGCCAACTGAGCCCGCTCCGGAGTCGTTTGACCAGTGGTGGCCTAAACATCTCGACAAGGTGGACGCGAGCGTCACGGCCGCCGAGCAATACTTGGAAGTCCCGCCGGGTACGATCTCATCGATTCAGCGTGATGCTGATTACGTCGCAACGGTGAAGACATATGCCGTTATCGAGCCGATGCTGAACGAGCATATAGCGGCGCGAGGTCCGCGAGGCACATTCGGGTCATTGGCGTCATTGATGCGCGCGCCTGAGCCGGACGAAAGCTTTCAAGCCTTTGTCGCGCGACTCAATATGTCAGGCCGATCAGGAAAAATTGCGTTAGCAAAAAGCCTGGGTTTGCTGCGGCAAGATCAGGTGCACTTCATCGAAGGCGTCGCAAGGATTAGAAATCGGTATGCGCACAACGTCCGAAACATGCATCGATCCTTGGTTGAAATCCTGACCGAGGAGCAACAGGGAAACGCAAAAATTGTCGAGCATGTCACGGGCTTGGCAATGAAGCTTCCGTCACTGCTTGGGCCATCATACGTTAAGCTGTTTATGTACCATCGTTTATCGGATTACTTGTCCGATGCCCTTCATACGTTGAGACCGCCTCCATTGCCTGCAGGCGGTGTGCTTTCCGGTTTGTTCGGTATTCTCAACGCATCGGAGGGGGACGCCGATGTCGGCGAGCCCCGTCCTTGATATCCGAATTGGGCTGTTCGCCTGATGTCCGCTTTCCCCCTGATAGCGACCGAATTGCAGACATTACTCCACTTCCGAAATGTGCCAAACGCGGACATTTCTTAAACCGTTGCCGTTGGGTGGCGGACATTACGCTGGACGGCCGGGCCATCCCGGTGCGAGGTACGCCCGACCGGGATGCCTCATCGGGCTTGATTACGAAGCCGCCCAGATCTGCGACAGCCCACCATCGACAACGACTTCCGTGCCGGTGACGAAGGAACTGTCCGGGCCCGCCAGAAAGAGTGCGGCGCGAGCTGAGCAGCCCACATTGAGTGGTCCAGGCCGAATGTTAGTTTGGAGCTGGCGGTTGCGCCAGCGTGGCCGGCGGAGCCGGTCGAGGTAGCGAAGCCGGCCACGCGGTGAATGCGGGCATGAACACCTCCCGGTGCGGGCGGTTTGTAGCCAAGCGATGCGTGCGGGCGGATCGCGTCGTAGTGGCGCCGCCAGCTCGCATCGGAAGCCCAAAAAGAGGGGAGTGACGGGGCGAGAGGTCAGCGCGAAAGTGCCCGTCACGCCATGACACTCACGCGTCCCAGACTGATCTTCCCCCGAAAAAATGGACAGGGTTAAGCTGCTTTTAGCTCCATCTCGATCGGGCTGAGATA
>Ga0210403_10002634_pt1 | contig 16114 bp, 20 predicted proteins | sample IncBWC19MmetaG_FD_150863 | JGI IMG/M metagenome (GOLD analysis project Ga0210403, IMG submission 150863) | Forest soil microbial communities from Barre Woods Harvard Forest LTER site, Petersham, Massachusetts, United States - Inc-BW-C-19-M | ecosystem: Environmental > Terrestrial > Soil >... | reverse complement strand
CACCGAACTCGAAGGCTTTGTGGCCGTGATGGAGGGCGTTCGCAACGCTGCGGTGGGTCTGAAAGGCCGCGCGATTGCCGGCCCGCACGACTATGAGCAGATTCCTGCGCTCGTCGAACGGAGCATGCTTCGGGTCGCGAACTTCCTTTCCGATCTCGACGCCCGGCTGGCGGAGGTCCCCTTCGTCGCCGGCGACCGGTTTTCGGTAGCGGACATCACGGCACTGGTGACCATCGACTTCGCCGCAAAGGCGCTCGGCGTCTCAACTCCGAAGGAGCACCGAGCGTTGACACGCTGGTACAAGGGAGTTTCGGCCCGGCCCAGTGCAACTGCATGAGGCGAATCGCGTTCAAACCGCACGAGAGCAAGCGAGGCGAAAGCGGCCCTCGCGCTTGTACCGGATGCGATTCCGGATAAATAGCAAAGGAGCGAGTATTATGATGCATTCCCACCAGACCGCGCCGACACAGTTCGTAGAGGCTAACGGCATCCGCTTCGCCTATCGCCGTTTCGGCAAGGCCGGCGGCGTGCCTCTTGTCTTCAATCAGCACTACCTCGGCACCATGGATTACTGGGACCCGGCGGTGACCGATGGCTTGGCCCGCGGCCGCGAGGTGATCTTGTTCGACAACGCGGGCGTCTCCAGCAGCTCCGGTGAGGTCCCGACGACGTTCGAGCGGATGGCCGCCAACGCCATCGCCTTCATCAAGGCGCTGGGCCTGAAGCAAGTTGACGTATTTGGCTTCTCAATCGGCGGCCTGGTCGTGCAGGAAATCACTTTGCAGGCACCCGATCTCGTTCGCAGGATGATCGTCGATGGCGCAGGTCCGCGCGGCGGTCAAGGAATGGAGCTGATAGCCCAGGCTACAGAACGGCTCTTTGGCGCCCACCCCCAAGATCCGCCCGAGGGTGTCTGGCTCGCGGTCAAATTCAGTCCGTCCGCGGCGGGCCAGGCGGCGGGACGGGAGTACCTGAAGCGCACGCATCTTCGGCGGGAGGGTCGCGATCCCGAAGTGAACGACAAGGTGTCGCCCGCCCAGGTCGAAGCGATTCGCAATTGGGGCGTCCAGCAAGACGGGTCCGACGACTATCTGAAGACGATCAAGCAGCCAACTCTCATCGTGAACGGCAGTAACGATGTGGACATACCTACGGTGAATTCTTTCATCATGCAGCAGAACATGCCGAATGCGCAGCTGATCATCTACCCCGACTCCAATCACGGCGCGCACCACATGTACCCGGAGCTCTTCGTTGAACACGCGACTCTCTTTTTGAACGCGTGACGACGACGGCCAGACCCCTGGGTAACGGCGACGCAAAGGGGATAAACATGGCTGTTCAATCCGAGAACGAGCGAAACAAGGCATAGAAAACAGACATTTATGAACAGTCTCTCAAGAAAAACGGCATTAGTGACCGGCGCAACTGGCCAGATCTGCGGCCGGCTGGTGCGCCTTATCGCTGGTGAAAGCGGCCCGCAGGTGGTAGCGGCGGCCGGCTGCCTGCCGGGAGATAGGTTCATGTCGGCCACGCTCAAGAGGCAGCGGTCCACCTTTCATTGCTCCATTTCGCCTGACCTGCGCCTACCGCTTCGCCTTGTCGGTGTGGCGATGCTTGTGTGGTGCGTGGCCATGCAGACCGCCGCGGCGCAGTCGGTCGTTTTCGAGGGTGCTCGCGTGATCCCTGGCGACGGCAGCCCGCCGATCGAGAACTCGTCTATCGTGGTCGAGGGCGGCACGATTGCCAGCATTGGCCCTGCAGACCGGACCGTGGTGCCTCGCGAGGCGATCCGGATCGAACTGGCCGGCAAGACGGTGATTCCCGCGATTATAAGCACGCATGTGCATCCGGGCTTTCAGCGTGGCGCGTCCTACATGGTCGAAAACTACCGCCGGGAGACCGTTCTCGACGACATGAACCGGGAGCTTTACTTCGGCATTTCGACCGCGCAGTCGCTCGGGATCGAAAAGGGCGACGCAATGTTCCAGATCCGCGCGGACCAAGTCGCGGGTAAGGTCGGCGGCGCACGACTTCTGGTCGCGGGGCGCGGCATCGGCGCGCCGAACGCCGGTCCTGGCTTTCCAATGTTTGCCGGCATCGCCTACGCCATCACGACCGAGAACGAAGCGCGGAAGGCGGTGCAGGAGCTGGCTCAAAGACGGGTGGATATTATCAAGATATGGGTGGACGACCGCGAAGGCCGCGCGAAGGAGCTTCCCATTAACCTTTCGAGGCTGATCATTTCGGAAGGCCACAAGGTGGGACTCAAGGTCATCGCGCATATCTTTTACCACAAGGACGCGGAAGAGCTCGCGGCAGCGGGGATCGATGCGTTTGCGCACTTGGTGCGGGACAAAGTGATGAGCGATGCGCTGATCGCGACCATGAAGGAGAAGGGCATCTACGTGATGCCCAACCTGGGATATCCCGAATCCTCTGGGTACACTACACCGCCGGCGTGGCTCGACGAGCCGTATCTGGCCGGCTTGCTTCGTGATGTCGAGCCCGCCGATGCCATCGCGCATCTCCGGAAGTCGTTCTCGGAAGTGAACCCGGCAGACGCCAAAGACAACAGGCAGAAGTACGAGATTCTGAAAGCTAGCGTTGTGAAGCTCGCGGCCGCTGGAGCGCGCATCATTCTCGGAAGTGACACCGGACTTCCGGATCATTTCTTCGGCTTCACCGAGCAAAGGGAGCTCCAGCTGATGGTGGAGGCTGGCATGACCCCGGCTGACGTAATTGTCGCGGCGACGAGCCGCGCGGCCGAGTTTCTCGGCACGACAGACCGCGGCAGTCTCGTGCCGGGAAAACGTGCGGACTTCTTAGTGCTCGACGCCAATCCGCTCGACGACATCCGCAATACGAGACGTATCGCGAAAATGTATCTCTCCGGCGTCGAGGTGGACCGGGCCGCACTCAAGCAATCGGTAATGCGCAATGCTGGACCACACTGATTACGGTGCGATGGACACGATGAACCGGAGATACGGACCTATGAAAAAGCTTTCAATGCTCGTGATCAGCGTGACACTCACGCTGGGGACGACCGTCGCTGCAAGAGCGCAACATGTCGTTTCAGAGATACCGTTCGAGTCGATCGCCAATCCCTTGAATCTGCGGATGGATCTCTATCTCGGAGAAGCGGCAGGCGTGGCCCTCAATTCGAAGGGCCACCTATACGACCCGATTCGAAGGGAGATGTGCGCAAAGTTATGCAAAGTACCAAAGTAAGCACTCCCCTAAAGTGGGACGTCTTGGTGACAAAGCGGCAAGGCCTCATCCGTGACCTGCCGCCGGGCAAGGAACAGTGGATGTGGGTTCCGACATCGGCGACGCTGATCTACGGCGAGCGGGATGCCGTTCTTGTCGATGCTTTTCTTACAATCGACCAGGCCCGGTTACTCGTTGATTGGGCCGCGGCGAGCGGCAAGAACCTAACCACGATCTATATCACGCACGGCCACGGCGACCATTTCTTCGGCATCGAGGCCGTCCAGAAGCGTTTTCCCAATGCCAAGGCCGTTGCGACACCCGGCGTGGTCGAAGTCATGCGCCGCCAGGCATCGCCCGACTACGTCGCGAACTACTGGAACGTGCGTTTTCCGGGTCAGATCCCGGAGCGTCTCGTGATCGCCGAGCCACTGGATGGAAACGTGATCGATCTCGAAGGGCGCGATCTGGTTGCGATCGAAGCCGGACACACCGATACTGACCACACGACCTTTCTGCATGTCCCATCGATCGACCTCGTGGTCGCCGGGGACGTCGCCTACAACGACGATCATCTTTACCTCAGTGAGTCAAGCCCACAAACCCGGCGCGAATGGATCGCTGCGCTCGATATGATCGAGGTGCTCCAACCACGCGCGGTAATCGCCGGGCATAAGAAGCCCGAGAAGGCCGACAGTCCCAGAATCATCGAAGAGACACGGCAGTACATCCGCGACTTCGATCGCCTTGCCGAGACGGCGAGGACAGCGCGAGAGCTGTATGACCGGATGATCGAGCTCTATCCAGATCGGGCGAATCCCGGCGCGCTGTGGGGTTCGGCACACGCGGCGAAGGGCTGATCGCGATTGCACCGTCTTACTGGTCAAGCCGCTCGGCGGTGGGTGGCAAACGGAGTCGCTCGGCCGGATCGAGGCCGTCCCTAGAGCGCCGAACGCGTTCTTCCGATCGGCATCACCCAACTCGCGCGTCGCGGAGTTGTACGCGCAGCTGATCTTTCGCTGGCTCAAGCAAGGACGCAATTTCGAACGTCGAAGTCGCCATGGTTGTGTGAAGGCCGCCCGGCAGCCGCGAAGGGCACTCACTACGCGCGCCGAAAATCCGCATTGGGGAAAATCCGGAGATCCCTTCATAAAGAGCACAATGGAGCTGGCTTCCAAATTGGCCTCTATCCGCTTAACTGCTGCCAAGGCACTCGCGGAATTGCGGTTTTCGGGCAACTGAACCGGTGATAATCGTTTGCATGGCTTCCTCGGTAAAAAAAGCATTCACATTACACAGCAGAATCCTGACGTTGTGCCAACGGCCCTAAAAGCGGAGCCCAACGAATGGGCTCCGCTTGGCTGATTGCGTCAAGCCGTGCCCTTGGTCGCCTGCTCGATCAGCTTGATCACGGCTTGCGGATGTGAGACGAAGACGGCGTGACTGCTCTTGGTCTCGGCCACAGTTGAGCCCGCGCGCTTGGCCATTTGGCGCTGGGCCGGAGGCGGAATCATCTTGTCCTCAGTGGTTACGAGGTACCAGCTGTGTTTGCTCTTCCAGGCTGGCTCGGTAACTGCGCTAGACAGTGCGTTCACACCCCACGGCACCTGCGAATCTGCCATGAAGGCAGCTTCAGCCGGCGGGACGTCTGCGGCGAAGGCGTCAGCAAACTTCGCTCGATCGAGAAAGAGGAATCCATTCTGCGGCGGCAAGATGGGCGGCACCGGTGCTCCGGGTACAGGGTTCGCGATCAGGGTCTGCACCGATTCACCCTTATCCGGCGCGAATGCGGCGACGTAGACGAGCCCCTTCACCTTCGGATCGTTGCCGGCTTCAGAGATCACGACGCCGCCGTAGGAGTGCCCGACCAAGATCACCGTGCCGGATTGCTTGGAAATCGCGAGCTTGGTCGCGGCTACATCATCGGCGAGCGAGACCGTCGGGATTTGGACAATGGTGACGTTGTAGCCATCTTTGCGCAGTCCGCGGTAAACCTGCGACCAGCCAGAGCCATCGACCCATCCGCCATGAACGAGCACAACGTTCTTGACGGACGATTCGGCGGCTTGAGTGGTCAGGGTGCCGAGGGCCAGGACAGCAGTCGCGGCCAGGGTATTCTTTGTGTTCATAATTCCTCTTGGATTAGTGGATGAAAACAGTCATTTCTAGAGACGCAGCGGTGCTGCTAGTGCTTAACATTGGCGTTCGCACCTCTTTCGATTGCGAGCAGTAATTCAGCCGAAGGGAATCGTTCCTTCATCGCCTTGACAAGATCATCCGGCGCCTCGGCTTTCTTGAGCTCTTCCTCAAAGATCAACAAATATTTTTCGGTGAAGTCGACAGCCGAAGTTGCGTCAACTGGAGCTCCAACCTTGCTGTGCCCGGGAATAACCGCGGCAGGGTTTAAGCTTCTGATTCTCTGCAACGAGATTAGCCAGCGTTTTCTCGCGCTGAAGTCGGTCTCCGCCGTGTAAACGTGCATGTCATTAAAGAGAACGTCGCCCGTGATGAGGGTTTTCTGCCCAGGAAGCCAGAGCATGGTGTTTGCATCGGTATCGCCTTGGACATTCTTAAGTATCTCGATGTCGGAACGTTCAAATCTGATGAAGTTCTCGTCGTACTTGCTAATGGCAATCACGTGGGACGTTGCATCCGCGCCTAATAGGCCCCTCCATTTGTCTAGTTTCTCTTGGTAAACTTTATTGATTCGATCCACTACGTTGGAATTAGCAAGAATTCGCACGCCCGGATATGCTTCTTTAAACACTTCCAGACCAAGAAAGTGATCAGCATGCTCATGAGTGATGTAGATGATCGATAGGGGCTTGTTAGTTGCCTTGATTGCTTGCAACACCTTGCCGGCATTGGTCTTTGTCAACTGCGCGTCAACCAGCATGACTTCATGGACGCCCTCAATGATGACGGAGTTGGCCCAGAACTGATCGCCGGCGGGAGTGACAACCGTCGTGGTAAATATCTGCGGTTCTTGTGCAAAGGACGCGTCCGAGAAACCCAACGCGGCACAACTCGACGACAGTAAGAACCTCAACGAATGGTGAGCGAGGAGTTTAATTCTAGAAGTCATACCAATTCTCCAATGTCAGAATGGATCGCAATTGATATTGGTGTGCCTGATATGTCATGACGCTGCGTCTATGGATGCGGTCGATTCTGTTGGCAACCAACCGCGTGCGTGGCCGTGTCGGTTGCGTGAAATTCAGAGGATGGAACGCCCTCAAGGTTGGTTTTCGCATCATCAAGTCTTCGAGGACTCCTAATAGGCCTATGCACATCATGAGAGCCGGGCCCATGAGAACAGCGATAATGAATAGCATGCGCATGGCGAGGTGGGCTGCTGCGGTAGAAGGAAGTGCCCGTTGATGGTGCAGAAATGGGCGCTCTATCTCTCGGCCCATTGATCGGTGAATATGACCGGCGCCCAGACATAGCCGTTGGCCTCCTTGCGCAGGCGACCTATGCCCGGGAATGGCATGTGCGGACCTGCGATCAGGGCGGCCTCGCTCGCAAGCGTCGGGAACAACTGTTTCCGCATCGCTGCCGCCGCACCGTGGTCGATGTCAAAGACTACGGTAATGTCAGCATGACTCAGCTGCACGAGCTGCTCATGGATGGTGTCGCCCCAAAACAGAATTTTTTGCCCTTGGGAGGAAAATTCATAGCCCGTGTGTCCCGGCGTGTGACCATGCAACGGAACGGGCCGGACGCCGTCCGCGATCGTCTCGGAGTCGCTGAACGTATGCCACTTGCCCGCCTTGAGGTAAGGCGCTGAGATGGCTTGCGCGGCCTGAAAGAACGGTCGCGCATCTTTCGGCGCTTTGGCGGCAATTTCCGGCGACAGCCAAAAGTCACTTTCAGCCTTCAAGACGAAGACATCGGCATTGGGAAAGACGCGCTTTCCGTCCTGGGTGGTGAGGCCGCCGATGTGATCGGAGTGGAGGTGCGTCACCAAAACACGGTCGACCTGATCCGGTGTGTAGCCTGCGCTACGCAGGCTGTCCACCAAGCGGCCAAAAGCTCCCCCGCCGAACCACGTGCCGGCACCCGCGTCGACGAGGATCAGTTCCTTACCGGTGTTGACCAGAAAACCCGTATCGCAAGTATCGAGCAGGTGAGGATTCCCATGCAAAGCTTTGGCAACGCCATTCATCGTCACCTTCTTTGCGGTCAGCCAATTCAGATCGAATTGGGCGGCGCCGTCGAAGAGGGCGGTTACTTCGAATTCGCCGACCCTCATCCGGTAGAAACCCGGCACCTGATCATGATGCTGAGGTGCAGCAGCCAGTGCGGGGTGCGGTTCGACAACAGAGCTGGCCAGCGCCACTAGGAAGGCGGCGACGAAGAGCATCGAAAGTCTTTTTAACACGTGACTACTCCTCAAGGTAACTAAAGGCGTAAGCCATAATCATTGGAGTCGCAAGGATTAGCTGTGCTATGGGGGCGACCACAATCTTTGGTGTCAAGTCGATTTTTCCAAGCCCTTTGTCCTTGGTTCGAGTACCCGAAAGGTCGGCTGCGATGGGGCGAATATGCTCGTCTGGCCCCCTGCCAGATTGAACGAGCGTGCTGAATCGGGCCGTTTCGTGCCGACCAGATGTGGTCGAAGGATGGTCTTCGGTGTCAAGTCGATTTTTGTTAAGCGAGACATAGTCCATGAAAGTTACCAAGGAAAAAGCCACTGAGAATCGTGCGGCGCTACTGAGAGCGGCGTCGCGTCTGTTCCAAGAGCGCGGCATCGATGGTGTCGGCGTTGCGGAGATCAGCAAGAAAGCTGGAGTGCGACGAAGCGTGCGACAGCGCGATTATCTGAAGTTCAGTCAATGACCAGTCATCCAAATGAGCGTACGGGGGAGCGGCGCTCGGCAGCACGAACTCAGGAATCTTGCGTGAGTGAGCGCGTGCCGCATCGTCGTGCTCTAAGAAGTTTAAGACTCCTACGTCTCGAATTGAGGCATCGTAGGTGATAATCCATCAGGCAGCTGGGGGAAAGCGCTTCCGATATTGATGTACGCTGCGTCGCGCTGCCGATACGGCTGCAAAATGCGTGTTGATGAGCGTCAAATTCCCTCCAATTGGACGGCTCATTCCAGCGCCGTGGCTCGGGCGCGACGCCATGCTCCGGGGCTCTCGCCGGCAAAACGGCGAAAGAGCCTCGTGAAGTGTGCTTGATCGGCAAGACCGCAACTTACGGCGATCTGTGCCAGAGACGTCGTCGTTGTCAGCATAAGTCCTTGCGCCCGTTCGACTCGCCGTCGCATCAAGTATGCGTGGGGTGAATCGTTGAAGCTTCTCCTGAACGCGCGGGAAAAGTGAAAGGGACTTAATCTTACTAAGTTGGCAAGTTCGGCAGTTGTGATCGGAGCGTCGATGTGGGATTCGATGTGTGTGAGGACTTTGCAAACTTGCCAGGGTGCGAGGCCGCCACGAGGAATCAGACCGGAGGCCTGCGCGGCCTCAGGAGGGATCTCATAGCGTTCCGGCTCGATTGTGTCGGCGAGGTTAAGAATCGCCCGGGCGCGCTGAATATTGTTTTGTACGACCTCCGGCTCATCCTTCAAGGCGTCACTTACCGCGTAGACGAGTGCAGTGATGGCGCTTCTGAGGCGCTCAAGCGTATCGGGTTCCTCGTCCATTCTGGCCCCTCGGTCGGATTCGTGTACAAATAGGAGTTTCATAGTATTGCTGCGTAAATGCGGCTCTACTCTTGCGGGGCTATGACGCCAACAAGTGAGATATGTTGCCTAATTTGCTCGGCCTCGATTTCGGAGGCGACCCAATCGACGCCTCCACAGCATGGCGTACTCAGGGAAATATCGTTTCTCGTGACTAGCGACTCGGTAATCGACTTCAGGGGAATGTGAAATAGCGTCTCTCGCATGCAACTCGGGCATACAACGGGGAAACGAAGCAAAGGCTCTAGGCTCAAATCGCCACCTCTCAGAAAATCCGTTGTTCGTTCTGGACAGCGGACACTCGCGCGTTCTCCGTGTGGGCTGAGAACGAGCAGCCTGGTAGGCTCACTCTCCACCTTACAGTCGTTAGGCATTTGCGGACGCCCACGCGGAAGCGATTCTAATCGTGCTCCCGAGACGGGCGTGTTGCACCGAAAGATTCAGAGGGGCGAACGCAGAGTTGATGGAATCTCGCGATGTTTGTCCGACATGTGGCAATTCGCGCAACGTTTCGCCCAGACGCTTCGGCGTGCCAAGATCACTCCATCCGCAACGATTGGCTTCTATCAAGAGTAGCTTTGTTTCGGCCCCCTGAAGGATCTGCGACGAAAAATCGATTTTCGGGAGATCCCGATAAATAATGGTGGTGGCGAGAGCGTTAGGGGAAGAGCGCAAGTCTTCGGCAACCGCGGAGTGCATATTGGCGACGACATCGGGTAGGCGCGTCATGAATAGACCGAGTAGCGCGTGTGCACGGGTTGCTATGATGAGCGCATTCCACAATGCCCCCTGATCTAGCAATTGCCTAGCAGCCGCTCCGCTCGGCTTTTCGACAAAACGGTCAACTGTGGACGTGTTCGGCCCTATCTTGTGCCCCGGAACTATGTACCCGAGATCGGGATCCGCGTCATCGGGATGCATTCCCAACAGCAGTACCTGATTGGGCTGATCTTCCAGAGCCCCAGCGGCAAGGCGGAGAGTAGAGGCAAGCGCGGGTTCGTCGCGCACGTAGTGATCTGAAGGCAACAGTACAATACGTGCGCTGGGATCTCGCGCGAGAATGTGAAGGAGCGGTAACAGAACTCCATTTCCCGTGCCCCGATTGCTTGGTTGCAAGATGATGTTGGACTTCGGCATCTCGGAGAGCATCGGTTCCCACCAACGTCGGTGCTGTGCGGCTACCACCACACAAATCTGGTCCGGCTCGACGACCGATGCGGCTCTCTGCAGGGTTTCGACGAGCAGAGACTGGCCTCCCGTCAGTGAGCAGAACTGCTTGGGCACGGTGACGCCCGAAGCATCCGTCGTTAAGCCATGCAGGCGACTGCCTTCGCCGCCTGCAAGCACGATGGCCCAGGCCTTGTTGCTGATTGTCATGAATCATCGCTCCGAAAGTTTCGCATTCATGGTGAGCACCGCTGCGTCATGGGCATTAAGTTGGGAGAAAGAATGTGATGAACGGAAGTTTCGATTATTGGTAGAAGGCAAACATCTTTAGCAATCTTCCCCTTGGCATTGAGGTCCGCCTTCGCAGACGTTTCGGTCGAAGACCGTTGGCCACTGTTTTGCGGCGACGCGACGCCGCTGCCATAGCCCGAGAAAGTCTTTGCCTCGATTGCCAGCATCGGGTCCTCCTACATCGGTCTCTTACCATATCAGGGGATATCCCCGTTTATATTGACAGTAAAGGGGGTATCCCCGTATTGTCAAGCACTCCTGGTTACTAAAACGGAGTCGGGCGTGCCAAAGTTGTCTCGCCGCACAAATCCTGGGGTCTGCAATTGCACCGCGCTGCGGAAGGCGTCGCGACGGGTATCGCAGATGTATGACGCCGCTTTGGCTCCCGCAGGACTGAAGGCAACACAGTTGGCGATCCTGTACGAGATCGGCCAGCGCGCGCACGATCCTCCAACCATGCGTGAGCTGGCCGATGCCATGGTCATGGATCGCTCCACGCTGGGTCAGAATCTCCGCCCCCTCGAGCGGGATCGGCTGGTGGACTGGGGTCCAAGCGACGCTGATCGCAGGCGCAAGCTCGTCGTGCTGACAGAAAAGGGACGCGCCAAACAAATGCAGGCCAGTTCTCTCTGGCGTGCTGTGCAGGAGCGGTTCGAAAGCACGGTAGGCGCAGCGGAGGCAGCCCACCTGCGCGGTATTTTGTTCGGCATTGCGGCCAAGAGCGAGCTCATCAGCCCCGCACCCCGAAGCGTCTGAGGACCATCTTCGTGCTGGAATCACCACCGATCTCCGGTAAGTACTTCTACAACCCGGGAGGCCGCTGACCGCGGGCACCGCTCCTCGCAAATATATGGCTCTGGGATATGCTCCGCGGCCGTGCCAATCTGTCGAGCAGGGTTGTGCTGGCTGAAACGTCCGGCTTCTGAGCAAACGATCCTATCGGCCTTATGCCACATAGAGTCGCGTGGATACGACGCCATTGTCCTGGCGACTGCCCCGTCGCGTTACGAAAAAGATTTGCGAGGTGCGATTTGTTGCCAAAGCCGCATTTCGTCGCGATTTTGCTAAGCGTATCATCGGACATCAACAGGAGCCTTTGAGCACGCGCAATGCGCACGCGCATGACGTACTGATGTGGCGTGCAACGAAAGCGCTTCTTGAATAATCGGAAGAATCGATTGGGGGTCAATTGCACCGCCCAAACGAGATCCATTACCCTGATCGTGGAATGCAAATGCGAGCCAATGTACGCTTCGATGGTGCGTGCTTGCCATGACGCCAAGGTCTCGCGCGTCGACACAATCGCCTGCTTTGCCTGAAGCGATTCATCAGCACTTGCGACGGCCGAGACTCCAACGCTTGGGGTCATGTTTTCTCTCGATCGCTCTGTAACTCATCAATTGAGGTATTTACCATCTGCCGACTGGTAGATGTTGGTTTGCTTTCGTGCCACGTCATGGTCGTCGCGATCCGCATACCTTCTAATGAGTAGGTCTTGCGCCACGCGCCAAAGCGCATAGATCAAGATGGTGGCGTAGCCAAAAATCAAAGTTCTTGGAAACCTTCAATAAGGCGCTATTTCCGACGCAATTCTATTGGAGACTTCGTCAATCTGCCTTGCATACTGAGGCGCTGGTTTGCTCGTTCGTGCTCCTGGCTGCCAGAGTGCCACGCATCGTTCTGCGTTTTCATGCATGCCAATCCTGCGATAGTCGATAGGAGGGTAGAGCCCCGGGGCGCAAGGGATTGAGTCGCATGAATCGAGTCCAACGGAGCTAAGCAACGGCTAGAGCGGAGGTGCGACGCGAATGGTGCTCAACGAGCAATTGGGCTCGCTTTCAGCCCTCTCTGATGATCGCCTAGAAAATCTCACTCCACGACCGCAAATCCAGCTCCAGCGTCCAGGCGCTGCGTTGCTGGTGATGTAGATCCCAATAGGCCTCTGCGATTGCGTCTGGATGCAGCATCCCATCTGGGCCGCGCTGCTCCATCAATTGAGGGACTCGCGACAACAGACGATCCCCCTCGATGCCGCCGTCTACGATCACGTGACCCACATGAATGTTTTGGGGTCCATATTCGCGCGCAATGCTTTGCGCGAGATTGCGCAGCGCTGCCTTCGCGGATGCGAAGGGCGCAAAGTTCGCCTTGCCACGCAAGCTTCCCGAGGCACCGGTGAAAAACAGCGACCCGCCGCCATGCTCGAGGAGTACGGGAATCGCGGTCTGAGCCAATTGATAGCCACCAAGCGCGTGCTCACGCCAATGGCGCGTGAAGCTCTCTTCGCTGACCTTCAAGAAAGGCGCAGGTTCGTTGCCGCCGGCGTTGTGAACGGCGACGTGCAGCGGCGCTGCCCGATCTGCTTCGGCGACAAAGCGTCTGACATCCCCGGCGCTTGTGGCGTCGCCGACGGCAATTGATACCTTTGCGCCGGTCTTTTTCAGCTCATCCGCAGTGGCTTCCAGTTTGACTGCATTGCGTCCTGCAATGGTCACCGGATGCCCGCCCCTCGCAAATCGACGCGCTATCGCAGCTCCCAAGCCACGCGATGCACCCACACCCACGATCAGCACGCCCGATTGTGAGGGTTCTTTGCGATGCTCCTTCATTGAATCTCTCCTAAGTTAGGCCAATGCCTGCGTCGGCACTCGATATCGAGGCGCCGCGCGTGAATTGCCTAAGCGCGGCGCGAGGCCTCGACGCGCCGCTTCGAATCGGATCCACTCGTCGCCATCCTGCAACCCGGGGATGGTCTCCAGCTCGCCCTGGTCGAGTCCCGCGAGCGCCGCATCGACCATGTCTTCCGGCGACATGAGAATTGACGGCGGCAGCTTCTGGTAGGGAAGGCCCGCGAGTTCCCACAGATCGGTCGCGGTCGCACCTGGCAGAACCGTCTGAATGCGGACACCTTTATCCGCCAGTTCATGCTGCAGCGAATGACTGAATGCGATCACAAAGGCCTTACTGGCACCGTACACACCGTTGAGAGTCTCAGGCGATACACCCACGATTGATGCAATGTTGATGATGGTGCCGTGCCCGCGCTGCACGAAAGCTGGCGCTGCCGCGTAGGTGAGGCGGGTGAGCGCCATAACGTTCAGGGAGATGATTTCGTCCATCTTCCCAACGTCAGCGTTGAGAAGCGGCGCCACGGACGCGGCGCCGGCATTGTTGAGGAGCAGACTGATGCTCTCATTGTGTTTGAGCACATCCTCGACTTTGGCCAGATCGGCTCTATTGCTCAGATCCGCCGTGAGCGGAGTGAGGGTACGACCCGTTTCGCGCTTCAGTTTGGCAGCGAGTTGTTCGAGACGTGAGGCATCGCGAGCAACCAGGATGAGATCGTAGCCGCGTTTCGCCAGTCGGTTGGCGTAGACGGCGCCGATGCCCCGGGAGGCTCCGGTGATGAGGGCGGTTCCCTTTGTGGTTGATGTGGTCATGCGGTTTCCCGTGAAGTGCGAAGTTCAGAAATCTTCGCCTCAGAATGTGCCTGCGACGTTCGCTCAAAGACCAGGCAGGTTGTGGTCGCGTGCGCGTAGAGTTTTCCATCCGGACCCACGATGCGCCCTTCCGCCGTGGCAACCTGTCTGCCCCCGTGCAGCACCTTTCCCTCGGCGCGTACCAGCGGCACAGCGTCCGTCAGCGCGCGCACGATATTCAGTTTGAGCTCCAGCGTGGTGTAGCCCTTGTCGGCCGGAAGCGTCGAATGCACGGCGCAGCCCACCGCGGAATCGAGGAGCGTTGCGAACCAGCCCCCGTGGACTGTGCCAAGCGGGTTGTAGTGCCGTTGACTGGGTCTTCCCTGGAAGACGGCCACGCCGTATTCGATATGGATTGGCACGAAGTCGAGCGTGTCGCCGATGGGCGGGCGCGGCAGTTCGCCCGAGAAGATGGCCTCGAATACCTCCAATCCTGTGCGGCCGGCAACCTGATCCGGTCTTGCATACCCGACAGTTTTCGCGAGGCGTGCGCGCACCGCTTTCTCCTCGGCCTGCCATTGCACCGTAACGTCCCGCATGTTCATTGTTAACCTCCGGTTATGTCGAAATAACGATTGTATATACAACAATTGTAGGTACAATAGAAGTCATGGAAACTTCTGTCAAGCCTCAAGGTTGCACAAACTTGAAATTGCGGCAATTGGATCGGGTGGTGACACGACATTACGACGCTTATCTTAGCGCCGCCGGCATAAAGAACACTCAGTACTCGCTGCTTTCGCATGTCGCGGCTTTGGGTCCGATACGCCCCTCCGATCTTGCGCAACGAATGGGATTAGACGCATCGACCCTGACGCGGAACCTTCAGCCGCTCGTGTCGCAAGGCTGGCTGCGGATGGGCCCCGGCGATGACGCGCGCTCTCGCTTAATTGAGGCTACTGAAGAGGGGCACGCAAAGCGAGGTGAAGCTAAGAGGGAGTGGAAGCGGGCGCAGCTCGCGCTCAATGCGCGGCTCGGCGCCAAACAGGTAGCGGCCCTGCACTCCCTGATCGAAAGTTGTATGAATGACCTAACGGAGTCGGAAGGTGCAATTGTGAACGACTAACGAACGGTCAGCGCTGTGCCAGAATTCCCATGCGACTAGAGGTCGACAGCGCTTGAGCATTTGCGCCAGCACAATCAGGTGACGAATGCGGATCGAGGAATCGAGGACGAGATTTCCGCTCCACTCGAGGGAACCTGCCGATACCAAACATTTTGTTGCGCCGACACGCAAGGAGAATGACCCGTGAATCGGATTCCATTTCGCGTTCATCCCATGCTTGCCACGCTCGTTGCGGAGCCGTTCCATAAGCGCGGGTGGGTGTTCGAAGAGAAATATGATGGCGACAGGCTCCTCGCCTACAAGGAGAGAGATCGAGTCCGGTTGCTGTCCAGGAACGGAAAGACTCGCACGCCCCGATTTCCACGAATCGCAGCGGCCATTGCAAGCCTTCACGCCCAATCCTTGATTCTAGATGGGGAAGTTGTTGTATTCGACCGCAAAGGGGTTTCCCGGTTTCAGCTCCTTCAACAAGACAACGCTGACGCGGTGTATGCCGTATTTGATTGCCTATTTCACGATGGCAAGGATCTGCGGCATGAACCGCTGTCAATGCGGCGCGCCGTAATGAAGACTGCGATCGGTTCGAGCCAGGTGCTGATCGCATCTCATAGACTGGCCGCCAACGGCCTCATAGCATTCCGCGCGGCGAAGCGGCGCGGATACGAGGGATTGGTCGCGAAAGATCCTTCAAGTCCCTACGTGGAGGGACGCTCCACCAAGTGGCTGAAGGTGAAGGTCCATCAAGAAGATGAGTTTGTGATCTGCGGATATACCAAACCCGCCGGCGCTCGGCAGCATTTTGGAGCCCTGCTCCTTGGTGCTTACAGCGAGAATAAGCTGCACTACGTCGGCAAGGTCGGAACAGGCTTCAATGAGTCATCACTTGCTGCCCTATACAAAAGGTTCCAGCCTTTGGTGAGATCGAAAGTCGCGCTGATTGATCCTCCGCGAGAGAAGGGCGTGGTGTTTATCGCACCCAAGCTCGTTGCCCAGATCTCATTCCAGGAGTGGACTGTGGACAGAAAGCTCCGCCAGCCGGTATTTCTGGGTTTGCGCGACGATAAAAGTGCCCAAGACGTGCACTTGCCGGGATCCATCGCGTGAAGTGGAACAAAATTGCGGAGCCATTTCACGTTTCCTTAAAGCGAGCAGTCGCGAGCGGCAGGTCGGGGGGTCCGATTTGAGTCGCGGTGAACCCGATGCTCACC
>Ga0210403_10002633_pt1 | contig 16117 bp, 13 predicted proteins | sample IncBWC19MmetaG_FD_150863 | JGI IMG/M metagenome (GOLD analysis project Ga0210403, IMG submission 150863) | Forest soil microbial communities from Barre Woods Harvard Forest LTER site, Petersham, Massachusetts, United States - Inc-BW-C-19-M | ecosystem: Environmental > Terrestrial > Soil >... | reverse complement strand
TAGACTTCACTGGAAGGCCGGACTGCGGGCAACAACGACGCGGGGATTCGGAAGAGATCGAGAAGATCGTTATCCCACTGGCCGGAATGAAGATTGAGAAGCATAGTGCGGGAGGCGTTACTGGCGTCGGTGATGTGCACTTGGCCGCCCGTCAGCTTCCAGACTAGCCAGGTATCGACCGTACCGAATGCGAGGCGGCCTGCTTCGGCGAGCGGGCGGGCGTTTGGAACGTTGTCGAGAATCCAGGAGATTTTGCTGCCGGAAAAGTAGGCGTCGATCAAGAGGCCGGTGTGTTGCTGGATCAGAGTTTCATGGCCTTGCGCTTTGAGTTGCTCGCAAAACGCGGCGGTACGGCGATCTTGCCAGACGATGGCGTTGTGAATGGGCTTGCCGGTTGTGCGGTCCCAGACGATGGTGGTCTCGCGCTGGTTGGTGATGCCGATCGCTGCCACGTCGCTGGACTGTACTTTGCCTTTGGCTAAAGCTTCCAGGGCAACGGCGATTTGTGATGTCGCGATCTCTTCGGGATCGTGCTCGACCCATCCCGGCTGGGGAAAGATCTGTTTGAATTCGTGCTGGGCGATGGAGCGGACCGCTCCCCGATCGTCAAACAAGAGAGCCCGCGAACTGGTTGTGCCCTGATCGAGAGCGAGAATGTAACGCAAGAGGCCTCCTGTTTTCTGGCAATCTGCCCCTCGACGTCGTCCTAGGACGATGGCTGAAACGCGCCCAGGAATCGTCGAATGCCGAAATCGTAGACCGCTGCGCCGACCAGCCCGCCCAGCAGTGGAGCGACGACTGGCACCCACCATACGCGAGGGCCGTCGGTGAGGCCATTGTTCTTGAACCCTGCCATGGCCGTGAAAAGACGGGGGCCGAAATCACGCGCGGGATTGATGGGATATCCGTGCATGCCGCCGAAGCTCATGCCGATGGTTACGACCACGAGGCCGATCATCAGCGGCGCGAGGTTGGCTCCGGGAGGGACGTTGAGCTCGTCAGTGATGGCAAAGATCATGAGCAGGAGCAGAGCTGTGCCGATGACTTGATCGAGGAATCCGGCTTGCAGCAATGCCGGAAAGGTGGGGAACGTTGTAAACACGCCTGCGGTTTTTTCCAGTTGAGGGTCGACTTGGTGGAAGGCCGGCAGGTAGTTCCGGTAGACCAGGGCGGCGGCGAGGAACGATCCCGCGGTTTGTGCGATGGAATATGGCAGAACCTTGCGCCAGGGAAAACCGCGGAAGACGGCCAAGGTGAGGGTGACGGCCGGGTTGAGATGGCCGCCGGAAATCTTTCCAGAGATGTAGATTCCCATGGTCACTGCCAATCCCCAGCCCAGCGTGATGTTGGTGTAGCCGCCGTGTACTGTGGCGCCCGGAGTGGTCGGGGGAAACAGGACCACCATGGCGACTATACCCGTGCCGAAGAGCACCAGTACGAAAGCTCCGAGGAACTCGGCGATTAATTCGGCGATCAGGGTGGGTTTGTCGTTCATGCTGCTCCTGCGGACTTGGTGGTGGCTTTTCGACCGCGAGTAGTCTAGCAAGGATTTGGGGCTGGGAGTCGGTTTTCGGTTTCCACGGCGTTTGCTTCGCGGCTGGGCCCGAGATTCCGCCGGGCGGCGGGTTACCAAGACAATAAGAAAGCGGCGATGTTTTTCCTTGACAGGGAGGGTGCGCCCTGTAAGATAGAGAATATTTATTCATTAACATGAATAAATATTCATGATGAATAAAGCGTTGCGCCAGCGAGCGGTTTTAGAAGCGTTGCGGTTGGGGCCGGTAGCCAATCAGGAACAATTGCAGCGGGCGCTGTGCAAGCGCGGGTTCAAGGTGGGGCAGGCGACGCTGTCGCGGGACATTCACGACTTGAATCTGAGCAAGACGGCGGCTGGTTATACGTTACCTCAAGGGGAAAGTGGCGGCAGTGTGACGCTGCCTCCGGTGCAGCGATTGGTTAGGGAGTTTGTGTTGGACGTGCGTCCAGCGCAGAACCTGCTGGTGGTGAAAACGATTACAGGCAGCGCGCAGCCGGTGGCGGCGGCGCTGGATGAACAGGAATGGGAGGAAGTGGTGGGGACGATTGCTGGGGACGACGCGATCCTGATTGTGTGTCCCGACAAAGACGCTGCAAAGAAAGTTGCAGGGCGGATTGAGGAGATGCTGGGCTGATGCCGGCGACACTGAAAAGTGCGGTGCTTGGAGCGAGCGGCTATTCGGGGCTGGAACTGACGCGGATTCTCGAGCGTCATCCGCGGCTGGAGAGGCCTCTGCTGCTGCGGCGCGAAGGTAACGATCGTGCGACCGATTTGGCGCAAGTGTTTCCCGAGTTGTCCGGGAACGGAGGCTATCCGCTGCGGACGCTTTCATGGCCGGAACTGAAGCGCCAGGGCGTGCAGTTGCTTTTTCTGGCTACTCCGCATGAAGCGTCGAGAGCTCTGGTACCTGAGGCAATTGCGCAGGGATTGCGCGTGATTGACTTGAGTGGGGCGTGGCGGTTGAAGGAGGCGCAGCATCGGGCCATTTACTCGTTTCAGGATTTGGACGCGGTCACTGCCGCGGACCTTACGGCGAGCGCAGTCTATGGCTTGCCCGAGTTGAATGGTGACCGCATTATTGCGGCTCAGTTGGTTGCGAATCCGGGGTGCTACGCGACTTCAGTGATTCTGGCGCTGGCGCCGCTGCTCAAGTCCGGATTGATTGACCGGGAGCGTGGAATTATTTCGGATTCGAAGTCGGGAGCGTCGGGAGCGGGCAAGGCGCCTACGTCGCGCACTCATTTCATTTCCGTGGCGGACAATCTGTCTGCTTACTCGGTGTTCAACCACCGGCATCTGGGAGAAATGGTGGAGCAGTTGGGACTGGATGATGCGGAGCTCACTTTTACGCCCCATCTGCTGCCGATTCCGCGCGGAATTCTCTCGACCATCTACGTACACCTGAATCGGGCGATGAAGCCGGCGGAAGTGGAATCCTGCCTGCGGGATTTTTATTCCGGCAAACATTGGGTGCGGGTGTTTGCGACGCCGAAGCTGCCACAGTTGCAATTTTCGCTGCACACGAACTATTGCGATCTTGGATTATGCCTAGCGGACGATGGACGGCGTCTGGTGCTGGTTTCGTGCGTGGACAATCTGCTGAAAGGCGCGGCGGGGCAGGCTGTGCAGAACATGAATCTGATGTACGAGTGGGAAGAGCGGGAGGGTTTGCAGTGACGATAGTGGTGAAGATTGGCGGAGCGGCGATCGAGGATGCGCCGACGCTGCGGAAATGTGCTCGGTCTATCGCGGAGCTGGCGCAGGATGGGCACCACGTCGCCGTGGTTCACGGCGGCGGCAGCGCGCTGACCCGGATGCTCGACCGGCTGGGAAAGAAGAGCGAGTTTGTGGACGGGTTGCGCGTCACCGACGCGGAGACGCGGGATACGGCGCTCATGGTGCTGGGCGGGATCATCAATAAGAAGCTGGTAGCGGCGATTCAGTCAGCGGGTATGCCGGCGATCGGATTCTGCGGCGGCGACGGAATGACGTTCCGCGCACGGAAGAAGTTTGTTCACGGCCGCGATTTGGGGTTTGTGGGCGAGATTTGTTTCGCGGAGCCGTGCTGGATTGAGGCTCTGTGGCAACAGGGAGGGATTCCGGTGCTGGCTTCTCTGGCTTTGGGCGCCGACGGCGAGTACTACAACGTGAACGCCGATGAAATGGCGGCATCGTGCGCCACGGCTTGCCATGCCAACACGCTGATTTTTCTCACTGATGTGGCTGGAGTCAAAGACGCTGCGGGCAGCGTGATGCCATGGCTAAGTACGAAGCAGGCTGCCGAACTGGCGGCCGATTCAATCATCAGCGGCGGCATGTTGCCCAAGCTGCAAGCCTGCGGGCAGGCGCTGAAACAGGGCGTGGGGCGGGTGAGAATTCTGCCGGCTACTGAGGCGGAGGTGCTGCCGCAGTTTTACCTGACCAAGCTGTCGTGCGGCACGGAGGTCACCCACTCATGAGTCAGTCAGCGGCTGCGCGTTACAAATATAAGACGCAAACGGCGGGTACGCAGATCCAGAATAAGGAGTCAAAGTTGAATAGTCACATACAAAGCAGAGTTTCGGTGGCTCCTGAGAGAGTCCCGCAGGTTTCTTGGTGTCCCGATCTGGTTTCGACTCGCGACCTTGGGCCCTCCGGCGTGGATGCGGTTTTGCATCTTGCTGGAATTATGAAGTCGCGTCCTGCGGATTTTCGGAGGGCGCTTACCGGGCGGCAGATGGTGATGTTCTTCGAGAAGCCGTCTCTGCGCACCCGACTGACGTTCGAGGCCGGAATGGTGAGCCTGGGTGGAACAGCGATGTTCGTCGACCAGACTCACGAGAGACTCGATGCCCGCGAAAAATTGAGCGACGTGGCGCACAACCTGGAGCGCTGGGTGGACCTGATAGTGCTGCGCACCTACTCTCAGCAGACGATTGAGGGTATGGCGGAGCACGCCGGAGTTCCGGTGATTAACGCGCTCAGCGATGTGGAACATCCCTGCCAGGCGCTGGCTGATTATCTGACGTTGCTGGAGCGGTTCGGAGATGTGAAGGACCACTGCTTGGCATACGTCGGTGACGGCAACAATGTGGCGCACTCGTTGCTGCTGACTTGCGCTTGTTTGGGATCGTCGATCCGCGTGGCGACTCCGGCGGGATATACGCCTAATCCGCAGATTGTTGCTGCTGCGCACGAGATTGCGGAGGAGACGGGCGCCGAAATTCAATTGCTGACCGATCCACACGAGGCCGTTGCTGGCGCCGACGCGGTTTATACCGATGCGTGGACGAGCATGGGACAAGAGCGGGAAGAAGGCAAGCGGGCGCAAGTTTTTCCGCCGTATCAAGTGAATGCGGAACTCATGGCGGAAGCCGCGCCCCATGCGGTGTTCATGCACTGCCTGCCGGCGCACCGCGGGTTGGAAGTTACCGACGCGGTCATTGATTCGCCGCAGTCTGTAGTTTTCGAGCAGGCGGAGAACCGCCTGCATGTTCAGAAAGCAATTATTTATTTACTGCTGGGCGGCGGCGATCGTCTGCCCGCAAGGAGTGCTCATGCCTGAAAAAGTTGTGCTTGCATATTCCGGAGGACTTGATACCTCCATCATTATTCCGTGGCTCAAAGAACATTATTCATACAACGTTGTCGCGATGGTCGGCGATGTTGGCCAGGGCGATGACATCGAAGCCGTGGTTGAAAAGGCTTATGCCACCGGCGCTAGCAAAGTAATCGTGGAGGATCTCCGCGAGGAGTTCCTGACGGGATACGTTTTTCCGGCGCTGCGCGCTGGGGCGGTCTACGAACATAAGTATTTGCTGGGTACCTCGCTGGCGCGTCCGGTGATCGCGAAGCATCAAGTCGAAGTTGCGCTGCGTGAGGGAGCGACGGCGGTGGCGCATGGCTGCACCGGGAAGGGGAACGATCAGGTCCGCTTTGAATTGACTTACCAGGCGCTCGCGCCCGAGTTGAAAGTGATTGCGCCGTGGCGGGAGTGGTCGCTGAAATCGCGTGAAGACTGTCTGGATTACGCGGAGCAGCACGGTATTCCGGTGGCGGCGAGTCGCGAGAAAATCCATAGCCGTGACCGCAATTTGTGGCACCTGAGTCACGAAGGCGGAGAGCTGGAAGATGCGGGGAATGCGCCCCTGGCGACAACATGGCAGATGACGCGGTCGCCGCAAGAGGCTCCGGACACGGACGAGCAGGTGACGATTGGATTCGAGAAGGGGAATCCCGTAGCGGTTGGCGGGATGAAGCATGATCCAGTATCGCTGGTGGAGTTGCTGAACGAAATTGGTGCGCGTAACGCCATTGGTCGAGTGGATTTGGTGGAGAACCGATTCGTGGGGATCAAGTCACGCGGGTGTTACGAAACGCCGGGCGGGACTTTGCTGATCGCGGCGCATCGCGAACTGGAGGCGCTGTGCCTGGAACGTGAGGTTGCGCACTTCAAGCAGCATGTGGGGCTGAAGTACGCAGAGCTGGTTTACTTCGGTTTGTGGTTCACGCCGCTGCGCGAGGCGCTGGATGCGTTTGTCGCCAGCACGCAGATAGAGGTGACGGGCAGCGTGACCCTGTCTTTGTATAAGGGGAATGTTTCGGTGGTGAGCCGTCAATCGGAGCACTCGCTCTATCGCACCGATCTTTCTTCGTTCACCATGGGCGATAGTTACGACCAGAAAGATGCGGCGGGATTTATCCGCATTCTCGGGCTGCCCTCGAGGGTGCGGGCGCGCAGTCGCGTGGAGGTTGCGCGATGAAGATGTGGTCGGGGCGGTTCCGGCAGCCGCTGGACCCGCAATTCGAACGCTGGCAGCGGTCGTTTGACTTCGACCGCCGGCTGCTGAGTTACGAACTGGCGGCGAGCGGTGCGCATGCGCGAGCGTTGAAAAATGCCGGCGTTCTGTCTGCGGATGAACTCATCAGCATTCTGGAAGGACTGCAGCAGATTGGGGAGATGGCAGCCTCTTCTACCGCCTTTGTAGAGGACGAAGAAGCCGAGGATGTGCACCATTTTGTTGAGAAACAACTTGTGGCGCGGATTGGCGAGGTGGGATACAAGTTGCACAGCGGACGCAGCCGCAATGAGCAGATTGCCACCGACCTGCGTCTTTATGTGCGGGCGGTGATCGATGAGTTGCGGAACGAACTGGCCGAGGTGAGCACGGCTTTCACTGATCGCGCCGAGCAAGCCGGCAGTGCCGCTATGCCCGCTTACACCCATTTGCAGCATGCTGAGCCGGTGTTGGTGGCGCATTGGCTGCTGGCTTACGTCGAAATGTTTTTGCGGGATGCAGACCGGCTTGCCGATTGCCGTAAGCGCTTGAACGTGTGTCCGTTGGGATCGGGCGCAGTGACGGGCGCTACTCTGCAGCTCGATCGAGTATTCATGGCGGAAGATCTCGATTTCACTGGTCCGACGGCGAACAGCATCGACGCCACCAGCGATCGCGATTTCGTGCTGGAGTTCGTCAACTCGCTTTCGCTCCTGGCACTGCATTTGAGCCGGTGGGCGGAGGAAATGGTTCTGTTCTCTTCGCAGGAGTTTGGATTTGTCCAGTTGCCTGAGGCTTATTCCACGGGCAGCAGCGCCATGCCGCAGAAGAAGAATCCTGATCTTCTGGAACTGGTGCGGGGCAAGACTGGGCGCGTCATCGGAAGTGCAACTGCGCTGATGATTACTCTGAAAGGCCTGCCTCTGGCTTACAACAAGGACCTCCAGGAAACGCAGGAGCCACTGTTCGATGCCGCTGGCATCGCGCTTGGGTTGTTGCCGCTGGTCGCCGGATGGATGAAGGCGGTGGAGTTCGATTACCAGCGCATGAACGAGGTGGCGCAGTCGGGATTTATGAATGCATGGGCGGCGGCAACTTATCTGGTGAATCGCGGAGTTCCTTCGCGGCTGGCGCATGAGCAGGTTGGCAAGGTAGTGAAGCTGTGCCTGGAAAAAGAGTGTGAGCTTCAGGATCTGGCGCTGGACGAGTTGCGCGCTCTGAATCCGGTATTCGACGAGAGTTTTTTCGACTGCTTGAAGCTGGCTTCCGTGTTGGCGATCCACGATGTTGTGGGCGGGACCGCGCCAGCTCGAGTGCGGCAGGGGATTGTGGCTGCTAAGAAGAAAATCGAGTCTCTACGCGAGGAGGTTCATGCGCACGCGTAAAGCCATTTTGCCGGATGCGAAGCACATCTACGATCTGATCGCCAGCTATTCGGGCGACGGCACTTTGCTGCCGCGGACGCTGGCGGAGATATGCGAGAACGTGCGTGACTTTGTGGTTCTCGAAAATGAAGGCCGCATCATTGGATGCGGGGCGCTGCATCTTTACGGCACACACCTGGCGGAGATTCGCTCGATCACGGTGGGGCCGCGGGCGCAGGGTCACGGTGGGGGCAGCCGGCTGATGAAGGCTTTGATGGCCGAGGCGAGGCGGCATCGCGTGGATTGCATTTGCCTGTTCACGCGGGCTCCCGATTTTTTTTCGCGCCAGGGATTTGAGATGGCGCGGCGAGAAGATCTGCCCGACAAGATTTACAAGGATTGCCACGTTTGTCCCAGGTTTCACAACTGCGACGAGGTTGCCATGGTGCGCGGCAAGCTGCCTACGTTCGCGATCCTCCCGGAGCCGGCGAACTGGCTGGTGAAGCTGCAGGGCGTCACGGCTTGAGCGGGAAAATCTGAGCCTTACGCCCACAGAGAAAATCTACTTTCATCCACCCGCATCGTTAAAAAGGGAGTCTTTTCGCTGTCTGCCAGTCTGCGATGCTATCATGCAAAAACGATAAGGTAGCTGAATTCTGGGCAAAGGACAATTCAACATGGCCATCGTCACGCCGGGCAGTTCCACCACCGCAACCGCGCCTGAGGGTTCTTCTTCCTACGCGGCGCCACTCGCGATAGTGACCACGTTGTTCTTCATGTGGGGCTTCCTCACCTGCCTGAATGACATTCTTGTCCCGCACTTGAAACCAATTTTCGACTTAAATTACGCCCGCATCATGCTCATTCAGTCCGCCTTCTTTGGAGCATATTTTCTATTCTCCATACCTTCAGCCAAAATCATTGACTGGATTGGATATCAGCGCTCGATGGTGGTGGGACTGCTCACCATGGGATTAGGCGCTTTCCTGTTTGTGCCCGCCGCCAGCGTCCCGTCGTACGGGCTGTTCCTAGCGGCACTGATTGTCCTGGCCGCGGGCATCACCTGCCTACAGGTGGCGGCCAATCCGTACGTGACAGTGCTGGGCAGACCCGAGACGGCGTCGAGCCGCCTGAACCTCACGCAGGCATTCAATTCCCTGGGAACGTTTCTGGCTCCTTTTTTTGGCGCTGTCCTGATTCTGAGCGCAGCGCCGAAGAACATGGAAGAGATACGGGCGCTGGCGCCCGATGCCCTGCAAGCTTACCGCCTGCACGAGGCAGCCACTGTCAAGACGCCGTACATCGGCTTGGGCATTGCACTGGTGCTGCTGGCGATCGCCATCGGCAGTTTCAAGCTGCCGAAAATCCCACACGCTCAGCACCAGATTGGAGAAAAGGTGAACGACTCCATCTGGAGGCACCCGAACTTGATCTTTGGCGCGATTGCTATCTTCGTGTACGTCGGCGCCGAGGTTTCCATTGGGAGTTTTCTGGTGAACTACTTCACGCAGGCAGATATCGGCGGTCTGACTGAAAAGTTGGCGGCTAGTTTCGTGTCGTTCTACTGGGGCGGAGCGATGCTAGGACGATTCATCGGGTCGAATTTCCTGGGAGGCGCGAAGGCTAAATACATGGGCCTGGTTACAGCCATCAGCGTCGCGTTAATCCTGCTCTCCTATCCAATTGAATCCCACATGCCGCCTGGGTATCAGCCGGGAGTGCCGAATCTAACCTGGCTAGCGTGGCTGGTGGTTGCAGGGCGTCCGCTGTTCCCCCTGGTTGCGGTCACTGCGGCCACGATCGCCTTGGTGGCGACACTACGCGGAGGCAAGGCCACTGCAAATACGGGAGTATTGCTGGGAATCTGCGCCATCTCCACGAGTGCACTCGTAGCAATCTCGATGCTCACCAACGGGCATCTTGCTATGTGGAGCATCATCCTGGTGGGGTTCTTTAATTCCATCATGTTCCCCAGTATTTTCACGCTTGGTGTGGCGGAGCTCGGTCCCCTTACAGGAGACGGCTCAGGGATCATGATAATGGCGATTGTTGGCGGGGCGATTATTCCGTTAGCGCAGGGCGCGATTGCCGACAAAATCGGAATTCATCACGCCTTCTTCCTGCCGGTGATTTGCTATCTCTACATCCTGTTCTTCGCGTTAAGCGGTTCGAAACCTAACAGCGAACGTTACGCCAGGAGATAGTCATGCAAAACGCACTACACCTGTACCGTTTACACCTGTACTGAGATCAGCTCCGGGGTGCAGCGGGAATTCTGGATGGATTTGACCGCGTCTTCGGCGGTGAAGCGGCCCATGGCCAGCGCCAGTTTGCGGTTGGTGGTGGTCTGGATGGGAGTGCGGTCAATGCGCTGGACGTACTCCGGAGCGCGGGTACCGCTGCGGTTCACCTTCACAAGAAACTTTGTATTCTTCACGGTGATCATTGTTCCCTCCAGGGTCGTGTGATAAATATTCAGATGGCAAAAAACCGGGCGGGGCTGACACGAGAGCCCGCACACCTTAGCAGTGTCATTCTTGCGATTACTCTTTCAGGAGCGCGATGGAAAAACTTGAGACTGGGCTGACTTGCTGCCAAGAACGTCAAAGAGTAAGAAGAGATATTTCCCTCAGCTATAATACTAGGCTCAATTGATGCTGCTGTCAACCTGCAACGGGTTGCATACTCTACTGGAGTGGGTGTTCACGTGGGTATGCGCGGAAATCATTTTGTGGACAGATTTCATTGCTGCAAAATCTGGCCAGGTTGCGGATGAACCTGCTGGTCTTTGATTTCGTCGGCATTCCAGCCACCGCCGAGCGCTTTCACTAGATAGACGGAGCTGACCATTTGCTGGCCGAGCAGTTGAGTTTCCAGTCGTTCGCTGGTTAGCAGAGTAGTCTGCGCGGTAATTACGTCGAGATAGCTGGTGACGCCGCCGATGTAACGATTGTTGGCGATTTCCAGCGCGCGGCGCGCATCTTCGACGGCCGCGCCCTGCGTGGCGAGTGCCTGCGAAAGCGTGCTCAGATTGCTAATGCCGTCTTCGACCTCTTGAAATGCGGTGAGCACTGACTGGCGGTAGTTGGCAACGGACTGGTCGTAGGCAGCGCGCGCGGCGGCCAGATTGGCGCGGTTGCGTCCGCCTTCGAAGATGGGTTGCAAGGCGTCCGCACCCAGCGACCACACGAAGCTTGGTGTGCTGAAGAGTGAGGCGATGTCCTTGCTCTGCAACCCGCCTGAGCCGCTTAGCGTGATGTGTGGATAGAAAGCCGTGCGCGCAATGCCAACCTGCGCGTTCTGGTACGCCATGAGGCGTTCGGCGGTGGCGATGTCGGGCCGGCGCTCCAACACGTCGGAAGGAACTCCAAGCGGGACCGGCGGCGGCGTGGCTTGCAGCGGCGCGGTGTGCACGCTAAGGCTGGAGGCCGGCTGGCCTACGAGCACGGCGATCGCGTGCTCATACTGCGCGCGCGTCTGCTGCACCAGTGCAAGCTGCGAGACTGTTGAGTCGAGCAGTGCGGCCTGTTGCGCGACCTCCAGCCCGCTGGCGATTCCACCCTCGTGACGGTTGTTCAGCAGATCGAGTCCCTTACGCTGGTAGCCCACCGATTCCTGGACCACGCCCAACTCGGCGTCGAGTTCGCGCAGCGTGAAGTAGTCGGCGGCGAGTTCGGCGGTCAGGACTAACTGCACGTTCTGAAGATCGGTAGCTGTGGATTGTAAGGACGCGTTGGCGGCTTCGACGTTGCGCCGTACGCGTCCGAAGAGATCGGCCTCATAGCTGAGCGAAAACGGTACGGTGTAGACGCTTTGGGTATAAGGTTGAACCGGCTGCACCACGCCGTTCAGAGGGCGATTGCCCGAGCCGCGCTCGCGCACTGCGCTGGGGTCCGCCGAAAGTTGCGGAAAGATATCGGCAGTGGCGACGCGCGCTAACGAGCGCGCCTGAGAGAGTCGATCGCGCGCCGCTTCCAGAGACTGGTTCGCCTTGAGCAATTGTTGTTCGTAGGCATCGAGGGTGGGGTCGTTGAATACTTGCCACCACGCGCCTTTCGGGATGGAGTCCTTGGGCGCTGCCTGCTGCCAAGGTGGTTGCGTCTTCCAAGCATCCGGCGCGGGAACTGGAGCGGCCGGCCGGCTGTAACGCGGACCGACGGTGCATCCGGCTGCAAGAGTGAGCAGCGCGAGAGCGGCTGGGAGTACGGCTCGCTTCACAAGCCACTGCCTTTCTGCCGCGAAGGTTGGGCTGGCTGCTGTTTCGGCGGCGGCTGCGCGACGTTTACCTGTTGGCCGTCTTCGAGCGAGTCTGCGGGATTCACAACGACCTGATCCGTGGGCGAGACGCCGCCGAGGACCTCCAAGGTCGCGCCGTAGTCGCGCCCAATGTTGATGGGCCGCAACTGTACTTTGCTTCCCGGGCCGATGACAGCGACCTGCGGTCCTTCGGCGCGGAACAGCATTGCGTTCACCGGGATCGTGACCTTGTTCACGCCATTGCCCACGGCGAAGTGGACTTCACCGAGCGAGCCGGGCAAGAGCCGCCCGTCCTTGTTGGGTACGTCGACCTCGGTCAAGAGAGTGCGAGTAGCGGGATCAATGGATTCCGCCGTCCGAGCTACTGTCCCGAAAAACTTCTGGCCCGGGAATTCTTGTAACTTGATGGCCGTCTTGGCGCCAACCTTGATAAAGGGTGCGTAGGCCTGTGGGACGCTGGTATAAACCCGCAGTGGGTCGACGCGTGCGAGGTCAAACAGCTCGCGGCCGGCGGCCCCGGCTCCGGCATTGATGAGCGCGCCAGGATCGACATTGCGGCGGGTAAGCACGCCGGCGAACGGTGCGTAGACATCCTTGAAACCCTCGAGTTGTTCGAGGCGGCGGACGTTGGCATCGGCGGCGGCCAGGTTGGCCTGGCTCTGCTTGTACGCGCTGACATACTGGTCAGCCTCCTGGGCGGAGACGGAATCGGTCTTGCGCAGATTCTCCCAGCGGTCGGCGCTGATTTTGGCCAGCTCCAGTTGCGCGACGGTTTGCTGGCGCGCGGCGCGGGCCTGGTTTAATTCCTGATCGACCTCGGGGGTATCGATCTTCGCCAGCAACTCGCCTTTGGAGATCCGGCTGCCGATGTCTTTGTACCAGCGCACAAGATATCCGCTGGTGCGGGCGTAAATTGGAGATTCTTCGTAAGCTTGCAGTGAGCCGGGCAGGACGAGGTCCTCGTCGGGTTTTTCCGACAGCGGGTAAACCACGGCGACCGTGGGCACAGTCTCGCGTTCCGTCTCTTTGGCGAGCGCGCGTTCGTGCGTTACATGGTCCCACAGGGTGAGACCACCGGCGATCAGGAGAACCAGCAGCAATACACCGACGATGGTCAAAGCCTTCCGCGGAGACGCGGGCGGAACCTCAGGCGGCTGCTCGATTCCGACGTGCTGCTGCCGCGTTGGCTTGGATTCATTTTCTACGCTCATGCTCGACTCCACTTTCCGGCGAAAACCTCGTCCTGCCAATTCTGCTTACGCTTGCTTCTGGCGTGCACGCCGAGCTTCCCGGCGGCTATGGAATATAGCGAATACACTGGGCACAAAGAACAGGGTGGCGATCGTGGCAAACAGGAGTCCACCGATGACGGCGCGGCCCAGCGGTGCATTTTGCTCGCCGCCCTCGCCAAAGCCCAGCGCCATGGGCACCATGCCGATGATCATCGCGAGCGCAGTCATCAGCACGGGCCGCATGCGAGTGTATCCGGCAGCGACCGCAGCCTGCACGGCGGGAATGCCCTCGTCCAACTGTTCGCGCGCGAAGCTCACCATGAGAATGGAATTGGCGGTGGCCACGCCCATGCACATCACCGCCCCAGTAAGCGATGGCACATTCAGCGTGGTGCGGGTGAGCAGGAGGAACCAGCAGATTCCGGCCAGCGCCCCCGGCAATGCGGCGATGATGATGAATGGATCGAGCCACGACTGGAAGTTGATCACGATCAGCAGATAGACGAGCAGAATGGCTCCGGCCAGTCCCAGACCTAATCCGATGAACGAAGAGCGCATCGTGGCCACCTGCCCACGAACCACCAACTGCGTGCCGCGCGGCAATTTGCCGTCGAACGTTTTGAGCACTTTGTCAGTGTCAGCGGCGACCGCGCCTAGATCGCGGTCCTGGGTGGCGGCGTAAACGTCGATCACCGGTTGCACGTTGTAGTGGTTCACCGTAGCCGACCGGGCCGCGGGATACATCTGGACGAGGTTGCTGAGCAACTGCGGGCCTTGCTGCGAGTCTACCGGGATGGCCATCAGGTCCTGCATGCTCGTCATGCGGTATTGCGGCGCCTGCACCGCCACCTGGTACGTGACAGCGTTGCGCGGATTGAGCCAGAAATTAGGCGCCGTCTGGAAGCTGCCACTGAGGGAAACCAGCACGCTCTGCGCCACATCGCGCGTGGTGAGCCCAACCTGGGTAACGCGGGTGCGATCAATGTCGAGGTGCAACGTGGGCGACGATAGCAACTGCTGTACGTGCACATCGGCGGCGCCGGGAATGTGCCGCATTTTGTTGGCGATCTGTTGCGCGATGAGATAACTGCTGCCCATGTCCGTGCCCACAACCTGCACATCGATGGGCGCCGGCAGGCCGAAGTTCAGTATCTGCGTGACGATGTCGGCAGGTTGGAAGAAGAACTCAACGCTCGGAAAACGACGGGGCAATACCTCGCGCAGATGCTGGATAAGACCGGCGGTGGGGTGATGATGCTCGGGGTCGAGCGCGATCAGGATCTCGGCATCGCTGGTGCCAATAGTTCCGCTGGAGCTATAGGACTGATTGATGCCGGAGTTGGGCAGGCCGATGTTGTCGAGAACCGTCTGCAGTTCACCCTGCGGAATTTCCTGGTGAAGCGCGGCTTCGATTTCGTCGCAAAGCCGTGCCGTCTCTTCCACGCGCAGGCCGGGACGAGCGCGCACATGCAGGCGCAGAAGGCCGGCGTCGACTTGCGGGAAGAAGTCCTGTCCCAGGAAGACGAACAGCCCTAGTGACAGCAGGCAAAAAACGAGGAAGCAGGACACGAAGATGCCGCGATGCTCGAGGGTGGTTTCGAGCAGTTGTTCGTAGCTCCGCCGGAAGTCTTCAAACTTGCGCTCGAACCCGCGCTGGAAGCGTCCCAGAAACGACCGGGGCGCTTCGGCGCGATGCTCGTGGCCGCGCATGATGAACATGACCAGCGTGGGGATGAGGGTTCGCGAGAGCAGATAGCTGGCCAGCATGGCGAAGCTGACGGCTTCCGCAAGAGGCACGAAGAGGAATTTTGCCACGCCCGCGAGGAAGAACATGGGCACGAACACAATGCAGATACTTAGTGTGGAAACGAAGGCAGGGACGGCGATCTGCTGAGCGCCGTCGAGGATGGCCTGCTTCATCTCCTTCCCCATGGCGAGGTTGCGCTCGATGTTTTCGATTTCGACAGTTGCGTCATCCACCAGGATGCCGACGGCGAGCGCCAGTCCTCCCAGGGTCATGATGTTAATGGTTTCGCCGAGCGCGCCCAGCATGATGATGGAAACGAAAATGGAGAGCGGGATGGATATGGATATCACGATTGTGGGACGCCAATCGCCGAGGAAGATGAGGATCATGACGGCGGTAAGAAGTGCGGCGATCGCCGCCTCGCGCACCACGCCAGAGATCGATGCCCGCACAAACAGAGACTGGTCGAACAGGGGCGTGATTTTCAGTTCCGGCGGCAGTGCTTGTGCCGCTTTGGCGACGATGTCTTTGACGTCAGCGACAATCTTCAGAGTGGAAGCGTTTCCGTTCTTATAGATCGACATCAACGCGCCGCGGTTACCATCCTGTCGGACAATGTTGGTCTGCGGCGCGAAGCCATCGCGGATGTGAGCGACGTCGCGCATGTAAAGCGTGGAGCCATTGGAGGTCTTTACCGGCAGGTCGTTCAAGTCCGCGATGGTCTGCGGCGATCCGTTCATCTCGACGTTGTATTCCAAAGAACCGAACTTGACCGTGCCGGTGGGCAGGATTACGTTTTGCGCATTGACGGCGTTGACGATGTCAATCGGCGCGAGTCCGTAGGCCTGGAGCTTTGGCAAATCCAAGTCCACCTGAATCTGGCGAATCTTGCCGCCGTAAGGATACGGCGTGGCGGCTCCCGGCACCGTGGCCAGAAAGTTACGCAAAAAGTTCTGGCCCAAGTCGAAGAGTTGCTGCTCGGGCAAGGTCTTGCTGCTCAGTCCAAGTTGGATAATGGGCGTGGTAGAGGCGCTATAGGAGATGATCAGTGGTGGCGTAGTGCCGGGCGGCAGCCCGCGCACCGCGGTCTGAGAGATGGCGGTAATTTGGGCAATCGCTCCCTGTATGTTTGTGCCCGGACGGAAGAACAATTTGATGATGCCCAGGCCGTTTACCGACTGCGACTCCATGTGCTCGATGTCGTTGACCGTGGTGGTGATGAC
>Ga0210403_10002632_pt1 | contig 16126 bp, 12 predicted proteins | sample IncBWC19MmetaG_FD_150863 | JGI IMG/M metagenome (GOLD analysis project Ga0210403, IMG submission 150863) | Forest soil microbial communities from Barre Woods Harvard Forest LTER site, Petersham, Massachusetts, United States - Inc-BW-C-19-M | ecosystem: Environmental > Terrestrial > Soil >... | reverse complement strand
TTGACTCCATATTGCACGGGACCGAACTGCGGAAATAGATAGCGGTAATCAAACCCTAACGATAGTTGATGGTTGCTTCTAGTAACGGACAGCGTATCCACAACATTGATTTGGCGTTGCAGATTCGCCGCAAAAGTACCGGCCTCAAACGACCCACCGGGGAAGCCGGCGAAGAACGCTGAATTGGACAAGCTCGCAAAGGATGGCAGAAGAGAGGTGCTCGTTGGCGGCGTCGCGCCACCAAACCGGTCGAAACTGACGTCCCCACCACCGCTCACCCGGCTCCAATTGACGCGCAGATCGTGAGTAATGGTGCTTGAGGCCGCCCAGGTCGCGCCCAACGTAAGCGTCTGCGTCGATGAGAATGACCTATTCAACATGCTGGTCCAGCGGGTGAGATTCTCAGACGGCGCATAGTTATATCGCGCAAAAAGTCGCCAACGGTCACCAATGTTTTCGTCAAGCCGTCCGCTGGTTGCGTTTAAGGTCGAAGGATTGGAATAGGCGGCCGTGAATTGTGCTTCACCGTTGCCCAAATCGGGACCCGTGGGAAGAGGAAACGCGGCAAGGAGCGGCTTCAAAGGCCCTGCCGCAGTCTCCCGCTCCTCGAACGAAGGCACGAAGCCGACCGCCGTCTGGGGCAAGCGTAGTTGTAATCCTTCGTAAGACAGAAAGAAAAAGGTTCTATCTTTGCGGATCGGCCCACCCCACGTGCCGCCAAAATCGTTTTGGCGCATGGGCGCCTTTCTCAGACTCTGCTGATTCGCAAACCAATCGTTGGCGTCTAAAGCGTCATTTCGGAAGTAGTCGAACAAGCCTCCGTGCCAATCATTTGTGCCCGAACGTGTAACGATCGAGACCTGCCCTCCCGGCATCCGTCCGGATATTGCATTGGATGAAGAAGTGGTGATTGTGAATTCTTGGAGGGCATCGATCGAAACGAGGTTATTCGTTCCGCCGCCCGTCGTCAGCGCAGGGAGCGACCCGCTCATGGGCTGTCCGGCTAGACTCCCTGTGGGAACTCCGATGTTAACGCTTACACCATCGACAGTGAAGTAATTCGCATTGGCCCGTTGCCCATTCACGCTGAACTGACCTTGCTCACTGCCCGCCGCCACGGTCAACACAACGCCCGGTGCGAGAGTGATCAGGTTTTGGAAGGTTCGTCCATTAAGCGGCAGCTTTCTAACGAAGTCCCTGTTCACCACAGTACCCACCGAACCATCTACGGTGTTGGTGCTGATCGACTCCGCGCTGATGTTGATTACTGTCGTAACGTCGCCAACCCTCATTTCGATCGTCAAAGTGCGATGTTGCTCCGCATTCAGAACGATGTCCCGGACCTCGGTTATTTGAAAGTCCGGCTTCATAACAGTCGCAGTGTATCGTCCAGGCGGCAACAACGGCAGGAAAAATAACCCTTCAGCGTTGGTCAGTGTCGTTCTGCGAACGTTCGCGTTTGGCTCAACCACGGTCAGTCGCACGCCAGCCATCAAACCGCCCGAGGAATCGACCACGGTTCCGCTCAAACTTGCCAGGGACTGTCCGGCGAGTCGCAGACACGCTACTGCTAGTAGGAGTGTTAACGCGCGGCGATAAATCACCATGCCAGTTCACTATACGTCATCGATCAGGACTGTAAAGCGCGGCGGCCAGCGATTCGGATTTTCGCAGGTCCTGCCAAAACCCGGCGCTCAGAACGTCGGGTGGTGCAACGTCCGATGTTAGGGTGAAAGCAGCCCGCACGGCTTCGTCGTTCTGCTTCGCAAGTTGGAAAAGTTCATTGATCGTGCTAATCGTTGAGTCCGGAACTGCAACCGGAGCGGCCTGCTCTTTTTGTCTCGCAGTGGGGAAGACCGGGATCAATTCCTCCTGCAGTCGGTACGTTACAGACGAAAACGCGCGAGCATGATCCTGGACCAGTTGGTTCCACTGGCGGCGCGCTGGGGGTGCCAACTCTTCCGGGTGAAACCGGATTCCTAGGTCGTGAAGAGCCATCGCTCGGACCAAAGCAGTCTCCGAAGTATCCACTATTCTCTGGCAGAACTTTCGGATCTCGGCATGAACGCGCTCTTGAGGTGTACCTCGGCGCGAGAAATACGTTGAAAGGAGCGGCTCGGCGGGAATCGCGCCTGAGACCGGGCTACCTGTCGCGCCTATCGGCTCCGACGAATGAGCGGGCGGCAAGTTCTTGAGGGCGTCCTGTGTCGTCAGCAACTTGATTTCAACTTGGGGGTTTCCGGCGAGCGGCGCGAGTGCCGTGAACAATTCGGTCCGCCGTGACGGCTCGTCAATCACACCAGCAATCTGCAAATGGCCATTACTGAGGTGGCTTATACTGGCTTCCTGCCCGAGATCACCCCCCACCGAGTGCAAGAGCGTCAGCGCTTCCAATTCCAGTTCTGGCCCAGCGCTGGTGCTCTTCGGTTCAATTGCCGGTAGCGGCGAGCGGGAGTCCGCCACTCTGTTCGGAACAGTCGGCACTTGTGCAACGACTTTTGTATCACCCTCTTGCGGTGACGCGGTCGAGAACACCTCCCGCACCTCGATTTCGAAATTTGCGAGCGACCCTTTGACCCATAGGGCTTCGCGCACGCTATGGTAGTCATCCTTTCGCACGCCCAGTTCCGCTCTCATGATCGTTCCCGGCGCGACCGCGGCCTCGTTGATTGTCTGGAGCGTGATCCCGTCAGCAGTGGTTCTGATCGAGTCCAGCTTCCTTGTGAGGCCGTCGTGCCACCGGGCGAAGGCGGTTGCAGACAGGGGATCACCCCAGTCGAGCTGATTGGCTTCGTAGAGCGATTGCAGTTCGTTTTCGAATCGAGAGTCGTCGGATGGCACGATTGCGGGCCTCGGATGGTCCCTCGCGATCGTGCGGACCACACGCCGACCCCGGCTGACCATTGATACCGTCCGCACAGATTTCGTTGCTGTGCGTTCGCTGCGGACGGCCCGAGTGAGGATCTCCTTTGCGGATACTGCTGGGATCCGAGTCAGGTATACAACCAAAACAACGATCAATCCGGCAATGGCTACAGCTCGGAAACCGAGCGAGGAGAGGATACGGCGTACAGCTGGTCGATCTGCAGCTCCCAGTTGCGAAAGCATGGGAGGGAAGCGATTCCAGCCATGTGGCGGCGGGGAGAGGGACGGCGTGTATTCGTTATCCAGATAATTGACGAAGCCCGAAATCGTCTCTTGCATTTGCTGGACGACACGTCGGCAGCGCCAGCACTGATCGATATGCTTCTTGATCCGAGTTGTCTTGGCGGAGCTAAGTTCCCCATCGATGTACAAAAGCAGGTCTGTATCCGATGGATGTTGGAACAGACCGAGTGGATTAGGCATCGGAGTCCTTCATCATCCGCCGTATCGCGCGTCTCAGCGATTCAGCTACCGTCGAGATCGTCACGCCTAGAATCTCGGCGATCTCTCGATATCGGAAGCCTTCTGAGCGGAGTAACAAGCACGCGCGCTGCTGTTCCGGCAAACTTGTCAGTCCTACGTGCCACCGTCTGGTTTGCTGTGCTTCCGCGGCCGATTCCTCAGGGCCCGGTGCAGTATCTCGCCTCGATTCCTCGAGTTCCAGCCATTCTTTCTCATCCAAGGACCGGCGGAATTTCCGGGTGCGGGCTTCATCCACGGCCATGTTGTGGGCCACTCGGAAGATCCAAGCTCTGGGATTCTTCACACTGCGCCCGGCTCGATGTTGGCGGACTAGGCGCAAGAACACCTCCTGCGTGATCTCCTCCGCGGCGGCCGGTTCGCGGAGAAGAGTCAAAACATATCGGTACACCGAATCGCGCATAGATTCGAAGAGCTGAGTAACTTGCTCTTCTCGCGTAAGCGGAGTGTCATTTGACACTGTGTACTGAGCCCATGCGTCTTCAGCAGTCATCGATGCGTCTGGCCGGCGATACTCTTTGTCGTCGATACCTTCTATTGTCTAGAACGGATGAAGGGCCTGTTTTTGTGACAAGGGCGGCGGCCGATGAATACATGCTTCTCTCCGGAAGCTGTTGAAACAGATCCAGGGGAGATGCCGTAGAAATAGCCGTCCCGCCATTTTGTCGGAACAGTTCATATGGATGGCTGCTACGTCACGGCAGCAAGCCAAGGAGACCGCGCGGAATGGCCACGGCGCCAAGCTATCACTGATTCGCTTGATCAGTGATGGCGGTTCCGCCGCCCTCGCGTTTTCTTGTATCTGCGACAAGAACAACTAAAATTAGTGTGCGGCATGTGTGCCGCCGTCAACGCTCGCAGAAATAAGAAGTACAATCAACTCTGACAGCGGTAAAACGCCGCTCAATGAATCTAGAATCCCGTCCAGAGACGGCTCAGTCGGCATGGCATCTGGCATTTGCGGGAATCGGGACAGACAATGGTTGACTTCAAAAAACTTCGGGCGGCCAAGCCTCAGACAACGGTCATCGATCCCGTAGAAATTTTTCGCCGACTGCCAAAACCGCCGGGTATCACAGATCTGTACGTCAGTCAGGCCGAAGTGCTCACGGAATGGTTTGCTCGACGCAACGAGCGAGATGTAGTCGTCAAGCTCCATACCGGGGGTGGTAAGACACTGGTGGGTCTCCTTATTGCCCAGTCAATCCTAAATGAAACTAAGGAACCGGTATTGTACGTCTGCCCCACCGTGCAACTCGTGGATCAAACCTTGGCCAAGGCCGGAGAATACGGTATATCCGCAGTGCCCTACGTCAAGAAAGAGGACTTTGCAGAGGAATTCACCGGCGCCCGAGGCGTGATGGTATGTGTCTACCAGGCCCTCTTCAACGGCAACAGTCGTTTCGGCATCAGAGGTGGCGGTCGCGAAATCACCAATGTGGGAGGGATCATTTTAGACGATGCGCATGTGGCCTTTTCAACCGTACGGGATCAGTTCACGTTGCGGATCGAGAAGAAGACCAACAATGCGGAGTACGAGGAAATTACAGGGATGTTCCGCTACGACTTCCAGGAATTGGGGCGCGGTGGGACGTTCGATGATGTTCTTCGGGGCAGTGACCGGCTCAGTATTCTCGAGGTCCCCTATTGGAGTTGGCGCATACGTGCGGAGCAAGCTCGCGAATATCTCCAAGGCCGCGATGCTGGCGGTACGCTCCAATGGCTTTTTCTCAGAGACGCATTTCAGCAATGCCATTGCTTAATTACATCTACGGCGATCGTAGTGACCCCGATATTTCCGCTCGTTGATCTGGTGCCGACTTTTGCGGACTGTTCTCGGCGGGTCTTCATGTCGGCGACCATCGGTGACGACAGCGCGATTATACGAACCTTTGATGCGGATCGCGATTCCATAGGAAGACCAATAACGTCCAAGTCCCTTGCTGGCGTTAGCGAGCGCATGATCCTTATTCCAGAATTGACAGCACTTGACGGCGATGCGGTTCGCCCGATTGTGGATAAAATCGTGGGCCACATCGCGGGAAAGCGCAATGAGGGCGTCGTCATTCTTGTGCCATCGGAGCACGCCTCTTCCGCATGGGACAAAACAGGTAAATTCGCATCCTCGACGGACCAGGTGAGCAATGCAGTCGCTCAGCTCCAGCAGGGGAAGTCCGCTGGACCCTTTGTCTTCGCCAATCGTTATGACGGTATTGACTTGCCGGGTCCCGCCTGCCGGCTCTTGATTATGTCCGGACTCCCCCGAGGCGTTGGAGAATACGAGCTCCACCGTGCCAATACATTTCTCGGAGGCAGCGAACTCGACAGCACGTTGGCGCAAAGATTGGAACAAGGAATGGGTCGCGGCGCACGCGGCGCCAGCGACTACTGTGTGGTCCTGTTATTGGGTAAAGACCTGATTGCTTGGTTGAGTCGATCGAAGAACCAGGCCCTACTCACGAGTAGCACGAACGCACAGTTCGAGATCGGCCGGACAGTCAGCAAGAACGTGAGCGACGCCGAAGACTTGTCGAAAACGGTAGGTAGGTGCCTCAAGCGAGACCGTGAATGGATGGAGTATCACGCCGAGCAACTCGCAGAATTGGCTTCGCCAGTCGAGGCCAAAGCTGGTGCGCTTGACACTGCTGCGGTTGAACGTGCAGCATTCCGTCTTTTCCGGGAAGGGTATCTTGAGAAGGCGATCGAGAAGCTTGCGGCTCATATCTCCGCAGCACCAAAGCTTGATCCGAAGAGCAAAGGTTGGCTGCTCCAGATCGCCGCGAGGATCGCCGATGCATGGGGTAATCTCGATAGAGCCCAACAATTGCAGCAACACGCTTATTCGGAGAACAAGAATTTGTTGCGGCCCAAAGTTCTGCCACCCTATGTGGCAGCACACGTATCTGGGAAGCAAGCACAAGAGGTCGTGCGGAAAATTGCGGAGTTCGGGTACCGGCGCGGCTACCTGGCCTATTTCGATGAGACGGTCTCCAACCTAACCGCGAGCAGTTCAGCCAACCAATTCGAGGAGGGGCTGGCCGAGCTTGGCCGAATTCTCGGATTTTACGCGGAGCGGCCCGAAAACGACCATCAGATCGGCCCCGACGTACTTTGGCTACTTGACGGCACGACGGGGTTGATCATCGAAGCCAAGAGTCGCAAGAACGAAGGCAACGCCCTTACCAAGGACCAACATGGACAATTACTGAACGCTGCTGAATGGTTCCGAGCGACGTACCCCAGCTATACGGGAGTCCGGATTTCCGTCCATCCGAAGCCAGTCGCTTCGCCGCGAACTGTGACGGGTGCCTCCAAGGCCCTGACCCTGGATCGCCTAAACGGACTCATTGCCGATGCCAGATCCTTATTGGAAACCTTATGTACGTCGGCGGCACCGGATCAGGATCTCGTGCCGCGTGCTGAAACCTTGTTGGGAAAAACCAGACTCAACCCCACTGGTCTCGTTGAGAAATACATGGTTCCCTTCGAGTCAAAATGAGGAGCGCCAACACCAGCGCACCGATCCCGCTTCGTCGCCGACGGGAACTGAGGTTCATCCGGAAACCTTCCGGAGATGCCGCGCTAATCTTTGTAACGGACGCGCCGGAATAGAACAAGCCGTTACTCTTCTATATCTTGCAGCGCAGCCGATCCTCATCGGGCGGGGTTTCGAGCGGGTTCCAATCGGAATTTGACTGACTTTCTGCCGCCCTGTTGCGGACGAGGACTATTGTTCGGGGGACTAATTCAACGTACCCAACCAGCCCATGTTGGGATGGCGGCGAAGCGAATCCCTCAGACGAATTGCATGCGAGACGATTTCCTGTTTCGCGTGAGGACTATTAACTGAAGGGAAGAGTCGGAGAAAGCCGCCGGCGAGCCCTGAATGAACGAGAGGCTAGTTCGTGGCGGATACAGCCGACTTACGCGAGGAAAGTCGCGATGGAAAATCCACCGCCGAAGCGTTTTTGGAGGTAGCCCGGCAAGCCGCAGCCGCCGGACGGCCCGATCGGATGCTGGCGGCTTTGGTCGCCAGCAGGTATCTGGATGGTCTTACGCGCCGGCTCGAGAACGATTGGCGGGGGCGTCTTCCTCGCTCGGAAATTGAGGACTGTGTCGCCATCGCAGTCGACGGCGCGTATGATGCCGTCGCGCACGGGCGTCTTGTTCGCAATCTCGGCGCCTGGATCTGGAAGGTCGCGTCGAACAAAGCGATCGACCGCTGGACTGACGATTACCAGCTGCGGGCCGTGATGGAATCTGACACGCTCTCGGATTCGCGGGCAGATCCCGAAATCGATTCCGACTCCGCGCAGCGGCTGGCCGAGTACCGGGCCAAGGAGGCGTCGCGCGTCGCGCGGTTACTCTTGCCCAGAATCGGCCAAGGACAGATTGTAGACGTGATGACCATGGTGATCGACGCCGTGGAGCAGGGTCTAGAGGATTTGTCGCCGAGCGCCATCGGTGAAACCCTGGCCCTATCAGCGAGTGCTGTGCGTTCATTGCTGTCACGTGGTTTCGAACGGCTCGAGCGCGAAGCTCGACGCGAGGGCATAACGCTGCCCGAGGCGGTACCGGGGATTGTCCGTGATGATGACTCCGAGGATTGCGAAGAGCTCTGACAAGAGAGAGTGAGAGGAATCGAATGGAACTGGACGTTTCGAGTGAGTTCAATCGGCTAATTGCTGCTGCGCGGAGTGTGTCGCGAGAGGTTGGAGAGACGGTTAGTGACATCCTTAAGCGTGGCCTAGAACAGCCATTGGCCCGTGAAGAGGCCTGCGCGCTCCTCACCCGCGTTGTAGAAGTAATGCGTGAAGGCGCGGCGCGGCGCGGTGATGTTCAGGCTGCAACGGCGCTGTCCGGTGACATGGATGCGTTTATCAAAAGCGTCACTGACGAACGAGAGCGCGTCGGTGCGCTCCATCAGCCGAGCAGTGCCCGTCCAATCCTGGAATTACAGCCGTTCAACGGTATCCAGCCTCACCCCGTTCGGCCAAGTCCAGTTTTCCACGAGCGAGAGGTCGCTGTCCGCGAAGGTTTTGTGCGGACCAAAGATATTCAACTGTGGGACGAAAACGAACGGTTGGACATCCACCTGAACCAGTTCCGGCGAACCCATGGACGAGGCCCTACCGGTGATGAATTACTCGACATAATGATGGGGCAGTTGCCCCTCCCGGGTGCGACAAAGGATCAGTTCGAAATCCGGCAGTTGGCCCAGAGCATAGCAGTGAATGGTGTTCGCAAGCCTCCGATCATCGATGTGGACGGCACCTTACTAGATGGCAATCGGCGCGTGACAGCCTGTCACCTGATCCTGAACAGCGAAGAGTTCGACGCGGGCGAGAAACGTCGGGCAGAATGGGTGCAGGTTTGGCAACTAACTGAACATGCTACTCAAGCTGACCGGGAATCCGTCATCGTGTCCCTCAACTTCGAGCCCGACTACAAGCAGGACTGGCCCGAATATGTAAAGGCGCGTAAGGTACATGCGGAATGGCAAGCAATGTTGGCTCTGGAGTCTCGTGCTAATAGCGTTCGTCAGCGCGATCTGAAACGTCAGGTATCGAAGAAATTTGCCCTAGGTCCCGACACACACCACGTCACTAGATACATCCAGATGGTCGAGCTCGCTGATGAGTTCGAAGATTATCACGTTTCGGAGCGGACGCGTGATCGGTATGAGGTCAAACATAAGGCCGAACGCTACTTCCAGTATTTCGACGAGCTGGGCAAAGGCAAGGGTGCGGGCGGCGTCAATTATTCGTTAAACCAAGACGAGCCCTTCAAACATCTGGTCTATGACCTTTTGTTCGAAGGAAAGTTCAGCAACTGGAACAAGATCCGCGATTTGAAGTACGTCGCCAACAATGAGGAGGCGCTTGCGTTCCTGCGAGAGGCCCGAGATGAGCACAACGTTGACCGAGCGCAAAGTCTCGTGGATGACGGGTGCTCGGCCGCGCGAACGGCGCGCGCGATTGAACGCTCGGTGGCAGGCAACAAGCGCATCGAAGTGTTCGTTGACTGGCTTGAGGGCGCACCGGTCAGAATCTTTCGACCGGGTGCCCCAGACTCCATCAGGCCGGAAAACCTACAGCGGCTCTACCGCGCCTTGAAGCTCGTTGAAAGCTACCTCGACCCTTCCGGGACGAATGAGAGCGTGGCATGAGCCTCCACGACCTCAACCGCCATGTGGTCGACGTCAGAGTGTCAGAGTCGTTCGATGCCCTTTTTGCAACCCCGCGTGACCATCAATCGGGCAGCGAAGTCTATTCGGCAATACGGCGTTCCCTTGGTTCACGAGTCCCGCTACGTCGCTCAGCGGACGGCGTTCGGGTTCCCGCGGACTGCGCAATGGCCCTCGTTGACACTCCAGGGCTCGATCTGAGGTGGAGCGGTGATGCGCAACGATTCTGTGACAACCGTCGGCATGTCGCGCACCACTTCCCAGAGCAATTCCGCGTAGTGCAGGAGATCAAGGCCCGTGGCGCAGACTATGCCCGAAAGCTGATCATGGACTCGGCTGGACTTGAGATTCTAGATCCTCACCAGATTGTCAATGTCGCCGCAATGACCACAGCGGGTGGATTCGGGGTATGCGTCTTCGACGAACAGGGGGCCGGGAAGACGGTAACAATGATCTACTCGTTCGACCTTCTGGTAGCGCGAGACGAAGTTGATCTCATGGTTATCATTGCCCCGAAAAGCATGGTACCTGAGTGGCCTGCGGATTTCCGACGGTTCCGCGGGGATCTTTACCGAGTAGCGGTCATCAGCGGCTCGCCCCGAGAGAAGCGTAGAGCGCTCGAAAGTGGTGCTGACGTATTTGTGACGAACTTCGAGACAGCGGTCAGCCTTGAACCCGAATTTCGGGCCTTGTTGCGCACGAAAAACCGCCGTGGCCTTCTGGTGGTCGATGAGTCTTTCTTTATCAAATCACTCGATGCAAAGCGTACACGGGCATTGCGGCGACTCCGCGAATGGTGTGGGCGTGCCTTCGTGCTCTGCGGAACGCCGGCTCCTAACGCACCGGTTGATCTCGTGCAACAGTTCAGCCTCGTTGATTTTGGGTACACATTTGAGAATGTCGCCACTCCAAAAGACCGGCAGGCTGCTCAGCCCGTCGTTCAGAATGCGATCGAGACGCGTGGCCTCTACGTGCGTCATCTCAAAGCTGATGTGTTACCAGAGCTACCCGAGAAAAGGTTTCAGAGACTCTACGTACCGCTAGAGCCGGCCCAGCGGCGCGCGTACGAAGGTGCGTTGCGCGATCTTATTGTCGATCTCGAGTCGATCAGTGACCAGGAGTTTCAGAGACGCATTCCCAACTTCCTTGCTAGAAGAGCCGCCCTCCTGCAGATTTGTTCAAACCCGGCGGGTCTCGTTCCGGGCTATCGTGAGACACCAGCGAAACTACATGCCCTGGACGCTCTTTTCCAGGAGTTAATACTCAGGCAGCGCGAAAAGGTAGTGCTGTGGTCGTTTTACACCGCATCAATAGACGGCATTATGGCGCGGTATGGACCTTATGGTGCAGTCCGCTACGACGGTACGATTACAGAGGTAGCAGCACGGCGAGATGCGGTTCGGCGGTTCCAAGAAGATGATCAAACAATGCTGTTCGTCGGAAATCCGGCGGCGGCGGGCGCTGGGTTAACGCTTCATCGGGCCAGATTCGGTGTATACGAATCCTTTTCAAATCAAGCAGCACATTATCTTCAGAGCCTTGATAGGATTCATCGGCGTGGGCAAACCCGCCAAGTCGACTATATAGTGCTCCTTGGGGAGGGGACTATCGAACTCAGCGAGTATGATCGCCTGATTGCGAAGGAGACTGCATCGCAACAACTTCTCGGTGACCCTGCTGTTTCACCTCTAACACGTGAGATCCTTTTGGCGGACGCCAGGGCTGCAGCCAGCCTTTGGACCGTCGCGAAGGACTAGCGGAATGCACAACAACACCTGGCGAGGTAGACCGATGAGCATGCATCAATACCGCTCCGACATGCTTGAGACGATCGCGGTTCTCGCTGGCTTTCATATAGAGATTATTTTTCCGGATGGTTGCAGGCCTGACGTGGCACGCGTGTCGGTGACGCACGGCGTATTTCTGGGCGATGCTAAGCACTCCCGAGGGTCCAGATGATGAGGCATCGCTACGACGACTCAAGCATTATGCCCTTTGGCTAGTGTGCCCCGGGCGCCGTGCCGAGTATGTTTTCGCTGTGTGCCACCGAATCGGCCAAGGAGGCGCTTGGCGTCTAGTCTTGAACGACATAGCGAAGGAGACATGCCTAGACTCGGTATCGACGGCGCTCTCTAGGCGAGTCGCCTCGGATACTGAAGTCACTCGGCTGGTAAAGCGGAGCCATGGCTTCCTTATCTAAGAAACGTCAGTGTTGAATGGATCTTGTGCTCAGAAACGCGAGTTCAGGCGCGCCAGGCTTCGCTCACGCAACTCGCCGATTGCTAGCGTATTTCAAGATTTCGGACCGCCTTCCGTTGCTCTTGCTCATCCATTTCGCGGAGGCTTTCGTACTCTTGACTTTGCGCATTCGGATAGGGTTAAGGATGGTCTTGGGTCGCTCGGAAATGCGCCTGATGAGATCGTCGCTCGCACAGACGAGCGTGTGTTTGACCGAGCCGGGGCGATTTCGCTTCATTGTCGTTTTTAGCATTCGCCCTACCGCTTTGCCGATGCCCGGCGGTACCGCGTTACCTACCTGCCTATATTGCTGAGGAAGGCCGCCAGAAAATACCCAGCTGTCTGGAAACTGCTGGATTCGGCTGTACTCACGCACACTCAAAACTCGCAATTTCTTGGGGTGGCACATCATCGTCGCTTTTCCGTCCGGCACCGTCGTGAGGGCCGGGCATGGGCGTTTCCATCCTAGTCTTCGAAGGAACCCGGACCTACCGCCCCATGAGTCGAATGCCGCACCCAGAGCCTTCTTCTGCATTCGCCGCGGTAAACTCCTCCAGTTTCCGCCAGCGGGTATCAGAGCGAGGTACTTTTTGGTTGATGGGGTCAACGCCAGCGTCTGAGGGTTTCGATCTCGAAGACCTTTCAGTCCCTTGCGCAGCGTTACCCACGGCAGTTCCCCAATCCTCGCGTCACGGCTGTGCGTGGCTCGCGGAATTGTCACTCGCTCTCCGTCGCGAGAACCGATGAACAGAACCCGCTCGCGCGTCTGGGGCACACCGTAGTCCGCTGCGTTGACGACATCGAACGTGACATAGTAGCCAAGTGTTTGCAATTCCTTCAGTATTAGAAGAAACGCTGAGCCAAGCTCTTCGTCGGAACCGAGAGCTGGAAAGCCGGGGCCTCGTTGACTTAGCGGACGGTGCTTAATCGCAGCAGAGAGCACTCCTTTTACGTTCTCCATTACAAAGAACCGAGGCCGTGCCTCGCGGACTACCCGAAGGAAGTGCCGGAACAACATACCCTGAGGGTCGCTGACGGAACCACGCGAGCCGAGCGTGCTGAACGCCTGGCACGACGGGCCTGCAGTAATGATCGTTGGCTCACCCTTGCGGAGCCCCGCTGCTCTAAGAATCTGTTCAGTCGTCAGTTCCTCGATCCTCTTCTCTAACACTGGCAGGTCCGGTCGATTTTGACGGATCGTTTCCGCTGCAAACTTGTCACATTCTACAGCTACCCGAACTTCGAACCCAGCCTGTTCGAGGCCCAGATCAAGCCCTAGTGCACCAGAGAAAAGAGAGACTATGCTCGATTTGCGTCTTGCCATTATTCCCTTAGTTGTTGGTCTTGTCCAATGCAAGAATAGACGCATTAGGCGGCAGTGCCTCTATGAATCGCCGAATCGCCACCGCCGCGACATAAGAATCGCTAAGCGGGGGCTTTTGCGAACGGGCGATCTTGTGTAACGCGAAATAGTCCGCCTCGCCGAGCGATACGCTTACCCGCTGTTTCCTGTCCGGACGAACTCGGGCCTTCTGTTTCATACGCTGCACTCCGCAGCACAATGCTGCACATACACTATACTACAGAAATGTTTAATAAACAGCGTTCACGATTTCCGAACGCTCCCATCCAATCAGCCCTAGCACGGCGTTTCTGATACGCTGGCACCAAGCTCAATTTTCGTGGAACGACATCTTCGAAATAAACTTCGCGACGGCAAGTTCGTCGGCGTATCGGACGTTCGATCACGCCAGATGAGCGCCATTAGGGCCAAAGGGAATCGATCAACCGAGCTCCGGCTTCGTCTTGCTCTGGTCCGAGCTCGATTAACCGGCTGGAGAATGCATGACGACGCTTTACCGGGAAAGCCTGATTTCTATTTTTCGGGGCAGCGGTTGGCCGTATTCGTCGATGGGTGCTTCTGGCATGGGTGCCCGCGGTGCGGGCATCTGCCGAAAACCAATAGCGAATTTTGGGCGGCGAAACTCGGACGCAATAGGAATCGCGACCGAACCGCTAAGCAGCGACTCCTAGCCCTGGGCATCAATACAGTCAGGATATGGGAGCACGAACTGAAGAATTCCCCGCTGGCGGCAGTTGCCCGCATTGAACTTGCGCTCAAGTCCCAGGTTTCCGGGACGTAAAACCACCTCCTGCCCGGAACGGGCACACAGGTCGCACACAAGTGCACTGGAAATCAAGATTTATCGGGGATTTAGAGGGTGCTACTGATAGTGAGTCTCAGTGCCATGAGTGGCTCTTATTCGATGCTCGACGGCAAAGCCAGCAGATCGCGCAAACGTTGATTCGCGCACTCGTCGTCCAAGTGCCGCCTCGCCACGCGCGAAGGGCGGCGTTCCTGCTTCTGGACGCTCTCACTCGCCCGAACAAGTGACGCCACGGACCCATGACGCTACTAGCCCGGATCTAGCCGGTTAGCGTCCGTTAAATAACGGGGCGGTCTAGAACAGAAACGGAGACGTTGGCTTGTTCAGCGCTCTTCCATCCTGATATCTGCCCTATGCGGGACTAGCGGAGACAGTCCGACTCTAACGAGTTTGCGCCAAAACGCAGCTGTTGGGCAACTTTTGTGTTGACCAACGGGGAGAGACTTTTCGAACCAGACTGTCTGGCTCCCCATGATGAATTCGAACTCCGATTAACGACGCTAAAGGCTGTCGTGGTGCGTTTTGATTCGTCTACGCCCTCGGGGAGCATGTCAGCATCGCCGTACAAGGCTCGCCGACCACTTGTCTTGATCTTCCCGTGAATTCCCGGCAATGATATGCGGCCGAACTGCACGCGCGGCAATCTTATGGGTTCAGGCACCAAAACTCAGCCGGCAGCAGAGTCTACACATCAACACCTTGCGACGACGCCAGCGGCGAGGATATGGGTCCAAGGCGGCAAGATTATAGGTTTCGTCACAGCGAGGAGCGTTTCCTGTCCAGCTTCCATACGACACCTATTTCGCCCCGGTCGTGTAAATACTCAGCCCGATTTCGCGTAGATCTTCGCTGGTGAACTGCAGTTCCAGGCCGCACGCGGCCGCATAGCGTTCGGTCGCAGCCGCTACGTCCACCGCCGCCGCCAAGGCCTGCAGCAAGAGCTGCCCTTGCCCAGTTACCAGAAAACCTTTTGCCTCGCTCAGTGAACTCGGCCGGTGACCATTTCCGTTTGCCGGCGTCGATCCGCCTCCTCCGCGGAACTGAGCCGGCGCTGTGCCGTTCGGCTGCTGATCGCGCCTTCGAGGTTTTCGATCTCCGCTTCCGTCTGTCCCAACTACCCACTCGATGGTGCGCCGTGTTCCGTTCTTCTTCTCCGCCTTCGTGATCGTGAACAGTTCGCCACGTCCGATTCCGAGCTCGTCAATCTTCTTCTTGACGATGGGTGGGACGTACATCACGCGGCCATCAGTGAGCGTGTAGAGGACTTGATCGCCGTACTGCCCGGTCACCTCCTTGCCATCGTTGTACTTCAACGCGACATCGATTGAGACGTTGGTTTGAAATTGAACCTTCTCACTCATCACACTTCTCCTTTCCTCGCCGCGGTGGACGACGGACGCTCGCGACGAAGTACTTCATCGATCGGACCGGGCTGGAACCACAGATCACGTTCTACTGCTAGGCCGAGGGGGCCGCGCACACTCGCTAGTTCGCTTAGCAGAGAATACCCCCACTCCTCTTCGAGTCCGATCACGAAGCCGAACAGTAGCCAATCCCCATCTTCCTGCTCTGCGCCCTCGGTAACGAACCAGGTGAATGACGAGTCGGGTGTGAACAACTTGACGTGCACGATCGGGGTCGGGCACGACTCCTGTGAATACAGCGGTGGCAGAGTCTTCCTCAGTTCCACGGGAAGCAGTTCCATGGGGATACTTCTCCTTTGTTGAGCGCTCGCTACCGGAAATGGAGGCGAGCGATCGGTTGTGTTCGGGGCCGATCTCAGAACAGCGAGAGTTGACAGTCCGGTTCTACGACGAGGCGCCTTCGTCGAGGCGACTCCTTTTCGAGCCGCGCTCCAAAAACCAAGGCCGAAGCCGTGCCATCGACTGCGACCACTTCGTCGAATGGTCCGGCGACCAGTTCCTCTCTGATCTCCTCCTCGAGCGCAGACGAGGCCGGCAATAGCCGAGCGTGTTGCTCTTGAACGGCCTTCCAAACGGCAGACGCAGACTCGCCTACTCCCTTTTGGGTAACCAGTTCGCGCGCCATCGCTGTGAGCACGTCATCATCGTCTTCGATGCCCTGAAGACCCTCATTCGAGAACTTTCCTTCCATGGCCAGCGAGACG
>Ga0210403_10002629_pt1 | contig 16141 bp, 20 predicted proteins | sample IncBWC19MmetaG_FD_150863 | JGI IMG/M metagenome (GOLD analysis project Ga0210403, IMG submission 150863) | Forest soil microbial communities from Barre Woods Harvard Forest LTER site, Petersham, Massachusetts, United States - Inc-BW-C-19-M | ecosystem: Environmental > Terrestrial > Soil >... | reverse complement strand
CTTTGGCGTAATCGCGCTTCCCCCAAAAGGCATGTAACAAGCACCAGTGCGCGCGAGCATAGGAAGGATTGTCTTCTACGACTTTGCCAAGGGGCGCGTACTTCTCCCGCTGAGTGGAGATGTATTGGGCCACGAGCCCCGTAACTTGGGCGATTTGGTCGGGCGTGAGTTGTGGGGTTGCTACCATCATCTCCGCATCTTACGCGGGCAATTCGTAAGAAGAAAACAGGCAGCCGCCTCGGACAGGAGGGCGGGAACTTCTCTGGAAGGATCAACGTACTAATTTCCATGATCGGCGTTATAGGTTCGCCGGAACCAGTGCAAAAAGCAAACTTCGCCAAGAACTTGGCCGAGGCGCTGTTGGAGTGCCTGCTTGAGGCTGGAGAACTGATTCCCTACGCTGTCGTTCTCGCGCTCTTCGGCTTTGCCGCCTATCTCGTGGCTGGGATGGTCTACCATCTAATGTTCGACCCTAATGGCGTGGATGTTGCGACCAGACTGGATTTGCTTTCGATTGATCCTGACAAGTGGTTTCACCACTCGTAATTCCCAAGCCGCCGAGCATTCAGTTTCCTCCAAGTTTACGCGGTGTTCCATCCGCTACGAAAACAGCCGATTTTGAACCTCTGCAAGCTCCACGGGCACGGAGCATCCTTCGTCGTCATTGCCCACGTGATTTATCCGAGTGCTGATTGGATAGCACCGCATGAGCCGAGCATCATAGGGATTCAACAATTCGGAGCCCGCAGCCACGTTCTGCATTTCGGCGTCGAGCCACAGGTCGGTATCTGGATCGAGGATGACAGGCATTCGGTCATGCACCGCTGCGGTCATGCTGACTGGCGCAGAACCTATATCGGGCGGACTAGCAAGGTCGCGGCGAAACAGGGGGCGAAAGGCCGCAAAAAGACGAGGCGAAATTTGACCCCTTTGGTACCACCAGGGGCGGAAGCTCCCAAAGCAGCCGAAACCGCTTCGGCGCTCGCCAGAAGTAGACGAGTTGTGCCCAGTCGGGCTTGAAGATAGTGGATCAGTTTCGGACCGACAAACTGATTATCGAAGGAGTGATGGTGCAAAGAATATACTGGGAACTCACTATGCTCATCATCCTTGGCGGCCTGCCAGGTACTGGAAAGACGACCATTGCGCGAGAACTTGCCCGCCAGCTAGGTGCAGTTCATGTGCGTATCGATTCTATCGAGGAAGCGATTTTGGATTCAGGGGTACTCAGCTCACCAATCAACGACGTTGGCTATCGTGTGGGCAACGCAGTCGCCGCGGACAATCTCCGTATCGGCAGGACAGTGATTGCAGACTCAGTGAATCCTATTCCGCTCTCCCGCGATGCGTGGGTCGAAGTCGCGAACCGTGCCCAGGTATCTGCCGTTGAAATCGAGGTCACCTGTTCAGACACCAAAGAACATCAGCATCGGGTAGAAACACGCATATCCGACATTCCCAGATCGCGGTCGCTTACCTGGCAAGAGGTAGTCTCACGAGACTACCGCCCATGGAGCCGCGAACACATTGTGATTGATACCGCCAGCCGGACCGTCGAGCAGGTCGTCACGATACTTCGCGGAGCGATTTCCAAACAGTAGTCAAAAAGTTCCGTGCAGGAGTTTCACCCACGGAAGCCCAGCGCCTTTCACGGCGCACTGTTACGCCAACTATTCAGGGAAACATGTAAAATATTGGTTTGCGGGGTAGGATGTCCGTTCAGTTGGAGCCACTTCACAACGGGTGACGGTTACGGTTCGCGCATGGCGGCTTACGGCTCCAAATATGCCGCGTCCAAGGTCGTCAGTACTAACCTCGTAAACCTCCCCTTCTGAGTTTCGCGCCAGTCCAGAAACCCCATGCGAATCCACCCCGACATAATCGAAGGCGACGAAGAACCGCTGTCCTGATTTCAGTGCACCTTGTGCGCAAGCGATAGCATGGTCTGCGTCCTCGCGGTGACGAACATGACCGCAGTCAATGCTGAACCACCCAGCGATGGTGTGTAACTGTCGCACCTCGACCTGATAGGCCGTAGATGGCGGCCACAGTCGCGCCACGAGAGCCTTCGCCTCTATGCCGAAGTACTCGTTGATGAACCAGGCAGAACCGCTCCCGAGTGCAACAAAAGCGAGCAGCGCGGCAGCTAAACGTCGCACTATCCCTGATGTTGAATGCGGCACGTCAGTTCTCCAAACCTCTCAATATCATAGACACCGCGTGGTTCGGGATCGGAGCGGCGTTGGAGCGAACCTGTTCCGGGCTGGAGTTGCATCCGCTGAAGTCCGGCAGCCTTCACGGCGCACTGTTATACCAGCTATGGACCTAGCCACCCTTGTCGCACCTCCGTTACGTAGACGAGACGCCCGTTTGCCGCTTACATTTTACACATGAAGATTTTGGCGATTGCCCTGTTCTTGGCCCTTTCGACGAGCGTCTGCTTGGCACAAGAAATGCCTGTCGGATGGACGAAGCCACCAGCCAAACTTACGGGTCAAGAGTTCAGGCGGAAAGACCCGAATCACTCCTTGGTTGTGACAGGCGATTTCAACGGAGATGGAATTCAGGACAAAGCTCTCCTGCTCGTCAACCAGCACACTCATAAACTTGGCTTTTTTATTTGTCTGACGACGGCGACGGGCTGTGATTGGCATCGCCTTGAGGTGCTAGACATCGGCTTTCTCGAAGTAATGGGCATTGCGAAGGTCAAGCCCGGACAGTACGAAACGGCGTGCGGAAAAGGGTATTGGGAGTGCGGGAAGGATGAACCTGAAAAACTCTCAACGAAGCGCGATGCTGTGGAGTTTTTCAAGGACGAAAGTGCAAGTTCGGTGTACATCTACAATTCGCGAAAACATAAATTCATCTCAGTCGCTACGAGCGATTGACACAGTTCGCCGCCCTCAGTTATCAACAGCTAGAAGCCTTGATTCAGTTGTCTTTCTGATCGCCAGACTGCTTGAGCTTCCAGTTCGAGCCGTCGGCGAAGTGGACCTCCTGAATCACCATCACGTGTTTCCAAGTGCCGTCGCAAAAATCACTATAAGCCGAAACGGTATCTTCGTGAGCGAGGTATCCCTTCGGCTTTATCTCGTAAGGCCCTGACCAGTACGTCCCTCCAAGTGCGTCGGTTATGGTAATTTTCATGCTGAGCCAGATCACCTTCTTCACGGAGTTATTTCGAAGCCTAAAGTCTATGTTTCTAAGGGATGGAAACTGCCTGTCCATATGAACGTGAACATCGGTTATCTCGATTGGAGATGACGGGCTATTCCGAATTTCGATTTCCTCTAGGCGGTCCCGGACGAGCTCCGCCTCTGTGTAATGAACTTGCTCCCACTTATCCTGCATGGCCCGCTGCGGCGGTATGAAATACCATTGGCCTTGGTCGCGATACGCAGTGATGCGAGTCTGTTCCATCCAATCCCCTGAAGCGGTCTGAAATTTTCCGGTTCCTCTCAGATACCATGTCAATTGCTCCGCTGCGAATCGGGGAACGGTTCCGGTAGGGAGTTCCATTTCTGTCGAGCAAGTGGAAAGGTCGTGAATAGAGTAGTCGAAGTCCAACATGCGAACTTCTTGCATTCTCGACACCGAGCACTGCTTAGACTCGCTGGTATACAGACCGCCGCTGTCGCACCCAAAGCGGCACCTCCCCATCAACTCCGCCACGTCACTCCAGTGTTCTTCAGCCTGTGCGGTGAGAAATCTCGAAAACCGTTCTTCAAGAGAGGACCGAAGATCGTCCGGGAGTGCATGGGGCGCAGGCAGGCAGCCAGCGGGAACGGCAGCGGCATAGCCGCCGACAAAAAGCACTCCAACCATCAGAATTCGTTTGATCCGCATGAACGTGCCTCTGTGGACATGATCGTACATCCGAGGCGACTCGCCAAGTTACGGGCGTAAACAAGCGACTACGGTACACCGTGAAAAGCGCTGGTAAAGGATCATTCCAACCGATGGCAATCGGAGCGGCGGTCGAGCGAACCGATTCCCGTGCGGGAGTTGCACCCGCTGTAGTCCAGCGCCTTTCACGGCGTACTTTTTCGCCAACAATCGAAATCGAACCACGCCAAGAGGCAAACGGTAACGAGGTCGAATTTACTGGCCCCAGTCAAACTTGATGGATGGGGAGCAACGCATTCCAACACCCTGCACGGTTGTAGTCCCTTTTTGCTTGCCCGACACGAAGGGCATCAGCGCGAACTGAAGGTTGCCTTCGCTGTCTACCTTGGTCCTGACCGGGTGCTTCTCCCCGTAAGACTCGCCGTCGAAAGAAGCGTCGCTATTGGCGGGGAACCCGCTGCCAGTAACGTAGGCCAGTTCAAACCGAGGAAGGAGACGTTGGACGTTCAACGTGCAACCCTTATCCTTCCCCGTGATCGGATCGGGCACAATAACGATAGCTGCCCTATTCTCTCCAGAGACCAATGCGAGACGGTACGGTTCGCCCTTTGCAGGGCCGAACACTAAGTCGGCAGGGTCGTCTTTCTGTGAAGAGTCGTCGCACTGCTCTGGTGTCCTTCCGGCGCACATCACAATTCCGTTTTTCCCGATGCTAACGCCCTGCATCATGGGTGATGGTTTTGATTGTCCGACCGGCCAAGTCATCAGTGTATAAAGTTGGTCGGTGGGTAATCCTGAGACGTATAGGTTATATTTTACAAGCGATTCTGCACGCGCTATTTCCTTTGCCTGAATGGAAGCACCGGGACTGGATAGTTTAGTCCTCCATGCAATGTGACCTTTGACAAGAGCTTGGCTAGCCTCCGCTGCGCGTGCCTCCACATCGGTTTGTCCGGACACGAAAATCGAGCAACACATCAGTAGACACGCAAGGTTTCTAGCCAGAAAAGGGGAGATTTTCATCGAATTTACTTTCTTGCACCGAGGGAAGGTGTCCGGATCGCCAAGTATTGTGACATCAATTTACGGGGGTAAGAAGATTAATTGTTCAAAACAGGCATGGCGGGTTGAAAAATCGGAGCGGCGTTGGAGCGAACCAGTTCCCGGGCGGGAGTTTCACCCGCCGGAGTCCAGCGGATTTCATGGCGCACTGTTACGTCAACTACCCAGTGGAACCCCGCTTGCCAGACACCTTTCGACAGACCCGGTGTCGTCAGACCTTACGATGCCAGATGGGTCGGAGCAGAAAGCAGGCAATCCTGACTGCAACGGACGTGCGGTTATGTGGTACATCGAATTTGGTTTTTTGGAGTCTGGCGCTTGGCATCCAGCGACTCCAAAGCTGTAGCCATTGTCATTCTCCTCGTGGGCCAGCCTCGCAACTAGCTCGTCTTGGGGCAATTGCGAAAGCGTGCAAGTGTAACCAAGCTCTGGGTGCACCTTCGCGAACTCTGTTTCGGCTGCGGCGACTGCTCGCACTCGAACAATCGCAGAATCGATATCTCCCAGCATCATCAACCCTCGCAATGCTCTGAATGCGAACCATGCCAAGACGCAGAGTCCCACGACGGCGATGACACGTGAGAATCTCTTTTTTGTCCATCTTGCGGTTGTCTCAGTTCTGAATGGAGGAATTGACATCAGATTGACAGTCGCGACAAGTCCTGATGATAGGTGGAGTTGCAGCGAGGGAGCAAGACAACTGTTGCAAAGGTCGTCTGCTATTGGAGCTTGCGCCGCATCGCCCGAAGCAGCCACGACGACCCAACAACGAGCACCAGAATACCCGCCGCCGCGTAATACCAAGGTACCGAGAAATGCTCGGCGACGGCACTGACGACGATTACGGTTGGCACCAGAAGCCAAACGGCCCGCTTCGTAGGGGTGGCGTTTCGCCAAGCCGCTTGGGCTGATTTCAGGCCCTCGCGTGGGGTTTCCCTAGATAGGCTGAGGTTCTCTTTGAATTGCTCGAACAACCGTTCCTCCAATGTCGCTCACGAAGTCAGCGTTCGCTTGTTGCTAGCTCGGGTATATCGGTGAGTTCGTGCCACTCGTGAGGAAGTCCACGCATGAGCAGTCCAGAATCGAAGTCGAGCGACCCTGCGGGGAACCGCTGCGAGTCTGAATAGAATGCGCAATGCTGTGACTCAACGTCCATCGGCACCATCTCCCACTTCAGCGTTTTCAGTTGCAATCCTTCCAATTCATCGCCACGTAGCGAACAGGAAAAGCCGCAGTCACCTTTTCGGAAAAATTCCGATACTTCAACAAACGAGCCGAAGCTGGGCGTGTGCCGCCATTCACCCGAGACGCTGGCTGAAAAACGCACATCGGCTTTGCCATCGTCGCTTGTCACGTCCATGGCAAGATGGTTTTCGTTTTCGCTTACTTGAAACCGAGCATGGTGATGCACTCCCGGGAAAAGGCGTCCCCCTAGCAACTCGACTAATCTCCGATCTGTTTCACGTCGCCAGACAAATACGCCGGGGCGGTCACCATCGCTGCCGGGGTATCTGATCGCTACTCGATGAGCCATGTTTTCTGACGAGAGACCCATAGGGCCGGGGACGCCACGTGGTCGCAGGTTTTCCAGCCGAATTAGGCAAACACCCACAATGGCATGTCCATGTTGTTGATCGACTTGCAGAGGCGCAGGCAATAGGCGCTGTACTACGTCAGCATCTGCACGGAAGTTGAGCAACATGCGGCGGGCGATGACACCTTGGATCACGGGCAGCATTTGTGCGGCATTTTAGCAGACGATGGTGCATAACTGACGTTAATAGGCGTCACAAGCTTGCGCCGTCTGTTTGCCCTCCCAAGAGGTCAATGAGAGCAATCGCGATTTGTCGTCAACTGCGAACTCCAGGCACTAACCGTTAGGGTTGACTTGCCTTTAGACGCGACGTACTCTCCTCGAATCCAAGGAGGAACTGAGTATGAGAAAAACCCGGCTCCTGGGGTCCGTAGTCGCGGTGTTCGCGCTCCTTTCAGTCGCAGGTTACGTGGAAGGCTTCTCGCAATCTGTAAATTCTGGTTCTGATCCATCTCCGCAATCTACAGCCCCATCTGGGTCGCTGCCGGCGCCAGCGAAGCCGGTAATTGAGGACTATTACGGAACAAAAATCGCCGATCCATACCGGTACATGGAAAATCTGAACGACCCGGAGGTGCAGTCATGGATCAAAGCACAGAACAACCGCACTCGCGCCACGTTGGCTAGCATCTCTGGTCGCGAACAGATACTGGCGCATATCCAAGAGCTCGATCAATCTGTGCCACACGTGCAAGCCGGACGGCTGCCAGGCGAGGTTTATTTAGTGCTGAAGACGATGCCGGGCGAGCACACAGCGAAACTTTACGTGCGTCACGGACTCAAAGGGCAGGACAGTCTTCTGGTCGATCCTGAAAAGATCACGCTCGCGCCGGCAGATCAGGGCAAGGGGGCGAATGTAATCGACGGTCTTGCCGTTTCAAACAATGGCGAATGGGTTGCGGTGGAGATCAAACCCGGCGGAGATGAGCTTCACGGCGAACTTCATGTAATTAATGTCCGTACTGGGCGGGAGACCGGGGACGTAATCACTCAGATCGGCGCTGAAGCGTGGCAGGCATACTGGTTGCCAGATGATCATTCGTTTGTCTACGGACACCTTCAACAATTGCCGGCAGGGGCGACACCGGCGGAAGTGAGGCAAAGGTTCCGATCCTATTTGCACGTCATAGGGACGATGCCCGATAAAGACCGGTCCGTGTTTGGCTTCGGGGTGGTCCCGTCAGTCAATGTTGACCCTAGTCTCATTGCTTCGGTTCACATTCAGCCGGGCTCGCGTTGGGCTTTGGGCATCCTCAACGGCAGCACTACACCAAACAGCGCTTACTACATCGAGTCTGTTTCCGACCTCGGCAAGAACAACACAAAATGGCGCAAGATTGCAGACTTTTCCGACGGTGTCACGGACATCGCCGTGCACAATGACGAACTCTACCTACTCGCCTATAAGAATGCTCCACGCTATGAGGTTATCCGCACCGATGCCCGCCTGCCTGATCTTCAGTCAGCAGAAGTCGTCGTAACTCCCGCGGAAGCCGTCGTTAGCGGCATAAACGCTGCCCAGGATGCACTCTACGTGCAATTGCTGGATGGCGGCATTAACCGAGTGCTGCGTGTTCCCTATGGACCGCATCCTCGAGTTCAATCCCTCGCTCTTCCGTTTGACGGTTCCGCTTTTGTCAGTTCCGACCCCCGCCTGCCGGGAGTCTTGCTCAACCTGACCTCATTGACAAAGGCGTTCAAGATTTACTCCTACGATCCCGAGACAAAACAAGTCACGGATACTCAACTTCAGGTGACCGGTCCTTACGATGCGCCCACGAACCTCGAGTCCATCGAGGTCAAGGTCACAAGCTACGACGGCACATTGGTGCCCTTGTCGATTGCCTACCCAAGAGGGATTATCCTGGACGGTTCGAATCCAACCTTGCTCGAAGGATATGGCTCCTACGGTATTCAATTGCTGCCCTACTTTGAGCCGGCGCGGCTTGCTTGGCACGACAAAGGCGGAATCTATGCCATCTGCCATGTGCGCGGCGGCGGAGAGTACGGCGAGGAGTGGCACTTGGCAGGCAAGGGCGCGACCAAACCGAATACCTGGCGGGATTTCATCGCTTGTGCGCAGTATCTGATCGACAAAAAGTACACTTCACCATCGCGCCTCGGTGGTGAAGGTGTTAGCGCCGGAGGTATTCTCATCGGCCGCACGATAACGACGCAGCCGAGTCTCCTCGCCGCCGCCATCGATAAAGTCGGAGCCTCGGACATGTTGAGATTTGAACAGACGCCGAATGGGGCAACGAATGTTCCCGAATTTGGCAGTATCAAGACTGAGGCCGGCTTCAAAGCGCTGTATGAGATGAGCCCATATCATCACATTGAAGATGGAACATCGTATCCGGCCGTCCTGCTTGAAACTGGAATGAACGATCCACTGGTTGACCCGTGGGAAATGGCAAAGATGACTGCGCGGTTGCAAGCGGCTACCGCCAGTAGGAAGCCGGTGTTACTTCGTGTCGATTATGCAGGTGGTCACGGTGCGCTCGGAGCTACCAGAGCGCAAGCGAACGAGCAACTCGCAGATGAATGGAGTTTCCTATTGTGGCAATTCGGCGTGCCGGAGTTCCAACCAACAAAGCAATAAGTACTTCGGACTCACGCCGGCGTTGCCCGACCAGCTAGTAGGTGAGAATGAAGGAAAATCACGGCCATCCTTCACGTTATCAGGCGATTGCACTCAAATTCCCCGTTGCGGGAAGATGAGCGCGATCGCGATTTTTCACCAAATAACTCACGAATCGTGTCGCGGGTGTGATTGAATCTACCGTTTTCGTGTGATCTGAATCACTTGACTAGCTCTCCATAATCGTTAGAATGCGGGCCGAGAGTGAATATGGAGAAAAAAATAGAAACGAGAATAGAAACGCAGGTAAATCGGACTGGCAAATGGGTTCGGGTTCACCAACGCGGCGGCGAAGAGTCTGAAAAAATACGCTTGCAGCGTGAGGTCACGCAACTTCTGATTAAGCGCCAAACTAACCTGGCCGACGCACTAGACGCGCTCACTGCGATGATGCTCAATGCTCTCGGAAGGAAGTACGGCGAAAGGGACGAGTTCGACCCGCTTGCGTTTCGCTTTTCCGATGAGGTGAGCAGGTTCCTGCAATCGACGGAGCGTGATCGGGCGGTAGTAGGTGTGATTCCGGTGGAAGGGGCCCGCGGCTGGCTTCTGAAGTCTCGCCGGTTCATACAGCGCCTTTTGGCGAAGCCAAGAGTTGTGACGATTGAAGACCGACCCGAAAGGGTCCGCTGTTTGGCTATTGAACTTGGCGAGACAATGACCAAGCTCGCACCCTCCGACCTCCGCGTCGGTCTTAATGCACTCACCGGCACGATGCTCACCGCTATCGAAGCAACGTGTGGGCGTGAAAGAGCGGACGAGTTCGACTTGCTTGTGGGCGGATTTTCAAAGGAATTAAGCAGGCTCTCCGCGGGAGAGCCGGTTCAATAGCCGTAGTTGGTGATAAAGATTTTTCGACAACCATCCTGACGTAAACTCGATCAAGTGGGAAATCATGGAATGTCTTTCTCGATTTGCTTTACGGGTGAGCCAGATCAGTACCTCGGCGACGATCCGAATGTTCCGTATGCGATGGGTCGCATTGTGGCAGGTGAACTGGATGAGGGCTTCGCTTCTACCCTTTATGAATGGGGCAAGCGTGATTACGAGGCGCAATGGTTGCGCTCTCTCGAACGCATCGTTGCGGGGGATATGAAGGTTACCTTGATCACGCAGTACGTGAATCCTGCCGAGTCCTCAAATCTCGAATGGTGGGCACTCTATCGCGGTGAACACGACTTGGTGTATGTGCAGAACCACTTGCGGTTTTACGATCAGATCGGCGGCGAATTTTCTGTCGTTGACGCGAATAGATTCTTGCAGGAGCGCATCACTGCAAATGAAGATGGAAAGCGCATATCGGAATGGGAAGTCCCGTTCACTGACATCAAGCTGTTTGTTGACCTAATCAAACAGCAGAAGCGTGACACGTCGTCATAGTTGTCGCTATCAGGCGATTGCACAAGCTTTTGCCGTCTGTTTGCCCTCCCAAGAGGTCAAATGAGCACAATCGGGATTTTCACGCCAATCAAGCGCTCGATTGAGGCTGTTGCATGTGGGTCTTTTGCTGTCGCCATCTGATGAACTTGACAACCGCCATCACTCCCAAAAACAGAAATGGCAACGCTATGATCAAGTCCAGCAGCAGCCGTGATTCTGGCATGGTCACGACTGTGATGCCTGCCAGACCAAGCCCAATCGTGGCGAGCAGCTTAGGTTTCTCGAACATTAAAGAGTACAGACCGCAAGCAATGGCGGGAGCGAATAGGAGGTAGGCGCAGATATAGAATACTGCCCATGTCCATCCTCCGGACTCCCACGGCAGGAAGAAATGGAAGAGGAGAAAACACAAAGCAATAGCAGTGAGCGGGAAGAAGCACGCTGCGCCTACTGGCGCTGATTTAATTGTTCTTGAGTTCCAGCCGTAGAGCCCACGCACTCCAACACTTTACGCCGAATCTATGCTGAGTTCCACGATTGTTGGCCATAACACGAGAGTAAGCCTGCCCATTAAACCGGAAACTCTCGGCAACCAGTGTCAAGCAGAACGCGATGCACCGAGGCGGCAACCACGGTTTCACGTTCACTCATATGATTCCTCCCCCGAATCCTAGACCGCCAGCCTATCACCGCGCTCCAAACTCCGCACTGGGTGCCGCAAGCCACTCCCCTGCTATACAATTAGGCGGCATCAAAATACCCGAGGGGGTAACAATGTCGAATTTGGATAATGCACTACGGGAGCTTCGCGAGAAGCGCAGCCACGCACAGATAGAAATCGAGAAGCTAGATCAAATAATTTCTGGGATCGAGTCTTTGAGAGTGTCGTCCGCCGTACCCAGCAAATCAGGCCAACCGAAGCGGGTTATATCCGCAGCTTCACGACGCAAAATGGCACTGGCACAAAAGGCGCGATGGGCAAGTATTCGCAAGAAATCGCGGCCAACGCTGGTGGCGAAGTCTGGATCGGCTCCTGCCAAGCGCACCATGTCGGCATCAGCCCGGAGGAAGATCGCAGCCGCACAGCGGGCACGGTGGGCGAAGGTGAGGGCGGGGAAGAAGGCGGCTTAGCCTTGGGAGCCTACTGCGAGTGTGCGGCAGGTTCACAGTCTATTGCCGACTCGATGTCCAATACACCCAGCAATCGCCAACCATGCCTTCCCTTTACCTCCGGCAATTGTTTTGCAGTTTTCATTCCCAAACCACACGGCGGTAATGCCGTGCTGAATTAGAAGGTCTATGTAATTTGTCGGGGGGCGGGTAATCGTCAGTACCACAGGGTCTGTGGCGGCTTGGCGAGTTCGGTATCGGCTGTAATCAAATAGCTGTCCTATGGCGATGCGAATCGAGCCTTTATCAGAATAGGGTTTTGCCTCAATCAATAAATCGCGAGACATTCCGTCGTAGTCCTTCACAATTGCATCGCAACGCCCGGCAGGAGAGGTTTCTGTCGTGGGACGCAGTCGCCTGAAGATGCGATCTAATGCACGTGTCATCCTGTTGTGAAGATGCCTGTATATGACCTCCTTGCTCTCTAAAACTGCCCTGCGTTCGTCCTCGTCGTAATTCCGTAGAGGGGACTCGTGAAGCTTCAGTTGCCGCACTTTCGCTTTCACGCCCTTCAAAATTGGCGCACGGGCCCCAATCCGCCAGCCGCCTAACAACGCTACGAGTTTTTGCCAATGTCCCGGAGCGATCTTGAAAACAGTTCCACCGGTCGCACGGGCGACAGAAAGCTTGCCCAGCAATCCAGTTTTGTCTTCTTGTAGCCACAGTGGGGCTTTTGGCGGGACAACGTACCTGAGGAGGACCCGCTCTGCGGCTGTGATGAGCCTCGGATCGAGGCAGTACTTGCGACTTGCTGGCAACTGTGCCCTAAATGCTGGGTCTGTCAAAACTTCTCCGAGAGCCACGACTCCGCGATGAGCACTTTGACCCTTTGCCTTCCAGATCGCAACGCGATCCCCCGCCTTTACTTCGCTGTTGTGAACCGTCCAGTCATCTTTGTCGAGTTCCGCGACTGCCCTCTGTATGTCATACCTGGCGGGAATCGACATCAGCGCCCAATAGCTCCTTTGCACTCCGTCATCCGGGCGCAATGCCACCACCGTTATCGACTGGTTTTTCTTGATCCCGCTCTCATTGAGGTCTTTACCGTATATTTCTGAGCCCGAGATCATCTGCTTCGTACCCTCGAAGTGTCCGGTAGGGCTGTCAATGATTAGCTTTACCCTATTTCCGAATTTCCGAAGGCTCAAATCGTTCTGTATCCATACGGGTATGCTGAAGCAGGCGCGACCTTTGTGCGTGCGGGTTGAGAATTTGCGACTGGGTACTTTGAAAGCCATTCGGGTTGTAGTCTAGCTTCGCGAAGTGTATCAGCCTTGAGACGGCCCGGCGAACTCCAGCGCGGCGTCGGCCTTTTTCCGCAGCCTGTTCTGCCAGATGAAGGGCCGCACAATCACAAAAAGCGAGAGGACGGTCTATCCCAGCAGTCCTTTCACAATGGTGACCCATTCCACATCCAGCGGCTCCCGGCACACAGGCTTCCCTGCCCGACCATACCAGTAACTAGCGTTGCCCTGATCGCCTTCCTTGCGATGGAGGTGCAGATCGTCTTTAAGACCATGGCTGCGCTTCTAGGAATGACAAAAGTCCCCATCGGAGAATCCATCGCTTCACTAATTGCGGCCATCAACTCTGTCAATGGGAGTGGTAGTTCACGGACATGAAACATATATCCAGCGGACAGAAAGCTCTCGCGCCCGTCAATCTTGTTTCCCGCTAAGAAAACGAAGCCGCATTTTGGGTGCGCGGAGCGGATCGCTTCAGCTACATCAAAGGCGGACTTTTCTTGTATATTGTTGGTGATCATCAATACGGCGTCGGGCGGTGATGTACGGACTGCTTCCAAGCATGCGTCAACTGTACTCACTTCCTGAGTTTGGAACCCCGCTTTCTGGGCAGCTTCTGCCATAAAAGCGCAGATATTGTCTTCGACATTCTCAAAAAGCAACAGGTGCCTAGCCATTGTCATCCACCGATTTCTTCGAGCACTCCTGAAGAACCGCAATGTCCGGACTAAGCGCCAATAAGCTCGGGGCTTTCCGCGCAAGAGCCATGCCGCAGTTCCAAGTCACGATGCGGAGGTGTGCCATGTTCCTAGTCTAGCGGAATGGTGGCAGCAGTAGCCGTCACGAATCTTCGATACCTCTAAGAATTGTTGGACTTCTCTATCCTCGCATTGAGAACGTTGAGTGCCCACTCCTCCGATTGTGGGTTCCACATCCGAAAGAAGATACACCCTTCACTGTCGAACCCGAAGGCTTTGGCAAACACGACTTGATCGATCTTGATGAGAAGTGGGAATTCGCCTTGAATCCTTCGGATTACCTTTGCAACTGCGATTTCACTTTCCGTGTGGGTCGCAATCTCAATCATCAAGAAACGAGTGTCTGCCACAGCGTCCACCAACTTTTGAAGTTTTGTCTGCAAGGCGTGTGTAACCTGCGTCTCTAACCTCGGCCCCTGAGGCAGAATGCCACTTACAGAAATGGGACGCTTTACATCCATGTTGCCCCACACTTCAACATCAACTGTGATGGTCGGATGCCTCCCATTGGGAAGTGGGATCGGGATGTTAAAACTGTTGACGTGATGTTCGTTTGGGGTAATTGTCGGCAGGGTTCGCTCAAGAAACTTGATGATCTCATCTTGCACAAGCTCGGAGTTCTTTCGCAGCGGCCTGCTCATGAAGTTCGATTGAAAATATATTTGCACCCACTTGTTAGATAGTCCGGGCAACCGAATGGCTTCTATACGTTCTGCGAGCGGACGCAGAATCGCTTCCTGCTCCATGTGCCCGTCAAATGCGAACACGCGGGTGTGCTCGATTGCTAGTCTGCTGCCGCCTACCGTGGACGTTGCGATTACTTCGACATTTCTTCTGTTTTGTGGCAACCAGCAGGGGTCTTTGGCGAAACAACCCTGCTTGTACGTGTGTAGGAACACCTCGACGACTCTTTCGTCATGGCGCTTGCGCGAAGGTTGCGGGCAGGTGACCTTTTGCACGGGCTTCCTGTATTCGATTGTAGAGAAGGAGGGCGTTGAATTGCTTCTCTTCTGCTCGACCGCTTAGGAAACAGAGGGATCAGTTACAATTTCCAGCCGAGGGAGAACCAATGGGAAATTTGTCTGGAGTAGTCGGGCATTTGAAGATAGAACTGAGCAGAGCGCAGCAGGAAGTCCAACGATTTACCGCCGCGCTCGCGGCCTTGGGAAGCTCACAGTCGAACAGGCGGCGCACCCTGTCAGCTTCGGCTCGCAGGCGGATCAGCCTCGTACAGAAAGCACGGTGGGCAAAAGTGAGAGCGGGGAACGTGGTTTCAATTGGATCGAAGCATGGCAAGCGCACAATATCCGCAGCAGGCAGGAAGAGGATCGCAGCCGCACAACGGGCGAGGTGGGCGAAGGTGAGGGCGGCGAAGAAGGCGGCGTAGCGGCTTGGCTGCGGGAGAATGACGAAGGCCCTACAGGATTCGTCCCGTAGGGCCGGGCGCGTTTGCGAAGGAACATTTCTGACGCTGAGGCTAGCACGGTCGATTTTTGGCCGTCTGTCTGCTTGCGTACAAGAGTGTCCTAAGGATCAATACAGTGATTCCTGTATTCCGCTACTGCTGCCGACCGTAGGAGAATGCCTCATCACTCTGGCCGGGGGAAGAATGGCATTGGTGTGTATAACGTTGATCTAGTGCGCCAACTGTGCGCTGATATAACCTCTGAGAAAGACCCTCAGAAGGAACAGGAACTTCTTTCCCTCTTGCAAGCGATCATCCGAGAAGATCAAGAAGAAGTGCGAATCAGAATGGCCTTCCTCGCTAAGCAGTACGCGTTTGCCATCAGTGATGCGAAGGCTGCGGACTAAAGTCTATATCGTGGTAAACTCTGCCCCCTGCAAACGAGCCACAAACCCAAAGCCCTCTACAACCGACGTTCGCCAGCGCACAGATGTCCGCCTTCGATACGATACAGAAATTACTGTATTCCACCAACCATGGCTTTGGAGGAAACTATCGTGTTTTTGGGGGAGGGGAGTCGTGCAAAATAACGCCGATGCAGTGCGCCAACTGTGTGCTGACATAGCTACAGAGAAAGACTCGCAAAAAGTACAGGACCTGCTTCGTCTCTTGCAGGCGGTGATCCTTGCCAAACAGTACGCGACTGCCATTAGCGAGACAAAGCGTACTAACCCACGTAATCCGTTAGCGCGTACTGCCATGTACTAATATCAATTTCCGTGCCAGCCGTACTCGGTAAGGTCTTGCGATCCGGCGAACTGTGTCACGATTTTGCGCACGCTCGGAAAGCAAACTACGAAAATGTGTAGCACACGCCGAGCATCCAGCCCCGATAACTCGGCGAGCTAATGGTGTTCCGGGAGTCTAGCGCGGGTACAATGACGGTTTTTGCCCGGTCTTCACGGTTCTCGCAGATGGACGCCAGACTGGCCACAAAGGCTGCCATGACCTTCTGATACGGCCGAGCCGACCTGAGCCCCTCCG
>Ga0210403_10002628_pt1 | contig 16148 bp, 12 predicted proteins | sample IncBWC19MmetaG_FD_150863 | JGI IMG/M metagenome (GOLD analysis project Ga0210403, IMG submission 150863) | Forest soil microbial communities from Barre Woods Harvard Forest LTER site, Petersham, Massachusetts, United States - Inc-BW-C-19-M | ecosystem: Environmental > Terrestrial > Soil >... | reverse complement strand
TGCTGTTTTTTGCGCGGGGGGCGGCGACGGATTTTCTGCGCGGGCTGGCAATGAAGGCCGGGTATTCGGGATGGGGCGCGAACGCGATGCTGCAGAGCGGGTGGGCGAAGGCGCTGGTAGCGTCGCGATGGAGCCGTGGATTATATGCCGGGATGAAGTGTGCGTGTTTTTGCTACCTGGGATTGGAGTTGGCGCTGACGCGGGGGCCGGTGGCGCTGCTGGGTCCGGTGTCGATGGACATGCACGCGGCGATTCGTGCGGGGGCGCAAACATTGGCGTGGATGACGGGAGTTTTCTGCGTGGTGCGCGGATTGCCGGTGCTGGTGGAGGGGTGGAGATTTCTGGCGAGCAATCTGTCGGCTACGAGCGCGGGGGAAGAAGCACGGGGAGACGCGGGATGAGCGGGGCGGGGGAACAGGAGCGGCGCGTGGCGGCGTTTTTCGACATTGACGGGACGCTGGTGCCGGAGCCTTCGCTGGAGCGGAGATTGTTTCGCGGGTTGCGGCGAACGGGCGCGATTCCATGGATGAATTACGCGCGATGGGGAATGGAAGCCGTGCGATTGTTGCCGCACGGGCTGACCGCGGTTGCGCAGGCGAATAAGAAATATCTGAGCGAATTGCGGGCGGAGCAGATTCTGGAGTCGGTGGAGCCGATTGCGTTTTTTGAAGAAGGAGTGGCGCGCGTGGAATGGCATGCGCGGCGCGGACACGAGATTGTACTGGTGACCGGGATGGTGAAACCGCTGGCGAGGATGGTGGCGATGGCGCTGGAATGCGAATTGGAGGCGCGGGGGCTGGAGCGGGAGGTGCTGGTGAGCGCGACGCGGCTGGAGGAACGCGCGGGTGGGTATACGGGCCGCGTGCTGGGTGATGCGAATTATGGGGATGCAAAGAGGCAAGCGATGGAAGTGGTGGCGCGGGCGATGCAGTTCAACTTACGGGAATCGCATGCGTATGGAAACACGCTGCTGGACCGTCCGATGCTGGATGCGGTGGGGCACGCGCATGCTGTGAATCCGGGAAAAGAACTGGCGGACACAGCGAATCGGCGCGATTGGGCGATCTGGCACTGGCACCAGGAGAAGAAATTCGCTTCGGAAAACTGCCGGAAGAATAAAGTAAAACTCCAAACGGTCGGAACACATCCATGAACGGTGAGAAGATACAAGCGGTGGAAACGCAGGGAGCCGCGCAGGCGTTGGCGGTTACGGAAGCGTATCAGGGAGAGGCGGCTTTTTTGGGTGCTACGCAGGGAATGAGCGAGCAGGCGCCGGGTTTGCTGCGGAGAGAAGCGGCGGCGGCGTGGGCGGCGTGCGGCGCGTTTGAACGCGCAGCGTTCGCGTATTTTGGCGTGTCCAGCGTGTTGATTGCGCTGTTTGCGGAGCATTTGCCGCATCCGATGCGGTTGCTTGGCCTGCGGGCGATTGTGGTTTGCGTGGTGCTCTTGCTTTGCCTTATACAGGCGCAATCGGCGGAGCGCGGGCGCGTGGAAGGGAAATCGTTTGCGGGGATGTGGTGGCATTTTTGGCGGCACTGGTATCCGCATTTGTTTTTCCTGTTTTGTTTTGAAGAGCTGGCGCAGCTGATGACGCTGGTTACACCGAAGTGGCAGGACGCGAAGCTGATTGCGTTCGATCACTGGATGACGGGCGTACACCCTTCGATCTGGCTGGAGCAATTTGTGACGCCGGGGCGGAATGAGTTCATGCAGCTGGCGTACCTGACCTATTTTGTGTACCTGGTGGTGCTGGGCGGGATTTTGTATTACCGGCGGGAGTGGAAGGCGTACTGGTCGGTGATGACGTATTCGATGGTGGGCTATTCGATTGGGTACATCATTGCGATGGTTTTTCCGATTGAGAGCCCATGGTTTTCTATGGCGGGAATGTGGAAAGAACCGCTGGACGGCGGTGCGATCACGGCGACGATTAATTTTATCGAGCATTACGGGCGCGTGCGGGGCGCGGCTTTTCCGTCGGAGCATGTGGCTGGATCGATTGCGGTGCTTTGGGGAGCGTGGAAGTTCCGGCGGTGGTTGTTCTGGGTGATGGCGCCGCTGGTGTTTCTGATGTGCGTGTCCACGATTTGGGGAAGGTATCACTACATCGCGGATATTTTTGGGGGGATGGTTACGGGGACGCTGGGGTATTTGATTGGGAGTTGGGTGATGGAGCGAAAGAATGCCGTAACGACGGATGGTGGTGAGCAGATGAGTATTGGGACGACGGTTTGAGCGTGGCTGCGAAACTGCGCCCGCCTCCCTTCCTTCGTCAGGACGAGCGGAAGGCGGCCGCTACAGGTGCGGGAGTAACCCAAGAGGGCGGAGCCCTTCGGTCGGACTCAGGGCAGGCAAGCTCCGCTCCTACAAAGGCGAGCGGGGCCCCGACCGGGTCGGGGCCGCTACATTGGGTCATTCAAGGCGGCTTAGGTCGGGGTGGGCGTTTAGGGGATGGGATTGTTCGAAGCGGGAGGCTAGATCGAGGAGGAGGGATTCGGCGTTGACGGCGGCGAGGAATTGCAGGCCGGCAGGAAGGCCGGAAGGGGTGAGGCCGCAGGGAACGGAGATGGCGGGGAGGCCGCCGAGATTGGCGGGGCGGTTGAGGCGGAGGAGCAAGGCGCGCGTGGAGTGATCCTTGCCGGCGATGGAAACCTTTTCTTCGCCGATTAATGGAGCGGCGATCGGCGTGGTTGGCGTGACCAGGGCATCCACTTCGTTTTCGAGAAGGGCGAGGTGGAAGCCGGTGATGAATTTTTCGCGCAGGTCGAGGGCGCGGAGGTATTCGAGCGCGGAAACCTTTTCTCCCATTTCGAGGCGCGAGCGGACATCTTCTCCGTAATCGGCGGCGTGGAGGGGATACCAGCCGGCTTGCTGGTGATAGTGTGTGGCTTCGGCCCAGGCGATCTGATTTCCGGCGTGTTCGGTTTCTTTCAGGTAGGGCAGAGATACTTCCTTCAGTTTTGCTCCCAATTTTTTCAGAGTGACAAGCGAGGATTCGAAGGCCTGTTGAATATCGGGGCTGACGATGTCGAGGAAGAAGTGTTTGGGAACACCGATGCGAAGGTTGTGCCGGTGAGCGGAAGAGATGTGCGCGGCACGCGTGCGGCGTTTATTGTTTTCGCGAGTGGCGATGGCTTCAAAAAGCAAGGCGACGTCGGCGATGGTGCGGGCCATGGGGCCGACGAAATCGAGCGTGGTGGAGAGGGGAATGGCGCCTTCGGCGCTGACGCGCCCGAGGCCGGGTTTTAATCCGACGACACCACAGAGGGAGGCGGGAATGCGAATGGAGCCGCCCGTGTCTGTGCCGATGCTGCCGTAGCAGAGGCCCGCGGCGAGCGCGGCCGCGGAGCCGCCACTGGAGCCGCCGGGGATGCGGTCGAGATCCCAGGGATTGCGGACCGGGCCGAAGTGGGGATTGTTGCTAGTGACGCCATAAGCGAATTCGTGGAGATTTGTTTTGCCGAGGAGGATGGCGCCGGAATTTTTGAGCGAAGTGACGACGGCGGCGTCCAGAAGAGGAAGAAAATCACGAAGAAAGCCGGAGCCGCCGGTGGTGCGAAGGCCGGCGGTGTAGAGATTGTCTTTGAGCGAGAAGGGGATGCCGTGAAGCGGACCGAGATCGCGGCTGGATTTGCGGCGCGACTTGGTGCAAAGGGCGGATTCGGCGGCGGCCGCGTCTTGCAGGGCAATCTCGGGATTGAGCGCGAGATAGGCGTTTAGGCGCGGATTCAGGCGGGCGATGCGGTCGAAAAGAAATTGTGTGAGCTCGACGGGAGAAAGTTTCCGCCGGCGAAAGAGTTTGCCGATTTCGGAAATAGAGGCGTAGGCGAGAGCGGCGTCAAGCGGCATCAGTAGATCCGTTCTTGGCGGCGGAGATTTCCGAAGGTGCCGAGATTCGCGAGGATGAACGAGACGCGAAACTGGTTTTCGTTGCGCACGGTGCCGAGATTGATGCGGCGGTATTCGACGGCGAGGCCGCAGCAGCTGCCGTTGTAGCCAGCCTGGACAAACTGGTTCTGCAGTGTGCCGCTGTTGATGTCGTAGCTGAGGCCGGTGGAGGCGTTGAAGCCCTTGCTGGTGAAATTGCCATAGCCCATCATGACGCGAATCTGCTGGGTGAGCGGCTGGACGATGGGGTCGCCCTGAAGGCGGAAATGCGCGACGGTGAAAAAATATTCGCGATAGGGCTTGAGCTTCAGGAGGGTGCCGATGGTGGTGAGCTTGTGGAGCTGCGTATCGTATTCGAGGATTTGTTCGGCGTCGTAAGGTCCGCCGGGAGTGAGTTTCACGTCGCTGACGATGGGCGACCAGTTGCGCGGCGCGGAGGCGAAAGCGAACGCGGTGATGGAATCGAGCGCTTCGAAGACGTTGCGCTGGCCGGGGATGAGCGCGCCGCCAAAGGTGGGATCGAAATAATGCTTCTGGACGAGGCGCCAGGAGAGGAAGTCGACGGGCTGATCATCGCCGGATTTTACGAAGAGATGTTGGACGATGCCGTATTCGATTTCGTTGGTGTTGGTGAGGGTGGAGTTGCTGTCGAAGCGGATGAAGTCGGAGAAGTTGTGGACGCCGGTTACGTAGCGATAGGTCGCGAGAGGTTCGATGGTGTGTTTGTAGCGGTGGCGGGTGAGCGGCCGGTCGAAGAAGCGTTCGAGCGTGGCGGGGCGGAATTCCAGAGCGAATTCGCCGGTGTTGCGGGTGAGGGAATTGCCCGTGAGCACGGAATTGGCGTTGAGGGAATCGCCGTAATAAGTGGTGCGAAAGGCGGCGGAGGCGGTGAGTCCGAACCAGTCGCGGAAATGGAGGGGGATGGTGACCTTGGGCGCGAATTCCGTGCGCGCGACAAATTCAGGCGTGTCGAGGAACTGGTCTTCGCGATGAACCGCTCCGGCGAATGAGTCGAAGGAGAAATAGACGGGCAACTTTTGCCAGGGAGCTTGTTCGACGGAGCCGAAACGCGCTTCCGGGATGCTGCGGAGATAGACGCTGTTGGGCGGGCTTAGCTCTAGATAGCTGCGATCACTGAGGCTGGCAACGTTGAAGCTGAAGCCGCGAAAATTATTGGTCAGGAAAACAGAGCTGCGGATTTCCGAATTGATGGAGTCACCGTAGGTGTCGGAAAAAGCGAGGCGGAAGGTGAGAGAGGAAAGTTCGTTGACGTCGGCGACGAATCGCCAGCCGTGATGCCAGAGGGACTGGACTTCGAGAGTTTGCTGGTGGCCGCCCTGTTTGATCGGCGGGCCACTGGCTTGCGGAATGCCGCGGTCGATCACGCCGAAGTAGTCGTAGCGAATGGAGGTATTTTCGAAGGGGCGGGCGCGGACTTCGGCGCGTTGCGCGGTGCCGCGGCGGCTGAAATAGTCGAAGCCGAGGGTGGTATCGAACCAGGTGCGCGGGGCCCAGTAAAAGGCGTCGCCAAACACGAATCCTTTTTGATTGCTGTTGCCGATCAGAGGGAGCAGGAATCCGGATTCACGAATGTGTTCGCCGGCGGGAGCGGTCGCGTATGGCAGCCAGATTAGCGGCACGCGGAAGAGGCGGAAATTGGAATTGAGCATAGCAACGTGGTGCTGGATGGTGATTTTGGCGCGGGGCGCGTAAAACTGCCAGGTGGGTTGCTGCGGATCGCAGATGGTGATCCAGGAGTGCTTGATGACGTAGACCTGCTCGGAGAGGCGGTCGACTTCCTCGGCTTCGAAGTAGAGAGGATTGCGGGAGACGAGGAGGCGGGGATTGGGGCGGCGCTCGAGTTTCAGGAAGCCGCGGACCTTTTTGAACGTGCCGCGGCCTGTGGCGACGTTGTAGTTGGCTTCGTCGGCTTCGAGATGTTGCGTTTCAAAGTCGAAGATAATGTGGCCGCGCGCGATGACCTGGGAAGTGGAGTCGTCGTATTCGACGTGATCGGCGCGGAGGCGCATGCCGCCGTAGGTGATGTCCACGTCGTCGTCGGCGATATACATGGTGCCGACGCGGCGTTGCGCGCCCTTCGCGGTGATTTCGGCGATGCTGCCGGGCGGCGGCTGTGCGGGGACTTGCTGCGAGAAAACCGGGGCGGCAAAAAGAATGAAAACGAGGAGAAGCGAGCGGAAGCGGAATCGTTGTCCCGGAGCGGGAATGGAAAGGAAAAGGTTCACGCGGCGAATCAGTCCATGAAAATGAAATGCTAGCCTAGCATGGGGTTCGCCGGAATTGTAGCGAAGGAGGAAATAAAGGCGGATGCAGGCGGGAGGGCTAGCGACTGAAGGGCTAGCTGGCTACGTCCTTTGCGGTGTGGTGAGACTGATACCAGGCAAAGGTGCGCTCGAGGCCTTCTTCGAAAAGGACGGAGGGCTCGTAAGCGAGGAATTCCTTGGCGAGGCGGATGTCGGCGAGGGAATCGCGGATGTCGCCTTCGCGAGCCGGTTCGTATTTTGTCTCCAGAGTTTTGCCGGAGGCTTTCTGGAGCATTTGGAGAACCTGGTTGAGAGAAACGGCGTGGCCTGTGCCGACGTTGAAGGTTCGTCCGGAGGCGCTGGGGGCTTCGCAGGCGAGGACGTTGGCCTGCACGGCGTTATCAACATAGGTGAAGTCGCGGGTTTGCTCGCCGTCGCCAAAGACAACAGGAGGAGTGGAATCGAGAAAGGCGGTGGAGAAACGGGAGAGCACGCCGGAGTAGGGAGAGTCGGGATCCTGGCGCGGGCCGAAGATATTGAAGTAGCGCAGGCAGACATTCTCGAGGCCGTAACAGCGACCGAAAGTTTGTGCATAGAGTTCGCCGACGTATTTGGTGACACCGTAAGGAGAGATGGGAACCGGCTGCATGTCTTCGGATTTTGGGAGGGTGGGGGTGTCGCCGTAGGCGGAGGATGAGGCGGCAAAGACGACGCGCTTTACTTTGTTGTCGCGGGCGGCGACGAGGACATTCAGGGTGCCGTCGACGTTGATGCGGTTGGTGTCCACGGGATCCTTGACGGAGCGCGGGACGGAAGTGCGAGCGGCGAGGTGGATGACGTAATCGGCCTGGACCATGGCCTTCTGCACGACTTCGATGTCGGTGATCGAACCCTTCATGAAAGTGATTTTGCTGCGCACTTCGGCGAGGTTGTCTTCCTTGCCGGAAGAGAGATCATCGAGAACGACGACGCCGTGGCCGCGGCGCACGAGTTCGTCCACTGTATTCGAGCCGATAAATCCGGCGCCGCCCGTAACCAGGTAGCGCATGCGATCCGCCTCCTACCGCAAAACTCATCTTATTGTACGATGGGAGAGGCATACGGAAACGCGGAAAATCAGGAGCGTCGCACAAACATTATGGGCAAGAGACTTGTGGTGGGGCTGCTGGTTGTGGCCGGCTTGGCTGTGGCCGGCGTTTGGACATTTCAGCGGTATGAAGCGACCAGGCCGAAGACGTTATTTCCAGGGGAAATATCCAACGTTGCTCCTCACGAATCGGAACCCGCTAGGGGTGTGCCTACTGCCACGCCGGAGGCGTTTTCACCGGGTGGAGTAAACGGGCCGAGCGGGGCGGCGGTGGGATTTCAACCGCGGAGCGGGGAGACGCTGGACTTCATCGCGAATGTGCCCAAGCTGAACAGCACGGTGGCGAATTTGCGTGTGAAGGTGGGCGAGCGGCGGAATGTCGCGGGCAAGGATGCCTGGCACCTGCAGGCGTTCGCGCATACGGAAGATCCGTACCGGATGGTGTTCGAGTTGGATGACGAGTTTGATTCGTACAGCGAGATTTCGAATCTGGCCAGCTTGAAGTACGAGATGCACCTGAACGAGCGGGGACAGAAGGTGGATACGGTGGAGCGGATGATGCCGTCGAGCAGAGAGCCGGCGCCGGCGAATGAGGTTGCGGCGCGCGTGCTGCCGGGGACGCGGGACCCGATCGGGATGCTGATGTATTTGCGAAGCGTGGATTGGAGCACGACGAGGGAAGTGAAGTCGCCGGTGTATGACGGGCATAAGCTTTACGACGTGCGGGCGGTGCTGGTGGGGAAGTCGCAGAGCGTCACGGTGGGCGCGGGAAAATATACGACGACGAAGATTGAGATTCACGTGATGGACAATGGCGTAGAAATGAAGGACGCGCATTTTTTGCTGTACCTGGCGGAGGGAGCGGAGCGGTTGCCGGTGTTGATGGAAGCGGTGTTGCCGGTCGCGACGGCGCGGGTGGAGTTGGTGAAGGCGCGGTAATCGGGCGAACGCGACCACCTGAAGGTGGCCGCTACATTTCCTAACAAAGAACGATTTTGGCGCGGTGACGAATTACGCGGCGGGTGGCGTTGCGCGTGTCGACGACGAGTTTCGCGGCATCCACGATGGCGCCGTAGTCGTAGCTGGAGTGATCGGTGGCGATCAGGACGGCGTCATACTTGCCGAGCGTGTCCGCATTCAAGGGCACGGATTTCATGTGGGAGTAGTCGTAGTGGCGCATTTTGTGAAGTTGCGGGAAGAAGGGATCGTTGTAATCAAAATTAGCGCCGCGTTTCTTGAGAATTTCCATAATCTTCAGGGTCGGGGATTCGCGCAGGTCGTCCACGTCTTTCTTATAGGCTACGCCGAGGACGAGGATCCTGGAGCCGCTGAGGCTTTTCTTGTGCATGTTCAGGGCCTCGGTAACGGAATCGACGACGTGGTAAGGCATGGAAGTGTTGATTTCGCCGGCGAGTTCGATGAAACGCGTGGAGAAATCGTATTCGCGAGCTTTCCAGGAAAGATAGAACGGGTCGACCGGGATGCAGTGGCCGCCGAGGCCAGGCCCCGGATAGAACGGCATAAAGCCGAAGGGCTTGGTGGAGGCAGCGTCGATCACTTCCCAGACATCCACGCCCATGCGCAGGCAGAGGAGTTTCAGTTCGTTGACCAGCGCGATGTTGACGCAGCGAAAAATGTTTTCGAGCAACTTGGTCATTTCCGCCGCGCGGGTGGAGCTGACGGGAACGACGCGCGCAACGACCTGCCCGTAGAGAGAGAGAGCCGCGCGGCTGCTGGGAGGATTGACGCCGCCGACAACTTTGGGAATCTGCGCCAGGCCGTATTGCCTGTTGCCGGGGTCTTCGCGCTCTGGCGAAAACGCGAGGAAGAAATCAAGCGGCACGTTTTCGTTTTCGGGGCCGGAAGCGATGGGGCAGCGCAGGCCGCCCTTTTCAAGAATCGGCAGAACGAGTTCCTCGGTAGTGCCGGGATAGGTGGTGGATTCGAGAACGACCAGTTGGCCGCGGACGAGATGCGGTTGAATGGCGTTCGCGGTGTTTTCAACGTAGCTCAGGTCGGGTTCGCGGTATTCGTTCAGAGGCGTGGGGACGCAGATGATAATGACATCGACTTCCGCAAGCTTGGAAAAATCGGTGGTGGCATTGAAATGACGGCTGTTCACGAACTGCTGGATTTTCGTTTGCGGAATGTGTTCGATGTAGGAGCGTCCGGCATTCAGCAGGCGGACTTTTTCGGGATCAGTGTCAAATCCAGTGACCTTGTGGCCGGCTTCGGCAAAACGGAGGGCGAGAGGGAGACCAACGTAGCCGCAGCCAATGATGGCGACTTTGAGCTGGCCGCCTTTGAAGAATTCGGGGCGTCTATCCGTTGCCATGAGAGGACACAATCTCCTAATCGTTATGAAGGTGATGACGGCCCGAAGGCTGGAGGGCCAGAATGCTCTCTTAATATAGCAGCATCCCGGAAATCTCCAGAATGGGAGAAGAGAAGTTCGCCAGAAATTCATGGACTGGCAGGAGCGCAGGGCGCGGAAGCGGATTGCCAAGCGAGTAGAGGAGAGGGCAAGATAGGCGGCGCACAAACCTGTGGGCGATCGGGTGTTGCCGACCACTGAAACGATGACAACCGTACTTATTGTTTTGCTAAGCCTTACCGTTGGGGTGCTGGTTGGGTTGCTGGGCATCGGCGGCGGCGTGGTGCTGGTGCCGGCGCTGGTGTATTTGCTGCGCTATGACCAGCACATGGCGCAGGGGACTTCGCTGCTCATTCTGTTGCCGCCGATCGGGCTGGGCGCGCTGCGGGAATATTGGAAAAACGGGCAGGTGGATCTGCGGGCGGGGATTTATTGCGCGCTGGGATTCTTGATCGGCGGATATGGCGGCGGAAAGATTGCCGTGCCGATGCCGTCGAACGCGTTGAAGGCGATTTTTGGCTGCTTCCTGATGATGTCGGCGGTGTTGCTGTGGCGCAAGACGAGGGCGGCAAACGCGCCCGATCCAATTGCAGCGGGTTCCCCCAGGGAGAATCCGCTGCGTTCGCTTGGAATTTTGTGCACGGCTGGGTTTTGCGGAGTTGCGGCGGGAATGGTGGGAATCGGCGGCGGAGTCTTGCTGGTGCCGCTGCTGGGCCTGCTGTTTGGATTCGGCCAGCACCGAGCGCAGGGGACCAGTTTGATCGCGCTGATTCCACCGACGGGATTTCTGGCGTTCCTGGCTTATTGGAAGGCGGGCTACGTGGATTTGCACACGGGCGTGCTGCTGATTCCGGGGGTATTTATTGGAGGAATTCTGGGCGGAATGTTGGCGAGGCGATTAAACCCGCGCCGGATGGCCGAAGTGTTCGCCGGGTCGATGTTTGTGCTGGGAGGCTGGCAAGTCTTTTCCGCTTGGCGCGGATGACGCATACTACGTACACATGGTTGATCTACATTGCCACATCCTGCCGGGAATCGACGACGGGGCCCAGACAATCGAAGATTCATTGGCGATGGCGCGCGACGCCATCCAGGACGGCATCACGTGTGTGGTGGCAACGCCACACGCCAGCACGGAATATCGCTTTGATTACGCGAAGGTGCGGGCGGCGCGGGAGGAATTGCAAAGCCGGCTGGATGGGCGCCTGGCGATCGCGACGGGCTGCGATTTTCACCTGAATCCGGAGAATCTGTTGGCGCTGAAGAATGACCCAGCGCCTTATTGCATCAACCAGAAAGACTACCTGCTGGTGGAATTCAACGAGTTTTCGATTCCACAGTCCATGGATCAGACGCTGCATGAATTGCACCTGATGGGTTTGCGGCCGATCATCACGCATCCGGAGCGGAATGGAATCCTGCGGGCTCAGCCGGAGCGGTTGCTCGGTTGGATACGATTGGGATGCTATGCGCAGGTGACCGCGGGTTCGCTATCGGGAGTGTTTGGACCTGGAGCACAGCAAGATGCGTGGACATGGATTGACCGGGGCATGGTTCATTTTGTGGCCAGCGATGGCCACAATACGGCGCGGCGTCCGGTGAAATTGCGATTTGCGTACGAGGCAATCGCAAAAGAGCGCGGTGCGGAACTAGCCGAAGCGCTGCTGGTGGAAAATCCCAAGGCGGCATTTGGAGGAGCGCCACTTCCCTACGTGCCTGAAGTGGCGGCGAGTGTGGAGCGGCGGAAGAAAAAGCGATTTTTCTTTTTCTGAGAATTTCCAGCGTCAGGATTTGGCCGGTTGCAGGGGAAGGCCCGCCCAAGCGTTCAGCAAGCCAAGAATTTCGCGCACCACCTCGAGAGCGTCGCCGGTGCTTCGCCACCAGTGAGCGGGATCGTAGCCGTCACCGGAAGCGCCGCGAACGATCGCCTCGCCGTCTTTCGCGGAGAGATGTTTCCACAGGACGGACGCGCGTCGGGCGTGGGCTTTTGAGGTGACGATGATGATGCGATGCAGATTTTCCTTGCGCAGCGCTTGCCCAAAGGTACGCATTTCATCGGCGGTGTTCACGATAGGCGGCGCAAGAATGTGGATGGCGCTGTCTGGAACGCCCTGATGGAGCAGCAGCAGACGGTCGTAAAATTCTTCGCCGGCGTAGGGAACGGAAAGTTTTTCCAGCGTGGCACCAGGTTCCACGGAATAAGAGAGCCACACCTGCGGCGCGTAGCCCTGGTTGTAGAGGCGCGCGGCTTCGAGCGCGCGGGAAGGCATCCGGCCGCTGAGGACGGCAATGGCGGCGGCTTTTTGAAGGGGATCTTCCTTGTCGAGCCAGCGGCCCAGGTTCAGGAAGGCGAGCAGGAGCAAAAAGAAAAGCGAGCCGAGGATCGAAAGCCAGGGGCGAGGCTTGCGGACCTCGGCATCGGGCAAAATGGTGGCGAAGATCATTCCGATAGAGAAATTATACGCAGCAAAGTGAAAAGTTGTGCGGTTTCATGCTAATTCGCGGAAGCCTGCGGTTGCAAACGGAAGAATTGGATTGGCCAAAGGTTCATGGAGCACGCTAAACTTGTGATTTTGCGCACCAGGGAGGCGGGATGAGAGCGGTGGTCACGGGCGGAGCAGGATTTCTGGGGTCGCACTTGTGCGACCGGCTGCTGGCGGAAGGCTGGGAAGTTCTGGCGCTGGACAACCTGATCACCGGCAGCGAAGCGAACATCGAGCACCTCGGCGGGAACGCGAAATTCCGGTACGAGAAAAAGGATGTGAGCGAACCGCTGCGCGTGGCAGGAGAGGTGAATTACGTATTTCATTTAGCGTCACCCGCCAGCCCGCCGGACTACCTGAAATATCCGATTGAGACGCTGAAGGTCGGCTCGATTGCGACGATGCACACGCTGGATTTAGCGCTGGAGAAGAAGGCGAAGTACCTGCTGGCCTCGACCAGCGAGTGCTATGGAGATCCGGAAGTTTCGCCGCAAAGCGAATCATATTGGGGCCGGGTGAATCCCGTAGGGCCTCGGAGCGTGTACGACGAAGCAAAGCGTTTTGCCGAAGCGACGACCATGGCTTACCACCGGCATCGTCACGCGGACACGCACATCGTGCGGATCTTCAACACGTATGGGCCGCGGATGCGTTTGAACGACGGCCGTGCGCTGCCGAATTTCGTGTACCAGGCGCTGAGCGGACAGCCCATCACCGTGTATGGGGAAGGAAAGCAGACGCGGAGTTTCTGCTACGTTTCGGATTTGATAGATGGGATATTCCGGCTCAGCCAGTCGAACGAGCGCTTTCCAACCAACATCGGGAATCCGGTGGAGCTGACCATCCTGGAATTTGCGGAACGTATCCGGGAGGAGTTTCCCAACGCGCCGAAAATCGTTTATGAACCGCTGCCGGAGGATGATCCCAAGCAGCGACGGCCTGATATTTCGAAGGCGAAGAGATTGCTTGGCTGGGAGCCGAAAGTGAGCCTGGAAGAAGGATTGCGGCACACCTTGAAATATTTCAAAGAGCAGTATGCAAAGATGACGCACGCGCGTTAGCGGCTATTCCTCTACTTTAAAATCGTGCGGGCCGGATCAGTTGAGATCCTTCGGGGCGCAAACGGCGCGCCCCTCAGGATGACAAGTCATCAATAATGTGACCAGGAGATCAGGAGCGGCCGAAGGAGTGGTAGTCGAAGCCGAGCGATTGCATTTTCCTGGGGTCGTACAAATTCCTGCCGTCGATGACCAGGCGGCGGCTCATCAGATGGCCGGCTTTTTCCCAATCGAGATTCCGAAATACGGGCCACTCCGTGCAGACCAGTGCAGCGTCAGCTCCTTTCAGGGCTTCGTACGGATCCTCGAAATAGGAAACATTTGGAAAGGAATGTTTTGTCCTTGCGATGGCCTGCGGATCGGTGGCATGCACCTGAGCGCCTTCTTCGAGCAGGCGGCGAATCACTTCGAGGGCGGGGGCGAAACGGATGTCGTCGGTATTCGCTTTGAAGGCCAACCCGAGAACCGCAACGCGCTTGCCACGGACCACCCAGAGTGCCTTGTGCACTTTTTCGAAGAACCGGTCGATGCGCTGCTTGTTGACGCGCTCAGCGGATTTCAGCATGTCGAAGTCGACGCCTATCGCAGCGGAGAGGTGAATGAATGCCTGAATGTCCTTTGGAAAGCAGAAGCCGCCGAAGCCGAGCCCGGCCTTGAGGAATTGCGTGCCGATGCGGGGATCAAGGCCCATCGCGTGGGTGACTTCCTCGACGTCAGCGCCGATACGCTCGCAGAGGTCGGCGATAACGTTGGCATAACTGATTTTCAGGGCGAGGAACGAGTTGGAGGCGTGCTTGATGAGCTCGGCACTGCTGATGGTGGTCACCAGGAGTTCGCCGCTGGTTCCGCCCGGGCATTTGCCGTTGTGGATCGGGCAATGGAATTTCTTTTCGAGAATGGGCCGGTAGATCTCACGAAGGGTGGCAGCGCTTTTTTCGTCCTCGACGCCGAGGACGATGCGATCCGGGTGAAAGAAATCGGCGACGGCGGTACCTTCGCGAAGAAACTCGGGATTAGATGCGACCTGAAACTTGATTTCGCCAGCCCGGGAATAGGCGGCAAGGGCCTTCTGCAGCTGGACGCCTGTTAACGCCGGAACGGTGCTTTTTTCCACAACGAGTTTGGGGCTGCGCGCTTCCGTGGCCACTTGCCGGGCGACGTGGTCGATGGCAGAGAGATCGGCTTCGCCGGAATCCTTGGGTGGAGTGCCAACACAGATGAAGATGACTTCGCCGGCGCGAATGGCTTCGCCGGCGTCGGAAGTGTAGCTGATTTTCTTTTCCCGGACGGCGCGCTGGAGAACTTCGTCGAGATGTTCCTCGTAGATCGGAACTTTGCCGGCTTTCAGCTGGTCAATGCGATTCTCGTCGATGTCCGTACAGAAAACCTCGTGACCCGCGGCTGCCAGGCATGCACCTGTTACCAGTCCCACGTAGCCACACCCAATTACCGTCAATCGCACTTGCGTGTCTCCTTAGATCAGTTGCCAGCCGGTTGAACCGCGGATTGCCCATGATGGAGCAATTCCCGTATGCCGGACTTCGCGCGCGTCAATGCACCAAAGAAATACACTGTGCCCATTATCTTTTACCCAGAAGGAGTCCGCGGAGGCCGAGGAGAACGAGTTTCGGCTGGCGGCGGATAACGTTCCAGAGAAGCCGGGTGGATTCGTCGCGATTGATTTCACCGAGCGATTCGCGGGTCGAGGCGTTGAGCAGGTCCACGAGTTCAGAATAGTCCGCCTGCTTGAAACGGTGCAGCGCGCGGCGGATGAGCCAGTGGGTGCCCAGTTCGCGGCGAAGGGTGCGCAGTTCGGACGTGCCTTTTCGGAGAATCGCGTCGGCCACGCCGCAGGCGCCGCGAAATCCGGTGACGATACCGCCTACGGTGGAGACTTTTACTTGGGCCGCGGCATCGCCCACCAGATAGACCTCGCCGTTGCCGACGGTGCGTTGTACGGGTACCCACCCGTTGTAGACAGGAATGCGCGCGCCCTGCCATTCGAGCGGCTCGAAACCTTTCTTTTCCAGGAAGCGGTCGAAGAGGAGTTTGGTGGCGCGGCCATGCTCTCCGATGACGCCGACAGCGGCGCGTTCCGCGGATTCGGGAATCATCCAGTAAAAATAAGGGGTATCGTCGGGCACGAACCATACACGCGTGGTGTCCGGCGGACAATCTTTGGGAAGCTTCACAACGGCCTGGACAAGTGGAACGGTTTCGACGGGCGGCCAGCCGGCGGCCTTGGCAACGCGGCTTGCGGCGCCATCCGCGCCCACGACGCTGGCGGCATGCAACTCTTCATGTTTGCCGCCCTGGTCGACGTGGACATGGAGGCCTTTTCCGTTCGGCGACAGATCAAGAAATCGCGTGTCGTAGTGGAGCTTTGCTCCGGCGTGGGCGGCTTCCTCGGCCAGCGAGCGAATGAGGCGCGAGCGTTCAATGATCAGGTCGGGCTGTTTGAGCGTAACTTGCGCGGAGCGGCCGTCGGTGAATAATTCGAAGCGGCGGATTTCATTGAGGATGCTGGAGCGCGCGGCGGCGCTGATTTGATTTTTGAAATAGTCGGTGACGATCAGGGTGCGCGGCGCGGGATCGGGCGTCGCCTTCGACTCCAGCACGCTGACGCGACGTCCGCCACGGGCAACGCGCGCGGCGGTGTAGAGCCCGGCCGCCGAGCTTCCAATGACAACAACATCTTCGGTGTCCCTTTTGTCGGGGGACTTGGACTTTTCTTCTTCCACCAGCTCGCGCGACCCTGTTAAAGGAGAGTTCTCTCGTTCGTGCCACCAGGCTAGAACTGTTGCATCACCAGCCATGTGGGCACGGGCAGGCAGGCAAGCAAACAGCCAACAAGATTATAACGAATACCCCTGCACACACCAAACACGGACGGCAAGAGAAAGTTCCGGGGACAAAATTGCGATGAGAGGACTCTAAGCGCTTACTTTGCTTTCCTGTTTCTCGTAGGGAGCGCGCTCCAGCCAGACGATGGCG
>Ga0210403_10002626_pt1 | contig 16152 bp, 11 predicted proteins | sample IncBWC19MmetaG_FD_150863 | JGI IMG/M metagenome (GOLD analysis project Ga0210403, IMG submission 150863) | Forest soil microbial communities from Barre Woods Harvard Forest LTER site, Petersham, Massachusetts, United States - Inc-BW-C-19-M | ecosystem: Environmental > Terrestrial > Soil >... | reverse complement strand
CGCCGGCGCCGACAAATAGAGTCAAGGTGTGGACGGATTTAGACGCGTTTTGGGGTGGCTGGAGGAAGACGGCAGATGCTTTGGATGCAGCTGTTTCGCGGCAGCAGGATCCAGACGCCTTCCCGGGCCGTCAGTGAACTCTCATCACTTGTGAGCGGGCATCTCCGGTCGCTGTGGAAGGCGATCTTTCGCATCTGAGCTGGGAGTAGTGCCCGGAGCCACGCTTTCCAAGACCGAGAAGAGTTCTTCCAACTTGATCGGTTTCGACACGTAGCCGTCCATTCCGCAAGCCAGGCATCGTTCTTCGTCGCCTTTCATGGCGTGCGCGGTCAACGCAATTATGGCCAAATGAGCGCCACTCGCTTTTTCTTTTTCGCGTATCAGTCGCGTCGCTTCAAAACCATCCATCTCCGGCATCTGTAGGTCCATCAGGACAATATGGAAAGCCTGTTTCTCCAAGGCTTCCAATGCTTCTCGCCCATTATGCGCCAGCACCACACGGTGTCCCCTCTTCTCCAGAAGCCGGGCAATCAGCCTCTGGTTCACGGCATTGTCTTCGGCCACAAGAAACGAGAGAGATGGCCTTTGTTCCTGGAGGGCATGTCTGGTTACCAGACCTCGGTTTTCAGGCTTGGCCGGGTCACACGCCAGGACGTGAAGCAAAACGTCACGCAACTCCAATCTGTCGAACGGTTTGCTCAGGTACGCGGCGACTCCCAGTCTCTGGCAATGCGCTGCGTCGCCACGTTCGCCGCCCGATGTGAGCATCACAATCCTGACGCCGGACAACAACGGATCTTCGCGAATCATTTTGATAAGACCGAATCCATCGATGTCCGGCATGTGGGCATCGGAGAGAACTAAAGGAAGCTGCGCTCCCGATGCGTGTGCCTCCCGAAGGGCTTCGATCGCCGCGGCCGCGCCTGCAACAACCGTTGGTATCATTTCCCAGCGGATGAGCGAATCCTCGAGAATGCGCCGGTTCGTGGCATTGTCATCCACCACCAGGACCGGCACGCCGGCGAGTTGCGATACGTCGGGCAACTTAATCGGCAACGCGGCGACTGCTGGGCCAAATTGAATTGTGAAGTGAAAAGTTGAACCCCTTCCGGTCTCACTCTCGACCCAGAGTTTCCCACCCATTAGACCCACCAGTTGACCTGCGATCGTCAGACCCAGCCCGGTGCCGCCATATTTGCGTGTCGTCGAAGAATCCGCCTGGGAGAACGCACCAAAAATCTTATGCTGTTTGTCCACGGGGATTCCAATCCCGGAATCCCGGACGCTGAAGCGTAAGATGGTTCCCTCGACGCTCTGGGTCTCTGTCTCGACACTAACTTCTATCTCGCCTCTCTCAGTGAATTTGAGAGAGTTACCGACCAAATTCACCAGGACTTGACGAAGCCGGGCAGGATCCCCGAGGACGTTGGTCGGCACTCCCGGAGCCACGTCAAAAATGAACTCCAAGCCCTTCTGCTGTGCTTTTATCGCAAGTATCTTGACGACTTCGCCCAAACTCTTCCGCAGGTTGAAGCTCAGACAGTCCAACTCCAGCTTGCCTGCCTCTATCTTGGAGAAATCCAGAATGTCGTTGAGCACGATCAGGAGCGCATCGGCGGATCCCTTGACCATATGAAGGTATTCGGCCTGTTCGGAGTTTAGCTCCGTATCCAGCAACAGATCGGTCATGCCAATAATGCCGTTCATCGGTGTCCGGATTTCGTGGCTCATGTTGGCCAGGAATTCGCTCTTGGCACGACTCGCCGATTCCGCTGCTTCTTTTGCTTCCAGCAACTCCGCTTCGGCGCGCTTTCGCTCCGTAACGTCTTCGGCAATCCCGACGACTCGAACCAACTTGCCTTTCGCGTCGTTTACTGGAAAACCGCGAGAGTGAATCCAGCGAAGAGACCCATCCGGACGCACTATGCGGTAGGACATCTCTGACTGAATACCTTGCATTAACCGGGCAAAGTAACTACCGACGCCTCCGAGTTCGTCCGGATGAACAGCCGCAATCCACGCTCCTGCCCGGTCGTACACCTCTTGGCGGGACCTCCCCCAGATCTCTTGGTAAGCCGGGCTGACGTAGGCCACGCGAAGCGGTTCCGGCGTTATGACAAAAAATACCTCCCGGATGCTGTCGGCCAGCTGCCGGAACTGCTCTTCACTGGTTCGCAGGGAAGCCTCGGCGTTCTTGCGTGCGGTGATGTCGCGCACGGTAGCCATCAGCGCTGGCCGGCCATGCAGCGTCAGTGCCGTCAGGCAGACCTCAGCCGGAAAAACCTCGCCGTTCTTCCGCCGGTGCAACCATTCGAAACGATTCTGGCCATTGAGAAACGCGGTGGCAATCTTCTGCTGGCTCCCCGCCAGAGAAAGGGTGCCATCGGGTTGGTTCGGAGGTGACAAATCAGCCGGGTGCAGTGCGGTGACATCGGCCACCGTTGCGTATCCAAACATTTCGACCGCAGCCAGATTGCAATCCGCGAAGCCGTGTTCGCCCAGCACCAAGGTCGCATCCGCCGAGTCCTCGAACAAGACGCGATGCTTGCTCTCGCTGTCGCGCAGCTTCTCGTCGGCTCGTTTGCGTTCGGTCAAGTTAGCCCCGAGGCCGACCAGGCAGGGTTGACCGTCAAACACGAGCCGTTTTCCAGAAAACAGGCAAGGAGTCTCGGTTTGATCCTTGGCGACGAAGGAAGCTTCGACCACGGCCTCACCCTTTGAAAAGACCTGCTGCATGCGTTCGGCGACCAGGCTCTTGTCCGGTTCCTTGAAGAAATCCAGAACCGACTTGCCTGTAAGTTCTTCGGCAGAGCAGCCTGAAACATCGCGGAAAATCTCGTTCCACCGTACCAATTGTCCTTGTTCGTTGATTAGATAGAATAGACCTGGCAGGCTATCGGCAACCGCCTGGTTGAAATCCTTTTCTTGCTGAACGCTAGGTTCCGCCCGCTTTCGCTCGTCGAGGGCTACCTTCGCATTTAACAAAACGGCTTTATCGAATCGCTTTGACGTGGAAATCTCCCGCGAAGCTGGCTGATACAGCACCAGCGATGAGGATTGGAAGCTACCTTCAACTACTCCGCTGGTCGACTCGGAAAGAACTTCGAGGAGGGGGAGACAATCGGCCAATTCAAATTTAGTCTAATGCCCATACATGGTCAACGGTTCACTCAAGAGCCTTTGTTCAATTAACAAATAATCGACCAAGCCCACCGGCCCGAGGACGGCGCGCGAGGTGTCGGGGGGGAATTTGCGTCAAGCCTAGACATTCTAGATATAAAGGCTTAGGATACCTCGAATGACTAGGCACAACGAACCGGCGGCGCGCGAGGCCGAGCTGCTCCAGGGTACGCTCGACATGCTGATCCTGAAGGTAGTCGCTCTCGAGCCCATCCACGGTTACGCGATCGTGCAGCGCATTCAGCAGATTTCGAAGGATGCATTGCAGATTCGGCAGGGCTCGCTATATCCCGCACTGTACCGACTCGAGAACCGCCGCTGGCTGAAATCCGAGTGGAAGACCAGCGAAGGCGGCCGGGACGCCAAGTATTACAGCTTGACGCGCGCGGGGCGCCAGCAACTCGAGCAGGAGAAGGCCGACTGGAAACGCCTGTGCGAGGTGATCTCTCTGATTCTTGAGACGGGTGAATAGAGGAGCCGACCATGAAATCGCCGGCATGGCTTAGGCGGTGGCGCTCGGAGCGTCACATGAATGCGGAAATGCGGTTTCATCTGGACAGCTTAGCGCGGGAGTACGTCCGCCAGGGCCTGAACGTCAAAGAGGCGCAACAGCGGGCGCGTCGCGAGTTCGGGCCGCTGGAACTTGCCAAGGACGAGTGCCGGGATACCATGCCCATGCGGTGGCTCGATCATCTGTGGCGCGATATCCGATTCGGCTTGCGCATGCTGGTGAAAAACCCGGGATTCACCGTGGTGGCCGTGGCCGCGTTGGCGGTAGGCATCGGAGCGGACACGGCGATGTACACAATCGTGAGTGGATCGTTGTCCTGGGACATGGGACTCGACCACCGCGACCAAGTCGTGATCGCCAGTTCCAGGCCGCTAGCTGATAATCGGGGAATCGGCGGATCTTCTTATCCGGACTTTCGTGATTTTCGTTCGCAGGTAAAGTCGTTGGCCGGATTGGCCGCCTATCAGTTCACGCCGGTCAATTTTAGCGACCGCAGTGCGCTGCCAGAACGGTACTACGGCGTACAGATGTCTGCGAATGGCTTTTCCGTCGTGGGACAAAAGCCCCTGCTTGGCAGGGATTTCATTGCCGAAGACGAGAAGCCGGGCGCGCCCCCGGTGCTGATCCTGGGATATCACGTTTGGCGGGACCGCTATGCCCAGGATGCGGCCATCATCGGGAAAACAGTTCGCTTGGACGAAGTCCCCCGGGTGGTGATCGGCGTCATGCCGCCCGGCCGCCGTTTTCCCGAAGAAACAGATTTATGGACGCCGCTCGTGCCCGATGCCGCGCGCGAGAAGCGCGACAACCGCAACCTGATGATGTTCGGGCGGCTCGGCGAGGGCATTCCGTTAGCGTCGGCGCGGGCGGAGTTGGTGGCCGCTGCGCGGCGGCTGGCGGACCAATATCCGGACACCAACAAGGACATGACCGTCGATGTGCGTCCGATCATGGAAATTACCGGGCTGTTTTTCATGAAGCCGCTGTTTTATGCGCTGTTCGGTGCTGTAGCGTTCGTGCTCCTGATTGCCTGCGCCGATGTGGCCAACATGCTGCTAGCTCGGGCTGCCGAGCGCTCGCGGGAGATTGCGATTCGCGTGGCGATTGGCGCAGGAAAAATCTCCATCGTGCGCCAGCTTCTGCTGGAGAGCGCGGTGCTGTCCGTTATCGGCGGTTTTCTGGGTTGGCTGGTAGCGCTAGGCGGCTTGCGCTGGTTCGACAGCGGCCTGGGTACCCTCACGAAACCTGTTTGGCTTCACCTGTCTTTGGATCGCAGCGCGTTGTTCTACCTTGGTGCCATCTCGATAGGCACCGGCATTTTGTTCGGACTGGCGCCGGCACTTCGGCTGGCCAAAACCGACGTGAATGCGGCCCTGCAGGATGGCGGCTATGGGACCGTGGGCAGCAAGTTCGGCCTCGGGCTTTCGAATACGCTGGTAGCATGTCAAATGGCGCTTTGCGTAGTGCTGCTGGCGGGAGCCGGCCTTCTGATTCGCAGCGCCGTGAATCTTTACAGCGCACCGATCGGCGTGAACACCGCGAGTGTGCTGACCATGCGTATCAATCTGCCTGAGGCGAAGTACGCGAAGCCGGAAAGCCAAATTGCGTTCCACGAAACGCTGAGAAATCGCCTAAAGGCGCTGCCGGGCGTGGAGGTACCGGCGATCGCCTCGAACTTGCCGCTCGGCAACTGCATACCATTTTCTTTCGAACTCCAGGGCCGGGCGCAGGATCCCGCACAGCCGCTCGAAGCTGGCGGGCTGGTCGTCAGCAACGATTATTTTCGCGCCATGCAGGTGCCACCGAAACGCGGCCGCGTATTCGCGGACGTGGATGGCGTGCCGGGAGTTCCCGTGGTGGTGGTCAACGAATCGTTCGCGGCGAAATTTTGGCCGGGAGAAGAGGCGCTCGGAAAACGTCTTCGTCTGATCGAACAGCACTCTGGGCAGCCATGGGTGACCGTCGTGGGCGTGGTGCCGGACATCCTGCAGAATTCCCGGCAGAACCTCGAACGGGATCCTTTGATTTACCTGCCGTACGCCGAGAGACCCGAACGGCAGGTATTCCTGGTGGCCAGAACGCACCTGCCGCCGGCCAACCTGGCGGATGCGTTCCGGCGCGAAGTGCAGCGCATCGATGAAAATCTTCCGGTGTACGACGTGCGCACGCTCGAGAATCACATCGCGGAAGGTCGGCTCACGGTCAGCTTGTTTGGTGCGATCTGTTCGATCTTTGCCGGCGTGGCCACCATGCTCGCGGCTATCGGTTTGTACGCGGTGATGGCGCATGCGGTGAGCCAGCGCAGCCAGGAAATCGGACTGCGGATGGCTATCGGCGCATCGCGACGCGACGTTCTGCGGCTGATTTTCGCGCAGGGCATCCGGCCGCTGGCCCCAGGGCTGGCTGTGGGGTTGTTACTCGCGCTCGCTGCCTCGCGGCTTCTACGCGTGGCGCTGGTAGGCGTATCTCCGAGCGATCCGCTGACATTTGTTGCCATTGTGGTGGTGTTGACGGTCGCCGCGCTGCTAGGATGCCTGGCGCCTGCGCGGCGAGCCCTGCGTCTAGATCCTGTTGTGGCTTTGCGGTCGAACTGAACCGGGACACCGCGCGCGTTTTGCTTGGCTCTCGAAAACCGTCCAGAAGTCCAGGTCGTGTCCGAGCGAATGCCTCCTACCGATCGCACTGCGATCTCTGCGCACCCGTTTCTGGACTGTGATGCAACGACGTTTTTAGGAGACTTGCCGGAATATAGCTCCGCACCCTGCCTAGCTTACTGGAGATTGCGGGTTAGCGAATCGTGGCCCCTGCCGAGTTCCCGCTCCTGCAGTCGATTCGAATCAATCTTCCGGTTCTCCTATTTTGCTTGGGCACGTCGGTCTTGAGCGGAATAGCGATAGGTCCCGCGCTCCTGGCCGCGCGCGCCGATCCCAGGGATTCCGGAATGCACTCGTTGTGGCGGAGATGGCGTTGCAGCCATCTGGACTCCTGCTCGGCGAGCAACACGCGTCGACCCGATGGTGGCCCTCCGCTACAAATAAGTCGAGATACTTCGAACCGCAACGAGCGACGCAGGACAGCGGCAAGGAAGTGTTCTAGATGGGGCAGTTCAACGGAGTATCTCGCCGTATCCTGTGCTTGTGAGAATGAAGAACCTGACGCCTGCGCTGCTACTCTCCGTCTCTTGTCCAATTTGCCAGGTTGCGGTTGGCGAACGCTGCGTGTTCCGTTCGGGTGTCCCACGCCCGGAACCGCATCTGGATCGCAGGATCTCGGCGGCTGATGCTGTTGAAACAAAAAGAATTCAACGAACGAGGCCTGAGGTGAAACCGCTTTCCTCGCGTGTTCTGGAGTTATTCGGAGCCATGGACGAGGATCGCTTGGACCTGCCTGCACTCTTCGGGATTGCCGGCGACGGAATCAAAGAACGACTACAGCTCCTAGAGGCCATCGACGAGTTGGTGCGCGCAGGGATGCTAGACGCGTGTGGTGATGAGTTCTACGCGCTGACAGAGAAAGCAAAGAGCGGGTCGCCCGCGTAGCTTATCCTTCTCGCTCCCGGGTCAAACCCGGCCCGGCATTCTTTCAATTCCGAAGCCCCAGCTGGTGTGCCCACCACGCCATCATCAAGTGACCTTCAAGATCATAAATCAGTGCGTCCAAAACACTCTCTTCCAGAACGGCCTTCCCGTACGAACTCATCTGCGAGGAAAGTTGATCGTCCCAGACGCCGGTCGAGTAAATCCTCGCGAGCCAGTCGCGGTACTCGCGCAGCTCCACCATTACCGGTGCGATCGACGTGAACAGCTCGGCCCACCGTTGCGCGGCGGAATAGCGGGCGCGTCGTCGATTTTCAATCGGGCCGACCAGCCTTTCTGGCTCTCAGACGAGCTCTTGGAAAGACCCGAAACTCATCTTGAATCTCTTCACTTCGAGTTCCGCCTTTATTGAATCGGCTGCTTGAATAGACAAAAGTCCACTGCGGATGGCTTTCAGCAAGATGCCCGGTGTATTGATCAACTTTATCCCGCTTGCAGCGATCTCGCGACTGAGCCTCCTGTCTTTCGTCTCGTCCGTCGCGATTATCCAGTGTCGATGGACTGCAACGGCTAGGCACGCGCTCTCCCCTTTTCCAAATCGCTCGACGTAATCGGCCAACAAGCCTAGCTCTTCCACAGCCACGATTTTGAGCGAACGCAGGGCACCACTTTCGATAGCTGCTTCCACCTGTCGCGCCTGGTTCTGGTCCTTTATCTCGTCGATCACTTCCCGTGGAACGTGAAAGACCATGTCGTGCGTCTGTCCCAGCAAATCGAGCCGCGAAACATGGGCCAAATTGATCAGCACACACGTATCTGCGCACACATCCAATGGCTTAGTTCGCCGGGCCATGGCATCTAAGAGGGAATGCGAACCCCTTCCCCAACTGATGCCGATGCCACGTCGATACCGTCCAGAAGGGCATCCAATTCCGCTCGAGAGACGTCCGCACTGGAAGCAATTTCTTTAAGCTTGGATTTACTGATTTCACCGAGACGAAACGCCTCAAGCGCCATGCTCAGCAGCTTGTTTTGAAAGGCCGATTCGTGGTTCCTGAAGCGGTCTCTGTGGCGCGAGAACCGCTCACCGAGAACTTTGCGAAAGGCGCTTGAGGCGGTTTGTTTCTGCGCGAGCGATTCTCTTTCTTCCTCTGAGATGATCTGCAGGCTCTTTAGCCGCCACAGCGCTGACTCATAGCTGACGCCAAAATAAAACGCCAAATGCGCAACATTATAGAACTGAAGGCCGTAGGGCTGAGATGAGCCGCGACGCTGTGCACGGACAGCACCACCCTCTTCGTCATACACTTCTTGAAAAGTTGGAACATCCTGAGATTTTCCTACACCCGATAAAAACTCGCGCACACCGCGTTCCGGCATCAAAAATACCGCCGCAAACGAATTAGCCCTGACCTCAGTTTGGTCCTCGCGATTTTCTAATCGACTGACGATCCCCTTCTTCTGTCTGTCAAATAGCAAATGGCAATACTCATGAGCATAAGAGAACAGCTGTCTTTGCTCTGAGTGCCGCGAATTCACAAGAACCGTCAAGCCAATTTTGTCGTCAGTCAGAAACAAGCCCGAAATCGAATCATCAAGTGGAAGCAGCCCGACCCTTACGCCCTGACTTTCAATAATTTCAGGTAGCTCCGGCAGCGGCCCAGTCCCAAGTTTGAGCCGGTTTCTTTCTTGGTCCGCAACAGCAGTTCCTTGTTGAATAGCGTCCCACCTGTTTCTCGGCTCGGGCATGTCATAGCGAACTGGTGGTACAAGACCACGATCAGCGCCGACAAGTTTCTCCAAATTCGTAAATTGTCGGCAAAGCCCCGACCACTTTGAAATAGCCCGACTCAGTTTCTTGTCCGTCGCCGCGCGCGGTTCAGCGCGGAACAAGGCAGTCACAGAGTCTTTTTGCTCCGAGAATTCATCCGCAAAAAGATCTCTAGGATCAAGACTGAGTTCCTCCGATAGTTTCATTAATTCGAGGCTGTCCACGGACCGGTTCCCCGATTCAATTTGAACGACGCTCGACCTCGGGATTTCCAACATTCCGGCGACGTCCTCCTGGGTATATCCCCGGGTCTCCCGAATCCGTCGAAGTCTCGATCCCAATTCCTTCAGATCAATGGCCATGGTCGCAGGTCCTCAGCAAACTTCTACCGCAGTATGTTACGAAATCAGACGTTGGTCAACGTAAAATAGTCTTACGATGTTTGGTCTTATGTTCGTTGTATATTCGCCTGCGGTCGGCGTTCCGAGGAACGGGGGAATCACCGCGCGATCCATGCAAATTCGTAAAGGCCGTTCGTGACTTAAAACAAGATTCCTTTGCCACCGCAATTTGTATACTTTATAATCGCGGACTTCACCACCTCCCTTGGAGCTTGCCATGAGTCGCGCACCGCGAGCCTTGGTCATAACCTCACTCGCAAGTATGGCCGCGGTTTGTATATTTGCCCGCGGAGCCGGTTCAGAATCCCGCTCGGGCCACCGTCAAGAAACCAGTCAAGCCATAGCTGTGGTACTCGTGCATCGCGCTATGCATAACGACGTTTCAAGGCCGCTCGCCCTGATCGAGCGACCGGATGACACCGCCGTGTCGGCTGACTGCCAAGGCGTAGGGTGCAGCACTCCCCCGGGTGAGTCGGCGGATGGTCCGGATTCCCCCGCAGAGCAAAGGCCCGACGAGGCCATCCCGCCGCCTACGCCGCCGCCAACTTTAAGTCCTGCGGGCACGGCCATTGAGCAAACCTCCCAGGGCACGCGACCAGCGGTGGCCCTGCTCGAGAGCTTCGACGGACTCGGCGCCGGGTTTCTAGGTCCTCAGGGCACAACCAACTTTCGTAGCCCGTCCGACAACAGCCTTGCTGTCGGAGCCAATCACATCATGCAGATCGTCAATTCCAGAATCGCAATTTACTCAAAGAAGTCCAAGAAGTATGGCAAGAGCGGAACGGTGTTGTACGGGGCCGTGGCTACGAAATCCGTGTGGACCGGTTTCGGAGGGGCATGTGAGGCGCGCAATAACGGTGACGCAGTGGTTCGTTACGATCAGCTTGCAGAGCGATGGTTGATTGTGATGCCGATATTCTCGCGAATTGGCCCCGGCGAATTTCCGGGAAAGACTGGCGCGCCGGGACAGCTTGCCACGAACGGCGAGGCTTCTCGACCGGGAGCAGCGGCGGCGCTTCCCGCGAATCCAGCGCAGCCGCCGCCTCCGCCGGAGCGCGGTCAAAGGCCACCAGAGAAGAAGGAAGGAGTGTGGGCTATGTGCTATGCGCTGAGCACTGGGCCGGATCCCCTTGGCACTTACTATCGTTATGCATTCGAGCGCACGCTATTCCCGGACTACCCGCGGCCCGCGGTTTGGATCGATGGCTACTACACGCCAACCAGCACGGGCGACGAAGTGATTCAGAAACATACCTGCATTGCGGATCGCACCAAGATGCTTCGAGGCCAGGCTGCTACCGAGCAGTGCATCGTCATCGACGGCGTGAATTTCCTGAACAACGCCGACATCGATGGCCGAAAACTCCCGCCTCGAGGAGCGCCGAACATCATGATGGCAGCCGGGGGCACGCAGCTCAAAAAGATCTTCGATGACGATGGCATCTACTTCTGGAAGGTCCATGTCGACTGGAACAATCCCGCGAATACCAAGGCAGATGGTCCGGTAAAGATCAACGTCGCGCCGTATCACTACCTGTGTAACGGGCAGTTGTCGAGCTGCGTTCCGCAGCCCGGTACCGAGCGCCGGCTCGACGTGCAGGGCGACAAGATCATGCAGCGGCTCGTCTACCGCAAGGTCGCGGGGCACGAGTCGATCGTCGCCGCGCACTCGGTCGCCGCCGCGGCCGGTGGCGGTGGCGTGCGCTGGTACGAGTTCCGCCTCGACAAAAACCGCGACCCCGTGCCGTATCAGCAGGGTACGTATGCGCCGGAAGGATTCTACCGTTGGATGCCCAGCATCGCGATGGATAAGAAAGGCGACATAGGCGTCGGATACTCGTTCGGTGGCCTGCCTAATTTCCCCGGGCAGCGCTTCGCGGCGCGCCGGGCTCGGGATCCAAGGGGCCAGTTGACATTCGAGGAGACGGTACTGGCGAAAGGAGAAGCCTCGCAGACGAATACCCTGCGCTGGGAAGACTACACAACGACGGCGATGGATCCGAGCGATGACTGCACGTTCTGGTATGTCGGCGATTACTTGAAACAGGGCGACACAGGCTACCGAACCAGAATCGGTTCGTTCCGTTTGCCGAATTGCAAAGGTGGGCGCTAACCGTTTTTCTATCAAGAGTGGAGGTGACCGGGAGGCGCTCGGGTGCGGTAGCGTGCTTGGTGCCCTTCGGCCATAGCACGAAGCTTCTTCGGTGGAGGTTTCAGGGGCGGACGCTGAGGGCGGAAAATGTGAACCGAACAACTTGTCGTTTCCTAGAAATGTTGCTGATGCTGTGTGCCGTTCTTCTGCCGCTGACTTTCGCGCGCGCGCAAGAACGGGATCGACCGGGCCAGCCCATCGGAAAGGTATCCGTTGCCCAAAACCTGATCCTAATGGAGTTGGATAAAGATGCGCTCGGCCGGCAGAACCTCTTCGACCTCGGCCAGCACACGCTGCGCTTCACGCCCGAAAGTGCGGGATATCGTGTCGAGAACCTTCCGCTGCGGTGGGATGGGGAGTTCGGCGAGCAACTAAACGGTCCTCAAGTCGCACTGCACAACTTCTCATTTCCTTTCTCTGGTAAGACCTGGAATTCATTTTCGGTCGGCGTTACCGGATCGATTCGGTTCACACCGGGAAACAACGCGCCCGCCGATGACGCAACTCCGGGCCTCGGACCGCGTGGCGATGAAGGCGGAGTTTCCATTGGCCGCTTCGATCCGTTGACCGAGGGGGCGGCGACGCTGGTCAACGCCGTTCCGGCGATTTGCGTCTTTTTCAAGCCGCGCATGTCTGGCCATCGTTATTTAAAGGAACTCCAGGATCGCGTGGTCGTGACGTGGGATGTGACTGAACCATGGGGCAACATCCAAGACTTTACTTGGAGCAAGACCGTCAACCGCTTCCAAGCCGTGCTTCACAAGGACGGTGCAATGGAGATGTCGTACCAACAACTTGCGGCGAAGGACGCAATCGTCGGCGTCTATCCTCTGGTTTCCAGCGGAGCAGAGATCTCTCTTGCTATGCTGACGGGCCAGAAGAATTCCTCTGTCGCCGCGCATCTAGACATTCAGAACCTTAAACTTGCGGTCGTTGACGGGTTGTTTCTAAAGGTCACCTTCGAGACTACTGGCCCCGTTTTGCCGGAAGGAGATTCGGGACTCCCAGGCATTGCCTACCGCGTTTACTTGGAAGCCCGCAAACCTTCCGTCGAGCCTGACCATGCTGTTAGTGCTGACGTCGTCTGGGCAATTCGTGGCTTCGCACCACGGAACCGCACGGCTGCCAGCAAATCGCGATACTTTGCGTTCGGTCCCGGCGTCTCGCGCCATGTGAAGACCGGCGGCAACACCATTTCGATCCAGGGAATCCTGCCGCCCGCGCTCCAGGGCGCCAAAGAGATTACCGTTTCTGCCGATGCTTCGGCCTCCGGCTCGGACGAGCCAGTTGCGCGCATCGCCGCTGGCCCGGTGGCCTTGAGCGGGATTCGCAACCCTGAAGTGCACTTGTCTTCGCTCAAACCGCAAGACGGTCCGTTCTCGCTCGTCTACGAAGCTTTTCATTACTACAGTCTGCCGAATCCCCGCGACCTGACCTGTTCGGTGATCAAGAGCCTCGGTGACAAGTTCGACTTCCTCGCCTACTACTCGGACTTCCGCGTCGACAACCAGGAAGCGGGCACTCCGAGTGACGGTCCATTGGGAGCGGTCGGAGGCGCCGTCACGGGAATCGGCGCTACGCAGAGCGGTCTCGCATCCTACTGCACGCAGGGCAGATTTCAGTGGCAGTTCATTCAACCGGTGTATGCCGGTTCCAACCAAGCGCAGGAGCGGCCGCCTCAGGACGCGCTGGTGGGCACAGATCACGACATTACGTTTTACCAGCAGCAACTCGCTGAGCCTTCCGAGGACGGCAAAATCCCTCCGTACATGTATGCGATCTCTCAAATTGCGCACGAAATGGGACACCGCTGGGCGGCCTTCGTTTCGGCAAAAGTGGGCGGCGAGACCATTCCGCTTGGTCCGACCCACTGGGCGCGGGGCTTAGAGGCCCGCGTAGCGTTCCCCTATCAACGCCCTATAGAAGCATCCATCATGGGCGGCGGCGTCTGGCAGGACAACTTTGAAGGGACCTACACGCAACTAGACGACGACTATTACGTGCCCGCGACCGGATGGTCCTACTTGGATCTCTATCTCATGGGTCTGATTTCTCCGGCCGAAGTGCCCGACTTTTTCATTCTCCGCAACCTGGCCCCCGCCGGCAAAGACGCCAACGGGCACACGATCTTCAAGGCGGACAGGACGAAGGTTACGATTCAGGACGTTATTGCGGCCGAAGGCGAGCGCTCCCCCGGCGTTGACAAATCTCAACGGCGGTTCAACACCGGAATGGTCATGGTGGTTCAGCACGGCGCCAAGCCGAGCAGCGAACTGATACTACGAACAACGGGGATTCAGAAACAATGGATTGACTATTTCTCCGTCACCACGGGACGCCGCGCGTCCATGACCGCAAACCCCCAATGAGGGCTCGAAGGATTCGAGGGGGATGCTGTAACCGCTTGCAACACCAAAACGTTCCGAAAGTTGGCCGCTTATCTGCCCGGGAGATGCAGACGCCGTAGAGTCCCGAACCGTGTTAGTGTAAGCGATTACGGGATTCTTGCATGACTCTGGCATCTGCGGAGTTCCCGATCGCTTTTTCGTGAGAGCATTTCTCCAGGCTCGATGAAGCAGGGGACTATCCGTGCCCGGCGCGGAGTCTGCTAAATGCAAGTAAGAGCACCGTCATGCCATCGAAACGTTCTGAGTCCATGAACTTGGATGCGGTAGCGGAAAGGGCGGGTGTCTCGACCGCGACCGTGTCGCGGGTGCTCAATGACCTGAAGGTGGTCAAGACTTCGACGCGGGCCAGGGTCCTTAAGGCCGCCGAAGAGCTGAACTATCACCCCAACCTGCATGCGCGCTCTCTTGCAAGAGGCAAGAGCCGAACCCTGGGAATTCTTGTGTCCAACATGGAAAACCCTTTTTTCTTCGACATTTACCGGGCGCTCGAGTCCGCCGCGCACGCCCGCGGTTATGAAGTGGTCGTTGCCAACACGGATTACCGTTCCGAGCAGCTCGTCTCTAGTGTGCGCCTGATGATCGGCTGGCGGGTCGCTGGCCTGGCGGCCATTGTCTCTGAAATGGACGCGGAACTAATCGAAGTTCTCACGGATAGCAGAATTCCCATGGTTTTCTACGACGTCGGATCGCCCCGGAAAAACATCACCAATGTCCGCGTGGACTACAGGAAAGGGATGAAGAAAATCGCCGAGTATCTTCACTCTCTCGGCCATACGCGAATGGCTTTTGTTGGACACCACTCCACCCTCGGACCGATCAGTGAACGCCGGAAGACATTTTTGGAAACTATCGCTCGTTTTACTCCTGGGGCCGAAGGCCAGGTCGTGGCCGGCCCCGATGGGCTCGAAGGAGGCCGGCAGGCGGCCCGCGAACTGCTGGCGTCAAATTTTCATCCGACGGCAATCCTTTGTGTAAATGACTTCATGGCCGTAGGTGTTCTGAGGGAACTTCGCGATCAGGGGATACGTGTGCCAAACGATATTTCGGTAACGGGGTTCGACAACATCAAGCTTGCGGAATTCTGCTCTCCAGCTCTGACCACTGCGCATATTCCACGCCAGCAGATTGGCCAGACTATATTTGAAAATCTGTTCCCGGACTCGAAAGGAGACCAGTTGATCGGTCGCGAAATTCTCATCGATCCGGAGCTCGTCGTTCGAGAATCCACAGGGCTCGCACGGAAAACGCAGAGTTCACCGGGCACCAAGGAAAAGAGTCTTACCGGACGATCAGTGAACTCTTAGCGTGCCTCGAACTAACAACAAATCCCATTCTTGCCCAAGCTGTCTCTGCTTGAGCGGGCCGAGATGCATATGACCCTGGCCCTCAGAAGGCGCGAACTTTTGAAATACCTCGGCGCAGGCTTGCTGACCAGTGCCGTAGGTTTCTCAAGGGGAACCCGCACTTCGCCCGGGACCTTCACTGATGTCGCGCGCGCAGCCGGCCTTTCCTTTACTCATGACAATGCGGCTTCCGCCGAAAAGTATCTTATTGAGACTATGGGTTCTGGATGCGGCTGGATTGACTACGACCAGAATGGCTTGCTCGATATCTATCTTGTGAATGGGGCCGCCACCCGCTTGTACATCCCCAAGCGGCCTTTGCAGAGCGCTTTGTATAAGAACAATGGCGACGGCTCTTTTACCGATGTTACCGAACACGCGGGTGTTGGCGCTCGAGGCTTGTTTGGCATGGGCGTTGCCGTCGGCGATTACGACAACGACGGATTCCCGGACCTCTTCGTGCTGGGCTACGGAAGATGCATCCTGTATCACAACAACGGGGACGGAACGTTCTCCGATGTGACCTCGAAAGCGGGAGTCGGAAACCTCGGCAAGTGGGGCTCCAGCGCCGCCTGGTTCGACTACGACAACGACGGAAAACTGGACTTGGTCATTGCCAACTACGTCGACTGGTCGCCTGAAAACAACTTCTATTGTGGCAACCAGGGTCCCGGCCTGAGGAGCTACTGCCATCCAGACGTTTTTCACGGCCAGCCACCTACCATGTATCACAACAATGGCGACGGCACTTTCACCAATGTAACCATGCGTTCAGGCCTCGGACAACAGCCCGGGAACGGCTTAGGAATCGTGACCTTTGACTACGATAATGATGGCTGGCAGGACATTT
>Ga0210403_10002622_pt1 | contig 16156 bp, 19 predicted proteins | sample IncBWC19MmetaG_FD_150863 | JGI IMG/M metagenome (GOLD analysis project Ga0210403, IMG submission 150863) | Forest soil microbial communities from Barre Woods Harvard Forest LTER site, Petersham, Massachusetts, United States - Inc-BW-C-19-M | ecosystem: Environmental > Terrestrial > Soil >... | reverse complement strand
AAGCCGCTATCGGTCTTTGTGACAGCTCCGAGGAGGGAGTCGCGGTCATAGCCTTTCGGCGTGCCCTCGCCGGCATCGAATCCACCAACCAGCATCGGTGCGTAAAAACCGACCCAGGCGTGGCGTTGCCAGAGATACGTTTGTAGCGAAGTCAAATCGCTGTAGCCTAAAATTACCTTTGGCGAGGACACGCTGTGTGCCTCGAGTCCGAGGCCATCAAGAAGATAGTTTGAGCCGTAGCCTCCGCGAACCGCGACCAGCGCATCTACATCGTCGCGTTCCAACGCGTTCAAGAACTCATTGCGCCGCCCCGACACCGAACCCGCGAAATAGCCTTCCGGAGAGAGTGGTGTAGCGTCGGCAACCTGAAAACCCATGTTGCGCAATTCCTCGGCACCCGTCAAAACTTTCGCAAACTCCGCCGGCGAGGCTGGAGCAAACGGCATCAGTACGCTACCGGAACACAAGGCGCGCGGCTTCCTCACTTCCAGCTCCACTGTTGGTGCCTCCAAATCGCTCGCCCTCATGCTCATCCGTTTTGCCGCTCCACGGGAAGCATTTCGCAGTTGACGCCCGGCTTGCACAGCGTTTGAAGAATCTTATCCTGCTGGTGTACCGTCACTTCCGCATCAAACTGAATTAGATTCTTCTCGCCCGCCATGGACACCTGAAAATTATCGATCCCCACTTTAAGCTCGGCAAAAATCCGGTGGACGTCGGAAACCATATTCTCGGCGCGATCCACAGAAATGCGGAACAACATGTACCGCGGCTTCAGATTAAGCCAGTCCTCGACGTAGAAAAGAAGAACCAGCGCGAACAAAAGCAGCGCACAAGAAATTCCTGAGACGGCATACATCCCGCCCCCCGCAGCCATACCCATTGCAGCGATGGCAAAAATCGTGGCCGCGGTCGTCAGTCCAACGACGTTGCCTCGCTCCCGCAAGATCACGCCCGCGCCAAGAAATCCAATCCCCTGCACAATATTTGAGGCAATCCGGGTCGTACTCGCGTCCCCGGTGCGCCGCGCGATTTCGATGGAAACGATCGTGAAAAGTGCAGCCCCCATGGACACACAAAAACCCGTGCGCATCCCGGAGGGACGCCGTCGAATATTGCGTTCGATGCCGATGACGGCACCGAGCAGCGCGGCCCAGGCAAGCCGAGCGATGATGGTACTTAAAGGCAGCATGTTCCCCTGCAATTTCAGACTATGGCAGGATTTTACACACTACAATTTGAATTGCGTCAATTTCGCGAAGTGCCGTGCCCTGGCGTGTATCTCGCTCCGTTTGAGCACGCGCAGCCGGTCCAGACCAAACCGCTCCACCGTAAAGCTCCCCATCACCGATCCGTAGACCATCGCTCGGCGAAGCGTGGCGTCGCTCAAATCCTTAGCCCCTGCCAGGTAGCCCATAAATCCGCCCGCGAAGCTGTCGCCCGCCCCGGTGGGGTCATGTGGCTCCTCAAGCGGAAACGCCGGCACGCAGAAGACGCCCCGCTTATCCACCATCATTGCGCCATATTCCCCGCGCTTCACAACGAGCGTTGACGGCCCCATCTTGAAAATATGCTTCGCCGCGCGCAAAAGGTTGTGTTCGTTCGAAAGCTGTCGCGTTTCCGAATCGTTGATCATTAAGATGTCAACGTGCTTAAGCGTCTCGCGCAATTCTGCCGGCGTACGCTCGATCCAATAATTCATCGTGTCCAACGCGGCTAGCTTCGGCGTTCCCTTCACTTGCTTCAAAACGTCCCGTTGCAAGTCCGGCGCGATATTCGCGAGAAAAACGTACTTCGAGGATTTATATTTCTCCGGCAGTTTTGGCTTGAAGCCCGCGAAAACGTTCAAATCCGTGGCCAGCGTCACTCGTTCATTCAGGTTCTCTGAATATCGCCCAGCCCAAAAGAAAGTCTTCCCTGCGGCGCGTTCCAGTCCATCCGTATCGATATGCCGCCCGCGAAAGACAGCTTCGTCCTTCGACGTAAAGTCGTCGCCCACAATCGCCACAAGACTCACCGGCGCGAAAAAACTAGCCGCCACCGCAAAATAAGTTGCCGCGCCCCCCACCGTCCGCTCCACTTTTCCGTACGGGCTCTCAAGCGCGTCAAACGCCACCGATCCCACAACAAGTAAGGACACAGGCTTCTCCTAGGAAATATATTTGCCAATAATCGCTTCGAGCTTCTTCTTCGTGGCCTTGGGCACCAGCTTCAAATCCGTCACCAGCGCGTGCTTCAGCGCGGCTCCGCACTTGCACTTTCTCTCCTCCGGCATGGCGCGCACCGCCTCGCGCAAAACCTTCTGCGCGTTCTCCGCGTTCTGCACCAGCGTCGCAATAATCTGCGAAGCCGTCACAGACTCATGGTCTGGATGCCAGCAGTCAAAATCTGTAATCATCGCAATGGTGGCATAGCAAATCTCCGCTTCGCGCGCCAGCTTCGCTTCCGTCACATTCGTCATTCCAATCACGTCGAACTTCAGCTGCCGGTGCATGTGCGCTTCAGCCAATGTCGAGAACTGCGGGCCCTCGATGCACACATAGGTTCCTCTGCGGTGTACCTTTACGGCGCAATGCACGCTCGCATCCGCCAGGACGCCCGACACCTGTCCGCACGTCGGCTTGTCGAACCCCACATGCGCCACCAAACCGTCTCCGAAAAAAGTCGATATTCGGCTCTTCGTTCGGTCCACAAACTGGTCCGGGACCAAAAACTCCCCCGGCTGCAGTTCCTCCAGCAACGAGCCCACGGCGCTGACCGAAATAATCCGCTCCACACCAAGCAGTTTCATGGCATACACATTCGCGCGAAAATTAATCTCGCCCGGCAATATCCGGTGCCCTCGCGCATGCCGCGCAAGAAAGGCTACGCGCTTGCCTTCCAGCATGCCGAGCACAATCGCGTCGGAAGGCTCCCCAAACGGCGTCTTCACCTTGATCTCGCGCGTCTTCGTCAAGCCACTCATCAAATACAGGCCGCTCCCGCCTATAATTCCAATTTCCGCCTGTGTGTTTGCGCGCTTCGACTTCTCTGCTTTACCAGCTGCCATTCTCTTTTCTCCGTGAAATTAACGATTCAGGTCCACAGGATCGAAAACGACTTTCCCGTCCTGCTCATGTAAAGTCCCCGCGGGAAAATCCGGGTCATGCCCAAACGCTACAATCCAACCGCTCCGAACGATCTCCCCAATCCACTTCCGCTTCGTCTCCAGCGTTGTCAGCGGATATAGATCGTACGCAATGATCCACGGCAACGGCAAATGGTGGCGCGTCGGAATCAGGTCCGCCACCATCATCAAGGTCTTCCCACCGCCGCGAATCTGTACACCCTGAATTTGCAAATTGTGGCCGGGGATCTTTACGACGGAAACTCCTGGCAGAATCTCGCAGTCGCCATCTACAAGTTGCCACCGGCTGGCCTCCGTAATCGGCACAAAGTCATGAGCGTAATAGCTCGCCCGATCTCGCTCCGTCGGCTGCATGGCGTGTTCCAATTCCGCTCGCTGCACCACATACTTCGCGTTTGGAAACGTGGGGACGAGCTTTCCATTCTCCAGCCGCGTATTCCCACCCGCATGATCAAAATGCAGATGCGTATTGATGACCAGATCGATCTCTTCCGGCTTCACACCGGCTTTTGCCAGCGAATCTGCATAAGGATCGCCGTTTGCAAATCCATAAATGTTTCGCAACTTCGCGTCCCACTTCGTACCGTTCCCCGTCTCCACCAAAATATTCTTTCCGCTTGCGCGCACCAGCAGAGAATTCGCCGCGAGGGGAATCCGGTTACGCTCGTCCGCAGGCATCTTCTTTTCCCACAAAGTCTTCGGAACCACACCGAACATGGATCCGCCGTCCAGATAAAATACCCCGCCGTAGATATGCCGAACCTCAATCTCCCCCAAATGCATCATCCCACCTTGTAGGGGAGGGGCTCGCCCCTCCCTCGATCCGCAGCGTAACTCCTGTAATAGGCCACGCTACGCAATGCCACTCTTGGCAAGCAACTCATTCACTGCCGTAAACGGATCCTTCTTCCGTTCCGCAACTTCCTTAGCCGCCCGCGTCAGTTCCGCTTCCCCGCCAGCACCGCCCAACACCCGCTCCACCAATCGCGACTCAACCAATCCCAAAAGTCTCCGCTTCCAATGCTCGACATGTTTCCGCTCTCGCTCCCCGCTTGCCTCAAAATGTTTCCGGAACTTAGCTATCATCTCCGCCAGCGCTTCTATCCCCTTGCTCTCGCTCGCCACCGTCCGCACCACCGGCGGGTGCCATCCCTCACGAGGCATCACAAGCGAAAGCATCGCCATCAACTGCTGCTCCAATCGATCCGCACCCTCGCGGTCGGCCTTATTCAAAACAAAAATATCCCCAATCTCCATCAATCCGGCTTTCATATTCTGGATGTCGTCGCCCATCCCCGGCACCAGCACCACCAAAACGCAATCCGCCAACCGCACAATATCAATCTCATCCTGTCCAACGCCGACAGTCTCAATTAACACTTCCTGTTTGCCGGCCGCATCGAGAAGCAGCGCCACTTCCGCCGTCGCCCGCGCCAAGCCTCCCATAAATCCGCGCGTCGCCATCGACCGAATGAACATCCCTTTGTCACTGGCATGACTCTGCATCCGAATCCGGTCCCCGAGTATCGCTCCTCCCGTGTAAGGACTCGTCGGGTCCACCGCAATCACGCCAACTTGCTCCTCATGCTTCCTGTAATAAGCCGCGAGCCGGTCCACCAACGTGCTCTTTCCCGTCCCTGGCGCCCCGGTCACTCCCGTAAGATAAGCCCGTCCGGTGGCCGCAAAAAGCCGCCGCAACAACTCCTCCGCTTCCGGCTGATGATTTTCTATCGCAGTAATCGCGCGCGAAATCGCTCGCACATCTCCCACGCGCACCAATTCCGCCCACGTATCAACAGGCAGCGTCATTTTGTCCCTGAATTGTCCGCAAACGCGAAGAAGGCTGGATGCACCCGCCTATTATCCCGATTTTTCCCATTTCCCGCGAATCGCAATTCAATTTTTTTGCCTCCGCTGCGGTTCGCTACGCTATCCTAAGCAGGAAAGGAGCACAGGTATGCCCAAACGCAAGCGAGCAGCCGGGCGTCAAAAAGAGAGCACTGCTAGCGCAGAAGAAATGGCTCTCGTCGCCGCCGGGAAGATGCGTTTGCCGAAGGCAGAGGTCAGCCTTGCAAAGATTCTGAAGATCCGAACATGTAAAGTGCGTGGGAATCTGGCCGTTGAGGCCCTCCTCGCGGACCGAGACGGGCGCTAAAGAGATCTAAGCCACTATTGCCGACGCTGCTTTTACAGAAGCGGAAACCGCGATCGTCCCGGTAAACCTGTCACTACCCGCGACTCACTTCTTTCCCAACAACTGTCTCGCAATCACCAACTTCTGAATCTCGCTCGTCCCCTCGCCAATCGTGCACAGCTTCACATCCCGATAGAATTTCTCCGCCGGATAATCCTTGATGAATCCGTATCCGCCATGCACCTGCACGCACTCGTTCGCGACCCGCACCGCCACTTCGCTTGCAAACAATTTCGCCATGCTCGACTCCCGTGTAAACCGCACATCCTTTCGGTCCGCCAACCAAGCTGCCTGATACACCAACAGCCGCGCCGCCTCCACCTCTGTCGCCATATCTGCCAACTTAAACTGAATCGCCTGAAACTCGCTGATCGCCTGCCCAAACTGTTTCCGCTGCTTCGCGTAACTCACCGCCGCGTCCAGCGCTCCCTGCGCCATCCCCAGCGCCAGCGCAGCAATCGAAATTCGCCCGCCATCCAGAATCTTCAAGCTCCCTGTAAACCCTTCGCCCTCCGGCCCCAGCAAATTCTCCGCCGGCACGCGGCAATCCGAAAAAATCACTTCGGACGTATCGCTGGCCCGCATCCCCAGCTTGTTCTCTTTCTTCCCCGGCTTAAACCCCGCCATCCCTTTTTCCAAAATGAACGCGCTGATACCGTGCGATCCCTTCGCCTTATCCGTGACCGCCATCGCCACGCAAAAATCCGCGTAGTGCCCGTTCGTCGTAAACGTCTTCGCCCCATTCAAGACCCAAGAATTCCCATCGCGCCGCGCCGTCGTCCGCGTCCCGCCCGCATCCGATCCCGCCTCCGGCTCCGTCAACGACCACGCCCCAATCTTTTTCCCAGACGCCAACGGCTCCAAATATTTCTTCTTCTGCGCTTCGGTCCCAAACTTAAAAATGTGATTGCTGCAAAGCGAATTGTGCGCCGCCAAAATCAGCCCGATCGACCCATCCACCCGCGCCAATTCCTCAATGGCAACCACATACTCGATGTACCCCAGCCCTGCTCCGCCATACTCCTCAGGGAAAATTACGCCCATCAATCCCATCTCGCCCAGCTTTGGCATAATCTCCATGGGAAAGTGCGAAACCTCGTCCCACTCCATCACATGCGGCAATATCTCGCCCTGCGCAAACTCCCGCACACTCCGCCGCAATTGCTGCTGCTCTTCGCTAAATGTGAAGTCCACAATCTCTCCCGGGTCTATGGTTTTTCCGAATACCCATCCAAACTATTATTTATACCACGCGGTCCGCTCACCTGCGCAAACCGACGATCCCGCTTTGCCTAAACCATTCCTCTGGTAGACTCCCACGCATGAGGCGCCGTCATTTCCTAACTCTGTCGGCTACGACCCTTGGTGGAGTCCTCGTCTACACTCTCGATCGCAAAGCCTCTCTCCTCGCTTCACAGCAGAAGCCCCTGCGCGTCCCGCTTCGCTTCTTCACCGAAGCTGAAGCTCTGATCGTCGCCGCTGCGGCATCGCGCATCTTCCCTTCCGATGATTCCGGACCGGGCGCAAAGGAAGCCGGCGTCGCCATCTACATTGACCGCCAACTCGCCGGCTCCTACGGCCGCGACCGTTTCCGCTACACGCAGCCACCATTTGAAGACGCTCCACGGCAATTCGGCTATCAAGGGAAGGAAACGTCGCGGCAGATCTATCGCGAGGGCCTAAAGAATCTGAAAGGTTTTCAGCTTCTTTCCCCAGCAGAACAGGACAGCACCCTACAAAAAATCGAATCTTCCGTCTTCTTCACCCTCCTTCGTCAAAACACCATCGAGGGCATGTTTTGCGATCCCATGCACGGCGGTAATGCGGGAATGGTCGGCTGGCAACTCGTTGGCTTTCCCGGCCCTCGTATGACCAATTACGACGACGTTGAGAAACATTTCGGCGAAGCTTTCCGCCCGCAGCCCGCTAGTCTCGTCCAGGTCACTGGAAAAAAAATCCGCCCCAGCGAGGATGAGTCATGAAAACTCTCCCCGCAGTAGACGCCGTCATTATCGGCGGCGGATGGGCTGGCCTGCTCATGGCCAAGGAACTCGGCTCGCGTTCTGCGCTCTCTATCGTCGTCCTGGAGCGCGGCCTTCCGCGCAAGACTTCCGACTACGCCGATGACATGGACGAACTCGACTACGCCATACGTCTTCGCATGATGCAGGACCTTTCGCAGGAAACCGTTACACTTCGTCACAACGCCAGCCAGCCCGCCGTTCCCCTTCGCCAACACGGGTCCTTCCTGCCCGGAGCCGGAGTCGGCGGTTCCGGTGAACACTGGAACGCACTCTGTCCCCGCTTTCTTCCCGACGTTTTCGAATTGCTCTCGCGCACTTCGGAGAAATATGGCGCCAAGTCCCTGCCGGAAGACCATGCCATTCGCGACTGGGGCGTCACCTTTGACGAACTCGAACCCTTCTACACTCGCATCGACAAATTGCTCGGTGTCTCCGGCAAAGCAGGAAACATCAAAGGTACAAAAATCCCCGGCGGCAATATTTTTGAAGGTCCTCGCAGCGAGGAATACCCCACTCCACCTACAAAGGTCTCTTATATTTCCCAGCTCTTCCGCGACGCCGCAGACTCCCTCGGCTACCATCCCTATCCAACCCCGTCCGCAAATATCAGCCAGGCATACACCAACCCCGATGGCATAGCTCGCGGCGCATGCACCTATTGCGGTTTCTGTGGGCGGTTTGGCTGCATGGTCGGCGCGAAGGCTCAACCCACCAATGTCCTGCTGCCCGTCATCCAAAAACACAAGAATGTCGTCATACGAACCGGCGCCTGGGTGCGCCGCATTCTTTTCGATTCCACCTCGTCGAAAGCGCGCGGCGTAAGCTACATCGACGCCAACGGCGAAGAGGTCTTTCAGCCCGCCTCACTTGTCTTCCTTTCCTCCTGGACCTTCAACAACACTCGCCTCCTCCTTCTCTCCGGCATCGGCGAGCCGTACGACCCCGCGACCGGCCGCGGCACCGTCGGCAGCAATCTCACTCATCAAGTCAGCATCACAGCGGCCAATGCTTTCTTCGAGAAGCCTCTGAACCGCTTCATGGGTTCTGGCTCCGCTGGATATTTTATGAGTGATTTTGATGGCGACGTCTTCGATCACAGCTCTCTTCCCTTCCTGCGGGGCGGTTGTTTGGGAGTGCGAGCCTACGGCTACCAGCCGATCGGCAGCTTTGGCGTCCTTCCTCGTTCAATAAAATCCTCGTGGGGCGCGGAATGGAAAAAAGCCGCGGTCTCCTACTACGATCGCACCTCCGGCGTCGGCTTCACGGGCGAGCATCTGGCCTACAAAGGCAACCACATGGATTTGGATCCCAGGTACAAAGACAAGCTTGGCGATCCGCTGCTTCGCCTCACTTTGGATTGGCGGGACAACGAAAGAAGAATGACGGAATTTGCATCTATAAAGGCCGTTGAACTAGCCCGCGCAATGGACGCAAAAGAAATCGACGCCTTCTCAGGCCTCGGCAGCTATGACTCCACTCGCTATCAAACCACACATGTTCAGGGGGGAACGATCATGGGAGCTGACGCAACTCGCTCCGTGGTGAACCCCTACCTCCAGCACTGGCAACTGCCGAATCTTTTCGTTCTTGGCGGCTCCACGTTTCCGCAAAACGCTTCCATGAATCCTACTCCCACAATTCTTGCCTGCACGCTGCGCAGCGCCGACGCCATCGTCAATCGCTACCTAAAACTCCCCGGCCCCCTCGCTTGAGAGTGACCCGTCCTCATCTTCACGGTACGGGGTCGGCGTACCAAATAAACCTCGAATTAAAAAGTTCCTGGAAGAGGGCACCAGCTTTTACACAGAAGGCTATCTTCACGCCCGGGCCGTCTGAGGCCGTCGCACAATCTCCCCCAAGGCCACCAGCGCCCGTTCGCATCCCGCCCGATCCACATCGCAATGGGTGACGAACCTCACTGAATGTAGCGCAGTATCCAGCGCCCAGATCTCCTTCTCTCGCAACAAATCGCACAACTCCACCGCGTTCTTTCCCGTACCTTCGCAATCAAAAATAATGATGTTGCTTCGCACTTTCGCCGGATCAATCTTCAACCCCGGCATCGCCGCAATTCCCTTCGCCAACACCTGCGCATTCTCATGATCCACGTGTAGCCGCCCCGGCGATTCCTCCAACGCAATTAACCCCGCCGCCGCAATCACGCCCGCTTGCCGCATCCCTCCACCAAACATCTTCCGGTAGATTCGCGCCTTCTCAATAAACGCCGCCGCCCCCACAATCATCGACCCCACGGGCGCTCCAAGTCCCTTCGACAAACAAAACATTACCGAATCCAGATTCTTCGTCATTGCCGCAACACTCTCGCCCAGCGCCACCGCCGCATTAAAAATCCGCGCCCCATCCAAATGCACTTTCAATCCCGCCGCATGCGCTTGCCCGCAAATCTCATCCACCGCAGCTGTTGCATACAGCGTCCCGCCGGCCATATTGTGCGTATTCTCAAGACAAATCAGCGCCGTCTGCGAGTCGTAATAAATTTTCGGCCGAATCATCGCTTCAATCATCTTCCACGAAAGAATCCCGTCGACGCCTCGCGCGATCCGCGGCATACACCCTGCAATGGCCGACATCGACGCCAACTCATACAAATTGACGTGGCTCTTCTCGTCGCAAATCACTTCATCGCCGTGATGCGTCCACGTCTTAATCGCAATCAAATTCCCCATACACCCGGTCGGCACAAATAGCGCCGCCTCTTTCCCAAAGATTTCTGCCGCCCGCCTCTCCAACCGGTTCACCGTAGGGTCTTCGCCATAAACATCATCCCCCACCTCCGCGTCCGCCATAGCCCGCCGCATCTCCGGCGTGGGCCGCGTAACGGTGTCGCTTCGCAAATCCACAACGTTCTCCAGCGAAGTCACTCCGTCCGGATCGCTCCGTTGTCCACTTTTTGCAATCGTTCCCACGTCGCCCCTCTTCCCTTCCAAATTTCCACCCAACTTCAAACCGCCTGTAATTTGTCATTCCGAGCGCAGCGAGGAATCCGCTGCTGCCTTCTCTGCGTGACTCAGCGTACTCTGCGCCTCTGCGTTATCCTCTTCTTCTCCTTCTCATTTTTACTTCATCAGCTCCACAAACACCTCATTCGAAATGCTCAACTTCGCCGGTGCAAGTCGTACAACATCACCGTCCCTCTCCAACAGCCCTGCTGCTTGCAACCCCTCGAATCGTGTACCTAGACCGACGCCGTACTCCCTCTCAATTCGTCCCACATCAATCCCATCCAACTGCCGCAACCCCAAAAACAACTCCTCTTCCAACGCGCTCTCCTGCGTAACAGCTTCCAGTTGTTCCGCTGGCAACCGCCCCGACTCTATCGCACCTACGTACTCCGCCGCATCATGCGCATTCGCCCAACGCTGCGTCCCCGAAAACGAATGGGCCCCAGCCCCAAATCCCCAATACGCCTCCCGCCTCCAATACTTCAAATTGTGCTTCGACTCAAACCCCGGCTTCGCCCAATTCGAAATCTCATAGTGGCGATACCCCCGCTCCCCCAAAAACGCGCAAGCTGTCTCATAGAATTCCGCCATCTCATCATCGCCCGGCACCGCTCCCGCCGAGTACCGTTTCCCATTCTTCAAAATCTCCAACCCCAGGCGGCTTCCCTCATCCACCTCCAACAAATAAACCGAAACATGCTCCGGCTCCAGCTTCCCCAACTCCTCCAGCGATTCTTTCCAACTTCCTCTCGTCTGAAACGGCAACCCCGCAATCAAATCAAAACTAATATTCCGAATCCCCGCCTCACGCAAGATCCCCGCAGCCCGATAAATATCAGCCCGCCGGTGCATCCGCCCCGCCGCCACCAATTCCTTGTCCGAAAACGATTGCACTCCAAAACTAACCCGATCAATCCCGGCCCGAACCCAAGCGGCCGCCTTCTCGGCTTCCACCGTCTCCGGATCCGCTTCTAACGTCACCTCACTCAATTCGTTCACAAACGTCTCGCGAATCGCATCCATCATTCGATGCAACAGCCCCGGCTCCAAAAGACTAGGTGTCCCCCCGCCAAAATAAACCGTATCCACCACGCCTGTAGGGGAGGGGCTTGCCCCTCCCTTTTCACGCTCGCCACTCGCTTGCCCTGAGCCTTGAAGGGTCGCTCGCTTGCCCTGAGCCTCAATGGGCCACTCGTTTACCTCGACCTTCGAGGGGCCACTTCCCCAACGTATCCCCGCTTCTTCCTGAAATCGTCGCCAACTCCGAATCTCCCTGCAAACCGCCTCCACATACGGCGCAAACCGCCCCGAAGACACCACTCCCGTATGAAAATTGCAATACGTACATTTCGTCTGGCAAAACGGCACCTGAATGTAAATCCCTAGCCTGTTCATCGAAAAAACTTTAACACACCCGCGATAAGCAACGCGCAGCTTCAGTTCTCCTTCTCGAGATAAATCCGTCTGTATACAGTTCCGTCCGCAAGGCTCAGAGCCCCTTCCATCTTCTTGCCGTCAATCGTCATTCGAATCGGCGGCTTTTCCGTTTCCAATACCCTCTTCTTCTCATCGAACTTCCATTCTCCGCTGCCCATCACGATTTCCTTGCCATCTACAACTTTGCTCGCCGTCACCGTAAACGAGTTCGGCTTTCCCGCAACCGCCGCAAATCGATACACGTTCACTTCGTCATGGCACGCACTATTCTTATCCGTGCAAACCGAGTGCCCGCGCCATACCCCCACGATCGTTATTTGCGCGTCCCCACCGTGTGGCGCGGTCTGCCACACTCGATCCCAGCTACCAGCCCATGTCAACATCAGTATGCACACGAACTTCGTGACACTCATAAGCCCTCACTCAATCTCAACTCGGATCTCCTACAACTTTCACCCACATCTTCCTCTCCCTTGGCCCATCAAACTCGCAAAAAAACACCCCCTGCCATTGCCCCAACACCAGCTTCCCTTCCTCCACGAATATCATTTGCGACGTTCCCGTCATAACCGCCTTTGCATGCGAATCCGAATTTCCCTCCGCATGCCGGTAGGCTCCTGACCTCGGCACTAACTTCTCAAACACTCCCTCCAAATCCGCAGCGACATCCGGATCAAAGTGTTCGTTAATCACCACTCCCGCAGTCGTATGCGGCACATACACGTAGCACACTCCCGACACCACTCCCGCCGCAGCCACCGCCCGCTTTACCGCGTCCGTCATATCCACAAGCTGTGTGCGCCGCCCCGTCTTCACTCGCAAGACTTCCATTATCCATCCCCCCGATCTCGCAAATTCTATCACCAGCTCGCGAGCCCCAGCCCATCCCCGCTCCCGGTTCACCCCCTGTCCACCCACAGTTCACCTCGCGTGCATTGTCCCTTTTTCTTATCTGAGCGAAAGTGCACATCGTCATCCAACACCACCTTACCTGGCCCACCACCAGGTAAGTCGAACGGCGGCCCCGCCTCATCCCAGATCGGGGCCGCCGTTAAAAAAAATCAGGAGGGGGCCGTGCAAAGCAAGCTGATGGATTCCGGACGCAAATGGCTATGGGGATTTCTTGCGGTAATCGCGCTGGCGCAACTCTATGTCGTTCGCGAGCTTCTTGCCGCCTTCGCCATTTTCGCTCTCGGCTTTGCGGCGCTCGCCTTTGTCGTCGTCAGCCTCTATATGCTGCAAAAGTCCTGGGAACTGGCCATGGCTCGCATTTCTGCCTACCGCCGTCCCGTCATCAGCATGGCCAACGTCACCACCAAAATGGCCTCCGTCGCCAATTTGGGCACCGTCGGCCACGAAGATCAGAAGGCCGCTTGATTCGCCATGAAACGTTTTCGACCTTTTTCGCTCTACTGACGTAGCCCCACTCTACCCAGCCAGAGTGGGCGGTCAGCGCTTTGCCTTGGGAATTGTCTGAGTTTTGCCGTGGTAGAAATCAGGAGCGTTTGCACTGTGCTTGGACGGGCAGCCCGGGACCCTCGCTACCAAGCACTTGCTTCCTCCCAGGGGGACGTCTTGCAGCAAAAACCATCGTATTCCCGCCGTGCTCTAACCCGCCTTCCCGCTTCGGAAGACATTTGGGTCTGCTGGCGCTGCAACGGTCGGGACGACGTCTCCCGCGTCCTCGATATCAGCATTGACGGTCTTTTCATCCAAACCCCTCACCTCAAGATAAAAGAAGGCATGTCCGCCAAGCTCGACTTCCTCGTTCAAGAAGGCCGCATCAAGGCCGACGCCGTCGTCCGCCACGTAAAAGGTGGCAGGGGCCTGGGCCTTCGTTTCCTCGCCGTCAGCGAAGAAGACCGCCAGCGCCTCAAAGCCATGCTCTCCAGGCTCCGATCTCATCACAAGCGCGCCCCTTCGCAACCTTTCCGCAGTCTCGAGCAGGAATAAGTTCTTAGGTAATTTGCTTCACCAACCGCACATGGTAACTGAATGGCCGCTCCATCACTCGCCCCACACTCCACCCTGCCTGCTCACACAGCCCCCGAAATGCTTCCATCGTCCGCGCCCTCGTAGCCACCCTGCTAGCTATAAGCGAGGCCCGCACCACTGTCCCCTCTCGCGTCACCGATCCCACTACGAATGCATCCTCCGCAGTCCCTGCATGCAATGCTTTCAGATTCGCAACTATCTCTTCATCCGACCCATATTCAAACAATCCTCCCTCCGACGAAATCCCACACGCCGCTTCGCCGGCATTCAAACCTTCAAGCACCTTTCGCAATCGGCTCGCGTCCGACCATTCGTAGCTCAAATACTGAAACGATACATCCAGCCCATTCAATGGCGCCCCAGATGCACATAGCACCTCGCACGCCCGCACACCAAACGCCGCGCCGCGAGCATCAAGATCCAATACCGCAATCGCAATACTCTTTCCCATTAGCAAGCCAGCGTCCTCGCCGTAAAGATGAATCAACGCGTTCCACGAATCAGCCCCCGCCCCTCCTCCAATGTTTACGAAACACACCCCCTGATGTGGTTCGAAAGCCAACGTCCGCACCAGCCCTTCCGCCAGTAAAGCAGACATGTCCTGCAGCCGCAGCCTCGCCGCAAACGCTGGAAACGAAGCCGCAATCCTCCGATCAATCGGCGAAGCCTCTTCCCCCAGATTCTCCGGTCCTAATTTCAATCGATACGTCGTCATCCCGTCCACGAACGTCCCCGAGGCCGCCATCAGCGCCCGCCCCAGCATCGAATTCCGCAACGCCTCCCTCACCGACTCCGGAACCTCCCGCTGCTTCCCCGCTTCGAGAATATATTGCTCAGCCATCGCCGCAAGTTCGCTTTCCGTCGCCGTCACTCTAAACGCCGGATGCGTCACATCAATCACCGCCGTCCTGACGCCTTCCTCCGTATTCGCATACAGAACTTCCCTCTCTATGATTCCCATTCCACCCCTCCAATTGAAGTCGCGTACCACAGCAGGGAAATCTGTTGATACCTAACAAACTCCCTTTACTAATCATACCACAAATCACGACTTATTTCAAGTGGCGTACCGGTACACAGCTCTCCCACGCGGTCTCCCGGACAATTTCCCTTTTCCAATCCTCGACTGGAACTCACTGATTTAACAGGCTTTCATTGCATTTCAGAAGGACTTACTGCAGAACCGTCTTCAAATGCCCCACAGCCTCGGGGATCCCCTCGACCGACACCCCACCAAATCCCGAAACGAACCCCTGCTCAATCTTAGTGGTCATATCGGCGTCGCTTCAAGTGGATATGGCGCCAGACCACTTTTCGTGTCACATTCATCCAAATGCCAGCACCTGCGCTCACTCTCGCGGCTTTCTCTATCCCTGGGCCCGTCTTTTGGCCCTACTTCCTCGGCTTGGCCCTGTTCGCCATCGGCCTCCCTTTCATCCTCAAGTACGACGTCCCGCAAGCCCACGGCATTGACAAGCTCATGCCCTTCGGCCGCCTCCTTTACGCCGTCCCCTTGGCCGCCTTTGCCGGAGAACACTTCACGATCGCCACCCTTATGGCCCCCGGCATCCCCTCCTGGATTCCAGCGCATCTTTTTTGGATCTATTTCGTTGGCGTCGCTCACGTCGCTGCCGCCCTCAGTATTGTCCTCAAGAAATATGCCCGGCTCTCCGCAACTCTCTTGGGCACCATGATTTTTCTTTTTGTCGTGCTTCTGCACATCCCCAGAGTCGTCGCAAATCCTCACGACAGGATCTCTTGGGCTGTCTTGCTAAGGGATCTCTCCTTCAGTGCTGCTGCATTCGCCTTCGTCTCCACGCAAGCCAGTGCGTCACGACCGACCAACACCACACCGATCCTGCTAACTCTCCCCCGCTACGTCATAGCCATCACAGCGCTCTTCTTCGGCGTTGAACATTTCCTCCACCCCGACTTCGCTCCCGCCGTCCCTCTCGCAAAACTCACACCCACCTGGATCCCCCTCCATCTCTTGTGGTCCTACCTGGCTGGCGCAGTCCTTCTCGCCGCCGGCGCCTGCCTCTTGGTAAACAAAAAGGCTCGTGCTGCCGCAACCTACCTCGGCATCACTATCTTGCTTATAATTCTCGTGATTTATCTCCCCATCGAAATCTCCATCCCCTCCGACATTGGCAATGGCCTAAACTATATTGCTGACACCATGATGTTCTGCGGCGCAGTGCTTCTTCTCGCCGACGCTCTTCCAAAGGAGGATCTCGCTCATGCTTGAAAACATCGCCCCATCCGAAAACCATCGAGATTCCTTCAAAGGAGTTACGAAAATGAAAAACACGCTCCCTCTTCTAGCCTTCGCAACGCTCCTGTTTACAACCTCAGCGGCAAATCCACCCCTCGCCGCCGCGCCACAGTCCGCCCCCGCCCAAACCGACCGCACTCC
>Ga0210403_10002620_pt1 | contig 16165 bp, 14 predicted proteins | sample IncBWC19MmetaG_FD_150863 | JGI IMG/M metagenome (GOLD analysis project Ga0210403, IMG submission 150863) | Forest soil microbial communities from Barre Woods Harvard Forest LTER site, Petersham, Massachusetts, United States - Inc-BW-C-19-M | ecosystem: Environmental > Terrestrial > Soil >... | reverse complement strand
ATCTCCATGCTCGGTGCCACCGGCATGGAGATCACGCGGGTTGGCTTCGGAGCGTGGGCGATCGGCGGCGGTGGATGGGAGTTCGGCTGGGGACCGCAGGACGACGAGGAGTCGATCGCCGCGATCCACCGCGCGCTCGAGGGCGGCGTGAACTGGATCGACACGGCCGCGGCCTACGGATTCGGCCACTCTGAGGAGGTGGTGGGCCGCGCGCTCGCGGGCCTGCGCGAGCGTCCCTACGTGTTCACCAAGGCCTCGCTGCTCGAAGGTCCGGGGCGCAAGGTGCTGCACAGCCTCAAGCGCGACTCAATTCGCGGCGAGGCGGAGGCCAGCCTCAAGCGGCTGGGTGTGGATGCCATCGACCTCTACCAGATCCACTGGCCGATCCCCGCGGCGGACATCGAGGAGGGTTGGAAGGCGATGAGCGAGCTCAAGGAGGAGGGCCTGGTGCGCCACATCGGCGTGTCCAACTTCGACGTGGAGCAGATGAAGCGCATCCAGTCGATCGCCCCGATCGAGACGCTCCAGCCCGAGTATTCGCTGATCGAACGCAGCATCGAGGCCGAGATCCTGCCCCACGCCGACCGGGAAGGGATCGGCGTGATCGTCTACTCCCCCATGGGCTCGGGCCTGCTCGCAGGCCGCATGACGCGCGAGCGGATCGCGGACCTCCCCGCCGATGACTGGCGGCGCGAGGACGCGCGCTTCCGCGAACCGCGGCTGGCGGCGAACCTCGCGGCCGCCGAGCGCATCCGCGGCGTGGCCGCGCGGCGAGGCGTGTCCCCCGGAGCGGTGGCGATCGCATGGACGCTTCGCAATACCGCGGTGGATGGGGCGATCGTGGGCCTGCGCCGCCCCGACCAGGTGCAGGAGCTGCTGGTGGCAGCGAGCCTCGACATCGACGCGCAGGACGCCGCAGCGCTCGAGCAGGAGCAGGCGTGACCGAGGCCGGTCTCGATCAGGGGCGTGCTCGGTCCGCGGAGGATCTGCCGCAACCCGCTCGCAGCGTGCCTGCAGCAGAGCCTGCCCCGCTTGGCAGCGGCGAGCAGATGCCGCGGCCGGGGCGGCCGCGCAGCGAGCGCTCGCGCACCGCGATCCTCCGGGCAGCCAGCGAGATGCTGCTGGAGCAGGGTCTCGGTGAGATCAGCATGGATGCAGTGGCCGAGCGCGCGGGAGCGAGCAAGGCGACCATCTATCGCTGGTGGCCCTCCAAGGAGCTGCTCGCACTGGACGCGCTGCTCAGCCGCTGGGAGCCCGCGCCGCCCAACGATGCGCCCGCGGGCTCGCTGGCGGAGGACCTGATGGCGCTCATCGCGCCGTGGGCTCGCCAGCTCCAGGAGAAGTCCTACGGGCGCTTGATCGCGGCTTTCATCAACAGGGTCCAGAGCGATCCCGCGTTCGCAGCCGAGTACCGCACGCGCTTCGTGGAGCCGCGTCGCGATCGCGCGCGCGCGATCTTCGCCCACGCGATCGAGTGCGGCGAGATTCCGTCCAAAACCGACGTGGAGGCTGCGGTTGACCTTCTCTACGGCCCCTTCTACCACCGCATGCTGCATGGCCACGCAGCGCTGTCCGACGCGTTCACCTGCACGATCGTGCGCTCCGTGGTGGCAGCGGTTGGGGGACCAACGAGGTGAGTCGCACGCGTGCGGAGCGCGAGCCGATCGCGGAGGTGATCCCCGAGCGCTGGCGCGCGTTCGTGCGCTCGGGCGACTACGCGGGCGCACGGGCCTTCGTAGAAGCCGACGGGGCCCGCGTGCCGGTGGACGTGGCGGCGCGCGTGGAGTTCCTCGACGAGCGTAGGCTGGCCATTCATGTAACGCTGGGAGAGAACGACAGACCCGTTGAGCACTCGCCGGACACAGGCCCCGAGCGACCCCTCACGCGCCGCGAGCGCGAAGTGGTGGCGCTGATCGCGGCGGGCTATGAGACCGCGGGGATCGCTGAGAACCTGGTCATCTCCCACGACACCGTACGCACGCACGTGCGCAATGCGATGTCCAAGCTGAAGGCGCACACACGCGCCCAGCTGGTCGCCATCGTCGCCTCGGCGGGAGTGATCCTGCCTCGTTCGGGGGAGCAATAGCCAGCTATGTACCACGCACGCGGGATGTTCCTATGCGACGCGGGGACCGACACTTAACTATGGCCTTCGCGCTGCCGGTCGGTCGCCTTGGACGCTTTCGCCGGATGTTGCGCGAGGAGCGAAACCTGATGGACGTGCTGCTCGATAGCGTGGACGTGGCGGTGGTTGCGTGCAGCGCAGACGGCCAGCTCACGCACGTCAACCGGCGCACCGTGGAGCTCATGGGACTGGACGGCTCCGACGGCTCAGATCCCGACACGTGGATCGAGCAGGTCTGGCCGCGCACACCCGAGGGGCACCCGATGGCCCTGACCGAACTGCCGATCGTGCGAGCACTGCAGGGAGAGGTCGTGCGCGACCTGGACCTGCTGGTTCATACCAGCCACGGCGAGGCCCTGATGTGCACGAGCGCGAACCCCGTGTACGACGACAATGGCAAGCAGGTCGGTGCGGTGGCGGTCTTTGCAGACGTGACCGAGCAGCGGGCGCGCGAAGCGCAGATGCGCGCGGAGTTGCGCGAGATCGGCATGGCGGCAGAGGTGGAGGAGGCGATCGACGCGGGGCGCCTCGTGATGTACGCGCAACCGATCGTGGAGCTCTCCACCGGAGACACCGTGCTGGAGGAGTTGCTGCTGCGTATGCGCGTGGGCGCCGGGGACATCGTGGGCCCAGCTGCGTTTCTCGAGGCGGCCGAGCGCTGCGGCTCGATAACGCTTGTGGACGAGTGGGTGTTCGCCCAGGCCGCCGACATCGCCGCCACGGGCCGGGCCGTAACAGTGAACGTGTCCGCGCTCACAGTTGGGCGCTCGTCGTTTGTGCAGTCGGTGGAAACCACGCTCGCGCGCAAGGCGGTGGACCCGTCGCTGATCACCTTCGAGATCACCGAGACGGCGCTCGTGTCGGACATCGTGGGCGCAACGAGGTTCGCCGAGCGCCTGGAGTCGGTCGGCTGTCACTTCGCGTTGGATGACTTCGGCACGGGCTATGCGGCGCTGACCTATCTCAAGCACCTCCCAATCAAGTACCTGAAGATCGACATGGACTTCGTGCGCGACCTCGTGGACAACGAGCGCTCACGCGCAGTGGTCTCCGGGATCGTGGCCCTGGCTTCGGGCTTCGGCCAGCGAACGGTGGCCGAGGGCGTGGAGGACGCGGCCACCCTGGTGCTGCTGCGCGAGCTTGGAGTTGACCTGGCGCAGGGATTTCACATCGGCCGGCCCGCTCCCGCGTGCAGCGAGGACGCCGAGCCCGCGCTGCCTACGCGGGCGCTATCGTCTGCGCCCTGAAGCGCTGTGCCTTAGTAGGGAGGAAGGCAGGATCCAATCGCCGGCTCGCCTGCGCGACCATCGTGGTGTTGGCGCTCCTGGGGTGGGCCGGAGCCGGCCCCGCACTCAGCGCGGACGCGCGATCGGCACACGGATCGGGATTGGGCGCTGTGGTTGCAGCGGCGCACCGCTGCGCACCCCCGCGCGGCCAGAGAGTGCTCGCCCGGCACGGCCACGCGGTGATCTTCATTCGCCAGACGGGACCATCCGACTTCAAGTACGGAGCGCCCCATGACCTGATCGGGTGCGCGTGCGCACGCTCGACCCCGGGCCCATCGACCGCGGCTCGCTGGTGGCAAGCGGTGACGCGGTGCGCTGGAGCGATGCCGGCGCACCGCACTCGGCCACGCTGCGCTGAGGCGCTTGGCCGCCACCCCGCGCTCATCGGGTGCTGCCCGGTGAGCTGGACGAGCGCGCGGGGCCGCCTCGCCAGCATGATGGAAACGGTCCTGGAATGCCCTGGTATGCGGGTGTAGCGTGAGCTCTCGGCAGCGCAGCCAACGGGCGCTTGCCTCGTTGAGGCAAGCTGCCACGGACACATGGGCGGTCCGTAGGGCCGTCCCACGACACATGGGGGACCGATGATCTGCACACTCACAGCGCGCCGGCTAAGGCCCGGTGGATACTCCGACTTTCGGGCCGCGTGGGATCCAGCGGAGGCTCCCGCCGAGGTGATCGCACGCTGGCATCCGATCTATCACGCACGTAGCGTGAACGACCCGGACGTGGTGATCTCGTTTGGCTTCTTCAACGGGTCACTGGAGGAGTTGGAGGAGGCGCAGGCCCAGCTGGGCCGAGGCGATCAGGTCGCCCGGATCGCTGAGACCGTCGAAGACGTGCTGCTCGATGGCGCCTATGAGGTGGTGGAGAAGATCGGGGAGTAGCCGGGCGCGCCGCCACGAGGAGCTGCCTCGAAGCAGGCTTCAGCTCTGCAGCAGACGCCGAAGCAGAGACGGCTTGCGCCGCCCGTTCGGTCGGTTAGGCAACGCAGCCGCCGAGTCGGCCGCCACAGTCGGATGTGACGATCGCCTCCCGAGTCTTCTGACGAAGCACCCGCCGCTCCGCATCGTTTAGCGACGTGGTCATGTGGTCTACTCGGTCGCATAGTTCCGTATCTTGAGTCCGGCACTGTCGCGGCCGACGGATGCCTCCTTGGCACTGGCGCCTGCCGTCGCTGTTCATCGTCGCCTCCACAGCCGCACCGCGACGACACCCACGAGAAGAAGCACTACGAACGCTACGACGACGATGACGATCATGAACGGCGAGCGTGATGAGATCCCAATCGCGGGGAAGCTGATGGTCGCGCGTGCGGTGTGTTCGAGAAGTCCGCTGCGGAGGGTCACCAGCGCGTGCCACGGGCCGTCAGGTATCTGCTTGTCCAGCATGATCGTGATCGGCTCGGTCGTGCCGATCGCCAGGGTGGTGCCGAGGTTGGCTGCAAACGGGCCGGCACTCAGCCCACCGGGGCCGGAGGAGAGTTGCAGGGTTCCGCTCATGTCGAGCGCTCGTCCGCCGGTGTTGTGGACGCTCGCGACGACCATCGGCTGACCGTAAGGGGAGCGTTTGCCGGTCAGGGAGTCGATCGTGAACTTGGATGCGGGCGCGCCCCCGGGTCCGATGGAGAGGTAGAGGCGGATGCCGACGCGGCTGACTTGGGTGATGCCGCCACCAGAGGCTGAAGCAGAGCGCGTCTCGACCCAGACCACGCCGTACTGTTCGCCGGGAGGCGCGTCGCCGGGAACGGCGATGGTCACCGTGGCGGTCGCGTGACCGCCGGCGGGTATCTCAGACGCGCCCGGGAGAACCGATGTCCAGGTGGACAATTCATTGGAAGTGTGCGCAGCGGCCCCAACGAACGCGCCCTGACTGATGACGGCGGCGGCGGGGTAGCACACGATGTGCACGGTCGAGGCTGTCGTGTTGGAGATGTCGATCCGGCGGCGGATGGTCGTTCCCGGATGCAAGCGATCGATGATGTAGAGGCGCGCCCTGGGTTCGGCATATGCGGCCAGCGGGACGTCGAGCAACTGCACACCGATGCTGCCGGCCGTGGCTGCGCGCGCCTCGGAGATCGGCGTCGCGATCGACGCGCTGACAGCGGCCCCGCCCACGGCAGTAAGCGCGGCGACGGCGATGGCGGCCAGGACCCGGCGAGTAACTACGATGAGGCGGTCGGGGACTGCTCCACGTACCCGCATGGACGCGGGAACGCGCAAAACTACGAGACCGATTGCGTGATTGTGCCGGAATAAACGCCGGCGGCCATGCCTCCGGCGACGAAAACGTTGATCGTGGGGTTCCAGGTCGCGGAGTTATCGCCCGTGATCCCGGTCGCGGTGACGGCCGCGACGACGCCGGTGAGATTGACAGGATTATTAGCCGTGAAGGTTGCCGTTCCTACCTTCGTGATCACCCCGGCGGTGTAGCTGACTGCGGCGGCGCCGATCGTGGGCCCCGAGGGCGGCGTGAAGGCCGTGGAGATGACGGTCGCGACCCATCCGGAACCTGCGGCGGCAGCGCGCGCGTCACTCACCTGCACTTCGCCCAGCTGGCCGCTGATGGTCCCCCCGGAAACGGTATTTTCCCGCGTTCCAAGATTGCCGGCGCTAACGGGTACGGAAATTGACAGCGCTCCGCCCGTCACCGTCACAGTGGCGGAGGTTTCCGCCGCCGAGGCCGGGCCTGCGAGGCCAAGCGTGATCATCCCGGCAGCACCGGCCAGAAGCAGGGCGCGCGTTCTTTTGCTTTTCATGCTGATCCTGTCTCCGCAATGCAGCGGTGAGGACATCTTGACGTGCATCGGCACGCAGGGTCAGCCACGATCGCGTAGTTGACCGCATTCGTCGTTGTGGCACTTCCGCACCCTGGGTAAGGGCATTGCGGCAGTCTTTGAGCGCCCAGCGCCGCGCCTGCGTTAGAAGTGCGTGATGTCGGGCGCGCCCCGCGGCTGGGCGCCGGCCGAGCGATCGGCGAGCGTGCGCATGGCGTCCTGCGCGGTACGAGCGGTGATGACTGTCTTTGGTGGCCGGCCTTACCCGCGTCGAGCCAAGCTGGCGCGCAGGCCGCGTGTCAGAGCTTGGACCAGTTGCCCGGCGACTGGGTCACCTTGATCGTCGTCGTCTCGAGGCTTTCCGCGTTTTCCTTCGCGAACGGTCGACCGTTGAAGGATTCGGAGGCGATCACCGCGCTGCTTGCGCTCTGAAGCGGGATCTTGAACGCGAGACCGCTGACGCCGCTGGTGACGATCGCCGCCTTGTGCTGAGCCACCCAGTCAGCCAACCAGAAGTACACCTGGGAGCTCTGCGGGATGGAGCCGCAGGCAGGCTGCTGTTCGACGTGCAGTATCTCCGAGGGTTTGCCGGTTTCGAACGTGATCGCGGCCGGCCCCCCGCCCGCGACATAGCCGTTGGGCACGGTGAGGCTGACAACGTTGAACGTATCGCCCGAGCCACGTTCCTCGTTCGATAGTTCCTTGGTCGCTTCTTCGTGGCATTTGTGGGGCTGTTCGGTGTGGCCCGTTGCCTGGCTGTAGTTGCCTTTGTTGCTGCCACTCAGCGGGAAGGTCGAGGTGTTTTCCGTCTGGGGCTTGACCCTGACGTGCGCGGTGTAGTCGTTGACGTACTGGCCCTTGGGATCTTCGCCCAGCCCCAGCAGGTTGTCGGTCATCGTCGATTCAAATTCGATCACGAACTGCTCGCAGGCGAGCATTTCGGCGTAGGGGACGGCTTCATGGCCCAGCAACTCGTCGAAATGCTCCCACGAGATGATCTTTTCGATCTTCTTCAGGTCGTGTTCGCTCGCACACTGTTCCTGCGCACGGTTATACGCGGACCCCGCGACCTTGCGCGATGGCGCTTTGACGTACTGATCATCCCAATTCGGCCCGTACTGTGCAGACATGCCATACCACGGTTCGAGTATCTGGCCGTCTGTGGTCACCACATGATGACTGCCGTCACCGAGCAGCAACGCGCCCTGCAGCCCCCACCGCGCGAGTTCCTGAATCGCGAGTTCGGCCGCTTCGTCGCTCTGCAGCCCCGCTGGAATCAGGTTGCCCTTGATGTCCGCATACCATTCTTCCAGAAGCGACCCAACCGTTTTGCGGAAGGCGGCTGCCTCTTCGCTGTTTTCGTTGGTCTTCCCCACGAGCGGTGTGTCTGCTACCAGTCCCGCGAGCAACGGTTCGTAGAAGCCTGCGTAGCCCGCCGAGTTCGCGAGCGCAGCTCGCGCCACGGCGCTGCCGCCGGCGATAGCAGCGTGGGCGTTCAGGGCGCCGCCCCCTGACAGCAGCGCGTAGCCCCCGCTCGCGCTCACGCCCATCGCGATCGGCGTCGCGCGCGGCAGGAGCGGGACGGAATGGAGGTTCTGGCCGGTGCCGGTGAAGGTCACGGCGTGGCGTGCCGAGGGCGAGACGGGGTGAGCCGGCGTGATCACGAGCACTGTCATGTTCAGGAAGGTCAGGCCGGCGGGCTCGATCTCGACCCCGCCCGCAAGCCGCCCGGCGCCGGGCGCGGAGAACGTGCCGACCGGGACCAGCGTCACCTGCGTGCCCGGGGTGAGCGCTCCGGCGTCGTAGGCGAGCGCGTATTTCGTGCCATCCGGACCGGTCGCGGTGAGCGTGCCGCCGCCGGCCGCGATCGTGCCCGAGCTCGCCGAGCCGACCGCGAGCGATGCCGTCCCCGCAACCCCTGCCGAGACCGTGCGTATCTTCGGCAGCACAACCGTCACCGACTTCGCGCCAACGCATTTCGCGTGCCGCCCGCTTCCCCGGCAGAGAAGCACGTAGTAAACCCCAGGCCTCGTGTTCGCGCGGATCCTGACCGCGAGCTTCCCTCGCCTCACGGTCACGCGCCCCAGCGAGACGTCACCGCGCACCAGCGTCCGGCGCGGGCTCAGATACACGTTGAAGGCCCCCGACCCTCCCCGGATCTTCAAGCTGAAGCCACTGCCCGCGAGTGAAGGCGGGGTTGAGAGCTTGAGCGCCGACGCACCCGCGGGAACCAGCAGCAGCGTGAGCACGCCGACCAACGCCACGCCTCCGAGACGCCGACTACGCTCGCGCACTCCCCCCCTCACGGCCGTGACTATACAGGCCGCGGTGACGCCTCTGGAAGCCGAGCTACAGAGTCCAACGCGGTTTGCTCATGGGCCGCCTGGACTCGAACGAGGGACCTATCGATCGAGAGGCGTGGAGTGCAGAGGATCATCGCCGTCGGAAAGCACGGGAGCTGCACATCGATAGACCACCGGAGTCGCCGAGAGCCGGATCGGGTTGCGTGTGAGCCTCCTCACGGCGCCATCCTTTCCCGCCACCTCCACGATCGGTTCGAGCTCGAGCTCCTCGGCCAGCGCGAAGGCGCCCTGGATATCGTTGAGCTCGCCTGCCGGCACCCTCGCTCGAGACAGCGCGGGCACCCACTCTGCAGCTGTCCTCTTCAGCAGCTTTGCCTCCAATAGCGAGCACAGACGCACCCGATTTGCCACCCGCGCGCCGTTGGTTGCGAAGTCGGCCTCCTCAGCTAGCTCCGCGCATCCGAGCACCTCACAGAGTGCCCGGAACTGCCCATCTGTACCCACCGCAACGACGAGGTCCCCCCCGCCCGTGTGCAGGACTTGGTACGGAGCGATGCTCGGGTGAGCCGAGCCCAGCCGCTGCCCGACCACGCCGGCGATCGTGTACGCGGCGCCCTGGTTGACGAGCGCCGCAAGCAGTGAGGAGAGCAGGTCGACCTCCACGCGCTGACCTTCGCCCGTCCGATCGCGGTGACGAAGCGCCGCGAGGATGCCGATGCTCGCGAACAGGCCGCAGATCACGTCCACCAGCGCGACCCCCACCTTCTGCGGCTCCTCAGGGCTGCCCGTGATGCTCATCAAGCCGCCGAGGGCCTGCACCAGCAGGTCATAGCCCGGGAGCGACGCGCCCTTCCCCGCTCCGAACCCGGTGATCGAGCAGTACACGATCGCGGGGTTCTCGCGGCGCACCTGATCGAACCCCAGGCCGAACTTCTCCATCACGCCGGGGCGGAAGTTCTCCACGAGCACGTCGGCGTCGGCTACGAGCTGGCGCGCCCGTCGCAGATCCTCAGGACTGCTGAGGTCCAGCGCCACGCTCGTCTTGTTCCGGTTGACCGCATGAAAGTACGTCGCCGTTCCGCTCTCATCCCATGGCGGTCCCCATGCGCGCGTGTCGTCCCCGAGCCCCGGCCGCTCCACCTTGATCACCTCCGCGCCGAGATCCGCGAGCACCATCGTCGCCAGTGGACCCGCCAGGACGCGCGAGAAGTCGACGATGCGGAGATGTTCCAGTGCTTGTGGCATAGCCATTCGATCAACCGGCACATCGCCGTTGATTTACTAGATAATATAAGATCTATCACCCCCGCTGCTTCTAGCGTCCCCGCCTCAGGAGAGATCATGGCCGACGAGACAACGGCGCCCCCCGACCTGCGCCCAAACGACTTCCTCAATGTCGATGCGCTGCTCAGCTACGAGGAGCGCGAGATCCGCGACACCGTGCGGCGCTTTGTCGCCGAGAAGGTCAATCCGCGGGTCGGCGACTGGTTCGAGGATGGACGGATTCCGGCCGAGCTCCCGCTCGAAATCGGAAAACTCGGCCTGCTGGGCATGCACCTCGCCGGTTATGGCTGCGCGGGCGCCAGCGCGACCGCATATGGCCTGGCCTGCATGGAGCTGGAGGCCGGCGACTCCGGGGTGCGGAGCCTAGTATCGGTGCAGGGCTCGCTCGCCATGTACGCGATCTGGCGCTGGGGCAGCGAGGAGCAGAAGCATGAGTGGTTGCCATCCATGGCCGCCGGTGAGGCCATCGGGTGCTTCGGCTTGACCGAGCCGGATGCGGGCTCGGACCCCGGCTCGATGCGTACGCGTGCCCGCCGAGACGGCAGCGACTGGATCCTTCACGGACAGAAGATGTGGATCACGAACGGCTCGATTGCCGACGTGGCCATCGTGTGGGCGCACACTGAGGATGGGGTCGCGGGCTTCCTCGTGCCCAAGGGCACCAAGGGGTTCAGCGCACCGGCGATCCACCGCAAGCTGTCATTGCGCGCGTCCATCACCTCGGAGCTCGTGCTCGACGACGTCCGTCTACCCGGTAGCGCCCGGCTCCCTGGTGCGAGCTCGCTGCGCGGCCCGCTGTCCTGTCTCAACGAGGCGCGCTACGGAATCGTCTGGGGCGCCGCCGGGGCCGCGCGCGCCTGCTTTGAGGCCGCCCTGGAGTACGCGAAGACGCGTATCCAGTTCGGCAAGCCGATCGCCTCCTTTCAGATCCAGCAGCAAAAGCTCGCTGTGATGGCGCTCGAGGTCAACCGTGCCACGCTGCTGGCGCTGCACCTCGGGCGTATGAAGGATGCGGGCGAACTTCGACACGAGCACGTCAGCATGGGCAAGCTCGCCAACGTCAACGCCGCCCTCGATGTGGCCCGCAGCGCCCGCCAGCTGCTGGGTGCGAACGGAATCACACTCGAGTACCCGGTCATGCGGCACATGAACAACCTCGAGTCCGTGGTCACCTATGAGGGAACCGCAGACGTGCACGCGCTCGTAATCGGTAGCGCCCTCACCGGCATCGAGGCGTTCCGATGAGCGCCTCAGCGACCGCGCCCCTCGAGCGCGTCGGCGTCGTTGGTGGCGGGACCATGGGCTCTGGCATCGCCGAGGTGTGCGCCCGCGCAGGACTGGACGTCGCCCTCGTGGAGATCGACGGGCAGGCATGCGCGGTTGCGCAGCAGCGCATCGAAGCCTCACTCGCGCGGGCGGTCGAGCGTGGCAAGCTCGACGCGGGCGACGCCGAGCAGGCTCTGGGGCGTCTGAGCTTCGGCGAGTCGATCGACTTCTTGGCAGATCGTAACCTCCTCGTCGAGGCGATCGTCGAGCACAAGGAGCCCAAGCTCGAGGTGTTTCGCCGGCTGTGCGACGTGGTCCTCGACCCCGACGCGATCCTCGCGTCGAACACCTCCTCGATTCCCATCGTCGAGCTCGGAAGCGCATGCGGCGCGCGCGGTGGGCAAGTCGTGGGCATGCACTTCTTCAACCCCGTGCCCGTGCTCTCGCTCGTCGAGGTGATCCCATCGCTGCTCACCGCCCCCGAGGTGACCGCGCGCGCTCAGCAGTTCGTGCGAGAGCAACTGCACAAGGACCCGATCACAGCTCCCGACCGCGCCGGGTTCACCGTCAATGCTCTCTTGATTCCATATCTGCTGTCGGCAATTCGCATGGTCGAGCAGGGCCTCGCCTCGGCCGAGGACATCGACCGTGGCATGACGCTCGGCTGCGCTCATCCGATGGGCCCGCTTGCGCTGGCCGACCTCATCGGTCTCGACACCGTTCACGGCGTCGCCGACACGCTCTATGCCGAGCACCGTGAGCAGCTGTTCGCCCCTCCGCCGCTGCTCCAGCGACTCGTCTCGGCAGGGCTGCTTGGACGCAAGGCCGGCCGTGGCTTCTATAGCTACAGCTGATGCCGCGGGACGGCGACTTAGACTCCTGGGCGTGAGCGACATCGCGGCGGCCGTACCGCAGACCACACAGCAGCACGCCGTCGACTGGCTGCGTCGCGCGATCGTGACCCGCGCGCTGCGTCCTGGCGATCGCGTCGGCCAAGAGGAGATCGCAGCCAGGATCGGTGCGAGCATCGTGCCCGTCAGAGAGGCGTTGCGGACACTCCAGCAGGAGGGGCAGTTGACCTACATTCCTCGACGCGGCTACTTCGTCACGAGGCTCGAGGTCGCCGACGTCGTGGAGATCTATGCGCTGCGCGAGATCCTCGAGGAGCGTGCAGCACGACTGGCGCTGCCGTTCCTGCGCGACGAACGCATCGAGCGCCTGCGCCGAGCCGCAGCGGAATGGGCGACAGCGGCCGCAGGCGATGAGGTGGCCGCCGAGCTCGAGGCAAACCGCCGCTTTCACTTCGAGATACTCGACGCCCCCGGCCACTCGCATCAGTTGAAGTTGATCCGCCTGCTGTGGAGCTCCACCGAGGCGTATCGGGCGCTGTATTACAACTTGCCCGGAGAGCGCCGCGCGACCGTCGAGGCGCACGAGGAGATCATCGCAGCGGTGCTCGAGCAGGACGCCGACCGCCTTGTGGCTGAACTGAACGCTCATCGTCAGCGTGCGTTGGTGGTACTGGAGGGGATCCTGGGAGGCACCCCTCCTAGCCCTGAAGCGTCACAAACCGCTCCTCACTGAGCTCGAGCACAGCAGATGCTGGGCCCTCACGGGTGTTGCCGGACTCCTTGACGCCACCGTAGGGCTGCTGATCGGCACGGAACGACGGCACCTCGTTGATCAGGACCCCGCCAAAGTCGAGTGCGCGCGCCGCGTGCAGCGCCCGGCCTATGTCGCGGGTGAACACGCCCGCCTGCAGGCCGAACCTGGTGTCGTTGGCCATCGCCAGCGCCTCGTCGAACTCGCGGTAGCGGTCGATCGTGGCGACTGGTCCAAAGACCTCCTCACGCCAGACCTTGCTGTCCTTCGGGGGCGAGCCCAGAAGCGTGGGAGCCAGGCAGCGACCTTCATCGACCACGTCGCCACCTATAAGCAGATCGGCGCCTGCGTCGATCGCCTCCTCGACCCAGCACTTCACGCGATCGCGGCTGTCGGGGGTGATGAGCGGTCCGACGTCTGTGGCGCGATCAAGCGGATCGCCGACCTGCAGACGCTTGACGTTCGCGACCAGTCGCTCGATGAAGCCGTCGGCGACCTCCTCATGCAGGAGTATCCGCTGGATCGAGATGCACGCCTGTCCAGCGAAGGCAAACGCGTGCAGCGTCGCCTTGTCGGCCGCTGTCTCCCAGTCTCCATCGCAGTGAACGATCAGCGGCGCGTTTGAGCCGAGCTCCAAATTGACCCTCTTATGCGGAGCTCTGCTGCGGATCTCCCAGCCAACCTTGCCCGACCCCGTGAAGGTGATCGCGCGGATCAACTCGTGGGAGACGATCGCCTCGCCAACTGTCGGGCCGAGGCCGGGCACAACGCTGAGCCAGCCCTCCGGCAACCCCGCCTCGAGCAGGATTCCAGCCAGCTTCAGCGCCGACATCGGCGTGCGCTCCGCGGGTTTGAGCACCACGGCGTTGCCCGCGGCGATCGCGGGACCCAGCTTGTGGGCCACCAGGTTCAGCGGAAAGTTGAATGGGCTGATGGCACCGACCACGCCGTAGGGGACGCGCAGCACAACGCCGAGCTTGCCGACGCCCGCTGCCGAGGAATCCATCGGCACCGTGCTGCCAGTCAGCTTGAGCGCCTCGACTGCTGAGAGCTCGAACGTCTCGGCACAGCGCCTCGCCTCAACCGTCGCCGCCGCGAGCGGCTTGCCGGCCTCATTGGCGATCGTCGCAGCGAGCTCATCCGTCCGTTCCGCAACGATCCGCGCGGCGCGTCGCAGCACCGCGGCCCGCTCATGCTGGGGAAAGCAACTGGTCTTGAACGCCTCATGTGCAGCGACCGTGGCCTGGTGGACCGTCTCTGCGTCGCCGACGGCAACCCGGGCCAGCAGCGTCCCGTCGTAGGGGCTCAGCACCTTCACCCACTCGCCCGTCTCGAGCCACTTGCCGGCGAGAAGCAACGGAAGGTTCACGTTGAGCTCGGGGGTCGTCGTTGCGCCCAAGGTTGAGCCTGCTCGAGCTGCGAGGCGAGCCTGATCAGCAGGTCCTCACGTCCGCAGGCAGCCATGAAATGAACTCCGATCGGCAGGTTCTCGCCGTTCCAGTGAAGCGGCACGGACATGGCGGGCTGACCGGTTGCGTTCGCGATCCAAGTGAAGGCGGCGAACGCGGAATCGAGCTCGAACGTATGCAACGGGTCCTCGACCGGTGCCTCGAAATAGCCCATGCGCACCGGAGGCGCTGCCAACGTCGGCGACAGCCAAAGGTCGAACGTCTCGTGGAACTCCCCGATGCGGCGCGCAGCCGCCTGGAGATGCTGGACGGCCAACAGGTACTCAGCGGCGCTCTTGCCTCGGCCGAGTTCAACGAGCCCCCAGCTGGCAGGCTCCAACTCCTCCGGCTCAGGGCTCCTACCAAGTGTGCGCGTCCACGCCTCCACACACCAGGCGGCACCCGCGGCGTACACCACGAAAAAGGCCTCCTCGAGGCTGGCCGCGTCCACTGGAAGCGCGACTTCCTCCACTGAGTGTCCAAGGGTCTCGCACAGCTTCGCCGCGCGCCGGGCGGCCTCACGACAGTCGCCGTGAACCTGGACGCCAGTGGGCGCGTCGCTGCTCACGGCGATGCGCAGGGGCGCTGAAGACGCGCCCACCTCATCCAGATAAGCGCCCGATGCGGGCGGTGCCGCGTAGGGATCTCCAGTCATCGCACCCGCCGTCAGGTCCAGCGTGGCGGCACTGTCGCGGACAGAGCGCGTCAGCACGTGCTCCGCCCACAGGCCGCTGTACATGTCGCCATACTCGGGCCCGAGAGGATTGCGAGCCCGGGTCGGCTTCAGGCCGAAGAGCCCACAGCACGACGCGGGAATGCGTATCGAGCCGCCGGCGTCGTTGCCGTGCGCGATCGGCACGCACCCCGTTGCGACCGCTGCCGCTGCGCCGCCGCTCGAGCCGCCTGTGGTGCGATCCAGCGCCCACGGATTGCGACACGGCCCGTATCTGGCTGAGCTCGCCGTGGACAGCAGGGCGAGCTCGCAGGTGGCGCTCGTCCCCACGGCTATCAGGCCGGCCCGCTTGTAGCGTCTCACCAGCTCGCTGTCTCTTGGCGCAACGTAGTCGCGCAGAAAGCGAGACCCTGAGGTGTGAGGCACACCTTCGCAAGTAGCCAGGTGATCCTTGAGCATCATCGGCACGCCGGCCAAGCGACTGGCGCCGTGCGGTTCGGATGCGCGCGCCCTGGCGCCATCGGCGAGCGACTCGACAAGGAAGTTCAGCGACGGGTTGAGCGCCTCGACGCGCTCGATCGCGGCCTCGATGAGCTCGAGCGCACTGGCCTGCCCCGCGCGCACCATCTCAGCCTGCGCAACGCCGTCGAGCCAAGCGAGCTCTGATCCAGCTACCACTGCTTCACTGCGGCGTCACGCTGCGACGAACTGATGTGAGAGCACGCGATCGTGCGACATGCGCACGATCACACCACGTAGCACGCCCGCGTTGTACTCGCTGCCCGGGTTCAGCGCCACCGCGTCGCCGATCTTCGTGCTGCCGCGCGACTCGTGGACGTGCCCGTGCAGGCTCAAGACCGGCTGGTGGCGTGTAATCGCATCCGCGACCGCGGTGCTGCCAACAGGCTTCATGTGGGGTGTAGCGCCTCCGCGCAGCCGGAGATCGTCGGTGACTTCGGGGGCGAGGTCGAGGCCGGAGCCAAACGGCGGCACATGCACGTTGAAGATCGTTGGGCGCCCGGCTTCCAACCTCCCGGCCGCCTCCTCGATCATTTCCGCGAGCTCCTCCTCGCTGAGCTCGCGGGGGCTGTTCCAGGGCGTCGGGTTGGAGAAACCGCAGCTGAGCACCTGAAACGGGCCCAACTCTGCGATCTCCTGCTCCCCGTTCACGATCCTGACCGACTTGCCGAGCACTTCTCCCACATATTGCTCATCGTCATTGCCGGGAATACCTGTGCAAGGAGTGGCGCCCCCGGCCAGGGCCACATCGGCCTCGTCCATCCACCGTTCCAAATCGGCGCGCATCGCCGACTGAAACTGCTGGGCGCGGTACGCCGCATCTGCCCCCATGCGCTCCATACCAGCGGGATCGCAGTGGTAGACGTATTGCCCATTGAACCTGATG
>Ga0210403_10002618_pt1 | contig 16174 bp, 18 predicted proteins | sample IncBWC19MmetaG_FD_150863 | JGI IMG/M metagenome (GOLD analysis project Ga0210403, IMG submission 150863) | Forest soil microbial communities from Barre Woods Harvard Forest LTER site, Petersham, Massachusetts, United States - Inc-BW-C-19-M | ecosystem: Environmental > Terrestrial > Soil >... | reverse complement strand
TGTTGGAGATACTTGGCACCAGACCATTGAGGACGCAAAAGCACAGGCCAATCATTACTTTGGGAACAGCATTTCTGCATGGCAGGAAGTCCCATTGGAGATTGCCGATGCTGTTGCCTTTGGCCGTCAATTCCAATCTGACCCACTACCAAGAAGTCTGCGAGAAGGCGGCGGTCTTACATTGGGAAAAAGCTGGGTTGGGAGAGCGGAACCACCACGGGAGACCCTGCTAAGTCCGGAAAGCGGACGCCGGGGAATTCGCTCCCAGTCCCGCCCGCCCGTATCTGGAGATGGGTGGAAAGGGGAAGGGCAAAGGGCAACGCTCCCGCGATCACTCGGCTCCAAAAGGCTTGATATAGCCCCAATCCAGTTCTCATGAATCGGCCTCATGTTTTCAACGAGTTGCAGGGGGGCGCCAGCGTGGGGTTTTGCCACTGCGCGGCGAAATCCCAGATTTGTCGCTAACCACGTGCCCAGCGCGGGTCCCTACCACTCATGTCAAAAATCACTTGTCCGGTAAGCGCGTCACATGGGTGATGTACGTCGCAGTGCTTGCGCCACTTGGTGAAACGACGGTCGCTACGTAAGTTCTGACTAGCGCGCCAAGCATGGCCACGGTGTTGGAGAACCACTAGCCCTTCCAGTCCTCGACGGTTCTGGCAGACTGGTACTCCTGGGCTATTTCAGCAACAATTGTCGCCGGGCACAATATACGCTGAGGTAGAAAGATGTTCGCCGCACTTATTCTGGCGATGTCAATTGTGGCCCTCTTCCAGTTCGCTCTGTACTACTGGCGAGCGATCCTGGCAGGAGCGTCGGCACAGCCTGTTTCCGAAGAGGTACGGACTGCTGCTCGCATCGACGGAATGAGCATTACCGGTAAGGACTTTAAGGTTCTCTCTGCCATCCATCACGTTATCCCCGGTGGCTCGGGGCTCGGGTTCGTTCCTCTCTACTATCGAATGGTGGACGCCATTGGCGCTGTCGTTCCAGTCATTGCTGCTTGGGCTGAACGCGAGAAGTCGATCTGTGCGCACTATGTCGGGGTGCAGATTGATTGGCGCTTACAAGCCAATCGTGAGTTAGCCGCTTCAACTTCCCAGCTGTAACCCGCATCCTAGCCGGAAAACGGATATCGAACGGGGCTGTTCCAGGCCAGATTCCACTTGTCCGGTAACCCGACTAATCAGCCAGTGAAAGCCTATCGTTAAACACAAGCGCGTTTAGCGGTACTGATTCATACAATCCGTTAGATCTCTGCCGTGACACTTCACTTTCTTTTGGTACTAGTTGAAACTACGCGGCACGGATGGCTACCTAAACCGTGGCGGCGCGGGGCGGCAAGATTATCAAGGGAATTCAGGATGTCAGGAACGTTCTTCTTCGTAAATGCACCGGCGAGGAAGGACTCAAGTCCGTTCGCAGGGGCGATGTAGATTCGAGGATTTGCAGCTTGTGAGTACGTCAGACCTGGGCAAGAAAGTGTGAGTAAGGCAGCGACACACAGCACTAATTTCCTCATGGTCAACTCCTCTTTTCTCTTGAACGTGATTCCTGTCCCGAGAATGGGGCATACTTGTTCAAAGGTCGAGCGGGATGTTTAACCCCTACGTACATTGGTGACTGTTCATATGGACAGCTAGGTGCTCGCTGGCGGGTCACTCTAGTTGGTGAATTTCTAGGTTCACCAAACGGGTGGGTAGCGATGATTTGACTTTAGCACTCTGTCGGCATATATGCGAAGCATGCCCGCTGCACGCAACCCTCTTTTTCAAACTGATGGATCGCGACATCAGTTGAAGGCTCTTAGCAATTCCGACATCGTTAGTCGGTACGGTGCATGGCTCGTTTGCCAGCGATACTCTCGGACAACACGCGAGGTCTACAACCGGGTTGCGGGCAAGTTGTTTCGCTTCTGGGGCAGACGGCACTTCTCTAAAGTCAGCCATCTCGACATTCGTGATTTCCTGACAGAAATGTCCCGGCGCGATTTATCCACGGAGGTTGTCCACCGCTACCTGTGGGCCCTGCGGTCTTTCTTTGATTTTCTTTGCTTGCACGGCGTCGTAGATGAAGTTGCCCCGCGCCTTGTCCGTCCCCGGCCGGCCCAAAGGCCGCTGCCCCGAGCGCTTTCCGAAAAGAACGTCACACGCCTGCTCCGCGCCGCCAGTAATCCGCGAGACCGGGCAATTCTTGAACTGTTTTATGCGACAGGGTGCCGCATTACTGAACTCATGAACATACGCTTAGAGCATGTGGATTTCACCAAGCGGACAATCATGGTTCACGGAAAAACTGGGGATCGGAGAGTTTTCTTTGGTTTGACGGCCAAGAGAAGCGTAATAGCCTACCTTCAAAAACGAAAGACGGGGTTCTTGTTCGAGAGCCAGTACCGCATCCAGAGAGGGTGTGTTTCGTGGAACGGAGCATGCTGGGCGGGATACTGGCTGGATTATACGGACGGCTCTGGGATTCCCCGGAATCGGTGTGTTGCGCTTGGTCCTGCTTCGATGAGCCTACAGCGAGCCTGGGCGAAGTTTAAAGGGTTGGTTCCGAACCCCGACACAGGACACATTCGACGAAAACCGCATCCATTGACCCGGTCCTGTATTTGTCAAATCTTCAAAGAAGCAGCGTTTCGAGCCCGCATAGGTAGGGTGACATCCCACAACCTGCGCCATTCGTTCGCAGCACACATGCTCGACCATGGGGCCGACGTTCGGCACGTTCAAGAACTGCTCGGTCATACATCGTTGGCAAGTACCAATCGGTATGCGCAGGTAGTATCTGCTCCCATCGCCGATGCGTATCGACGTTTCCACCCTAGAGACTAGGACTTTAGGTCGAGAGCGCGCCCGAGATGAAGAAAAGCAAATCCGTCAAGGAGAAGTCCAAACTGATTTACGACGAACTGTTCCTGCAACCTTGGTTCTTGCCAAAGCCTACGTATCTCACGCTTCGACGATTTCTTCCAAGTAGCCAACTGGCGAAGATGCGCTACTACTTCGAGGACTACGGCTGCTTGAAATGTGGGAGTCGCAACAGTATGTACGCGAGTAACGGCATGTGCAACCGCTGTAGCATCATCGTACGCAGTCGCGTGGTTCTCTGTTTAGCCAGGCGCTTTCGTAAGATCGGCGTCCAGGTAAGGAAGGGGCCGATAAAGCGATTCCAGAATCGGCTCGCCTCCAGGTAGTACCCTAATATACAATTGCTTTTGACATGTAATTCAGATGTAAGATACTATTATTTCTAGATAACAGAGTGATGTTTTCCCTTGCCCAGATGCTCCAACTTCGCTGAGTTGGCAGTAACAACCTCAGCTTGGCGGTTTCGTTTCCGAAGTAAGGAGGTCAAACTAAATGATTATTGGGGACCGCTTGCGGGCTATCCGTGAGCAGAAAAACTTATCGCAAGGCGACATCGAAAAACGTACAGGCATGCTGCGCTGTTACATTTCCCGCGTCGAGAACGGTCATACCGTCCCAGCCATCGATACACTGGAAAAGTTCGCGCGGGCATTGGAGACGCCACTATACCAGCTCCTCTATGAGGGCGAGGATGTGCCCGCCCCCACGACAAGCTCGAATGGCGGATGGGGCGATGCAGGCAAAAATGCCCGTTATTTGAAGAAACTGCGGCGATTGTTAGCACGGATGCATGAAGACAAGAGAGAAGTTCTTTTGTCCTTCGTTCTCGAACTGACAAAACGAAGAAAAGAAAAATAGTAGCTGACGCAGGAGGAACGCGGAAGGGGTGCTGCGCATCCGGAAATGAATTCTATGGACGATACGACAAATGCGAGCAATCGAAGGCGAAGCCAAAGGGTCGTACTTCAAGTAGCCGTCTTGGTTAGGGCGGAGATGCCTGTCGGGAACCGAGTGCAAGTGCAAGGATTTACCTTAGTCGTGAATGCCCATGGGGGTCTCCTGGAGTCGCCATTGCCGGTTGCAGTCAATCAAGAAATCGTTCTCATCAACCCCCAGACGGGCAAGGAAGTCGGGTGTAGGGTAGCACGCGCGGAGCGAACTTCTCCGGAACTGGTTAGGGTTGCCTTCGAGTTTGACGAGCCCACATGCAAGTTCTGGCCAATTAGTTTTCCGCCCAAGGACTGGGGAGCGGTTGCATCTTGAGGCTGGGCATTCTTATTCCAATCGCACCGTTCCTCGGGATTTGGGGTTCCTGGAGATTGAGTTAGGGAGGGTCTTCTCAGGTTGAAGTGTGCCTGGGTAAATGGAAAGGCGGCCCGATTCATAGCCCGAACCACTGTAGAGCCAAAATTCCAAATTCCGCCAACCAGATTGCTACGATTCAGGTAGGATAACGCTCGCGTGACATTTGTCTGTCTACAAAGCGGACAGTCCGCCGTCTTTGACGAAGATACCGAAATTGCCCCAGGGTGCAATATGAGACAGTAGCAATACGAGCAAAAGCGTACCTTATTGCGATGGAGCGTGGACTTCATCGTGCGGCAGGCTTTCCTTCAGCTAAGGCCAAGCCTAGAAACGACGAATTCACGCAGTGCTGGCACCAATGTCCAAAGTGCCGAAAGGATTGGTTCCATCAGATGCTCAACTCGCAGAACGTTGCGCCTGACTTGTATTACCGAAAGTGTCCTAGTTGCAGCCAGGCAGCATAGCCTGCATTTATCTGGGAAGGCTGGCATATAATTAGGGCTAAAATCGCTTTAGCCAATTGTGGTCGGCAGTAAAACCAGGCCGGATTGACGAACTCTACGACCAACCAACGGCTTGCCTAGCAGGCAGCATTCTTTGCCGCTTCATCGAGTAAAGCGCCGAATCTGCTGCGCACAAGAGACTCTCAATCGTAAGACCGTCTTGGGGATAGACGGCAACACCGACGCTGACGGAAAGCTTTGGTCCTTTGCCGTCGTCGGCAACGTTTTCACAGATACGTTGTGCCACCAGATTGGCCGTTTTTGCGCTAGTCTCAGGTAAGACGAGAGCAAACTCATCGCCGCCGAAGCGCGCAGCAGTATCGATGTCCCGGCAACAGGAGCACAAAACATCCGCGAACCGGCAAAGCGCTTGGCTTCCTATCATATGTCCGAAGCGGTCGTTGATTTGCTTCAATCCGTCCAGGTCAAAGAACAACAGAGCAAACTCTCGGTTCGTGCGCGTGCTGCGCTTGATTTCCGCATCGAGTACATCCACAAAGTGACGATAGTTGGCCAGACCGGTCAGCGGATCGCTGGCCGCCTGGCGGCGGAGATGATCCTCCAGGTCTCGCTGCCTGGTGATGTCTTCAGCGATAACCTCGTAGGCTTCTAACTCGCCCTGCTCGCTAAGGACTTCTCGTCCGCTGAGCCGGACCTTCAGGCTCGTATGGTCCTTCCGCTTCCATTCTATTTCGATGGGATCGATGAGGGCGTCCGCGCCCGATTGACACAGCAGTTGTGCTCGTCTGCCAGGGTCTTGAATAACGTCGCGGGCAAGGTCTAGAGCCAAGAGTTCCTCTCTTGAGCTATAACTGAGCATTCTCATCATGGTCTCGTTCACTTCCAAGAACACGCCGTCGAGACTACAGCGACAAATTCCGTAGTTTAGATTTCCTACCAACGCACGGTAACGTGCTTCCGAACGTCGCAAATCCTTTTCGGCGGAATCGCGTTGATCGCGCAGCACTTTCTCATCGAGAGCTCGATGGATGGCCACAGGTAGATGGCCAATGCCAGCCATTTCAACGCAATCGGCAGCACCTTTCAGGATGAGGTCCGCCGTGGTTTCGCGTTGCAAGCCGTAGATCAAAAAAATGAGGGGAACGTCCTTCTTCATCTGGCGTAGGAGGTCCTGCAGTTGCGTTTCTTGCCAGTCTGAGTTGGGGTACTCGGCCACTACAACGTCATAGACCTCCGAACGGAGTTCTTCGGTGCACTGCTGGGGAGTCAGAACTATCTCTGAGCTGACCGTGAATCGAACCCTCTTGAGTTCATGCAAGCAGCGCTCAACGTCTACCATGGAACGATGAATAAAGAGAATTCGGACGAGATTTCGTCTGAGCTCAGGTATGCTGAGAGCAGAAGCTCGTTCAGCCCGGTCGCGGTTGAATTCAGATTTCAAAGACATTACGAAGCCTCCGGATAACTTCTCGGGTGGCAGTTTCCTTTTCCGTGCCAACCGCCTCCCCAGGTCTAGGCGGAGTTAACTCGTAGAAAGCCTATCGAGGAGGAATATCCATGTCTGTCCAATTTTAGACACTGAGTGGTACTAGTGTTATCTAATACGGCACGCACCCGGCGTGCTATAATACGATCTTGTCTAAGTGGCATGCTTCTGCTAAGCTTCGCCACAAGCGGTGGCGTTATGAAAGTAATCGCGAATTCAAGCAAGACCAAATCCCAAGACAAACTCAAGCAAAAGTCAGCTTTCGATGCTCAAGCTTTTCTCGATTCGGCGGGTGTGGCGCGAAAAGTCTTGCAGTATCGAGGATCACAGAAGATCTACTCTCAAGGTGATCCCGCCACGAGTGTGATGTACCTTCAAAAAGGCGGTGTAAAACTGTCCGTTGTCAACGCGGTTGGCAAAGAGGCAGTCGTGGCAATACTGGGGCCCGCCGACTTCTTTGGTGAGGGATGCCTGGCAGGTCAGCGTGCTCGTATCGGGACGGCCACGGCGATCACACCCACGGCCATACTGGTCATTGAAAAAAGCGAGATGATGCGCGTGCTCCACGCTGAACAGGCGCTCTCCGACCGCTTCATGTCTTATGTGCTTTCGCGGAATATCCGCATCGAGGAGGACTTGATCGATCAGCTTTTTAACTCCAGCGAGAAGCGGCTGGCTCGGACTCTTTTGCTCCTCGCTCGCTATGGCAAGGAATCGCAACCTCAAAAGATGCTTCCTAACGTATCCCAACAGATGCTGGCGGGAATGATTGGCACAACGCGCTCCCGGGTCAATTTTTTCATGAATAAATTCAGGAAACTAGGCTTCGTTCATTACAATGGTGGACTTCAGATCGACAGTTCCCTCCTGAGCGTCGTCCTTCACGAATAGGCACCAACTTCAAGCGGCGCGGCGGCGGCCTCGGAGGACCATAGGTTCACTTATTTCGTTGTCCTGTGAATGTTCGTGAGGGAGTTGGTATGTACCCTTTTCAGGGCAGGTTTTTCATAGGGCTTCTTCATCTGCTTTCCGCAGCAGCATCTCGGATTTGCGTCAGACTCCATCGATGTTTTGGTCACTTCAATTTCGCAACCGCAATGTGATTGACACAAACGTAGCGGTGGCCTACGGTCATAGTCATAGCCACCCCCGTCTAGTACACTACCTTCGATATTACCGCGACTTATAAAATTTCATGCTATACGTACCGGAGTGGTACCATGAGACCTGTAGGGCTGTTGAGGTGGATGAACTCAGAACAACACGGCTTCAAAATGCCGTAGCCTTCGTCGGATATTTTACGGCTTTTGCGGGCCTTGCTACGCTCCTGTGGACGCTGTTGCGGCGATGACCGTGATGCTCGTGACCGACACCTTGACGACGTGGGTCACAGCCTAAGGGTTAGGACCGCCGTCATCAAATTGAAGGAGTCGAGCCATTTCCTAGTTGAAGGTGGCTACTCAATCCGAATTTGCTTAGGATCGTCGGCAATGATCTCCGGGGTGCCATCATAGGCGGTGATCTTCCCACTCACACAAATCTTCTTTCCTTTGTAGCTATCCTCGGGAGTTCCGAATTTGCTTCGATTGTTGTCCCAAATCACAACGGTGAAAATTGGATTCGGGTATGGCTTATCGAGGTTGAGGAAAGTAGGCTGGCCTTTTGACGAATCAGCGTACTTCGTGCTGGCAACCTCACCACACACGGTCGCATTCTCTCCGAAGTGCTCCTTCGCTTCGGCAGCAGAAATCCGCTTCTGCGCAAGCGCGACGAATGACAGTGAACCTGCGAGAGTGATTGCCAGTGCGACTTTCAATGCCGAACGCATAGTGTTCCTTTCTCAACGACGAACACTTATAGGGATAGAAACCGCCCGGTGCCAGCGACTGCGGCCCACGCCTGAGCCATGACTCAGCGGCTCCGAAACGCGATTCGTTTCTCGTATTTTGTCTTATGATAAAGACCGAACGGCTCAAAATCGAGGGTAGGAGTGTCGAGAATGCTTATAATGCCAGCCCGGTTAGTTTAACAGCCGCTACTCTCCCACTGCCCCATCCAATGGCGGAACAAGGCTCAACGCCGCTTATGAACGGAGGAACCAGAAATGCGGACCTTCCGGCCAGGTGTTTGATAGGAAAAAGTCCCATTACCCCTGGAAGATTCGGGATCGAGAATGGATATGCCGTGGCCTTGCTTGGGGCTTGGCGGGAGATTGTGTATTGACTGCTTGAGCCTACACCCAAGGGGCGCGGACGCAAGGACTTCTTTCCTTGCTCGTCAGCTTAAGCTGCTTTCGTGCGAACAAACCAAAGCGACCCTGTCCTGACGTACCATTGAAGGCTGCGGACCTCTCGTCCATTCTGCCAGGCATATCCCACCCCTAGCTCATCCAAGGAGGGGGCATGCCTTGCAGAAATGAGGCAGGAACCAGACGCAGCGGTCGCGTGACGCTTCGTGTTCCACTGAGAATCTATGAGCCGGGCTCAAACAAACGTTTTCTCGTTGAAGAGGCTTCTGCTCTGAAGGTGAGCCTGTGGGGTGGGCTTGTCGCTCTCAGAGTGGCTGTGAATCGAGAGCAAAAACTATTTCTAGTTAACCAAGCTACCGGGGAAACTGCAGAGTCCAAGGTGGCCTATTTAGGGCCGATGCACCTAGGCGGAAGGCGACTAAGGGTGGTGGCCATAGAATTCTTGAAACCGTCACCTGGTTTTTGGGGCCTGGCCTTTCCCACGGTCGATTCAAACCGCTCGCAATCCAGGCAATTTGCCCACTAGGGCTGATCTGCGACAAAGCTACCTTGGGTCTCTCTCATTCCGATATCTCGTGGAAGTCACTTGTCCATCGAGCGCTGCCGGCTCAGACGGTCGACGCAACACTTTGTTGAAGTCTACTCGCAGGAGTCTGGAATCCTAAAGTCTTTCTGGGACGCTGGCGAATGGCCAGACAGGTCAGTGCCTCGCGGGAAGTATTGCCGTAACAGCAGGTTGGTGTTTTCGTTCGTACCGACCTGCCAGGGCTCTGCGGATCGCAGAAGTACACCTGCACATCCGTAGCTACCGTGAAGTCCTTGTGTTTGGCCATCTCCAGTCCGCGATCCCTTGTCAGCGAGCGTCGCAGTGTAGCGGGCAGTTTACGAACATGCTGACTCACGCCAGCAACTACAGCTTCCGTCTCTTTGCTCGGCGCCTTGATCAGCATGGCAAAGCGTGAATGACGCTCTACTAGGGTTGCCATGTAGTTGTTCTTGGCGCCGCTCAGCTGTCTCATGGCTATTTCGTGCTGACGCAGGTCGGGCCCCCGACACCGCTGGGACAGTTGGCGTCAGTCGTCCGACCCGCTCAAGTCTGGGGATCGCCTCGGCGTGAGAAACTCAGTCGCCGCGTGCACTTCCCTAGCGACTGACAACGCGGTGACCACGGCTGTTTAGCGCGCTATAGGCCATGGCAATTCTCGCCGCCAATCTGGCATTAGCGATCAGCAAAGCGACGTTCGTCTCCAAGGTCTTGCCGTGACTCGTCCGCCCCACCTCTTCCAGCAAAAACGGTGTCACGCTCTTGCCGCGAATCCCGGCAAGTTCGGCGGCCTGCAAAGCACCCATCACCAGCGATTCTGATCCACATGCCTGATAAACGCGCTAATCGGACAAGTGGATTCTCGTTCTTGCCCGGATGGCCACCTTCCCAATTGGGACCTTCGTTTCCTGTGCGTCTCGGACAAAGAAACAGCAGGCGGAAAAAAATTTGGCGCTCCAAAAAAATTTGCGCCCGCTCACATCGGCTTCCGTTTTGCCGGGTACTCGAAAATACCACCCACACCCTTGGGGACGAAAATGCTGCCACACTCCTCCTGACGCGGCGATAAGCAGTCTGTCTCGGTCGCGCCGAACTGGGGTAGCCTTCGGAGCACAGCATCGAATTAGTGAGTTTTCTTCTCCGTGTGTGACCGATCGACGTCACATAGAACTTGGCCCCACCTCCGTCGAGCACAGAATTTGACGGATAAGCGGTGCGATGAGGGTCGTCCCATTTGGGACGATGGCTTCGGGCTGATTCGAAGGATTCTGGACGCAATCCAGAAGACGAGTGGAACCCTCAAATGAACCGCGGCGCGGCAGAGAATGCGCCACTGAACCCATCCAAGAAGTGCGTTAGACTGAATTGACAAACCCAACCCGCAAATAACAACCATTAAGGGAGATCGCTTTGAACACGTACAACGTCACATTGAAATACGAAGACCGCAAGGTTGGCTCCGAAGGCCGCACGATCAAAGTCGATGCCAGCAGCATCGCCGGTGCGATTGGCAAGGCTACACGAGAGTTCGTGAAGGGTTTGGATCGCAAGCAGAGATTCGATGCGAACAAGGGGTTGAAGATCGAGGCTCTCCGGGTCACGACTGATAAGGAAGAGGTCACAGTTTCAGCTGCCACGGCAGGCGGCGAGTAAGGGGCCAAATAAATTCGACACTTTCAATTTGATGATGGAGGCCGGGTAGCTGCCGGTTACAAAGGGAAGACTGGCGATTGCGTCGTCAGATCGATAGCCATAGCGACCGGTCTTCCCTATCAGCAAATCTACGACCTCGTCAACGGAGCGGCTGTGTACGAGCGCACGGGCACTCGGAAACGCGGCAAGAGCAACGCGAGAACTGGCGTCTACAAAACGTCCATCAAGCGAGTCATGAAGTCTCTGGACTGGATTTGGACGCCGACGATGCAGATCGGCTCCGGCTGTACCGTGCATCTTCGTGCTGACGAGCTACCTTCCGGGAGGTTGGTTGTCAGCGTTTCAAAGCATCTCACGGCAGTGATCGACGGGTGTGATCCACGATACCCACGACCCGAGTCGGCGCGGAACGAGATGTGTGTACGGATACTGGCAACCTGGAGAGGCGGCAGACTCACAGTCATAAGGGAATCATCTAGTGATGTGAGGAAACTCGGAGTAGGCGATGGGAATCGAATACATCCCCAAATCAAAAGTCTTATGCTTTGATGGCGTTGCCGCCCGCACCGAGAGTCAGTTGGAGCCAAATGGAGCCGAGTTACAGGCCCAGGAGACGAAAGCGACGAATGTCTCACCCCTGCAAGAGACCCACAAGGGGAAGGTATCCCGAAGGTTCTCGGTCAGCGTGTCGATGTGTTGGCTGCTGCCTGGTACTTCTCCAAGGCCTTCTTGTAAGAGGGATCATCCGGTTTCAGTATCAGCGCTCGACGCTCTGTTTCGACTGCATCGTGAGGCTGCCCAGCTTCGAAGTAGGCGGTTGCCAGAGTATCTAAGTAAGCAGGATTATCGGCCTCGACCCCGATGGCCTTTTGGGCAACGACGACAGCCTCTTTCGGATTGCGGACTTTGGGGTCGGTAGCAGTAGCTAGCAGGAAGGCAAGATTGTTCATTGCAGCAGGGTCCCCTTGCTCTGCTGCCTTACGATACCAATTGGAAGCTTCGCGTACGCTTTGAGGAACGCCCTTACCATGTGCGTACATAGCCCCAAGACCGAACTGCCCGGGTGGGAAACCCTGATCTGCTGCTTTACGCATCCACTTTGCGGCTTCCGCGTCATCTTTGGCGACACCTGTCCCCTGTGTGTACATCGCGGCAAGGTTGAACTGACCACGGGCATCGCCGTGTTCTGCTGCCCGCCGTAACCATTTTAGGGCCTCGGCATTATTGACTGGAACCCCGCGCCCTGCGTTGTACATCTCACTGAGGAAATATTCACCGGCAGCATCTCCTTGATCGGCAGCCTTATGGAACCACTTCACGGCCTCGGATTGGTCGAGAGCAACTCCATCTCCAGTAACGTAAGCCAATCCCAGCCGCACCTGTGCTTTCGCCTCCCCAGCCTCAGCCTCCCGTCTCAGAAGAGTTATGTCTTGTTTGCTCTCGGCACGCTCATAAGGCGTCGTGGGGGGAGCCACAGAATATAAAAGCGAAGCTGATAACGCTACTACACACAGTTTGACCACGAAAGTCTGCCTTTTAAAAAGCTAGCCCTTACTTGATTGGCCGCGAATCGAACTTGTTGCTAAGGGCAACCAATAGTGAGATGACTACTAGTGCCACAACACCCATCCTAGTTATCATTTTTGTCGGTTGGGCAAACCCACCTCTGCGTACCACGACAACAATTGCCGGTAAGAAGTATGAAGCCAGGAGTACGTTTCCCGCGATCGGAATCCAGCGCGTCCATTCTCGATTCAAAGTCCACGATAGGACCGCACTCGCCAATAACAACAGTGCACCGAAAAATATGACTACATACCAAGGCGAAAAGAGTACTCCATAGAGACCCATCAAAGTGAGATACGCTGACCAATAGAGACCAACAATCCCAGTCGCTAGATAGAGGACGGCGGCTACATGTCTATTCAGGAGCAGGTTTTCGTCCCCTTGTCAGCAGTCTGACACTGAGGAGTTGGTTTATCAACATGTACGTCTGCGTCCGGTAGGAAGAGAGACGACGGAGTTGCCCCAGGGTTGGGCGGAAGTTGAAGAATTGGGGTTGTGTTCCCATCTGCCCTCGTGACATTCATTTCTACTGCAGGAAAATCCGAAATAGTCCCCGTCGCTTTTATGCTGGAAGCATCTTGGGGGATAGTTGCACTGATATTTGCACTTATTGATGGCGTCATGAACTCTGGAACCGGGGAGAGAGGATTTTTTGTATCTTGCGTGATGTTTATCACTGGATTGCCGTTGGCGTCTCTCGTCCCAGTCGCGGTCGGCAAACCGACGGTCGCCGTCGCTTCTTTTGTCAGATTTCCCTTAGCATCGAGACGCTCGCTTGGTCCTGCCGAGCTAGTTTGGCTAATGATGGGATTTCCGGGCCGCTTAGAAGCATCGGTTTCGACCGTTACGGTGATCGATGATCTGGAAGAGGCGCTGGGGGCTGTGCTAAAACTACGGTTGTCTCCACCGTAGTTTGATCCCAAGTACGTAAACGACTTCGCTGGAATGAAAGTTCGAAACGTGATTGTAATCTCCTCCATCCCGTTGGGATCGAAGAGGCTAAGCGGATTGTTCAGAACGTACGAATACTTGTTAAGCTTTTGCGGGTTGAGCAGATGGCGAAGTCCAAGTCCTTTCTGATCAGTGCTCGAGAATCGCCCCATCGTTGACGCATAGTAGCGGGCGCCGAAATTGTCGAGGCCGGATTCGGAGTCGCGTTCCTTACCGGTAAATTTGTACTTGTTGCCGGAGGTAGAAATAACTTGCCGTTCGCCACCAAAGGGATAGAAATCCGAGTCATCGAGGAGATTGCCGGACCCGTCGGTGACGACGCGGGAGGTTCCAAGGTGGTCTGCCAAATAATAATTCGAGACGAGATTGGGGCTTGGGCAGGATGCCACGACGTGTTGACGCGCAATGCGGTTGCTGCCAAAGAACACATATTCATCCGTGATGTTGCCGGAAGCGTCTGACTCGTCGAGGACATTGCCGCCCATCCCGTACCAGTAAAGTTTCCCGCTTGACTTCTGAACGCGGTTACCATCTCCGTCGTAGGTGTAGGTGACCCCGGCGCCGCTTGTAGTTTTGTTTTCAGCGTCGTAGGTATAGTTCGAAGCGCCGTCGTTCAGGAGATTACCGGCAGAGTCGTAAGACATGCCGACGAAGCGATTGCTCGTACCGGCCGTCTGACTGAGATTTTCAGCTTGTGGCTTGCCCGCGAGGACCGAAATCTGGTTGAGGTTGCCCCAAGCGTCGATCTGAAGAGTCTCGCCCCAAACATTGCCATCGGTATAGGCCGTAGCGACGCGGTTCAGGGTGTCGTACGTGAAATTCTGCGTCCGTGTGGTATCCCGGTTGTTGACGACGCGCGTGACGTTGCCATTGTTGGTAGTCGGAGAACTCGGACAAACTCCATTGGCCAGAGCATAGAAACAGTAACTGAGGTCGAGTGCTACGCCGTTAGTCGACCAGCCTCGAATGGACGCGGGCTGCAGCCGAGGGTTGTAGCCCTGGTTCAGATTGATGCCGCTGAAACCGCCCGCCTGTCCCAAAAGTAGACTGGAAAGCGCCCCATGAGGAGCATAGCTTGCGCCTAGGGCGTAATTGATGGAGTTGTCCTGGTCCACGGCAGATAAAGGCCGACCTGCGCCGCCAGTCGCGTATGTGATCGTTCGACCGCTCGGATATGTGAGCGAAGCTATCGAACCATCGAGGTTGTACGTGTAGGCGATGGTCATCGTGATGTTGTTCGTCGTACGCTTCTGTAGTGATGGACGGCCCATCGCATCATACATCCAAGTTGCAGAACCTGCAGCGTCCGTCATTCCGGTTCTTCGGCCAATCGGATTCGTTCCGCTCGCGCCTTGATCGTAAGCATAAGTGGCAACTGGGCTGGCCATGGGGCAAGACTGCTGAGTGTAGGCTTTGCTCACCAGCCTGTTCAATGCGTCGTAACAGTAAGAGAGCGTCACGGTGGCTGCCCCGGTTTGGTTCTGCGCTGGCGCAATTTTGCTAGTAAGGTTGCCGTTAGCATCGTAGCTGTAGGTGGTGGCGAGCGTTGCGCCGGTCGCGGTTACAGTGTTCGATTCAGGATTTATGGAACTGATTAACCTGGAGAGCGAGTCGTATGCGAAAGATCGCGGCCGCCACGTGACAGGAGTGGAAGCGCAGTTGGTGAACGTACCCGTGTTGGTGCCTTTTTGGGCGACACAGGTTAGGTTGTCTAGGGCGTCGTAGCTGTAATCGGTTTCGTAAGTCGAGGCTTCGATGACTTGCGTGAGACGGCCCAATCCGTCGGAAACACTCTTGCGGGAATTACCCGCTTGGTCGGTAACCGTCGTGGTGTTGCCGGAATACGTTGTGAACACATCGTTGCTAGGCTGCGTGGCGCAGGGAGTGCCGGTCGGCAAGGTGCCGTCGGGCGGCACAACGAGACAGGCACGGCCGAGAGCATCGTAGAAATACGTTGTGGTGCCGTCGGTGGGTGATGCGGCGGAACGGTGAGGGTTCGACTTGGTGAACACACGCCCAAGAACGTCGTACAACGTGTCCACATAGGTGACGCCGTCGGGATCGCTGGTAAGTTGCGTCTGGATAGGACGACCCAAGCCGTCGAATACTTCGACGCTGACGAGAGGATTCACATTCGCGCTGATTTGTTTCGTGCTGACAACTTGAAACGGAGTAGCAGCTTTAGTACATGTCGGCCCGCCCTCGTCCGTATAGCAAAAGGTGGTTTGGCCCCCGCCGGGCGGGTACGTGACGGTCGTAGGCCTGAGCATGGAGTCGTAGCTGTACGTGGTTTGGAGGTTGTTGGGATCGGTATTGGAGGTCACCAGTCCCGAGTTGAAATCGTAGCCCCTTGTAGTGGACTGGCCAAGGGCGTTTGTGACTTGCGTGAGATATGCGCCAAGGAAGGTCGAAGAGTAGCTATACGTTGTAGTGTTCAAACGTGGGTCGGTGACCTGGTAAGGATTACCCGTGTCGTAGTACGTCGTTTTCGTGTTTAGGTTGGTGACGGACGGCAGGTTCAGCCAACGCTGCAGAGTAGTCACATTGCCGGGAGCGGCGCCGTCGGGAGATACGCTGTCGTGCTGGGTAGAGACGCCCGAGGTTTGGAGGGCATATTGGTCGTAAAGGTATGAGGTTGACGCGGCCGTCCCGCTGGTACCGGTGACAACGACAGTGGAAGGCAAAGACAGGAGATTGTTGCTGAGATATGAGGGGTTGTTGAGGGCCTGGTATGTAGTTGTCGTTGTTCTCAAGAGAGGGCCCGGAGCGCCGGGGGCATAGTCGTATTCGCGCTTTGCGACTGTATTTCCGTAGAGGATGACAACGCTGGATCCCGTCAGCGTAACGCCGGGATCGGGGTCGGTCTCGACTTTGGAAACTTGGCCGTTCGGCCAAGTAGTGGTAGCGCGGATAGGAATAACGTTGCTTGCACTCGTAATAGGCACTCCGGCCCAAAGTGGGTCTACGTTGGAGTGGTAATCGGTGGTGACGGTCTTTGCGAGATTCCCGGACGAATCATAGCTTTGCGTCTTCGTCTCGTAGAAGGAGCAAAGACCACCAAGAGCGCTGATGGTGTGGACGGTCTTC
>Ga0210403_10002617_pt1 | contig 16178 bp, 11 predicted proteins | sample IncBWC19MmetaG_FD_150863 | JGI IMG/M metagenome (GOLD analysis project Ga0210403, IMG submission 150863) | Forest soil microbial communities from Barre Woods Harvard Forest LTER site, Petersham, Massachusetts, United States - Inc-BW-C-19-M | ecosystem: Environmental > Terrestrial > Soil >... | reverse complement strand
CGCAAGGTCGGTGGATACGCTCGCTGCTGGCTGGTGCGCCCCCAGCCGGGTTGAGAGTTCGGCCAGGAAGGCCTGCTCGAACGCCGGCTCTCCCGTTGTGCGCCACAGCTCGGCCGAGGCCCACAGAAGCTCGTCGCGGCAGTCTTTGTCTCCATAGTCGCCGGTGCTCACGCCGGGAGGATTGGCGAAGGTCACATCGGGGTGCGCCACCGCCCATGCCCATGCCTGTCGCGCCGCCTGCAGGCAGCGCTCTGAGAATGGTGTGTCGAACGGCTTGTAGGAGCGGGCCGCGATCGCCATTACGGCGGCCAGGTCGGCGGTCGCACAGGTGCTCTTGTAGGGGGTCTCGCCGGTGCCAATGACATAACTGGTCAGCGTGTCCTTCTCGGGCATGATGAAGGCGCAGAAGTGGTCGCTGGTCTGTTTGTGAAATACACCGCCATCGGTGTCCTGCAGGCTCAGCATCCACTCCAGGTTCCAACGCACCTCGGCCAGGTAGTCCGGCGTTCCTTTCCCTGACTCGGGAATATCCAGCCTCAGCGCGCGCAGCGTCTCCGGATACATCTCCCATCCCCACAGCAGAGTCCCGCAGGTAATGCCGGAGTTGACGACGTAGCGGCCATAGTCGCCCGCGTCGTGCCACCCTCCAGAGCTCGGTGCCTTGCCACTTTTGCCGGAGGAGGCATGGTATGCTCCGTCCTTGTGACACGGGCCATGCTTGTAGCCATTACCCAGATCCACAGAGCACCCGCAGCGTTGGCCAGAGAACGCCCGCATCGTCAGGCGCAGTGCGTTGGCGTAAGCGTCTTCGCGCACCGGGAAGCGGTCGCTGAGCGCGCCGCCGACTTCGATCCGGTACATCCCCGGCGCCTTGAGGGCGGAGAAGTCTGCCTGCCGGACGGTGTCGCCCGAGGCGTCGTCCTTTGTCGGCGCTCCCAGCTTGCCCGTAAAGGCGACCTCACCGGTCCCATCCACCCGCACCCGGAACGTGTTCTCCGTGTCCGCAGATCCGGCGCGAATCGCCAGCGTCGCCAGCTTCGTGCGTCGCGGTTGAAATCCAAGTTGATTGAAAAAGATTCCACTGAGCGCTGCGTCCTGCGAGGCCAGGCTCGTCTCGCCAAAGACAGTCTTTGGCCCGAGGGACAGCGCGGCCGCGGCCCCCATGTACTGCAGCAGAGTTCTTCTCTTCATCGCTCCATCATAGAACCGATCCGGTTCGGCAAGCTGCTCAACCAGTGGGCTCGCGACTGGGTCAAGTACCAGACCGATGGCAAGGGTACCTACGCGATCTGTGGCATGGAAGATACGGGAACGCTGCAGTCGCTGACCTGGCTCGCGCAGGCTCATAAGGTCGATATCAACCGCGTTCTGGTGTTGCGCGCCGCATCGAACTACGACCAGCAGCGCGAGGGCATCACCGCCAGCGAAGTCTCGCCGAGACCAAGGTCGGCCAGTACTCCGCCTACATGCCCGCTCTTGACACCGCCTACCGGGTGGGCCACATGGTAGGCGACTCCATCGTTGCCAATTGGCGCACTCCCCGCGATCGCATCCCGGAATAATCCACTCTCGGCCGGGTAGGTGTTTCGAGCGTCCACACGCTCCCCGGCCGCCATCCGCCGTCCGCCGGATCAGCGTGCAGTCGGCTCCCTGCTCTAAAGCCGCGCCCGCACGAATCGGCGCACGCTCTCGGCCACCACCCCGAAGATTACATGCGTTGCCATCTCACTGGTATGCTCCCGTGCGGTCTGCTCCTCGGGCGCTGCCGACAGTCCCATCGCCGGCAGAGCAGCATCGTAGGTCAAGGTCGCCAGCACCATCCCGAAGCCTGCGCCATCCTTGTCGGTTGCCGCAGGGAAGTACTCCGCCACGGCGCCATAGAGAGCTCCCGCCGTTGCGCCGAAGCCCCAGTGGATGGTATCTGCTGCCGTAGTCTTCTCCACGGGGCACAGCTCCCGGCCGGCAATCTTATCTGCCAAAACCACCGGCGGCTCGGGCTCGCCGTGGATCCGTGGGGGATACAGCTTTTCTGCCAGCGTCTTGGCTGCCGTCGCCACCACACCGCCGATCAATCCCGCCAGCAGACCCTTTGCCAGTGACCTCTTATGCATCGCTACTTCGACATCACTCATTGCAATCCCTCAACTTGGCCGAACTTGCTCAACTTCTCGTAGGATGCACCCCGTCTTCGCGAAGCACTTCTCCATTGTCTACCCAACATAGGCTTCAGGAGCCGTGGCATCGGATCCGCTGATGCGCGGATGCCCATCCAGGCCGGCCACCCGAAGTGCCGCCGTAAGCGCCACCGCAACCGCTAGATTCAAGAACAGCGCGGGCAGCGCGGCGTACATCGCATACACCTGGCCGCCGACATGCAGCGGAAATACCGAGGACTTCAGCCCCAGCGCTGCCGCCATCGCCGTTCCTGAGGTCATGCCCGCCGCCCATCCCAGCAGGAGCGCCCAGGGATTCATCCAGCGCGTGAACGCCCCGATCACCACCGCGGGGAACAGCTGCGCGATCCAGATTCCTCCCAGCAGCTGCATCTCGATCGCATACGGCGTCGGCAGCCGCAGGACAAACACGAGCGCTCCGAACTTCACCGCCAGCGACACCAGCTTCGCCATCTGCGACTCCTGTCGTGGCGTCGCAACCCCGCGCGCGAACGCGCCCCACAGGTTCCGCGTAAACAGGTTCGAGGCCGCAATCGACATGATCGAGGCCGGCACCAGCGCGCCCACAGCGATCGCAGCCAGGCAGAAGCCCGCAAACCACCCGGGGAACATCTTCAGGAACAGCAGCGGCACCGCCGCATTCGTGTCCTTCGTCACCACCCCGGCGGCGAGTGCCACGAAGCCGAGCAGCGCGATCATGCCCAGCATAAAGCTGTAGGCTGGCAGCATCGCCGCGTTCCGCCGCACCGTATTCGCGCTCTTCGCACTGAGCACCGCCGTCGCCGTGTGGGGATACAGCATCAGTGCAATGGCCGAGCCGATCGCCAGCGTCGAATAACCCAGGAACTGCCCCTGACGCAGGTAGATCGTCGCGGCTGGCTTATGCAGCGCCAGCGCCTGATTGGCCAGCTCGAACACGTGCGCATAGCCGCCCAGCTTCCAGGGCAGTATGATCAGCGCGGCGATCACCATCACGTAGAGCATCACATCCTTGACGATGGCGATCACCGCCGGCGCCCGCAGGCCGCTTGAATAGGTGTACGCCGCCAGAATCACGAACGCGGCCGCCAGCGGCCACTCGCCGGTCACGCCAAGTGCGGCGATTACCACCCGCATGCCCACCAGTTGCAGCGCGATGTACGGCATCAGCGCGAGGATCCCGGTCACGGCGACGGCCACCGTCAGCCAGCGATTGCCGTAGCGGCCGGCGACGAAGTCGGCGAAGGTAATGTAACCATGGCGGTGACAGATGGTCCAGATGCGCGGCAGCACCAGCATCATGTAGGGGTAGGCGATCACCGCATACGGCACCGCGAAGAAGCCCATCGCTCCTGCGCCATAGAGTGCCGCCGGCACGGCGATCACCGTATACGCCGTATACAGGTCTCCGCCGATCAGGAACCAGGTCACCCAGGTTCCGAAGCCGCGCCCGGCCAGGCCCCACTCCTCAAGCGAATGCATCCCCGCCGCAGGCCGCCGCCAGCGCACCGCCCAGAAGCCGGCCAGAGTCACCAGCAGAAACACCAAACAGAAGATCACCAGCGCCGTCGTATGCAAGGTCGTCATAAGGCCAGAGAGGTCGCTCCGTACTTCCATTCATCGAAGCCGCTGAGTCTATGGGAACGGCAGTCCGGACAAGATGCATCTTAGCAGCAGCCTAGCCGCACCGCCGCAGGTCTCTTCGCGGGCCAAATGTCCTTATCGGACGGAAGGTGCCGGCTCGCTCCACTCATACACCACCACGCCCAGGTCACTGAGGGACTGCATCGCCGCTTCCATATTTCTGCGCACCTGCGGACGCGCCGCGGGAGGTGTGTCGTGCGCCTCCTCGATGGCGATTACGCGCCCATAGGGCCACGCTGTCGCCGGTATGGCGTTCAGTGCGACGGGCAGGTCTCCAGTGCGTATATTGAGGTCCTGCCGCCGAGCTGCCACCGGGCGCATGATTCCACCTGAGCCCAGGCCGCTGGGATTTGCATCCGCCATGGTTACATGAAGCGTTAGCATACCGCCCTGCACGGTGAGGTACGGGTTCTCCCACACCGTCAGACTATGGACCGCCATATAGCGGTTCTTCGACGGCGGCGGAATCAGGTCCAACTGCTGCCGTATCTGTTCCACCTGCGCCTGCCGTTGCGTCGCCGTGGACTGCGTGGTGCCATTCGGAGATACCGCCGAACTGCTGCATCCGGCGAGCAGCCCAGCCAACAGAACCGGAGTCACCAGGGCCGACGCGACCCGAGCTGGGGCGATCCGAGCCTGCAGGAGAGACCGGGAGAAGAGCGTTGGGGAGTAGATGGGAGTACGCACGCATCCAGCATACCAAGGGAATCCAGGCTGGAAACGGGCGATTTCGACAGCCTTCGGTAGCACGAAATCGAAGAATTTGTCTCAGGCCTCGGTCTCAGGGCCTTGGCCGAGCAACCTCCCTATCGCCCAGTCCACACCGGCGGCCGCTTCTGCAAAAATGCCGTCGTGCCCTCGTTCTTGTCCTCCGTCGCGCAGAGACGCCCGAATATCTCCGCCTCTATCTCCAGCCCATCGCGCAGTCCTAACCCAGTGCCCCGCTGCACCGCCTCCAGGCAGCCAGCCACGGCCGCTGGCGCCGAGCTGGCGATCGCCGTCGCCAGCTCCACCCCCCTTCGCATCAGCGGTTCACGACCCTCGCCGCGCACTAGTTCATCCACCAGCCCGATCCGGAGCGCCTCTTCCGCCCCGATGATCTCGCCTGTCAGCAGCAGGCGCAGCGCCCGGGACTGGCCCACCAGCCGTGGCAGTCGCTGCGTTCCACCGTATCCCGGGATCAGGCCCAGCTTCACCTCGGGTTGTCCCAGCTTCGCGCGCTCGCCCGCCAGGCGCATGGTGCAGGCGAGCGCCAGCTCGCAGCCCCCGCCCAACGCAAATCCATTCACCAGGGCGATCACCGGTTTGCCGCAGTTTTCAATGCGGGAGAAGACCTCCTGTCCGCGCCGGGCCTTCTCCGCACCGCTCACCGCATCGGTCGCGGCCAGTTCGTTGATGTCCGCACCTGCGGCAAAGGCCTTCTCGCCCGCGCCCATCAGCAGCACGACTCGTACCGCCTGGTCCCGTTCGATATTTTCGAACACCTTCTCCAGCTCATCGAAGACCTGTGTGTTCAACGCATGCAGCACCTGTGGGCGGTTCAGCGTCACCATTGCGATGGAGTTCTCCACCTCGTAGATCAGGGTCACATAGCTCACAATGTTGTCCTCCGTGTGCCGATACTCTCCGACGATACCCAGAACCTGACGATACCGCGAGGCGCAAGAGCCCGTGCATTCTACAGGGCGCGAACTGGACAATACGCTACGCTGGCGCAGCGGCACAGATAAGCCCGCTACAATTGATCTTATGATCAAGGGAATTACGCTCGTCAATGCTGTCGCCTCGGGCGAGACGTTCGACCAGCTCAGCAGCCTTCTGGCAGCTCTCGGCTTCGAGCCCGGCAAGGGCTGGAACGACTCCGGCTCCGATGCCGACTCCGCAGCCCGCGGCGCCGCCTTTCTTGCCCCAATCGGCAACCTCGAACTGGTTACCGGCCGTCTGCCCGCAACCCCCAGGCTGCTCATCGAGGTGGCGCAACTCGAGCCCATCCACGGCATCGTTCACAACTGGATGCTTGCGCGCCACCGCAGCGAGGATGTCGCCACGCGCCTGTCCGAGATTGCCCCCACGCACTGGAACTCGCGGCTCTTCACGGCGCAACTTGCAGATGACCTGAGCCTGGGCTTCTGGCAGTCTGAGAATCCGCTCCACGGCAGGCCGCTCGCCATCGAAGGCGACCTATCTGCCGCGGGCATGCGCTTTGCTATCGTCACGGCGCGCTGGAACGCGGTCATTACCGACCGCCTGCTGCAGGGAGCGCTCGACGGCCTCCACCGCAGCGGCGCCGCCAAGGCTGACATCCAGATCGTCCGCGTCCCGGGCGCCTGGGAGATTCCCTCGGCCGCGCGCACGCTGGCGGAGTCGAAGCAGTACGACGCCATCCTTACGCTCGGCTGCCTGCTGCGCGGAGAGACCGCCCATTACGAGGCCATCTACACCGAGGTCGCGCGCGGCATCGGTCAGTCGCAGCAGGAGACAGGCATCCCCCACGCCTTCGGCGTGCTCACCTGCGAGACCCTGGAACAGGCGCTCGACCGCGCCGGCGTCAAGGCCGGCAACAAGGGCTTTGAGGCCGCCATCGCCGCCATCGAGATGATCTCCATCCAGCGCAAACTCGCTACCCAGCAGAAAGCAGTTGAATAATGGGCACCCGCCGAAAATCCCGCGAACTTACGATGCAGATGCTCTTTCAGGGCGATCTGGGCAAACAGAATCCCGAGGAGGTGCGCAAGCTGTTCTGGGCCTCCCGCGACGACGTCGATCAGGAGACGCGTGGATTTGCCGAGGATCTGCACCGCGTCGCCAGCTCCCGTCAGACGGAGGTCGACGGCCTGATCGAGCGCCACTCGCAGAACTGGCGGCTGGAGCGCATGCCGGTGGTCGATCGCAATCTGCTGCGCGCGGCGATCGCCGAGATGCTCGCCTACCCCAACACGCCCGCGCCCATCATCATCAACGAGAGCCTGGAGGTGGCGCGCCGGTACGCCGCGCCGGAGTCGATCCACTTCCTCAACGGCGTGCTCGATGCGGTCGCCCGTGATCTGTTGAAGCAGCGCCTCGGCTGATCGCTTCCTGCCGCTGTTGAGAAATTCGAATAACTCTTTTCCTAAACACTGAAGCCCTCTCCAAGGAGAGGGCTTCAGTGTTTGCGGTGTTTAGATTGGGTAGAAAGCCTTTCGCTTGCGCGTCCGGCCTGCGGACTAGGTGGAGGGCCTCGGCTTCTGCACCAGGAGGTCGGGCACGGCGATCTGCTGCCCGCCTACAGTTACCGGGAGAGGCGGGTTTGTGGGCAGCGTCAGGCCGGGCATGGTGACCAGCGGCGAGTAGGGCAGATTGGGGGCGATCTGCTTGAAGTCGGTGAACGGCGCCGGAGGGTTGGTGAGGCCGGCGATGTTGGGCGTACCGGTGATGCTGAACAGGTGGACCAGGGCGTCACCCGAGGTGCCAACGAACAGCGTGGAGTTGTCGGTGCTGATGACGCCAGCGACCGGTGCCATGGGCGCTGCGGCTGAGTTCGGGGCCGTCGCCAGCGGATAGTCGGTCAGCGTACCCGCAGTCGCCGTGGGGGTGCTGGCGGTGCCTCCGCTGGCCGTTCCGGTTCCGCCCTGGACCGGGTTCGGCTTATACACCGGGAGCCCGCCGGTACCGATATAGGTGATGAAAGCGGTCAGCGGGGCGGAGCTGGCGGAGGTGGTGGCGACCGAGGTGGGCAGCACGCCAGTGATGGTCTGTGCGGTGACTCCGAGCGGCGTCGTGGTCACGAAGTTGGTGAAGGTCAGCGCGGTTCCGTTGGGCGGGCAGACGATGCCGCCGCTGGGCGACAGGCTGGAGCTGGTGGGGGCGAGGTTGATGCCGATGTCGCTGAGCAGGCCTGTGGTCGCTGAGGCGCCCAGGATGTGCTGGCCGTCGTTGGTGGCGGCGATGCGGTCGGTGTTGGCGGCTGCCGGGGTGGGGGTGGTGCCGCCGACGAGTGGGTCAGCGGAGGGATAGAAGACGTTGGTGGTGGTGGGTGTCGCTGTGGTCGCGGTAGTCGTGGAAGAGGTAGGCGCTGGCGCCGGAATGATGGTGGTGACCGGGCAGTAGCCGCGGGCGGAGGTGGTGGGTCCGGCGAAGTAGGCGCCGACCGCGGGAACGGTCACAGCCACATCATTGACCAGGGTGCCCGCCGTGGTCGCCGGAGAGATGGCATGCCATCCGGTGAACTTCGAATTCACCAGGATCTGGCTGCCCAGGGCGATATACACCGTCTGGCTGTCGGGGCTCCAGGAGGCGTGAGCCTCGAGGTTGCCCTTGGTATCGTAGCTGGGCACAAATCCGTAGGTGCTGGAGACGGTCCCAGCGGTGGTTCCTCCGGTCGCTCCGGTCGCTCCGGTGGTGGTGGCCGTGGTGGTGGCCGCGGAGTAGAGATAGATCTGCTTGCGCACCGGATCGGCGATCACGACGGTGCTGCTATCCGGCGAGACTCCCAGCACGTAGCCACTGAGGCTGGTGTTCTGGGTGGTGATGGCAGCGCTGGTGGTGGCGAGCACCATCAGTTCGGTCGAACTGCCAAGATAGATGGTCGATCCGTCGTTGCTGATGGCCATCGAGTTGGGTGCATAGGGCAACAGGATCGGGGCACCGAGGTTGGTCTGGGTGAAGTCCACCGGCACCAGGTAGCGCGACTGGGTGCTGGCGATATAGAGGTCGGTGCTGTTGGTCCCGGGGGTGGTGATCGAGAGCGGGTTCGAGGTGGCCGCGTTGCCGTTTCCGTAGAGCCCGATCTCGCCGTAGGGGGCGGGATTGCAGGAGGGCGGCTGGCAGATGGCGGTGATTTCCGCCTGTCCCGGGTATACCGGGGTAACGGTGCCGGTCGACGCGGCCGGAATCGGAATCGGCGTGGTGGAGACGTACTCGAGGGTGAGGCCGTTCAGCGGATTACCCTTGGTGTCTGTCACCTTCGCGGTAATCGGCTGCGGGTTGTTCGGATCGACGATCATAGTCGGGAGGGTCGATCCCGGGAAGCTCAAGGCGATGTTGGCTGGAGGGCAGGTGGAGAAGTAACCGGCCGAGCTGCCGGCCTGCGCTAGCGTGGTCGTGAGGACGGTCGAACCCGGCTGCTGGGCGGTCGCGATTCCGTTCTGATCAATGGTTACGACGGCCGGAGTCTGCGCCGTGTAGGCAACCTGTCCAACCTGGCAGCTGATGTTCGCCCCCGTCGCGGTATAGGCGCGGGCCGAGAGCTGGCCGGTGAAGGTCTGCGAGAGGCAGGCGGTGCCGCTGTAGGCCGCTGTCGGGGGGAGGCCCAGGAAGGTGTTGGGCGGCGTGGTGCAGCAGCCGTTCGAGAGTTGTGTATCGCCGGCTGGGCAGCCGACCACGGCGCTGGACGCCAGCGTGGAGTTAACCGAGGCCGGGCTGCAATTGGTAGCCGGATCGGTGGCGCAGTTGGTGGACGGTGCTCCCAGCGCGACACTCGTCACAATCGGATGGACGTAGACCGGGATCGCATTGCTCGACACCCCATTCGCGCTGGCCGTGATGAAGGCGGTGCCGGTGCTGGTGGTGGGCGTGCAGGTGGTGAAGTTGGCGATGCCGCCGGGCGTATTACGGTTCCAGCTGCCGCCGCAGAGCGCGCCGGTGGCAGGATTGACATCGGCGATGCTCATATTGCTGGTTCCGTACGTGTAGCCGGTGACCGAGACGGTTGTCCCCTTGCAGTCCGTACCGGTGGGCGCCGTCACCTGGCTGATCTGAGCCTGGTTGAGCGAGATCCCATAGAGCTTGGGCTGCAGGGTGATCGTCTGCAGCTGTCCGACCGCGAGGCCGGTGTCGCCGCCATTGCAATACACGACCGCGGTCTGCTTGGAGCAGCCGTTGATCGAAATACCGAAAGGAATGGTGAAAAGCAATAAGGCTAGAACCGTGACGAACCGACGCATTGAACCTCCCCGTCCAACCGGAACCCGAGCTGAACGGTTCTACCGCAAACGCTGAATTACCGAGCCCTCAGTGTAAAAGCTGAGAAGACCGGAAGCAAATGGCCACTTAGATTCCCCGACACCGCACAGCGGCACTTCGAGGTAGCTATTGGACGAGAGACCGCGCGGAATGGCACATTCCTCGTCCGCCTGGAAAAGAAAAGAAATTCAGCAGGCAAGTAAAAGGGGCAAAGGACGCTTGGTCCTTTGCCCCTCGCAAACAGGTTGCACCGCTGAGGCGCTACTCCGCCGGCATCTGGGTGGCGAACCAGTTCAGCATGCGTTCGTTGCGGTCCCGGATGTGCTCAGGATCGACAAAGCCGTGGCCTTCGTTGGGATAGATGACCAGCTGGGTCTTGACGCCTTCGGCCCGAAGGGCGTGCCAGAACTCGAAGCTCTGCGGCGCCGGGCACTCGCCATCGCGGTCGCCGACCATCACCAGAGTAGGCGTCTTCACCTGCTTGATATAGTCGAGCGCCGAGCTCTTGGCGTAGATGGCCGGGTCGTCATAGACGGTGTTGCCGAAGAAGGGCAGCATCCACTGGTCGATCGAGTTCTCGCCGTAGTAGCTGCGCCAGTCGCTGATGCCCGCGCCGGCGACCGCGGCCTTGAAGCGCGTGGTCTGGGTGACGCCGAACATGGTCATGAACCCGCCGTAGCTCCAGCCGGTCAGGCCCTCCCGGTTCTTGTCGATGGGAAACTGCTTTTCGAGCACGTCCATGCCGGCCAGGATGTCGCGCAGGTCGCCGTAGCCGAAGTCCTTGACGTTGGCCTGGGTGAAGCGTTCGCCCTGGCCGTAGCTGCCCCGCGGGTTGGGAGAGAAGACGAAGTATCCCATGGCGGAAAACAGCGCTCCGCCTCCGCCCCAGCTCGAATCGATGGACGCTGACGGGCCGCCGTGCACGCTGACCAGCAACGGGTACTTCTTGGCGGGATCGTAGTTGGCCGGGTAGAGCAGCCATCCCTGGACGTTGTAGCCACCATTCTTCCACTCGATCGATCGATCCTTGCCCCAGACCGGTTTGACGCCGTCGTTGAGGTGGGTGATCTGTTTGAGGTCGCCGAGCGGTCCGGCCCAGACCTCGGGCGGCTCGCTGAAGGAACTGCGGATGAAGGCAATGTTCTCGGTGGACGTGGCAATGGCGCCCTTGAGGCCGCCTGCGTGCACCGACTGATCGAGCGTCAGGCTGTACTCGCTCGAGTCCTTACCGGTAGCAAGGTCGTAGAGGAAGAGGTGATTCTTGCCCCGCACCTCTTCATTGATGCCCAGCGTGTTGGCGTCTTGCCACTTGAACCATACCGGCGAGGCGGCCCGGTCCGGGGTGGCGTTCTTGGGCTCGCCGCCGTCCGCGGGAAGCAGATAGATGTCGCCGCCGGTCGAGCCCTGATCGCTCATCAGGCCGCCGATGAAGGCGATGCGGGAGCCGTCCGGAGACCAGCGCGGGACCGCGATCTGCAGGCCGTGCAGCGGGCCGGAGATGGTGGTTGTGTTCAGCACCGAGCGCGGCGCGGAGACCTCGCTGCGCTGCGAACCGGGACGCTGGACGGCCTGAGTGTAAAGCTGCGCTACCCACCAGTTGTTCTCGCCCGGCGGGTTGGCGGCGACGTAGGCCAGACGCTTCGCATCCGGCGACCAGTCGAACTCATAGACGTGCAGGTTGGCGGGCGTCAGCGGGGCGAAGCTGGCGCTGGCGGTATCGACCGCGGCCACACGCTGGATCTCGACCCCGTCCTCGCCGATGACGCCGGACCAAGGCTTCATGGCCGCTAGAGCGCCGGCATTACGGGTCGCGTTCTCGACGAAGAGGAAGGCAATGGTCTTGCCGTCCGGCGACCAGGCGAGCGAGTTGATGTTGCCCGTGAGGTGCGTCAACTGCTTGCTCACCCCGTTCGCCTTGGACCAGACGAAGACCTGCTGCTGCTGGGGCCTGGCGGACTTCTCCATCTGACCAGTGCAGTTGGAGACAAAAGCGAGGCTGGCGCCATCCGGAGACCAGACCGGGGCCTCGCTCGAGCAGCCGCTTTCGGCTCCGACATTGAGTACCTTGCTCTCCGCAGGCTGGGCGACCTGGGTCAAGTGAATCTGCGAGTTTCCTCCGTCCCGCAGCGTCCAGGCGACGGTAGCGCCGTCGGGCGAGATGGAGACCCAGGTCGGAGACTTCGATGCACGCATGGCCTGCATGACCTGTTCAACGCGGCCATCGTGGCCCTTGAGTGGCTGCATGGGAGCGGGCGTTCCGCTCTGTGCCAGGGCGGGTGCGGAGCTCAGGGCCAGAGGACTCATACAGGCCAGGGCGAGCAGGAGCGAGCCCGGGGACTTCAGGGTGAAAGAAGGGGGAAAAGCGGAGAATCGCATGACGAAAAGCCTAGCATGGCCCGGGCCTGGCGACCGATCACGCAAGGGCGAGATCGTCGAGCGCGGATATGACGGTGCAGCCGTTCGCTCTCCTGCAATCCCTGCGTCCTTTTCTGGGAACTTCTGCAAGAAATCTCAAGAAATATTGACGTCCCCCCGCCTCCTTGTTATTGTTAGAAGGTTCCGCGAGTATCTGGAATGCGCCGCTGGGAAAGATTCTGCGGCGCGTTGGGCAGAGAAAAGCCCGAAGGCAAAGCGCGACCAGCAAAAAATCGCCGCTTCCTTTACACTGGATACAAGAGATTCACCGCAGAGTTCTCCGGCATCGGTTCTTCAGTTTTGAGGGGCAAGACGGGCCTGGGAGCGGGTTTCTGCGACCTATCGCAATCGTGCCTGCGACACCCTCCACCTGACCGGCTAATCCTCGGAAGGGATCCAAAGGATGGGCTATGTGGGCCGGAACAGCGAAACGGAGTCGGCTCTTCCTGCAATTAGGTTCAGAGTAATTTGAAGCCTGGTTGAAGGGGTAAGACGCTCGGCCACCGTCGACTGTTTTCGTCTGGCTTGTTGTACCGATTTACAGGCGTGAAGCAGGGAAGGTCCTTCGTAAGAGACGCGTCAGCGTGCTCAATTTTTCGCGTGTACGGCTGCGAAAAAACACGAAGGCGACCTGTGCGTCTGACATGACATTGAGCGCGTTTCCGCTAAGCGCATCAGCTTTTGTGCTGTAACTAAGGAGTTCGAGTGCCTACGTTCCATCAGCTCGTCAAGCAGGGCCGCACGCCCACCCGCTATAAGACCGCCAGCCCTGCGCTCCAGGGTTCGCCCCAGCGCCGTGGCGTCTGCACCCGTGTGTATACCCAGACCCCGAAGAAGCCCAACTCGGCGCTCCGTAAGGTCGCCCGCGTCCGCCTCACCAACGGGATCGAGGTTACGACCTACATCCCGGGCATCGGCCACAATCTGCAGGAGCACTCGATTGTGCTGATCCGCGGCGGCCGTGTGAAGGACCTTCCGGGTGTCCGTTATCACGTGGTTCGCGGAACGCTCGATTCGGTCGGCGTCGCCAACCGCAAGCAGAGCCGCTCGAAGTATGGAGCCAAGCGTCCCAAGGCTGCCGCCAAGTAGTCGTTGGCCTGCCTGAGGTTTTAGTAGTTCCGCAGCAGCACCCAAGTTCAGGCCTTGAGAAGTCGACGGTCCTGAAGGAAGACGAGAAGAGAAGCAATGCCAAGAAAAGGCTACATCGCGAAGCGTGAAGTTGCACCGGATCCGGTCTATAACTCGACCCTGGTCACGAAGTTCGTCAACTCCATGATGTGGGGCGGCAAGAAGTCGACCGCGCAGGGAATCTTCTACACGGCCATGACCAACCTCGAACAGAAGGGTGGCGACGAGGCTCTCAAGTTGTTCAAGAAGGCGATTGAGAACTGCAAGCCGCTGCTCGAAGTGAAGTCCCGCCGTGTCGGCGGCGCCAACTACCAGGTGCCGATCGAGGTCCTTCCGGAGCGGCGCACGTCGCTCGCGATTCGCTGGCTGGTCACCTACGGCCGCGCCCGTGGCGAAAAGGGCATGGTCGAGAAGTTGACCGCTGAGTTGCTCGATGCCGCCAACGGCCGCGGCGCCGCGATGAAGAAGAAGGAAGACGTTCATCGCATGGCCGAGGCCAACAAGGCCTTCGCGCACTACCGCTGGTAAGCAGGGAATAGGGAGCGGGAAGCGGGGAGTGAACCCCCGCCTCCCGCTCCAGGATTGAATGAAGTTTTACCGCAGGCCTGGCCTGCAGATGAGAGATACCGACCGTGGCACGCACTATACCTCTGAATCGTTGCCGGAATATTGGAATTATGGCGCACATCGACGCCGGCAAGACAACGACGACCGAGCGCATTCTCTTCTATACGGGTATCACCCACCGTATCGGCGAAGTGCATGAAGGTACTGCGACCATGGACTGGATGGAGCAGGAGCAGGAGCGCGGCATCACCATCACCTCCGCCGCCACTACCTGCACCTGGAAGAGCATCCGCATCAACATCATCGACACCCCTGGTCACGTCGACTTTACCGCCGAGGTGGAGCGTTCGCTGCGCGTGCTCGACGGCGCGGTCGCCTGCTTTGACGCGGTCGCCGGCGTGCAGCCCCAGTCGGAGACGGTGTGGCGTCAGGCCGACAAGTACAAGGTGCCCCGCATCTGCTTCATCAACAAGATGGACAAGGCCGGCGCCGACGCCGTCTACGCGACCTCGACCATCGTCGATCGTCTCGGCGCGCGCGCGGTTCCCATCAATATTCAGATCGGCGCCGAGGCCAAGTTTGCCGGCGTGGTCGACCTGGTCACCATGAAGGCCATCTTCTGGCATGACGAGACCATGGGCGCGCAGTACTCGGTCGAAGAGATTCCTGCCGACCTGCTCGAAACCGCCAAGATTGCCCGCGCGCACCTCATTGAGGCCGTCGCCGACTCCGACGACGAGATCATGAACCTCTATCTCGAGGGTCAGGAGCCCACCGAGGCGCAGCTCAAGGCTGGCATCCGCAAGGCGACCATCGCCATGAATATCTTCCCGGTGCTCTGCGGCTCGTCCTTCAAGAACAAGGGCGTGCAGACGCTGCTCGACGCGGTCGTTGACTATCTGCCCAGCCCGCTCGATATTCCTCCCGTGATCGGCCACAACCCCGACAATATGGAAGAGGAGATCATCCGCAAGGCGGACGACAACGAGCCCTTCTCCGCGCTCGGCTTCAAGATCATGACCGACCCGTTCGTCGGCCAGCTCATCTTCATCCGTGTGTACTCGGGCGTGCTGAAGACCGGCGACTCGGTGCTCAATCCGCGCACCGGTAAGACCGAGCGTATCGGCCGCCTGCTCAAGATGCACGCCAACAAGCGCGAAGAGATCACCGAGATCCTCGCCGGCGACATCTGCGCCGCGGTCGGACTCAAGAACCTGGTCACCGGCGACACCATCTGCACCGACAAACAGCCGGTCGTGCTCGAGTCGATCGACTTCCCCAAGACCGTTATTGAGGTTGCGGTGGAGCCGAAGACCAAGGCCGACCAGGAGAAGATGGGTATGGCCCTGGCCAAGCTGGCGCAGGAAGATCCCACCTTCAACGTGCACACTGACGTCGACTCCGGCCAGACCATCATCGCCGGCATGGGCGAGCTGCACCTCGAGATCATCGTCGATCGCATGATGCGCGAGTACAAGGTCGAGGCCAACGTGGGCAAGCCCCAGGTGGCCTATCGCGAGACCATCCGCGCCAACGCCGAGGCCGAGGGCAAGTACATCCGTCAGACCGGCGGCTCGGGTAACTACGGCCACGCCAAGATTCGCATCTCGCCCAATGAGCCGGGCAAGGGCTACGAGTTCACCAACGACACCAAGGGCGGCTCGATTCCCAAGGAGTACATCAAGCCGATCGACCAGGGCATCCAGGACGCGATGCAGCGCGGCATTCTTGCTGGCTACGAGATGGTCGACATCAAGGTGTCGCTCTACGACGGCAGCTACCACGACGTCGACTCGAACGAAATGGCGTTCAAGATCGCCGGTTCAATGGCCTTCAAGGAGGCCGCGCGCAAGGCCAAGCCGGTGCTGCTTGAGCCGGTGATGGCGGTGGAGGTGACGGTGCCCGAGGAGTACATGGGAACCATCATCGGCGACCTGAACTCCCGCCGCGGCCGGATCGAGGGCATGGAGATGGTCGGCGGCACCCAGGCCATCAAGGCCACCGTACCGCTGAGCACGATGTTCGGCTACGCCACCCACATGCGTTCGAGCACCCAGGGACGCGCCAACTACTCGATGCAGTTCAAGCAGTACGAAGAGGCGCCGCGCTCGGTCTCTGAAGAGATCATCGCTAAGGTCGCAGGTAAGGAAGCAACCAGCAAGTAGGCATCTCGCAGGCAAGTTTGCGCGGTTCAAGTTTGGCAGTTCGATTTCAGCAAGCAGAAACATGGAGAGCAGTCATGGGCAAGGAAAAGTTTGACCGGTCGAAGCCGCACGTAAACATCGGGACGGTGGGTCACATCGACCACGGCAAGACCACGCTGACCGCGGC
>Ga0210403_10002616_pt1 | contig 16180 bp, 22 predicted proteins | sample IncBWC19MmetaG_FD_150863 | JGI IMG/M metagenome (GOLD analysis project Ga0210403, IMG submission 150863) | Forest soil microbial communities from Barre Woods Harvard Forest LTER site, Petersham, Massachusetts, United States - Inc-BW-C-19-M | ecosystem: Environmental > Terrestrial > Soil >... | reverse complement strand
GCTGCCATATTCCGCTGCCGTTACTGTGTAACGGAGCTGATTGATTGCGATCCTTGGATTCGTGCGATGAAAGGTCTCGTTGCGCATCACAAGTTGCCCCATAGGAAATGCGCAATGGTAGTACGGAATCGGTCAATTTTTGGTTGTAAGGCGCGAGGTGCGGGTGACGGCTGCTCATATCAACCATGCTAAAATCGCAAATGTTTGCAAAGTTGTCGTATTTTTGTAATTGATCAACCAGGCAGGGAGGTCAATGCTGGCTCGGATACAGGCAGCGCAGTCACAAAAAATTTCCTGTCCCGTCCATATCCGACCGGTTTCGAGCGCCCGCCGGCGCGCCTCGCGACGCCGCTTTAACGACATCGCTCGTCACGGATAACATGACGAGGACGCATCACGACAGCAATCGAGAACTCATCGGCCAGGGTGCCGGCAACATAGGTGCGGCGCTGTTCGGCGGCATCCCGGGCGCCGGCGCGTTCGTGCGAACCGCCATCAATGTTCGGGCCGGTGGACGGCATCGCTCCTCGGGAGTGATACATGGTCTCTTCCTGCTGGCGGTTCTTCTCGGTCTATCCAGCGTAGTGCGGTACATTCCTCATGCCGTCCTGTCAGGAATTCTGGTCAGTGCCGGGTTGAGCATCATCGACTATCGCAGCCTTGCTCATCTGTTTCGCGCGCCGCGCGGCGACACGTGGGTCATGGTGATCGTTGTCGTATTGACGATATTCACTGATCTGATCACGGCGGTCGGCACCGGCGCCGTACTTGCATCCCTGATTTTCATGACCAAGATCGCACGAACGATGGAGCAGAACACCACTCTGACGCCGGTCGAAGATGAGTTGTGGCAGGATGAATTAGTGATTCCAGACGAACTAAAGCAACGGCTCCTGATCAAGCATGTCAACGGACCGCTGTTCTTCGGATTTGTTTATGCATTTCGCCGAATTGCCGAGCGCGCGGCGGATGGAAAGTTGCTCGTGCTTCGGATGGATCGCGTAACCTATATGGATCAATCCGGAATTTACGCACTGCAGGACGTATTAGTTGATCTGGAAGCAGCCGGACTAAAGGTATTTGTCGTTGGACTTCCTCAAGACCAAATCGACCAGCTCGAGGCAATGCATATTGTTCCGACAATTTTGTCCGAAAAGGATTTCTTCCAGAATTTCGATGCGCTTGTTGAACAGGAGCCGTGGTCGAAATTGGAAGGCTGTAGACGCGCGACGTTTCACGGAGCGTCTATTCGTAAAATGTGCAGCCGCCTCTAGACTGGCGTGAGCGGCGGCTGCGAGCGCCAATCGGACCGCTCATGGATACGATAGCTGTTCTTAGACAGCCGGGCTTCCAATCGACGTCGTCAGTAGCCGAGCTATCCGCATTCAGTGACGATTTTCGCCAGATTGCTTACTCACTCGAATGAGACAGAACTGGAGTTTCAGTCCGGGCGCGTATATCCCGCTGCACCGGCGGAAGAGGGTGACTTCCAGCAGAGCTTCGAGCGCGGCCACCTGCCTGCTTATCGCGCTTTGAGTGAGCGACAATTCGTCTGCGGCGCGCGTGAAGCTGAGATGCCGGGCAGCCGCTTCGAATGCCACCAGCAACGACATTGAGGGAGTGAGGCGGCGTGGATGCATTCATAAAGCTCATGCTCAGCTTGAAAACTTTGCGTTTGAGTCCGCAGCGAGTCAAGCCGACGTTGCGCCACGCGCCGCTCCGTTCGATTGGGAACGATGGAAACAAGAAATCGCGGTCACGCATTCAGGGAGGAGTTTGATGCTTGGCCGAGGCAGTGCAGCGTGGGGCAATAAGCCCGGCATTCCCGTACGGAATGAAGCGATTGGCTGTGCTCGATGCCGAGATGGCCTACGTCGATGTCGGGCAGGGCGATCCGATCGTATTCCTTCATGGCAATCCGACCTCATCCTACATGTGGCGGAACGTTATCCCATATGCGGTGCCATTCGGGCGTGTGCTCGCGCCGGATTTGATCGGCTTCGGCCAATCCGGCAAATCGCCGCGGGGCGCTTATCGTTTCTTCCGCGGGGATAATGGGAGCGATCGGTTAGGCGACAGGAATCGTTCGACGTAGTGAAGTGGGACCCGTCGATGTGCGCAACATATTCTTATGCCATCGGTCAGCCCACCGTCGCTTTGCTGGGTAACGTGAACTGAAAAATCGTACCCCGATCCGCTTTGGCCGTCGCCCACAAGCGGCCTCCATGCGACTCGACGATGCGCCGGCTGATGGACAATCCCATGCCCGTGCCTTGCGCCTTTGTCGTGAAGAAGGGCTTGAAAATGCGTTCGGGCTGGTCGGCCGGAAGTCCGCAGCCCGTATCATTGACCGAGATCAGCAACTGACCATCTTCGGTCGTCCCGGATGCGACGCTCAGTTCACCGCCCGTCTCCGACATGGCCTCAATGCTGTTGAGCATCAGGTTCATCAACACCTGCTGCAGCTGCACACGATCTGCCATCGTCGCCGGAATGCTCGTCGCAAGCTCCGTGCGCACCGTAACGGAGCTGCGCGTTGCCGCATTGCTAAGCAGTATAGTCATTTCGCGAACGAGTTCGTTAACATCAACCAATTCTCGTTCCCGTTTACCGGGTCCGTAGAGCGCGCGCACGCGACCTATCAGGTCAGTGGCTCGGGTCAAGCTGCTCACTGTTCCTTCAGCAGCCGCGTAGGCTTCACTGATATTGAGTCGATCAACATGCAGCCATGACCTGCACGCGGTTGCGCTTATGATGCCAGCGGCGATCGGCTGCTTTATCTCATGCGCCAGCGACGCAGCCAGCTCTCCCATCGTGCTGACGCGAGTCATGCGGGCCAAGTCGGCCTCCAGCTGACGCAATCGTTCTCGCTCCTCTTCGGCGCGTTTGCGATCTTCGATGTCCGTCAGGACGCCGTACCATTTGAGAATCTTGCCCTGTTCATCCCGTAGCGGCACCGCGCGTACCAAGAACCACCGGTATTCGCCTTTGGCACTGCGATGCCGCGCCTCGGCTTCGAACGGCTCACCACTTGTCGTCGAATGATGCCACTTGGCGGCATACTCAATAAGGTCGTCGGGATGGATGGCAGATTGCCAACCTGATCCCGAAGTTTCTTCCACGGACAGCCCTGAAAATTCCACCCACTGTCGGTTTATCCAAACGCTGCTGCCGTCGGGCTGGGCGGTAAACGCTATCGCAGGTATTGCCTCAATGACATCCCGAAGCTCCTTTTCGCTCCGACGCAGCGCATCCTCGGCCCGTTGGCGCGCGGCTCGATCGCCTGCCTCACCCAACGCGCGCCGCACGGCGGGCATGAGCCGCGACATTCGGGTCTTCAGAACGTAATCGGTAGCCCCAACCTTAAGGGCCTCGATAGCTGCCTCTTCGCCAAGAGTGCCAGAAACAAAGATGAAAGGCAGATCGGGCCGGACACTCAGCGCCAGATTTAACGCGGAAAGCCCGTCGAACGACGGAAGTCTATAGTCCGAAAGGATTAGGTCGAATTCGGCGTTCTGAAGAGCCGCCAGGAACTCAGTGCGACTTTGGACGCAGGTTACGCGAGAGATGAAGCGGTCGGCTTCAAAAAGCTCCTCTATGAGCCTGGCGTCGTTGGGGTCATCCTCCAGCAACAGGATTCCAATAGGCGCACTCATGGCACCTTCTTCGCGCTTCCGGGGGGCGGTTGATTTATGATTGCCCAAAACATGCCCAGCTCCTTAACGGCATTGACGAACTCATGAAAATCGACCGGCTTCACGACGTAGGCGTTTACGCCTAGCTGATAGCTCGCCAACATATCCTTTTCTTCGTGGGACGAGGTCAGAACGACCACGGGAATCATCTTGAGCCTCTCATCGGACCTGATTTGCTGCAAGACCTCCAATCCGTTCACCTTCGGAAGTTTCAGATCCAGCAGAATAACCGCAGGACTCTCGTCGAGACGTGACGCGAATTGTTCTCGACAATACAGATAGTCGAGTGCTTCTTTGCCGTCACGGGTAACGAAGACCTCGTTCGCGAGCTTGTACTCGTCAAGAGCTGTGAGAGTAAGCTCAACATCCCTTGGATCGTCTTCAACGACTAGAATGCGTCCCAGTTCACTCATGGCGCGCTCGCTGTCCCCTTCACGGAGTGTTTGGCTTTCGGCAGTGAGAAGTAAAAGGTGGCGCCTTGATCTACCGTCCCTTCGGCTCGCACCGTCCCGCCATGGCGATGAACGATGCGTTGAACGGTGGCCAAGCCTATCCCGGTGCCTTCGAATTCGTCAGTCCGATGCAGCCGTTGAAATACACCGAACAGCTTATTGACGTACTGCATGTCGAATCCGACACCGTTGTCCCTCACGAAGACTTCCAACTTGTCTCCATCTGCATCCACAGAGCCGATCTCGATTTTGGCGAGGCGGCGTTTGCCTGAGAATTTGACCGCATTGGAAACCAGGTTCACGACAACAAGCTTCAGCAGGGAACGGTCTCCGTAGCAGACCGGAAGCGCGCCAACATTCCAGGAAATATCCTGTCCCGTCGTCTGAGCTCCGATCTCAGCAACCACCTCCTTGACGAGCTGCTGGAGGTCCACTGCGATCGTCCTGCTTTCAGTCCGCCCAATCCTGGAAAATGCCAGCAAATCATCGATCAGGTTGCCCATTCTTTTTCCCGATTCGAGGATTGTCTGTATGTATCGTTGACTCTTGTCGTCCAGCGAATTCGGGGCGTGTTTTTGCAGCAGTTCCGAATAGCCGACGAGATGACGCAGTGGTGCCCGCAAGTCGTGCGATACCGAATAGGCAAATGACTCGAGCTCCTTGTTGGCCGCTGCCAGCTCCGCGGCGCGCAGGGTGAGCTCCTGATTGAGCTTGCGAATTTCGCCCTCACGCTGCCGACGCTCTTCGAGCTCGGCTCGAAGGTGGTCGCGCGCAAGGCGAAGATTCTCCTCGATCCGGCGTCGAACAGCGCTGAACGAGGCAACTACGACCGCCGAGAACACAAAAACAACAAAGTAAGGGAGATCTCTCGCGGAAACGTAGAAGGAGTAGAGAGGTTCTGTAAACAGGTAGGCGAAGGCCGTCGTAGATAACAGAACGGCCAGCACAGCAGGCCCCGTCCCCGCGTACCAGGTGACAAGACCGATTGCGAGCGCAAGGACCGGCGCCTCTACGTCACGGAACTGGTATGCTTGCAGCGCAAATCCGATGGCAACCGCGGTGGCCACCGAAACGATCGCAAGTCCGTAACGCAGGATCGGCGACTCGACCCGTTGAAATTCGTCCCTCCAATACGTCACGTGCCGTTACTCCGACACCCGCCCACGTGCGGTTTTGCTTCAGTATAGCATGTTTTAGGGTGACAGGAGGCTCCGTGAGGCGATCGAGCGTCCCTTCCTCGTCGGTACCGATCCGGCAGCTGTATCCAGCCACGTCGGCGGCCAGGATCGCTGCCAACTTGCTTCGGCGCGCTCGCACGGCACCGGCAACCCGCCTTGCCGGGCGGAGAGCTCGCCACAGGGACTGAGATCGGTACATACATGACAAGTCGGCCGCGGCGAATTCGACGTGTCCGCTGTGGCTCACGAGCCGTTGCACTCATGGCCAGAAAAAAATACGTCGGCTCACTAACGCGCGGTCGGTTGCCGTGAAGCGCGCGAGCATCGGCGCGATGGGATTGGCAAACACGTCGTGTCGATTATTCGCATTCGACAGCTGCGTACTTAGCCGGACGCGACTAGAGCTGCAAACCCGGGATACCGGCGGAACGGCGCAGCCATAGTGACCAGGCGTTTCAGCGCAGCCGAGGAAACCTGGTTTCCACACTAAGCGCCCCTGCCATCCGGCTTGCCGACCACGCATCGCCATGCCGCTAGGCGTTCGGCCGGATGCTGCTTCATCCACTCGGCGAGCTGCGGTGCGCCCATTAGGCAGGACTGCGTCGAAACGTCGGCGAAGTCGGAGGTAGTGACGGTCTGCTCGTGGCAATTTGCCGAAGAGGAGAGACTGCAGAGCACGGCGATGATCTTGATCATGACAGGAGGTCCACTTCGCCGCGATGGGCATTGGCGCCACTGACCGTATCAGTTGTCCGTGCCCTGTCCCGCTGCTCGCTGACCGGATCAGCCGGTGGGAAGATGCTCTCATATATCGCGCGGGTTTCTCGAATTAGATGGGCCCGCTCGCGCTCGTACTTTGGGACAAATCGAATAACTTCACCCATATTAGCTCCGACTTCAGTGAGAGAGTTGCGCTCTGAGATGACGGCAACCATTCATCTGGTTTACGATCTCAGCCTCGCCTTTGAAGTTCCGCAAACGGTAGCAAAAAGTTCGTGACTTGGCCGGGCGCTGGGCATCCAACGTCATTTGACGCTTCTTCCGTACTTGGCGGCGAAGCTGTGCGTCAGATCATGTATACCACTCGCCCTCAGCGCTTGTGATCGAGCGAGCCAACGCCTTGACCGCATCAACATGCGAAGCTTTCTCGGCTCGCCGCTCGTAGTCGTCGGCAAGGGCCTTAAGTTGACCCGCTATCGCTTGGTCGGTCATCGTTTTGGCGGCCCGCAGCAAAGTCTGTGCTGTTTTTAGATATTCCTTGCCTCGTTGTGAAATCTCTAACGTCATGACACCCTCGCGCGGTTCTCTGGCACCGGGTCTAAGGCGACCTGGAGCCAGGGCAGCCAATTGCGGTCACTTGCCCGGCGAGCTCTGACGCGATCGATGCACTTCCTGGAACAGAGAGGAGTTCGCCACGAGTAATACCGGATGAGACCGAACTTGCCATCACAGACCGCGCATCGCGTGACTCTGCCATATCCAAGACCTTCGGAGTAATTTGGCATTGTTGTCTCCTCTTGGTTCTATCCTAGCTTTTCGTCGATCATCCTTTTTCGCACTTGGCGAGTCTCGATGAGACTTCGTTTTTATGAGACTTCGTCATTACGCGCTTGCAGCCTAAGACGATCGCGCCCAGCGCTCAATTAAACGCAGGTAATCGTCCGTCATCTAAAGGGGGGACGGATCGATACAAAGGTTTATGGCGCTCGCCGCCAAGGCCGAACAGGGGAGTTGAACGATTGATTCTTGCTCAGGAGACGGCCGGAGAGTGGGCAATGTGCTTACGACGTCGGTTCTGATGGATTTGCACCACTTGCAAGGCGTTGCACAGCGCCACTCGCCGGCCCAAAGTTGATCTCCGGCTGATGTCAGCATGATCCTGGCCTGTTGCTGCCTATGGCATTCGTCAGGAATGCCGGCCATGTCAGGAAATGGCGCTGGCTCTGCAGGCTCGGTGCTGACGACAAGGTTCCGAACAATTCGACGTTCTCGGTGAACCGGTTCGGCCGCTTCCATGAGCGAAATCCTCGTCGTATTTTCAAGGAGTTGTACCTTGCTTGGTCCCGGGCCTCGTCAAAGGTGAGGGTTGGCAGTGAACGCGAGCATGATGAAAATCAATGCCAACCGCTTTGACGGCAAAGCGTCGCACTAGCACCTTGGTGCTATTTCTTGACCTCCCCTTCTTTGGCATCATGGCTCACTGCTTCATCGAAGTACCGACGCCAGTCGTTTGCCTCCTGGGAATGGAATGAATGACCACGGACATTCCGCTGATATCGATTGTGGACGACGACGATCCGGTTCGTGCAGCGACAGAAAGTCTCGTGAGGTCACTCGGATTTGAAACGCGCGCATTCGCATCCGCCGAGTCGTTTCTGCGGTCATCATCACCGCAGGAGACGCGATGTCTGATTCTGGATGTGCAAATGCCGAATATGAGCGGAATCGAACTACAGGATCGCTTGTCCGAGCTTGGCTTTAAGATACCGATCATTTTCATTACGGCCTATCCCGACGACGCCGTCAGGCAGCGCGCGATGGAGGCTGGAGCCGCTGCATTCCTGCTTAAGCCCTTTGAAGTTTACGGGCAACGCTTTATCGACTGCCTTTTCGAAACGCTCAAGCAAGATAGAAGATCGACCCCATAACCACGTCGGGGCCGTCGTGTCCGAACCCAAACTCCCGCGGGAACGGGACTAAAACTGGGGAAGCACATATTCGCCTGCAGTACCGAGACGGCTCGTGAAGGGCTTTATGGTTCGCCCACCTCACAATGTAACATCGCTCGTCCTGACCGAAGTCGCCACGGCGTGCGACACCGTTCGTGCGATGAGGACCGGGTTCGATCAGGCCATATGAGCTAGCGTGGTGAATACGTTACATATCTGTCGGACATCCCCTTTCTGGTCACTGCACCTGAGCTAACCTTCGAAAAAGAATGGGCCGCAGGTGAAGCTTGCGGCCCAAGTCAACAGGGAGGGATCGCCCGGTGTGTCGGGCCTATTCGTTCTAATCCGCGTGCGTCTTGCGAGCTTGTGCTGCGTTGCTAGTCCTATCCAGTTCTTGCGCCATTTCTGCTTTGCCAAAGCCATTTTTCGAGCAGCGCCCCCAACGGACTGTTACCAGCTAGGACCCACGAGCCCTTGCAAGCTGGCACCCAGCCGCCGTCCGCGTGAGAGAACTGCTCGGTACAACGCTCAGGCGGCAGTGGGATTATATTTGCGGTTTCGCTAGTCAGGATGAAGCTCGCCTCTGCATGGGCGCCCTCGAACTTCCGACTTGGCACCTCAATGCTTTCGCTACGTTCGGAAGGCGTCGCGGATAAGTACAGCTTCTAATTGGCGCGAAGCAACCAGCCTAGCTTGCTGCTGTCTGCAATCGGCTTAAGAGCGCACGTGGGCGTTGCATTGTCGTCACTGCGCCCTGGGCAGTTCGCGGTCGAGGACTACAAACCACAAGGCTGAAAAAGCAAGAGCAAGCCAGATCAATTCAACTGTGCACCAGACCGTTAGTCTTCCCAGTAGGCTTTGTAGCCCATTGCAACTCGAGACAGGATGGACTTCCCATGTCCCGCTTTGACGCTTATCGCGACAGCTTTCCTAATGCTCGCTTGACTCGCTCGAAAACAGGTGTGCTGGAAGTGGCACTTCACACGGACGGCGGCACGTTGGTGTTCAATGGGCATACCCATGAGCAGTTCGTCGACCTGTTTCATACGGTTGCCTCCGATGCCGATAACCGCGTCGTCATCCTGACTGGCAGTGGCGCAGCGTTTATGGAGTCTATCAGCCCTGAGGGCTTCGACTTCTTTAGCCCGCAAGGCTACGACAAGATCTATCGAGAGGGCAAAAAGGTCCTCATGAACCTCCTCGACATCGAAGCACCGGTGATCGCCGCGGTGAACGGTCCGGTACGGCTGCATTCGGAATACATCCCGCTCTCCGATATTGTCTTGGCTACCCCCTCGACGGTTTTTCAGGATAAGCCGCATTTCGAATTTGGCATCGTGCCCGGCGATGGCGTTCATGTGGTGTGGCAGGAAGTGATTGGTACGGTACGGGGGCGCTATTTCATACTGACCCGTCAGGAGCTAGATGCCCAGACCGCAAAAGAATGGGGCGCGGTCAACGAAATCGTGCCTGCCGACAAGCTGCTATTCCGTGCCCGCGAGATCGCAGAAGCGCTCGCGAAGCTGCCGCCGCTCACGACGAGGTACACACGCATCGCGCTGACCCAGAAACTACGACGCATCATCGACGAGGGCGTCGGATACGGGCTCGCATTGGAGGGCATTAGCGCTGCCGATGTGGCGAGGGCCAAATGAGCGAGGCGCCGAAACCCGCGTCCGATTATGGCGGGACTGGGAACGCTTCGCACTTTTCGCTGAAAAACGCCCAGTGGGAACTCATGTAGCAAGCGTGCTCGAAAATGAATCAGAGGTCAACGACCCGGCTCGCGCGATTGTGGTTGAGCCGCGCATGAGCACTGGCGGATCGACGCATCATGCCGGTTTTGAGTATTGGCCCCGCAAACCTTGCGCAATGTTCGCGAAGTCCGAGCAATGCCGCAACAGACGGCATACTGCAGCTGGAGTATGGTGCCGGTCACCAGCTTCGCTTTCTCCGTTAGCGCGGAACGGCGCCGGCGAGGAGAATGCGAGTGACAGCTAGGTGGAACAGCATCGATCCCAGCTCCAGGTGGGTCCATGAACTATGACGCGTATTTCTGCAAGCGGCTCGATGAACTGCGTAAGGAGGGTCGGTACCGGACCTTCGCGGATCTGGAGCGCAAGGTAGGCAGATTCCCTCGCGCAATCCTCCGGTCCGCCCATGGAAAGAAGGTGGTGACGGTCTGGTGTTCTAACGACTATCTTGGGATGGGACAGCATCCAGTTGTGCTGGCAGCTATGCACGAGGCACTCGACAGCTGCGGGGCGGGTGCCGGCGGTACGCGCAATATCTCGGGCACCAATCACTACCATGTCCTCCTCGAACGCGATCTGGCCGATCTTCACCAGAAGGAGGCAGCGCTTCTGTTTACCTCAGGCTATGTCTCGAACTGGGCTGCACTTGGCACGCTGGCGTCGTGCATCCCGGGTTGCGTCGTGCTTTCTGACCAACTGAATCATGCTTCTATGATCGAAGGCATTCGAGGTAGCCGTGCTCCGGTTAGGATCTTCGCACATAATGATCCCGCTGATCTTGCGCGTAAGCTCGCGGAGGTCGACGCCGACGCGCCCAAGCTGGTGGCGTTTGAATCGGTCTATTCCATGGACGGAGATATCGCACCGATCGCGGAGCTGTGTGATGTTGCCGAAACATATGGCGCCATGACCTACTTAGACGAGGTGCATGCGGTAGGTCTTTATGGATCACATGGTGGTGGAGTGGCGGCGCAACAGGGACTGAGCAACAGGCTGACGGTGATCGAAGGCACGCTGGCCAAGGGCTTTGGGGTCGTTGGCGGCTATATCGCAGGGTCGGCAGCATTGTGCGACTTTGTGCGTAGCTATTCGTCGGGTTTTATTTTTACGACGGCTCTGCCGCCACACGTCGCAGCGGGCGCGCTAGCCAGTGTGCGCTACCTCAAGTCAAGCTCGACGGAGCGGGAAGCCATGCACAGCCGGGTCGCTTCGGTCAGGAGCCGACTTGATGACGTTGGCGTGCCGCATCTGCGAAATCCTAGTCACATTGTGCCGGTAATGGTAGGAAACGCCGACCTCTGCAGGCAGATCAGCGATGTCCTGCTGCACGAATTTGATATCTACATTCAACCCATAAACTACCCAACGGTACCGCGCGGCACAGAGCGACTTCGTATCACCGCGTCACCCTTTCACTCCGAGGCGGATATCGAACACCTAACCACTGCGCTCGCCGAAATCTGGTCGAGTCCCTTGGTCGAGTATTTCTCTTTTCGCGACGTTCCTGGCACAGGGTCGTGTAGAGAGCGGGCAGCGTTCCGCAGCGTCGGGCTTCCGGCGCCTCACGTCGCGGAAACAATCGGTGTCAGTTGAACCATGGGCGGCTTGTTGGCATTGTTGCTTCAACATTGTTTGGGGTCCGTCACCGGTATCAAAGAGCGAGAGGCAGCGAAGGTCCGTGGCAGTTGCGATTGCTACTGGAAAGCCATGACGCTGATCGACCTTGCCAATCCGACCAGATTCCTGTCGTTGACAGCGCGGCTGTTGCCCTTTCTCGGGGCGGCAACCACCATCCTACTCCTGGTCGGCCTCTATCTTTCGGCGGCCGCACCGGACGACTACCAGCAGGGCGCGACCGTGAAGATCATGTTCATCCACGTGCCCAACGCCTGGCTGTCGATGTTCGTCTGGGCTGTGATGACCACAGCCGCACTCGGCACCCTGGTCTGGCGCCATCCACTCGCCGACGTCGCCGCCAAGACGGCAACGCCCATCGGCGCCAGCTTCACCTTTCTCGCGCTGCTGACGGGCTCGCTGTGGGGTCGCCCGATGTGGGGCACCTATTGGGAATGGGACGCGCGGCTGACCTCGGTGCTGATCCTGCTCCTGATGTATTTCGGCCTGATGGCGCTGTGGCGAGCGGTGGAAGATCCCTCGCGCGCCGCACGTGCCGCCGCGGTGCTGATCCTGGTCGGTGCGATCAATCTTCCGGTCATCAAATTCTCGGTCGAGTGGTGGAACACGCTGCATCAGCCGGCTTCGGTGCTTCGGATGGGTGGCCCGACACTCGATCGCGCCTTCCTGATCCCGTTGTTGGTGATGGCCAGCGGCTTTACGCTGCTGTTCGTCACGCTGCACGTGGCCGCGATGCGCAACGAAATTCTGCGGCGGCGCGTGCGCACCCTTCAAATGATGCAGGCGCGCGCCTCGTCAAGCGGCGTAAGCGCGGCTTCGCCTGCCTCACAACCGGCATAGCGCGCCATGTCGCTCGGCCCCTACGCCTCCTTTATCGTGACCTCCTACCTCGCCGCCGCACTGGTGGTGGCGCTGCTGGTGGCCTGGATCGTGATCGACTACTGCAACCAGAAGCGTCGCCTGCGTGAGCTCGAGGACAGCGGCGTAGTGCGGCGCTCCGGGCGCAGCGCAACGGAGCGGTAGATGACCGAGCAGATAACATCCGCTGCAGGCCCGCAGCGCCGCTCATGGCTGATAGTGCTGCCCCTGATCGTCTTTCTCGCGCTGGCCGCGCTGTTCTGGTTGCGGCTCGGCGATGGCGATCCCTCCCGGATTCCCTCCGCTCTGATCGGACATCCGGCGCCGCGGACTTCGTTGCCGCCGATGCAGGGCCTGCTCAGAAACGGCGCACAAGTGCCGGGACTTGATCCGGCAGACTTCGAAGGCAAGATCAGCGTCGTCAATGTCTGGGCGTCCTGGTGCGTGCCCTGCCATGACGAGGCGCCGCTTCTGACCGAGCTCGCCAGGGACAACCGGCTGCAGCTGATCGGCATCAACTACAAGGACGCGCCCGACAACGCCCAGCGCTTTCTCGACCGCTATGGCAATCCGTTTGCGTCGGTCGGCGTCGACGGCAATGGTCGCGCGGCGATCGAATGGGGAGTCTACGGCGTGCCGGAGACATTCATCGTCGGCCGCGACGGCAAGATCGCCTACAAGCTGGTCGGCCCGATCACGCCCGACAACGTCGGCAGTGCGCTAAAGGCTGAGATCGACAAGGCGGTCAATGCGGCTTCGATTGCGCCAAGCACTCCCTGATCTCCGATACGTTGGGCCATCGGATGATCGTCTGCAGCGCAGCAGTAGGGGCAGGGTCGGCATCGGCCGCTTTTTTATGACTGCGCTAGAATCGTAAATATCGCGCGCCGGTCATCTCGAGGCACAGACCGCGCGGCGTATCAACCGCTCTCAACAGATCGCTTTCGCAGTCTGCACACTTCAGAACCGCTCCCATCGGAGCTGCATGCAAGATCAGAGATCCCATGCCACTCACACGGTCGCATGAATCGCATCGAATCTTCGCAAGTGTAATGTCAGGAGCGAAGATCCGCTGGAGGAGGCCTGCCGCGACATTGCCGTCGAGCAAAAGATCGGAGACGTTATTGGGCATGGTATCTATCCTCCTGACGGACCAAATCGCTCGGTCTTGATGCTGAGAGGGTCAAATCCGAGTTCTGCAAGAAGATTGGCGGCGGTCTCGACGAAGCTGGTGGGACCGCAAACATAGATCGCCGGGTTATGTGCAGGGGGAAACCAGTTTGCTGAAAGCAGGCCCTTGGTGATTCTCCCACGGTGGCCCGTCCAATCGTCTGGCTGCTGGCGGGTAAGCGCGTAGACAAGGCGAAAGCTGGAATCACGCCGCATCATCGCCTTGAGCTCGTCTCGGTAAACTATGTCTTCCCAGGTTCGAGCCGAGTAGATCAGTAGGGCGGGAGGGCGGCTTGGCCGTCTATCGCGGTGACGAAGTATCGACATCAACGGCGTAATACCCGTTCCACCAGCGAGCAGATAGACCGGCCTCATTCCGTCGCCGGTCCAGACAAAATATCCCCCGATGGGTCCCCGAAGCTCGAGTTGGTCGCCGACGCGTACCTCATCCAGTAGATAGGGGGAAACCTCGCCGTCTTTCACTCGCTCCACAGTCAGCGCGAGCAGCTCGTCTTCGGGCGGAGATGAGATGGAATAGCTACGCTGCGCTTGATATCCGTCCTCGGCTGTGAGCCGGATATCGACGTGCTGGCCCGGCAGGTGTCCTGGCCAGCTGGCTGGCTTCAGCATGAGACTCTTTACGTGGAGCGTCTCCGCCACGACGTCCCGTACTTGAGCGAGTTGCCACTCAAGCCGTTTGGGTGGAGAAGGGCGATTAGTCCCCGTCATATCTCTGCTCTTTCCAGGGATCGCCGTAGTTGTGATATCCCAGTGACTCCCAAAAGCCGTGTTCGTCTTTCGGCATAAATCGTATCCTGCGCACCCATTTGGCGCTCTTCCAGAAGTAAAGATGCGGCATAAGGAGACGAGCCGGCCCGCCGTGAGCGGGCGGAATCGGGAGGCCTTCGTAGCGCGTAACGATCATGCCCTTGCCGCCGATCAGATCCTCAATGGGGACGTTCGTTGAATAGCCACCATCGCAATGAGCCATGACAAAAGGTTCGGGAGGCTCCGAAAGACCGGCCGCTTTCAATAGATCTTCGAAGGTGACGCCCTGCCATGTCGTATCGAGCTTCGACCATTTCGTGACGCAATGAATATCGGTCTTGACCGTAGTCTGCGGCAGCGCTTCGAACTCGGCCCAACTCCACTTCCGAAGCAGGGAACCGCCAAGCTGAAGAGCCAAATTCCAGTTTGCAACCTTGGTTTGCGGCGTTGGGCCCGAAGAGAGAATGGGAAATTCGGTTGTCACGTACTGCCCGGGCGGCACGCGACCGTTCGTGGTTTGCTCGTGTCGTTTCGACCTAAACCCGCGAGAGATGTGAGCCTCATCCATGGAATCATGCCTTTCCTGGGCGCAACTGCGTCGTGCGAGAAGAACTGGGATGCTTTTATCCCGTCGGCCCGCTGCTCGTTGAGCCGACACTTGATACGAAAGCATTCGCCTGTCGATGGGCGCTAAGCCAAATGTATCAAGATTGAAAAAACCAGAGCATTCGACGACGCGCACGGCACGCACCAGCCCTGTATCTCCTGTTTCATTCGCGATGAGGAAGCTCATCGGTCGCCGGCGCGAATGCGCGTCTGGCCATAGTCGCAGGAGAAAAAGCGATGCGTATCGGATTTCGGACAGCAGCCGTCGTCATTGCGAGCAGTGCGATCGCAACGACCTTATTCTTCGGATCTCTTAAAGACAGCAACGCGCAGACCGCCACTCGCTACTTGCCCGAATACACGGCCGACGGGCAACTCCTTCTGCCGAAGGATTGGCGCCATTGGGTGTACCTCGGATCTCCGCTTACGCCGAATGCGCTGAATGACGGCCATGCCAACTTTCCGGAATTTCACAACGTCTACATCGAGCCGGGTTCATATGAGATTTACATGAAGACCGGTCAATTTCCCGAAGGCACGATCTTTTTCAAGGAGCTCCAGCTTACACTGCCTGGCGAAAACCCAGACGGATCCCGAACCGAGCCATCGGGAAGAGGCTACTTCCCCGGGCCTTTCAACGGCGCCGATGTCACGGTCAAGGATTCCAAGCGTTTCGCCGAAACCAACGGATGGGGATATTTCAATTTCAATCATCATGAGCCGAAGGCGCCGATGGCGAAAGTGAAGGCGAAGGGGGAATGCGCGTATTGCCACATCGCGAGCGCGAAAAAGGATGAGGTGTGGACCCAGTTCTATCCCCTGTTGGACAAATGACGTGCCCGCTCGACATCCACCTCAAGATAAGGACTGAGACATGAGAGCCGTTCGCGCCTTTACTCTCGGCATTTCGGGAGTTGCCGCAGTCATTGCGATCGCCGCGCTGGGTTCTATGCAGGCGATTGCAATTGACGGCGTTCGACAAACGCAAGCAGCAGTCGACGCCGAGGGTAACCTACGCGTTCCGCCCGACTATCGGACGACTTATGAGGCGCTCGGGAGCTGGGCTATAGCCGCCGATGAAGGCCGAGGCTCGAAGGAGCTCCACTTCGTGCTCGCATCACCGGGATCTATCGAGGCCTATCGCAAGGACGGCCGATTTCCCGACGGAACGGTGCTCGTGAAAGAGGTGTTCGAAACCGCGACGAAGGACATGACGACCGGCACAGTCAGCCACGCAGAGAAGTTGAAGGGCTGGTTTGTCATGGTGAAGGACAGCACTGGCCGCTATCCGGGCAACGCCTTGTGGGGCGATGGGTGGGGCTGGTCCTGGTTCGATGCTGCCGATCCAACAAAGACAACATCCACCGACTACAGATTGAATTGCAAATCCTGTCA
>Ga0210403_10002614_pt1 | contig 16182 bp, 20 predicted proteins | sample IncBWC19MmetaG_FD_150863 | JGI IMG/M metagenome (GOLD analysis project Ga0210403, IMG submission 150863) | Forest soil microbial communities from Barre Woods Harvard Forest LTER site, Petersham, Massachusetts, United States - Inc-BW-C-19-M | ecosystem: Environmental > Terrestrial > Soil >... | reverse complement strand
CCGGGCAGGACACCGAGTTGGTGATTCTAATTACGCCGCATAAGTTGCGGCTCAAGGACCGCGTCTCCCGCTCCATCTATGTAGGACGCGACACAAACACGGGGCGTACTGGTTCTGCACCTATACGCCCGGCGCGCCAGCCTTAGGCGTGACAGCCAGGGAAGAGGACGCGCCAAGCGAGCCTTTTCCTTTTCTACAAACGCACACATTCAAGCTAGAGGTTCGAAAACGACGATGGGCTGATAAGTGCGTGGCACCAGGGCTTCCGCAATGGCGACAAGCTTGTCCTGCTGGCTGAAGACACGCAACCGTGGCGGCTTTGCTTCTCCCGCATCGAGCTGCAAGGTTGCGCCGGGAGGCAACTCCACCCGGCCCGGCTGAATTTGCGAGACTTGCACGTTGAATTTCGTGCCGTGCCGCACGCGCTTTTCGATGATTGGCAATACGTTGACGCGAGGAAAATTCGGCAGCAGATTTTCCAGACGGATCATGCACTCGGCAAACTTCCCCGCGCGCGAAGCCTCCGCAAGTTCCTCCAGCTTGATCGCCTGATCCAGCGAAAATTCGCCCACAGCTGTTCGCGTTATCTCTGCCAAGTGCGCCCCGCATCCCAGTTTCTTTCCCATGTCGTGGGCTAGCGAACGGATATACGTTCCCGACGAGCATTCGATGACAAAGCGTGCCACGCTTCCTTCCATTCCCGTGAGCTTGTATTCGAAGATCTCGACTTCGACCGCTTTCAGCTCCACGGGTTCCTTCTTCCGCGCCAGTTCGTACGCGGGCCGGCCTTTCACTTTTTTGGCCGAAAAGATGGGCGGCATTTGTTCGAACCGCCCCACGCTTTCTGCCGCGAACTTTTCGAGCACCTCGGCGTCGAGCGTTGGAGCAGTATCCGGCCCCTGCGCTTCGCCGTCGGAATCATAAGTGTCCGTTGCAAACCCAAAGCGAAACGCGGCCGAGTATCGCTTTCTGCGTCCGTTGTAAAACTGAACAAGCCTCGTGGCTCGGCCGAGCAGTAACACAAGCACGCCCGTCGCCAGCGGATCGAGTGTCCCCAAATGCCCAATTTGCCGAAACCCGGCTAGGTGCCGTACTGCATCGACAACGTCGTGGGAAGTTTTTCCCCGCGGTTTGTCGATTACGAGCGCGCCATCAAACGGCGCAGGCTGAGGTTGGCGTGGCATTAGGCAGTGGTCTGGGAAAAGTTTTCAGTTGAAAACGCCGTCGCGCTAAGACGCTGCCGGCTTGTCCTTCTTCATCTCTCTCAACAGCTGATCGATTCGCTCCGTATACTCTTGCGAGTGATCCAGCGCGAAATGCAGTTCCGGCAGCCGGCGAAGCTGCAGCCGCTCGATCATCTCGCGCCGGATGAAGCCTGATGCGTGCTCCAGCGCCTTAATCGCATCCTTCTGTTCTTTCGCGGAGCCCTGCATATTGATAAACACGCGCGCGTGCTTCATATCCGGCTGCACGCGCACTTCACTGACCACCACCATGCCCTCGAGCCGGGGATCTTTCAACTCCCCCGCCAGCATGGCGTTGATTTCGTGAGCGATCTCCTCGCCCACCCGTTCGTGACGGTGATTGGCTGGACTCATTTCGTCCCCGCACTGCTTCCTAAATAATTTCGATCGCCTGGTTGATCAAGAACGAGCCCAGAATGCGATCCGCTTCATCCAGAACTTTCTGCAGCACTTCTTTCAGATGCTTCTCTTCGTTCGAAAGCGTCACCACGCCCACCACCGACCGCTGCCACACGTCGTGATGGTCCAACTCAGCCACCGCCACGTTGAATTCCCTTCGCAGCTTGTCTTTCAAGCTGCGCAACACCTGCCGCTTGTCCTTCAACGATTGCGCGTCTGGGATGTGCAGTTCAAGGGTAAGCAGGCCAACCGGCATGAGCGCTCCGGGGGACGTTTCTTATTTGCGGCCGGCGGTCCCGCCGCTCTGGCCCGCCGCTTCCGCCGCGCTCAGCTTCGTAACGCTGAAGCATTCCAAAATGTCGCCGACCTTCACGTCATTGAAATTGGCAATACCGGCGCCGCATTCAAATCCGGTTCGCACTTCGCTCGCGTCGTCCTTAAAGCGCTTCAGCGAGCTGAGTTTCGACGTGTAGATGATTGCCCCGTCGCGCACCACGCGAATCTGCGCGTCGCGCTTCAGCACGCCTTCCACCACGTAGCAGCCCGCAACCGTGCCGGAACCCTTGACCCGGAACGTGTTCCGCACTTCCGCGCGGCCCAGATGCGTTTCCTGAATGACGGGCTCGAGCAGGCCTTCCATGGCCTTCTTAATTTCGTCAGACACTTCGTAGATGATCGTGTGCGAACGAATGTCCACGTGTTCCTGCTGTGCCAACTCCATCGCCTTGCGGTCAGGCCGAATACCGAACGCGATCACAATCGCTCCGGAAGCCGAAGCCAGCAGCACGTCGTTTTCCGTCACCGCACCCACACCCGAGCCGATAATTTTCAGCTTCACCTGATCGGTCGAGAGTTTTGGCAGCATTTCGCTTAGCACTTCCACGGAACCTTGCACGTCCGCCTTGATGACGATTCCCAGTTCTTTTACGTCGCCGGCCTTAAGCTGCTCGTGCAACTGGTCGAGTGTGATGCGCGCGCCGCTCGAACGCGCCATCTGCGCGTCGCGCTGTTTGCCTTGCCTGTATTCGACGATGTGCCGCGCCTTGGCTTCTTCCGTCACCTGGAAGTGGTCGCCCGCTTCCGGCACGCCTTGCAATCCCAGCACTTCCACCGGTGTCGATGGCGGCGCATCCTTGATGGTCCGCCCGCGATCGTCAAACATCGCGCGCACTTTGCCGAACACCGATCCGCAGATAAAGAAATCTCCGGAGTTGAGCGTTCCGTTTTGCACCAGCACCGTGGCCACCGGCCCGCGTCCTTTATCGACACGCGACTCCAGAACCGTCCCGCTCGCCGGCGCATCCGGATTGGCCTTCAACTCGCGCAAGTCCGCCACCAGCAAAATCGTTTCCAGCAGCTTGTCGATGCCCTTCTTCTGCTTTGCGGAAACTTCCACAAACTCCGTGTCGCCGCCCCATTCCGAAGGCACGAGGCCCACATCCGAGAGCTGCCGCTTCACGCGCTCCACTTGCGCTTCCGGCTTGTCGATCTTGTTGATCGCCACGATGATCGGCACCTTTGCCGCCTTTGCGTGATCGATCGCTTCTTTCGTTTGCGGCATAACGCCGTCATCGGCGGCAACCACCAACACCACAATGTCGGTGACCTTCGCGCCGCGCGAGCGCATCCGCGTAAACGCTTCGTGGCCCGGCGTGTCCACAAACACCACGCTGCGGTCGTTTACCACCACTTTATACGCCCCGATATGCTGGGTAATGCCGCCCGCCTCGCCGCCCGCAACGTCCGCTTCGCGAATCGCATCGAGCAAACTCGTCTTGCCGTGGTCCACGTGGCCCATTACCGTAACCACCGGCGGCCGCGGCTTCAAACTTTCCTTGGTCTCTTCCTTCGCAACTTCCAACACCATCTCTTCTTCCAGCGAGACCACGCTGACAACGCCGCTGAATGCTTCCGCCAGAGTCGTCGCCGTCGGCACGTCCAAAGCCTGGTTGATGCTGGCAAAAACGCCTCGGTCCAGTAGTGTCTTTAGAAGATCCTTCGCGCGCACGTCCAGTTTTTCCGCGAGCTCGCGGATGGTGATTCCTTCCGTAATCGTAACCTCGCGCGGCGGCCGAGGTTCCGGCGGCGCAATCACTGCCGCGGCGGATCGCCTGTCTCCCGCTCCTGGACGCTGGCGCGTCGGGTGCAGCTTGCGCTCACCCTCCTGCTCCCGCTTGTCCATGACCGGCCGCTGTCTTTGCGTCGGTTTCCGCGTATAGAGTGGCTTGCCTGGCTCCGCCTTCGGCGGCACTTTGTCTGGCGGCAACGCCGGCAACATGCCGGGACGTCCAGGCATGCGTGGCCCTGGGCGCGTGCCCGTAGGCGTCGCACCGCGCCGCTGCTCAAACGGTCGATTCGCTGGCGAACTTCCCGTCCCACCTGGTCCGCCCGATCGCGGCGTGTACTGTCTTCCTTGGCCGCCTGGCTGCATCGGGCGCATTGGCTGCCCAGGACGCGGTCCTCCACCGGATCGCTGTCCGCTTCCCGGTGTCGTTCCCGGTACTGGCCCGCGATTACCCGTAGGCATCGGACGGGACGACATGCCAGGGCGCGCTCCAGGCGCACCCGGCGCTGCGGCTGCAGGTCGCACAGCAGAAGGTTGCGTTCCAGCCGGGGCCCCGGGCCGTGGCGCGCCAGGTCCAGCCGGTCTCAGCGCCGAAGGCGCTACGGTACGTGGTGTCCCAGAAGCGGCGGTGGGCTGTCCCGCCGGTGACGGCGGACGAATCGGTATAGCTGCTGGCGGTTTCGTGGCAGGTGCAGCCGGAGCCACCGGCTTGGCAGCAGGCGGCGGTACAACGGCCGGCGTGCTCACAGGTGGCGGAGCCGTCGGCTTAGGCGCAACTGGCACAACAGCAGGTGCGGCCGAAACGGGCGCTGGGGCCGCAGGAACAACCGGTCGCGCTGTTGGCGCAGCCGGACCAGCAACCTGTGTTGGGCTTGGCGCAACTGCCGGCGGCGCTGGCGGTTTAACAGCAACGCTCGGGCTAGGCGGCGCAGCCACCGTTGCTGCCGGAGTCGCCGGACGCATCCGCGCAGCCTTGGCAGCGGCTTCTTTCGCAGCAGCCTCCGCTTTCGCTGTAGCTTCTGCAGCAGCCTCGGCTTCTGCTTGACCCAAAATGTTTTTGCGGACTTTCTCCGCGACATCCTCAGGGATCGAACTCGAGTGCGTCTTCTTCTCAGTCACGCCATACCCGGGCAAAAGATCAATAATTGCCTTTGCTTTGACCTCGAGTTCCCGGGCCAGCTCATTAATCCGAACTTGGTTTGCTTCGATCATGCGTCCTATAGACCGTTCCACGGTCAAAATACTTATCCGGCCTTATTTCGGCCAAGCTTTCTGCTACTAGACACTACTCAAATTAAACCTTCGGTTCTTCCTCGCCCTTCGCTTCGCCTTCGGGATGCTCCGCCACTGGTGTCTCTTCGCCACCGGCGGCAGCTTCCGTTTCGCTTTCCGCCGCAGCTCCCTCGGCCGTCGCACCTTCCGCCGATTCCGCGCTCACTTCCGCGCTTTCAGCAGGAGCTTCACCTTCTGCAACCGCCGCCTCGCCCTCTGCAACCGCTTCCTCCGTGCCTTCTGCCGCAGGCGCTGCCGCCGCACCTTCTGTTCCGGCCTCGTAGAACCGGTTCACCGCCTGATAAATCTTGTCCACCATCTTCTCGCCGATTCCCGGAATCTCCATCAACTGCTCCGGCGTCATCCCCGCGAGTTTCTCGACGTTGGTAATCCCCGCGGCTTCGATTTTTTCGATCGTCTTCGCGCCCACTCCCGCAAGCGCCGTCAACGGCGTCGTAGGCGCCGTCAATGCCGTCATCTGCTCTTCAATCTCTTGCCGCTTCTCTTCCTCGCTCTTGATGTCGATGTCCCAACCGATCAACTTACTCGCCAGCCGGACGTTCTGCCCCTTCTTCCCAATTGCCAGCGAAAGTTGCGAATCCTCGACAATCACTTCGAGCTTCTTGTTTTCCGGATCGGTGATCTGCACACGCGTTACTTTCGCCGGGCTCAGCGCCTTCTGCGCAAACGCTACCGTCTCTTCGCTGTACGGAATAATGTCAATCTTCTCGCCGCGCAGCTCGCGAATGATCGACTGCACGCGCATCCCCTTCATGCCCACGCACGCGCCCACTGGATCCACATCCTTATCCCGGCTTGCCACCGCCACCTTTGTCCGTTCACCGGCTTCGCGCGCCGCATGACGAATCTGCACTGTCCCGTCGTAAATCTCCGGCACTTCCATCTCAAACAGCCTCTGCACCAAACTCGCATCCGCGCGCGACACAATCACTTGCGGCCCTTTCGCCGCGCGATCCACCATCTTGATCACCACGCGGAGCCGCTCGCCGATGTTGTACGTCTCGAGCTTCGACTGTTCCCGCTTCGGCAGCCGCGCTTCCGTCCGCCCCATATCCACGATCAAATCCGGGCCTTCCGCGCGCTTTACAATCACTGTTACCAGCTCGCCGACGCGCGTGTGATACTCGTTATAAATCGTGTCGCGCTCTGCTTCGCGCACCTTCTGCAAAATCACCTGCTTGAACGTCTGCGCCGTAATCCGTCCGAACGCCTCTGTCGGCTTCGTCGCCAAAATCTCCGTTCCAATCTCCGCCGACGGATTCTTTTTCTTCGCTTCCGTCAGGCTGATCTCTTTCTTCGGGTCGGTCACCTCTTCCACGACCGTATGCACCGAATACACTTCCACTTGCCCGCTCTCTGGATTGAACTTCGCGCGCAAATCCTCTTCCGTCTTGTAATGTTTCCGCGCCGCCACCACCATCGCGTCTTCAATCGCCGACACGACTACAGTCGCCTCGATGTGCTTCTCGCGGCTCAACATCTCGATTTGTTGATAAAGCAGATTCGCCATGTATCTTTCCCGATCGCTTCCCGTTCCTGAAATCCCGAAATCCTGAAATCACGCTCTCAGCTAAATATTTGTGCCCTTAAACTTTTCTTCGTCTTTCTTCTCTGCGCTGTCCCTGCGTACTCTGCGCCTCTGCGTTATCTTTTCTCTTGGCTTTTTCTTTCAACTTTTAACTTTCGACTTTCAACTGTTCTTCAGAACTCCACCACCAAATTCGCCTTCCGAATCTTCTCCAGCGGCAACTCCACCACCCGCGCCACCTTTCCCTTCAACTCCACCCGCACCTTCCCGTCCACCAATCCCGCCAGCCGCCCCTCAAAAAACTTCTCATCCTCGACCGGCTCGGTCGTCGTAATCTTCGCCAGCCGCCCGCGAAATCTCTCGTACTCCGCCGGCGTCCGCAGCGCCCGGTCCATCCCCGGTGAACTCACCTCCAGCGTGTACCCCACGGCTCCCGGTATCAGCTCTTCCACATCCAAAATCACGCTCAACTGCTGGCTCACTCGCTGGCAATCCGCGTGGCTCACTCCCAGTAGCCCAGCCTCGCGCGCCTCGGGCCCCGACAATACCGTGCCCGCCGCATCCGTCATCGCCGCGCCCGCCTTCGGCACCCGGTCGATGGTCACTCGCAGAAAGCGATGCTTCCCCACTTTCCACTCAACATCATATATTTCCAGCCCTTCCGACCGCGCCACGCGCTCGGCGGCTTCCCGAATTTTTTCCAAATCCAACCGAAGACTCCCCGAGCAATGCCGGTGTCGTTGCACTCCAACCGGCCCAACAAAAAAGTGGGCTTGCGCCCACCCATCCGTGCGACCCGCTTCAGAGCGAAAATAGAGTATATTCCGCCAGCAAGGCAAAAGCAAGATACGGCCCGGAACGGTAGTGTCCTAATTTGGATTCTGGCGCTATGTTGCCTCGTTATAGGCGGGGGGACCGCCGACGCGAAAACCCTCCGGATTCAAGACGACGCCATCAGGGGTAGTCATAATGCCTCCCTGCTGGAGGTGGTAGACATAACACACCCGCGTCACTCTTTCTTTCCCAAAGGCGTCCTGATATTTCAGAAAACCATAGGCATACAGAATGATTTCGCTATTGTTCAGTCTGTTTTTCTGCTCGGGCGTAAGTATACCGACTCGGTGAATTTCATATGTTCCTTGCGGTGCCCAAGGAATCCCGCCTTGGGGTATGTCCGGCAGATGGAGCGCCTGGCTGTAATCAGGAGATTCTTGAAGATCGGGTTCTGCCACCGGGATGCCGCTTTTTCGGTTAACCCAAGTCAAATCAAAGGCTCCATCTATCACTTTTATGGGCGTATTGCCATAAACCTTAAATTGCAAAATGATGCCGGGCACATAGGAGTTGTTATTTGCAAAGCGCCATCCCTCTTGTGGATTCCCAATATTCGATACAAGAACCCAAGAACGTTCACTGGCGATTATGGCGGTAACGCTATCTTCGGTGGCTTTCGTTTGCCGATTAATAATTCTGAGAGTAAAGACAGCGACAAGTATTCCGCCGATGCCCACAAAGCACAGAACGACATTCGGCAGATTTTCAGGTGCAATCAGACGCGCGAAATAGCTCTTAGGGGCATTTTGGGACCCGTCGCCCTGTGTTGCGGCTGCCTCTTGCTGTACTACCGCGACAGAATCAGGGGCGGGCGGTTCTGGCTCTGGTTTTTTCGTATCTTGGGCATGACTCTCATCTCGGCTGGGTGGGGAGCTTTGACTTTGAAAATGCTGGCACTTCAAAATTCTGAGCCGTTTGTTTCTGCATTTCGCCGGTCGCTACCACCGATAATAGCCCTGTATCCGGGTCGTATGCGAAAGCCAAAGGATGATTGATGATAAGTTCTATTGCTGACATGAAATCCTCCTATGTCTAATGACTACATCGCGGAATTGCACGAAGTAATCCACTGTTTGCATGGCGTGAGAGCCACTCACGTAGAAAGCATTCCGGTGAAAGAGACGTTTCAGGGACGAACGGTATGGGACGGCATTGTAGAAGTTTTTGAGCTTCATGGCCATCCCACAGCCGCGCGAGTTTACGCATGGTCGCACGACACGGATGGTCCCAAGAAACGACACGTAACCGTCTTGCACGTCGCACCCATCACGTCCGCAGTCGAGGCAGTCAGAGCAGCTATCGTTCAGGAGTTTAGAAGCCGTGGCACAGCAGAAGAAAACTAGGAAAGTCGGACGCCCTAAACTGCCAAAGGGTGAGGCGATGGGCCGAATCGTGCCCGTGCGTTTCACCGCTGAGGCATTGAAGGCGATGGAGTCGGCAGCAGCGGCCAAGAAACTGAGCCTGTCCGAGTGGATACGGAGCACGTGCAATGCCGCAATCTGACTCTCAAATTAGGACACTACCCCCGGAACCCCCACCTTTACTCTTTTGGGGCACGATTCATCGTGCCCTTCTTGCCCGGCCCCTCCTCAAAACCCTTCCGCCCCCACCTGTGCGACAATCACAACCAATTAAGATGAGTTCCAACGGTTTCCGCTTCGGCCTGTTTGAGTTCGACCCCGAGCGCCGCGAACTGCGCCGGGAAGGCCTTCTGGTCCGCTTGCAGTCTCAACCCGCCCAAGTGCTTTCCTGCCTCTTGAGCATTCCGGCAGGGTAGTCTCTCGCGAGGAACTGCGAATTGCCGTCTGGGGGGTCGAAACCTACGTGGATTTCGACCGCGGCCTCAACTTTTGTATTGCCCAGATTCGCTCCGCGTTGGACGACGATTCCGTCACTCCTCGCTTTATCCGAACTCTCCCCAAACGGGGCTACCAGTTCATCGCTCCCGTCGAGCGCCTCGGCGATCGCTCACAACAAACCGATACTGTCTCGACGAAAAGCAAATCTCTAATTTCAACCGCAGCCGCCGTTTGCATGGTCGTCCTGCTTTTGTCGCTTGCCGTGAGCGCAGGCTACTGGCTTCGCGCTCGGCAACTCTCAAAGCACCGCCCCATTGTCGCCGTCCTCCGCTTCGATAACGAGACCAGCGATCCCGCCATGACTCGTTTCAGCGACGCTCTCACCGATAGCGTGGTCGAGCAGCTCACTTCCACAAGCCTCGGGCGCTTCGACGTCATCGGCAACGCCCGCATCTTACGTCTCCCTCGTGACCAGCGCGATCTTACAGCCTTAACCGCATCCCTCCACACTCAATACGTCATCCTCGGCCAGGTGCAATCTAGCGGGACTCAGACCCGAATCTTGGCCCATCTTATCCGGCTGCCCGAGCAAACCCACCTCTGGGTTTCTCGCATGGACGCCCCTTTGTCCGACCTACTCGCCGTCGAATCGCAAGCCGCCCAGAAAATTTCCGCCGAGTTCTCTGGCCGAATCGTCACCGATTGCACCGGAAACCCCTTGCCTCCTCGCCCAAATCAATGAATCTCCGATAGTTAGTGCCTCACATTTTCCTGGTTGCCGTGCCTCGCCATTTCACTTGTTTCCCTGGGACCGCAAGCACATCCTCTCCCAAGCAGCGCAGCTTGCATGGGAGGGCCGATGCACAACACGTTGTCGCGCCGAAGTCTTTTGAAGTTCGCCACCATCGTTCTTCCTGCGGGAACAATCCCGTTCGCTCCACGAATCGTGGAATCCCAACTTGCTCATCCAGAAGAGGATACGAACATGCCCAACTCCAGCGAAGATTCACCCCTGGTCGCTCCCATCGCCGACCAATTCCCCACTCAGCCACCCGAGCTTGTGCGCGAACTGGTCACCGTCGCCCACTTCGACCTCAAACGCGTCAAGGAGCTCGTCGACGCTCGACCCTCGTTGGCCCGGGCCTCCTGGGACTGGGGCTTCGGAGACTGGGAGGATGCTCTCGGTGCCGCGTCTCACATGGGCAATCGGCCCATCGCCGAATACCTGATCGCAAACGGCGCTCGGCCGTCCTTGTTTTCGGCAGCTATGTTGGGACACTTGGAAGTTGTCAAAGCCTTTATCGCAGCTCAGCCAGGTGTGCAGCGCATTCGCGGACCGCACAGCATTCCCTTGCTGGCCCATGCCAAAGCGGGCGGTGATCAATCACGTTCTGTTCTTGAGTTTTTGCATAACCTCGGCGACGCGGACGCCATCCCCGCCGTACCTCTCTCGTCAGCCGACGCGGACGCCGTAAAGGGCACTTACGTTTTCGGCCACGCCGCTAATCAGCAGGTTGACGTCACTATCGACAACGCCCAGGCCCTCTGGACCCGCAAAGGCATGATGGGCCGCCCACTTTTCCATCTCGGCGACCGCCTCTTCTACCCCTGGGGCGCCCCCCTCCGTACGCATCCACTTTTCCCAAGACGCCGATTCCGCGGTTATGACCATCAACGACCCAGACGTCGTCCTTGTTGCCAAGCGCAAGCCATCAACAAGGTAATCTCCTCACCAATCTCGAGTCACCGGCTCTCCTGCATCACGGCCGCGTATCGAGCGGATGTTTACTCTTCTCATAGAATTCGTTCTGAATTCTCAGGCTCTGGTCATCGGCCTTTGCCGCGCGAATGGCTTCCACAATCGCATCGATCCAATTCTTCATGTTCCATTCGCCAAGCTCTTTCGTTGCCACCGAGCCGTCGCCCGAATAATGATTGGGAAATCGCGCGTACCACCAGATTCCCGTGTACACATCTTCCGGCAAATTCACCCGCTTTTGATCGGCGCCGGATTCGCTCGCCGCTCGGTCGAGGTGCACCAGATCCGGGTGCGACACCATCGTATTCGAGGTTTCGTTTTCCCCGGCGTGATAGTCAATTCCCGTGGATTTTTTCGCCGGGCCGCCTGGTTTGCTGCGTTCGCCATCCAGAACGTACACCACATAGTCGTGCGGTTTATCCATCTGCGCCTGCCCAAACAAGGGAAGCAGATGCTCATTTCCGCCATGGCCATTCACGATCAGAATTTTCTTGCAACCGTTCCGTGCCATCTCGTCCGTTGTTTCCTGCAGCAGCTTCAATTGCAGCTCCAGGCTGTACGCCACCGTTCCGGGCTCGTGTTTTGCTTCGAAGATTTGTCCGAAATAATATTCGGGGAAAACCACGGCGTATTCTTGCGCCACCGCTTGCAGCGACGCGTACCGGACGTTCAACAAATCCGTTCCCAATGGCAAGTGCGGTCCGTGCTTTTCCAAAATGCCAAAGGGCAACAAACACGTCCCCTTCGATTGCTGAACGCCCAGACGAAAATCAGCCGCGGTCAATTCCTCCCATTTCGGCGAAAGTTTCCCCTGCGCCCGAACGCCCGTCGCTCCAGGCAAAACCATCGTTCCAGCCAAAACACCGGCGAGTGCCACCAGTCCACGACGATTCATTTTTCATCCCCCCTCATCGCCGCGAAGTCTAACCCCACCGACGCGAAAGCGCACTATTCCATCGATTCTTAGGAAAGAAGCCGGGCGCGGCGTAACCGGTCGTGTCACAGAACACGCCGATAAACAACTAGGTGTATACTCTCTGCCCGCGGGAGGGCAAAACAACTTTCCTCCCCCGGCGTTTCAAAAAAATTCGTAGACGAAGCGGGGCCGCTCCACTTTCTTCCCCGACTTTCGCTGGTTGGGAGTACACAGCATGCCGGAATACGCACAGAAGGACAGACCACTCTCGGTAACCACGCCGCTCGGCAAGGACATGCTGCTCATCACCCGCGTACGCGGCCAGGAGTCCATCTCCCAGCTCTTCCAATTCCAACTCGATTTCCTCGCCGAAGTCGGCTCCGAAATCCACTTCGATAAAATCATCGGACAGACCGTGACCGTGGAAATGCGGCTGGTGGACAACACCAAGCGGTATTTCAACGGGCTGGTCAAGAGCTTTAGCCAGGGCAAGCGCGAAGAGCGCTTCATCCATTACTCGGCGGAAATCGTTCCCAAGATTTGGCTGCTCTCGAAGAAAGTGCGCAGCCGGATTTTTCAACACCTCACAGTGCCGGAAATCATTCACCAGGTCTTGACGGGCTACGAAGTCAAATATGAAACGCAGGCTACGTATTACCAACGGGATTATTGCGTGCAGTACCGCGAATCCGATTTCGATTTCATCAGCCGCCTGATGGAGGAAGAAGGAATCTACTATTTCTTCGAGCACTCCAAAGACAAGCACACGATGAAGGTGACAGACATTCCGAACCAGCATCCGTCCGTCGAGGGACAGACGAATGTCGTCTACGACGAACTGGAGGGCGGCGGACGAAACGACATGCGCATCATGGCCTGGGAAAAAAGGCAGGAAATGCGCTCCGGAGAATACACGCTCTGGGATCACAGCTTCGAGCTGCCTGGAAAAAATCTCCAGGCGAAAGAAAAATCCATCGAAAGCGTGGCCGTCGGCAAGGTAACGCACAAGCTCAATGTAGGCGGAAACGATCAACTTGAGATTTACGATTATCCCGGCGGCTACGCGCAACGCTTTGACGGCATCGATCCCAGCGGCGGCCCGCGGCCGCAGGATCTCAAGGATGTTTTCCGCGACAGCGAAAGGACAACGCGGGTTCGCATGGAGCAGGAAGAAGTTCGTACCATCTCCATCGAAGGAACAGGCAATTGCGGCAACTTCAACGCGGGATACAAATTCAATCTTGAGCGGCACTTTAACGCTGACGGACCATACCTTCTCACGCGCGTCGAGCATGATGCGCAGATGACCGGCAACTATCAGAACGCCGATGACTTGGAATTCAACTACTTGAATCACTTCACTTGCATTCCGTTTGCGATGGCCTACCGGCCGCAGCGCGAAACGGCGAGGCCGGTGATTTCCGGCAACCAGACCGCAACAGTGGTTGGCCCCAACGGCGAGGAAATTTTTACGGACAAATACGGCCGCGTGAAAGTGCAATTCCACTGGGACCGCGAGGGAAAGAAGGACGCCAGCAGTTCGTGCTGGATTCGCGTAGCGCAAGTGTGGGCGGGCAAAGGGTGGGGCGCGTTTTTCTGGCCGCGGATCGGCCACGAAGTGGTGGTGGTCTTCGAAGAAGGCGATCCGGATCAGCCGCTCATCATCGGGAGCGTATACAATGCCGAAAATATGCCGTGGTTCGAGCTTCCCAAACTAAATATGTTCAACGGAATCAAGTCGTCCAGCGTGCGCGGGCAAGCCGGCAAGCATTACAACGGGCTGGTGTTCGTGGATAAGAAAGACCAGGAACATTTGGCCGTCCATTCGGAACGTCACATGGTGTTCAACGCGGAATTTGACAAGACATTCCGAGTGGGCCGCCACCAGGGAGAGCAGGTGCCGGGGGCGCGCACACTGACTGTTGGCCGCTTGCCCGGGGGCGGAGGGAGCGGGGGCGGAGGGCCGAACGAAAATCTTTTTCCTCAGCCAGAGCCTCAGGCCATTCTTGGATTGAACTCGAGCGTCGTCTTCGGAGGAAACTTCCAGGTCGCCGTGCCGCTGAATTTTCAATTAGCGCTCGGGAGCAACATTCAGATTTGCCTGAACCCGGCCAGCTTCGTGGATATCTTCCCAGTTGCGGCTGTGCCGACAGAGGCTATGTCGGCCGCACTCGGCAGCGGCTTCGGCGGAAATATGCAGCTAACGCTGGGCACCAATGCCAACTTCGTGATGGGACAAAGCTACGACATCAATCTTGGTCCGCGGAGAATTCCCATCGACACGCACGACAAAACGGCTATACAGCCGGTGGCGCTGCCGATGGGGCTGATTTTCTTCGGCGTGGTGATCGCCTTTCTGATCGCCTACGACTTGATTCATGATGACGATGGGCGCGCTTTTCTACTGTTGACGTTTCAGAGCGTGATGCAGATACTCCTCGCCGTTCTGATGAAGACGCAAACGCTTTATCATGAAGTGGATGAAGACGGAAAAAAAGTAATCACGGGCAGCTTTGTTGCGAACCCCGCGAGCACGGCAAAACCTTGTTCCACCTTATCGGGGCTTGTTGAGACTGCGGGCATCATCACTCTCTTCGAAGTTCCCTTTTTGCTAGAGAGCATCGGGGAGACGCAGCTCGATGCCACGCCATCCTCTAACACGGTAGGGCCGGGACAAACGGCCTCGGGATCCCAATAAAGGTAAGGAGCGACTTTTATGCAGCCACCAAAGGATTTGAGTTCACAAGAGGGGCCAATGGAAGAAGAAAAGAAAGACCTGGGCGCGGGCTCCGGCGGCGGGCCGGAGACCGTGGAACATTCCCATTTTTTTGACGGTACTTATTCTGTGACGGCAAACCAGATCGAAGTGTTGAGCCGTCCACCGCTACCTCCGGCGCCTCCCGGACCAAACATGATCACCATTCTGGCGGCAGGGCTGGGAGTGGACGGCAAAGTGAACGTGCGCGGCAGCCAAGGCGTGCGTGTCACCAGCGGGCCACCGCCTCTTCCGCCGACGGCTTCGGATTCCGTTAACGGTGTGGAGATCATCGTGAGCGAGGCGCAAAACGTGACGGTACAGCGGGGCCTCATTCCGGGAGTGGACCAGAAAATCGAAATGACGCCGGGAAACATCACGATCGATGGCGGCGTGGGCACCATCACGATTCAAAGTTTGACGGAAATCACGCTGTCCGTTGCGGGCGGGCTGAGTTCCATCACTCTGACTCCCGCGGGAATCACGATCCAGGGAATCCTGGTTCAAATCAACTAACGTTGCGAGGAGATCGTTTCGTGCCCAATGCTCCTCTAGTGAAGATCAAAGCCGCCACCGCGGAAGAAGTGTGCGTGAACTTCGACCTCAAGAAAGAAGCCACGCCGCTCTTGACGAACGGGATGCCGCCACGGGCGTTCCTGGACGCGCTGCTTGGCAAGAAACAATACATCGCGGGAATCGACTTTCTTTGCCACGCGCTCGCTCCGCGCGATGCGATCTGGTGGGGTTGCTTGTGTTTGCAGCATGCCATGGGGAATAGCCTTTCCGATGAGGATAAGGCGGCCTGCAAGGCGGCGGTGCGCTGGATTTTGGCGCCGACGGAAGAAAATCGAGCCGCGGCGAAAGCTCCGGCCGATGCCGCGGGCCCGGCCTCGCCGGCAGGAGGATTGGCGAGCGCCGCAACATTCACGGGAGCAAGTATTGCTCCGCCCAAGGCGCCACCCATGCCGCCACCACCCTTTGCACCGGCAAAAGCAGTGTCGGGCGCCATCAAATTGGCCACGACAAAAGCGGATCCCGTGAAAATTGCGGAAACGCAAAAGTTGTACGTGGAACTGGGCATTGGTATAGCGGAAGGAAGATTTTCCCACGCGGATATGCGTGGAATGACGGCGATTCGCGGGTGATTCGATGAAGAAAAAAGCAGACAACGATTTGAGGGGTGGCTAGCCATGGGAATGCCGGCCGCGCGGATCACCGATATGCACGTTTGTCCGATGGTGACGGGGATCGTACCGCATGTCGGCGGGCCGATTCTTCCGCCGGGGTGCCCGATGGTGCTGATCGGAGGATTGCCTGCGGCACGTGTGGGCGACATGGCCACCTGCGTGGGCCCGCCGGATGTCATCATCCTGGGTTCATTCACGGTTCTGATCGGCGGCCAACCGGCTGCGCGACTGACGGACATGACGGCACACGGCGGCACCATCATTCTGGGCTTTCCAATGGTGCTGATCGGCCCATGACAAGCGCATTGGTTTTCGAGGGAATTTTTTTATGAGTGAGACGGCTGCAGCCATTCCTTACGAGAAGCAGTTTGACATGCAAGCGAGCCGGACCTGCGGCGCGGCA
>Ga0210403_10002613_pt1 | contig 16182 bp, 26 predicted proteins | sample IncBWC19MmetaG_FD_150863 | JGI IMG/M metagenome (GOLD analysis project Ga0210403, IMG submission 150863) | Forest soil microbial communities from Barre Woods Harvard Forest LTER site, Petersham, Massachusetts, United States - Inc-BW-C-19-M | ecosystem: Environmental > Terrestrial > Soil >... | reverse complement strand
CAACGGAATCGAGGGAAGACGCAGAAAGATTGTTCATAGAAGACTTCGATACTTGGGACATGACTGGATACTACCTGTACTCTAAATTGTTGAGGTCAGGTGTCTCAGCTCACATTGGCACGGGGGGCAACGCTCACGCGCTTTCACCAGTCGGACGCATTCGCCCGCTTGCTGGTGGGCCCGGTCGGTAGCGGCAAGAGTGTGGCGAGCATTGCTGAGATTCTTGCCCGCTCGATTGCCCAGGCACCCGGCACCGATGGCATACGGCGCAGCCGTTGGTTGGCGATCAGAGGCACTTACGGTGAATTGACTTCTACGACCTTGCGCTCATGGAATGACTGGGTACCGGCCCGCTTTGGGCGCATGGTGCAGAGCCAGCCCATCGTCCATCACTTGCAATTCGGTGATGTGGATCTAGAGGTCAATTTTCTCTCGGCCGATCGCGACGATGACGTTAAGAAGCTGCTCTCATTCGAGGCAACGGGCTGTTGGCTCAATGAAGGCCGCGAGATCCCGCGCGCCATATTCAACGCAGCCTTAGCCCGCGTCGGCAGATTTCCGGCACAGCGCAATGGCGGCTGCACATGGTCCGGGCTCATCATCGATTCAAACCCGGCCGGCGTCGATCATTGGTTGCACCGATTGTTTGTCGAGGAGCGCCCGGAAGGCTTCGAGCTATTTCACCAGCCTGGCGGACGCACGACACAAGCCGAGAACTTGCAGAATCTCCCGGCAGGCTATTACGAACGTCTTGCACTTTCGATGCCTCAGGACTGGTGCCGGGTGTACGTCGATAGCGAATGGGGCTTTGCGTTCGATGGTCGCAGCGTCTTTACCGAGTACAGCGACAAGCTGCACACGGCGCCTGAAGTGCTGGAAGCCCTGCCCCTCTCCCCTGTCATCGTCGGCGTGGATTTTGGGCTCGCAGGTTCCGCCGCGGTATTTCTGCAGCGAGATGCACGCGGGCGGTACCTGCTGATTCACGAGCTGGTAGCAGAGCAGACCGGCGTTGAGACCTTTGGCCGACTACTCGCGCAGGAATTGAGCCAAGCGTTTGCAGGCAATGAGGTTTCGATCTATTGCGACCCGGCAGCGAATCAGCGCTCGCAGCTCGATGAGCGCACGGCCTTAGGATTCTTGAAGGGCATGGGATTGCCAGCCAAGGCCGCGCCCACCAATGACATTTTACTGCGCCTCGAGGCTGTTCGCCGGGTGCTGTCGCGCTTGGTCGAGGGACGGCCTGGCTTGATGATTTGCCCGAACGCCACGCACATTCGCAAGGCTCTCGCCGGCGGTTATCACTATCAGCGCATCAACGCTTCGGGCACCGAGCGCTATCAAGAGATGCCGCAAAAGGATGAGCACAGCCACATTGCCGATGCTCTGCAGTACGCGCTCTTAGGCGCGGGTGAAGGCCATATCCCGAAACGCAACCAGGCGCTCAAGCGTCCTGAATTTTCTCTGATGTGAGGTGACCTTATGAAACGCACAAAGACTGAAGCACCTATGGAACCCATCGAGCATAAGCCGATCACCGGGCCGGAACCGCAGCGAGTATTGAGTCCGAGGGAAGCTGCCGCCATCTACGGCACTTCATCGGACCCGGACAACCCGCCGCTAGGCCGTCGTCGCGTTCGTCCGCCATATTCCATCGTATGAAAGTGCAAGACACCGACTTGGGCGCGATCGCGAATCATGTATCCGGCATGAACAAGTTTCAGATTCAGGCCGTGCGTGATCGCATCGTCAAAGAACTCAAGGCGATGAATGAAAGCATCGATGCGCGCATGGGCGATAAAGCGCCCTTGGATGACCCGGGAAAGTTTGCGGTTCAGCGCGACCGCTTCACCGCCATGCGTCGCCGTCGCGAGGTCGATTATCTCGATGACCTTTTGCGCTCGCCTGACATCAGGTACGGCGCGAGCAACCAATAAACCTAGGAGAAAATCTAATGGATACCTGCCCTAAATGTGCCTCCACCCAGATCGAACGGGCCCCCGCCTTTGTCTCGACTGTCGATAAATATGCGCCGACCCTCGCAGGCGATGCCGTCCGCGCGGGCGTACCGGAGGGAGCCACCGAGCACAAGCCCGATCGCTTCGTGAATAGTCCTTCGGGGCACGTCCAACACACCTACGCGGCAAACCCGGCACCCGCCATTCGCTGCGTCAATTGCGGCTCCGCATTCGATGAGTCGGAAATCGACCCGAGTAGCAAGCGCTTTGCATTCCTCAAGGCCGAATACGCGAAGGCCGTGGCATGAGCCCCGAAGATCAAGCGGCCTACATCAAGCGTGGTATCGCATTGGTGCTCGCGAACATTAAACCGCAGCTCGATGAGCTCCGGGTAATGGTGCGTGAGATTGCCGAAACGCAACGCCGAATGAGTGAGGCGAAACGCGCCTCTTTCGAGGAAGTAAAGGCGGCTAATCTCGCGCTCGCGAGGCTTCTCGCGACTGTTCGCATTCAAGAGACTTTCGACCCATCCAAGCCGATTAACTCAAAGCCAGGGAGCATTCAATGACCGCAGCGACCCAGCGAACTGCCGCGCAGCTCGCCACCGAAATCACCAGTATTGAGCACGAGCTGATGGAAGCTCATCGCGAGAATTCTCAAATGCGCACAAAGCGGCAACGCCTCATGGCAGCGGGCGATGCGCAGCGCATAGCCGAGTGCAATGCTGACATTGCCCGTACAGACAAGCTCATCGCGCAATTGACCGAGCGTGCGCAGGATACGCGCGAGGCGGTCAAGTTCGCCAATGCCCGGGACATCCAGGCGGCGAATGAGAAGAACTACGCATTGATTCAAAAAGCGGTGGGCGATTGTTCGAGCGAGGCCGGCAAACTCGATTCAATTATTCGCGATTTTGGTCAAGCTCTTGCCGCATTGGGAGCGGCTAAGGAAGCCGCGGATTCCGCCATGAGCCGCGCGGGTGTTGAGCCTGTGCACGATCATTTAACCCGCGCTCACATCTTGAATCTCTGCGACCAGGGGCTCTATGTCGTGAGCGGTGGGAAGTTCGGCAAGCCTGTCGGCCTGCAATCTCTCGATGAGCTTCGACAGTCAGGAAGCGCGAAACTTGCTAAAGCCGCCATCGAGTATCGCGAACTTTCCTTGCGTCATGCTCGGCGCACTTTGCGCATTGAGGTGCAATAATGGACACCGCCGCAGCATCCACCCCGGAATATTTCGCCTCGACCTTTGGTGTATCGCCGGAGGTGGCCGCGGACTTGTCGCAACAAGCCAAGGCGCTGTCAGGAACATTAGGGCCAGAGGCGCAGGCGTTACAGCGTCATACACTGGCGCAGCCTGTGGCACCGCCTGCGCCGGCCGCGCAGCCCACGGCCCTTACCGCTTTGGAGTTATCGGAGCTTGCGCAAAAGCACTCTGAGAGTGGCGCAAACGATGCTTTCGCGCAGCACTACGCACCGCCGCCAGATCCGTCAGGTTATGAATTCCCTCGGGCGCTTCACCAGCAGACGGACGCGGATCTCGCCTTCGACAATTCCCTAAGGCAAGCATTCCACGCTGAAAGGTTGCCGGCAGGCCTGGTGAGGAATGTCCTGTCGAGTCTCAATGAGGCTGTCCACTCGCAAGCGAATGAGAGTGAAGTCCTACTCAATGTGCGTCTCGATCGCACCGTCGCGCGTCTCTCACAGATGTGGGAGAAGTCCGGAGAGGGAGACTTCGACACCAACATGAAAACCATTCAAGGGGCCCTTCAGCAGATCAAAAGCCCTGAGATTCGCAGCCTCATCGCTGCCAATTCGTCCCGATTCTCGCCCCTCGATTGGGACGCCATCCTTCAATGGGCCAAATACAGCGCAACAAAGCGCTAAAGGAATTACTCATGGCAGGGTACGTTTCACTCGAATACGTTCACGCGACGCGCTTGGCGCCAATCACCGCGGTGACCTTTGCCGCAGGGTTGCCGGTAGTGGCCAACGGCCCTATTGTTCCCAAGGCGCGTGACACGCTGCTGCATCGGGTATTCATTCCCCTAAACGCCACGGCGATTACCGTGACCATCACTGGGCTAAACGATTCTGGAGGCGCTGCGGCTTCGCTCATCCTGAGCGGGCAGACCACGGTAGACACCATGGTCATATTCGATGCGCCGCTGCTCAACGAATTCGCCGCCTTTACCTTCACAGCATCCGTTGCCAATCTCGCGTGGGTTTTCACGCGCGACTATACCGGAGCCTAGGCTATGCGAACGGTCAACACTTCTCAGTCTCTCAATCAGTTCTCGAGTAAAGCTGAGGAAGACAAATTTTGGGCAGACTTAGAAAAGGAGAGAATCGCACATGATCCAGGCTTGGCTCTATCGCGCTATCACACGGACCGAATCGCCGCCGGCCGGGACAAGTCAGTTCACTATGCATTAATCGATGCGATACGCGCCCTCACTCGCACGCTCGAATCACCCTCAGCGAAAACTGTGACCGTGAATCACCCCTCCGGCCCAATGAGCATGACGGTGCATGAGTTTCGCGGCGGCTCCGCACCTATGGAGGCCCAGCGTGGAACCGACAAACCAAAGTGACTCGGGCGCGATGAACTGGGAGCAAGCCTACTTCGAGTTGGTGCAGGAAATCTTGAAGCTACTTCAAGTACTGAATTCGCCGGTAACGAAAACCGGCCACGCTCAGTTGCCTTCCGGTCCCGTAACGATCCAACACAGAGAGGCGCCATGATCAAAAATATCACCCTGGTCCGTGACCGCACCTTAGCGCGCACCTTAGACATGCTTGAGCATCTGCGTCTGCAGGTCTCCATGCTGCCGACGAGCGAGCCCGATGTCATGCGGGAACTTGAGAAGCCGCAAGTTTTCGATCTGGCGGTGGAGATCACTAATACCCTTCTCGCGAAGTTCGGGCACGTCACCGCGCCGACAGACTCGCGATTCGACAAGACGCGCCGCGCAATGAACAAGCTCATGCCTAAGTCGCTGCGCGGTGAGCCGCGCCCGAAGCGCACCGCGGCGCCGGCAGTTCAGGATACGCCGTGAGCAATTACGAGAAGAATATAACCGGAGCACCTTAAGTGACTATCGTATCTGACGTGACCCGTGTCTCGTTCGCCTGCAATGGCGTGAGCACCGTATTCCCGGTCTCGATTCAAGCGTATTTCGGTTCCGATTTTCTGGTGCTTCTCACCAATTCATCAGGCGTGACATCGGTCTTAACGGAAAATAGCGATTACACAATGGCCGAAACGGGCAGCTTGTTGCCGCCGATGTGGACCTTGACCACGCAAAACGGCATTTCCCTCATCTCGCCATACGCCACCGGGAACTCGCTGCTTATCATATTGACGCCTTCGCAGACGCAGCTATCCCGTTTCGTCACCGGCCAGGCATTCCCGAGCGAAGTAATCGAGCAAGGCTTTGACCGCAATACGCAGATGTCCATACGAATGCAGGACTTCGTTAACCGCGCTCTCATTGCTCCCGATGGCGACACGAATCCTGTCATGGTTTTGCCGAGCGCTGTACAGCGCAAACTCACCTATGCGACATTCGACGCGAACGGCAATGCGACGGTGACAGGCTTTGCGCCACCGACTCAAGTCAATTCGATCCCCACGAGCGTTGATAGCGGCGTTGCCGATGCGCTGGTTGCAACGGTTCCGGGCTTCGTGCTGCAGACCTTCGCTACCGTTTGGGTTCGCGTGGCGGCGGCGAATCTCACACTTACGCCGACACTAAATGTCAGCGGCACAGGAGCCAAAACAATCATTTTGGTAACTGGGCAAGCGCCTGCGCCGGGCACCTTTGAGCCTACGGGCATCTATCAATTCATGTATGACGGTGCGCATTGGCAAGTACTCAACGCCTCGCAAATTCTGCAGGGGTTCTTTGTTGGAACCTTAACCGGCATGACCGTGAACCCGACACCAACGATCAATTGGTATCGCACTGGGAACAAGATCACCTTGACCGTCCCGCTAGGCACCACCGCGACATCGAGCAATCCGGGGATGACTCTCACGAATCTCCCCGCCGTGATCGGTCCGGCGAGCATCGCGCAGCAACTGTTTTTGATTCCGCTCACCGATAACGGCACCAATCAAATTGGCCACGGGCTCATCTCTAGCGGTTCGGCAACGATTGTCTTTGGCCTTGGCATGGCTGGAACGTCTAATTTCACCCCCAGCGGTACGAAGGGGATCATTCAGGCAACGACCATGACTTACGACATGTCGTGAGGATCTACCGATGACTCTATCAATCATAACCACGACCCGCGGTAACAAAGGTGGAATTAGCCTCATCACCTCGCGCGGCTCAGCTCATACCATCTCCGATGGCCACCGGCACTCGCGCCTACGTGTCGCGAAATTGGCGTGGCAAGATCACATGCCGCGGCCCGCTGGTTATGTACCGTGAGACAGGTTGGCTCGATCGCCTGATGGACTGGATGCGCGGAGAACGGCTTGCTTAGTCTCACTTTTTATTTTTGGCCGTGTCCGCCGCTTTGTCGGCGCTGATGTATTCCGTCACGGCCATGCCGTGCACCTCAAACTTTCGCATGGCGTTCTTGCCATCCGTAGAGGGCACGAACTTGGCAGCCGCCAGGGCTGCGTCAGCGACCTTACGCTGTGCGCGCGAGAGAGGCGGGGTCTGCGGTCCTGCTTCCTTCGCTGGCGCTTTGGGTGCGGCGATGACGGCTGGCTGCGGTGGCGTGCTTGGCGCATCCGTGGTGCGGACCCGCTCAGTAACCGCCATTCCATGTACTTCAAAGGTACGGATCGCGCCGCCGTCCGGGGTCGGCTTGAATTTGGCTGCAGCTAGAGTGGCGTCCGCGATCTTGCGTTGCGCGCGGCTCAATGGCGGGGTCTCGGGCTTTGGCTTCGTATCCGTCATAGGGCACCAGTGGATGGCCAAATTAGAGTCTATGCGACCGACCTGCCGGCGAATGAGATACAAGTCACGCCGGCTCATTGGCGACCGCGTAAATGACACAGCAGAACAGCAGAAAGCCTATGGGCAGCTTCACCCGCTCGAACACGATCAGGATCAGCGAGGAGACTGGATAGCGGCGGCGCCATTGGGCGTACCGCCTCGCGGCTGCCATCTCGCGCGCCAGGCGGAAGTAATCCACGGGGCCGGGTAGCTGCGCATCCATTTCGGAGCTATGTTTGTGAGTATTCCGGACGATTACCCGAAGGCTTGTCTTGCGGGGTCACGGGGCGCCTGATTTCGCTCAAGCATTCGAAGTTCCCGCGGCTATCCTCTATCCCCATCTGCCAGTGCGTCACAAACCAAGGTTCCGGCTTCCCTTGCCCCTGAGCGGCCGAGGCCACCCCAGTGTCTAGGTCGATCCACAACTCACCCACTTCGGCTGTGACTATCACGTATTTCTTCTGGCCGAGCAGCGCCAGATTTCCGGCCTTACCCTCGCTCACAGTCGCCGTCACGCTGTTCAACAAATCGGGGATTCGGATCGCCAACTTGCCAATATCAAGGATGGGCTCAGTCGGTCCCACTTGGTGACGCACAGGCACCTTGTCCTTGGCGAACCACAAGAAAGCCGGACCCTTAGAGTTGGGAGCGATGCGGAGCCCGATCGTGTGCGCAATTTTGTCGCCGCTCCATTTATTCCTGACGACAAAAACATTACCTATCGCGATGGTAGCCAAGTCGGTCGAAACGGTGTTGCCGAGTGAGATCATCGAAGGCCCTCCTTGCCAGTCCGCTGTGCGAATTTGTTTCCCAATTGTTTCCCAGACATCCGCAGTGGAGTGTAACAGGCCGTATTTTGGCGTTCTCGCCCTTCCCTAAGTGCCTGATTTGTTACGAATGGGCACAACTGGATTCTGCACGGCTTCCCTGTTAATCCGTTGGTCGGCGGTTCGAATCCGTCCCGGGGAGCCATTTATACAAGGTCCGAGAACCGCGAATCGACTCGGCCTAATTTTAGGCGATAATTCGAACTCCCGACATAAAACAGGACGGTTCGACGACGCCGCGCAGCGGCGGCGATCGCCCGCCAGGGCGACCCGCAGGGTGAGGCGCGAAGCGCCGAATAATCCGTCCCGGGGAGCCAACAAATCAATAGCTTAGCTTGACAATATGCTCTAACTTATTAAGCGTTTGTCCGGTATTTGTCCGGGGACGCGAGCGAAAAGATGGAGTCCCAAAGGGCGGCCCCCGGAGTTAGTCTCTGCACCCTACATAGTGCGGCGCACACCTTTTGATCAGATCTGAGGCACGTCACGCCCCCAAAACAAACGTGTGCTAACGTGCGCGACTAGCAATCGAGGTATTAGTCTGGTGAGGAAAAGAGCAGCAAAAAAGAAGGCCGAGACACCTGTGGCGACTACGCCGCAAGTGATGCCTCCAGCTTTCCATGTCCCCCTAGGCAAGACGGTACCGGTTTCCGTGAAGTCCGCGACGGCCGAAGAGATTGTGATGACGCTCTCCGACGGCACTAAGCTGCACATCCGCCCGGTAGTCATGACGATCGAGCGCTCGCTGAGCAAGTACAACCCTGCAGGAGATCCTCTGTACCAGTTCAATGTTGGCATGATGGTTGTAACCAACGTGCCGAAGAGACTCAAGAGGGTCAGCAAGGGAGGTTAGCCCAATGGATGGTTCGACATTCGATGCTTTGTATTCCTTCGGTGTTGGAACCAACGCTCAGCCATTGCGCTTCGATATGGCGACTGCCCAGACGACGTCGTTCTCCTGGTCAACGAGCGACGTGGCGGTAAATGTGTTCTACGCTGCGACCAATGCCTCGATTGGGCCGCTGATCCTCATCGCGAACGCAGAAGAGGACTACGAGGACATCCTGGACTCGGACGCGGCGCTGGCCGAGGCTCAGGCCAAGGGAACGAAGTCCTGGCGGCGATTCAAGAGAGAATTAGGCCGCTGATGTGGCAAGCGGCGGGCCGAAGTTCACGGTTCGGCTCACCCCTGCTGCCCAGAAGGACTTGAGGCGGCTCGATCGCCAACACGAAGACCAAGTAATCAAAGCGATCGACGGATTGGAGGATGATCCCCGGCCTTTCAATTCCGAGGAGTTGGCCGGTCGTAGTAAGGGATTGTTTCGGGTGCGCACGGGAAGCTATCGCGTCCTGTACGAGATCGACTACGAGCAAAGCATCGTCACAGTGACGCGCGCGAAGCACCGTCGCGACGCCTACAGAAAGTAGCTGTGATATGCCCTTAGCTTCGCTTGACCCCGCGTAGGTCAGTGAATAATGGAAAGCCTGTAGCCGAACACGCCGGCCCGATTGGAGCGTAAACTCGTGCATCAGCGTGCCCGCCATGTTCGGCCCCGGTCCGCTGTATGGTCAGCCGTAACCATAAAGGTTGCGGGGCGTAACCGAGTAGGTTACACTGCAACGAATGATCAAGAGTTTCAGCCATAAGGGACTCGCGGCGCTATTTGAGACAGGGAATGCTCGCAAAGTGCAGCCGAAGCACGCGAAACGCCTGAATCTGATCCTTACTGCCCTCAATGCCGCAACCCAGGCGGCGCAGATGGCGATGCCCGGAATGCGGTTCCATCCATTGCATGGCAACCGCTATTCCGTTTGGGTGGACGAGAACTACCGCGTGACGTTCCGTTTCGACGGCGGGCACGCGTACGAGGTGGATTATGAAGACTATCATTGAGAGCTCGGGCCGGATGCACAACCCAGCCCACCCCGGGGAGATCCTCAAGGAGATGTACATGGGACCGCTCGGCGTGACGATCACGCAGACGGCAGACGCCCTTGGAGTGAGTCGTAAGCACGTATCGGCGATCGTGAACGGTCGGGTGCCCGTGTCGCCGGAGATGGCGGCGCGTCTAGCCGGCGTCTTCGGCACTGAACCGGACATCTGGATCAACCTTCAGGCTCAGTACGATCTATGGCAGGTGCGGCAGCACGGACGTCCGAAGGTCAAACGATTGGCAGCCTGAAAGGATAAGTCGCGCGAAAATACGACTTTGACTTCCGCGCGGTCGACATATTGTGATCTGGAAGGTTCCAAAACCACTTCCGGATAGCAGGCACGCCTTCAAGTACCAATTGGCCTACATCGCGCATCAACATTGTGTGCTTCGCTTCGACAACGAGGCTGGCAAAGGCGATCACACGCATTCGGATGAGATTGAGGCACCCTATATATTCAGCAATCTCGAAACGCTACAAGCCGATTTTTGGGCTGCGGTGAACAAGCGGAAAAAGCGAAAATGAACACCGTCACTATCTGCGTGGCTTCTCTTGTCGACACCCAGCGACGTGCTTCAGCCGCATTTCGCGGGAAGAAACAGGGTGCACGCATTTCATTCGCTTCTGATGATCTTCTTTGGAAGACGCTGACGCCCAAACGCTGGGCGCTTCTTAAGCTGATGGCTGGCTACGGATCGATGGCTATTCGCGAGATAGCCCGTCGGGCGGAACGCGACGTCCGCGCCGGTCACAGCTATATTCATGTTCTGCTTCGGGCAGGAATATTGGAGAAGGCTGCTGAGGGTGGCGTTATATTCCCTTATGATGCCATCCATGTGGATTTCCTGCTAGAAGCTGCATAGTCTGGACGGCTATGCTGGCCTCATAGCGAACCAGAATTGGATGGACAGCGTGAACGAATATCAAAAGCAGTTGCATGCGTGCGGCACGACAGTGAACCTAGGCATGGTTGTTACCCAATGACAACTCCCGCAACACTCGAGAAGACAGCGCGGAACGCCCCACCCTGGGTATCGCCGCTTTTGTGGCTGCTCGCCGCGGCCAGCGTTTTATCGCATCTGACTTCAATGCTGTTGCATCTGCCGCAGGCCACGGCCGGCGCAATGTTGGCAGGTTCCCTCATGTTATTCGGACTGTTTCATGGTGCATCGACCTATCGCTGGCGGGGCATCGTATTTTTCATCGTTGTATGCCTTGGTGTCAGCAACGCTTTCGAGAACCTCAGCATTCTGACCGGCTTCCCGTTCGGCTGGTACCACTACGGCGACAAGATGGGTCCCCGACTATTCTTAGTACCGGTTCTGATCGGCCCTCTATATTTTGGCGTGGGTTATCTTTCCTGGACGCTGGCGCGCGCCATCCTCGGAGATGTCAATGGCCGACTTGCCGGCCCGCTGATCTACGCAACGCCGATCGTCGCAAGCTTCATTATGGTGTGCTGGGATCTCACCATCGACCCGAAGATGTCAACGATCACCAGTAACTGGGTCTGGCGAGATGGCGGCAGTTACTTTGGCGTGCCGCCGGCAAATTTTCTGGGTTGGTATCTGACTGTCTATGTATTCCTCCAGGCCTTTGCGCTGTATGCCCGGCATCTGTCCGCTGCACCCGACCACATGCCCGGTTATTGGGCGAAACCTTTGCTTGCCTACTCCTCGATCGTGATTGCACCGATCTTGAGCCTGACGCTGAGTTCCGCATCGGGCGCGGTATTGGATGCGACTGGACAGCCCTGGCAATTACACGACATTCAGGCCGTGACCACGCTGGTGGGAATTTTCACCGTGCTGCCGTTTTGGTTGCTGGCACTATTCAGAGTTCCGCGTCCTAAGATTCCTTGAACTTACACAGCGTGCGGTGATTAGCTGTTACAATCACCTCAGTTATTGAGGCGATTATGGCAACTAAACCCCTCAAACCATGGATCTGGCAGCGTCCGGAGTGGCCCGAATTTTATTGGGATTCGGCCCGCTTGGCGCTACCGCTGGCCAACGCGCGCAGAGCTCAGGGTGAACTGATCGGCATGGCGCGACTGCTCGATCCGGATTCCGACCTTCGCGCGCAGCTGGAGGTGCTGACTTCCGACGGCGTGGCGACCAGCGCCATCGAGGGTGAACGCTTGGACCCGAACGCCGTGCGCAGCTCACTCGCAAGGCGACTTGGCCTGCCAACCGCAGGATTGCCTGCGCCGCCCCGTTCGGTCGAAGGGCTGGTGGACGTCCTGATCGATGCCACCAAGAAACTCCACAAACCGCTTACAGTAAAAATGCTAGGCGACTGGCAGGCGTCACTCTTTCCAACTGGCCGTTCGGGGCTCACCAAGATCCGAGTAGGCCAACTGCGTGGAACCGCGCCAATGCAAATCGTCTCGGGACCGATCGGAAAGCAGCGCGTTCATTACGAAGCCCCGCCCCGGAACCGTCTCGAGCGCGAACTCAAGCGATTCGTGAAATGGTTCAATGCAGCGCCGGCCGACTTGGACGGGCTTCTGCGCGCTGGTGTGGCGCATGCGTGGTTCGAGCTCATCCATCCGTTCGAGGACGGCAACGGGCGCGTCGGACGCGTGCTACTCGATCGCGCGCTGGCGCAGGACGAGGATCGCTCAGTACGGCTTTACAGTCTATCGGCGCGCTTCATGACGGTGCGGAACGAGTACTACGATGCACTGCAAGCACTGTCGCGCGGCACCTTGGACGCAACCGACCTGCTGCACTGGTTTCTTAATCAAATTGTCGCCGCGTGCGCGGATAGCGCACACACCGTTGAGCGCGTCCTCGCGAAAGCGCGATTCTGGATGCGTCATGGGCAATCCCGCCTCAACGTACGACAGCAGAAGGCTCTCAACGCCCTTCTTGATGCCGGACCGCGGGGATTCGTGGGCGGAATGACAAATAAGAAGTATGCGCACTTAAACCGGGTTAGCCCCGCAACTGCGCAGCGAGATCTTGCAGAGCTGGCAGCGCGCGGAGTGCTCAAGGCCCAAGGCGCCGGTCGCAGTGTACGCTACGAACTTGCGGACTGACCCTGGCACATTTGAGAGCGTCAAGCTGGCCGGCGGGTATCTCCAATCGAGAAATCACCCAAAGGCAAACGGATGGACATCCGACGACGTCCTCTGGCAGCCACCTATTACGAGGGTGTTTCTGTGGTATCGGAGCGCAACCGAAATCGGAATTCCCTTAAATTGCCGATGTTTTCTGCATTATTTCGGTTCCGCTCGCGCTCCCGGTGGACAAAAACCCGGCGCGCAGGAGTTGCTGGCAATGCGTGCGAGATAGCTCCTCAGAACGGAACACCCGTCTTGTTTCTGGAACTGGCGCCGAGATCAGCAAACCAAGTTCACGAGCGAACTAGAACACTTTGCTGATCGTGAGGCGGAAGCCGATCGGTTCGAGCGGATGGACATGCACATCCGCGACGCCAAAGGCCGGCTCGCCCGGCAGGCGATCGACATACCAGTACTGCATCGCGTCCGCCTTTTTGTTCAGAATGTTGTAGACCGCGAGGGCGACGTTCCAGCCGCCAGTGAACTCGTAATGTGCGTCGCCATTCCATTCCCCATAGCCCGAGCCATAGACTTGGCCTCGTGGGGTGGGGGCATTGGCGCAAGATGTCAGACCCCTGAAATCGTTCGCAACGGCAAAATTCGCGCAGGGACCTGAGGAGAGCGGAAAGGCGCCCAGATACCGGTACTCCAGACCAGCGCTCCAAGGCCCGAAATTCTTCATGTTGACATGGAAGGATCCGGTCGCAAACGGAGCATTCGGCAAGTACTCACCCAGGTGTCCCGTGCCATCATCAAAGGGCCTTTTGAATCGAGCACGGTCCTGCGACAAGCTCCCGTAGAACTCGAGCCAACGCAGCGCTTGGTAGGTGATGTTGATCTCATAGCCCGTGCGCCGGCTTGCAGGTCCGGCGGTGTCCTGCCCGACGTCCGGGTTATAAGTGGTCTGCGACCGGGCGTCGAGATTGAACACCGCCAGCGTCAGCGCAACCTTCTGCCCGAAGAGCTGTTGGCGCATGCCGACCTCCTCGCCTGTCTCACTCGCGATGAGAGCGGCGCCGGGGACTTCCTGAAGCTTTGCCTGGTTGACGCCCCGCAGATCGTTGCTGTGAAAGCCGCGCCCGGCGCTCACATAGAACTCGGTGGTGTCCACGGGCGTGAAGATGAGGCTGCCCTTGGGTTGGAACAGGGCCGAGCTGGCAGTCCCGTGATTCGTCCCAGAATCGCTGCCGTGCTGGTAGTCCTCGCGCAGACCGAGCACGGTGCGAAACCAATAATTCCAATGGGTCATGACCTGTGCATACACCGCGTTGCTGCCAAGATGGATTTGATCGCTCTCGCTGTAGCCCAAAGGATCGCCGGCAGCGGGTAGCGGCTCGGCATCCTTGCTCGGCAGACGCGACACGGCGTTGTCGTCGTAACGCGATTGCAGGCCGAATGCCCAAGCGCTTTGGAATCCGAACACCTCGGCATCGTGGGCGTAGCTCACCGCGCCTCCCGCTGTCCAGCGGTTTTCATGCTGCTGCTCCTGATCGCCGTTTACCGGATTGACGAGAAAATGGCTGAGGTTATTGAACAAGGTCAACCGGTTGTTGAATCCAAAGAGCCTCGCAGTCAACTGTCCGCCGCCAAGCGTGGAGAAATGCTGCCAGGACAGATTAGCGCGTTGCGCCGTACCTTGATCGGATGGATCGAGTTCACCGAAGCGGCTGATAAGTCCTTCGGTGATAACACGCTCGGGCTGATCGGTCTGCGCGTTCCACGTACTGTGATAGATCGATGTGGTCAGCGAGTAACCGTCGTACTGATCACCCTCACTGTAGCGGATGACAGCATTGATCTTGCGCTGATCGCCCGGTATGACCCAGGGTCCATCGTAGTGCTGCAGTTCCAGCGCGCCGAGTAGGTTACCCCCGGCGAGCGTGTTTGATCCCGCGACAAATAGTCGCTCGAAGCCCCAAGTTCCCCCGCTCACCGACACCTCATCAGGAATCGTATTGAGGTAGGCGATATGCACCGAGCCGACCCCCGCAAAGTCGCCTTGGGCTGCATAGTACGTGCCCTTGGTGTACTCCAGAGCGCCCGCCAGATCTGGGATCAGGAAGTTCAGATCCGTGTACCCTTGACCGTGCGCGTGGCTCGGCTCATTCACCGGAATGCCATCGATGAAGGTCGCCAGATCCGTACCGTGATCCAGATTGTAACCGCGCATTAAGTACTGATTCGCTTTGCCCTCCCCGCTGTGCACGGTCACGACGAGTCCCGGGACCGTCTCCAGCAACTGCCCCGGACGGTAGGCGGGAGTAAGCGCCAACTCGCCTGCATCGATCACTCCTTCACTTGCGGTGGTGGCTGTACCGATCAGGTTCAGGCGCGCGGCTGTAACGGTGATTTCTTCAAGAGGAGCCGTTGTCTTGGTCGGTGGGGCGGGCGACGTTTGCGAGGTAGGCGCTTCCTGGGCCGACGCCCGCGAAGCGCCGAGCAATAGAACCGCGAGAACGACAGCTTGACTCCTTGAACACCACATGCACTTTGATCAACTTGATGGGAATTGGGTGCTGAAGCCTGCCAGCCTACGTGTAGCATCACAAGCACCACGCGGCCGTTTAGCCTTTCGCGATGTGATCGGGTCGTTGGCTGCGGTTTGCGTCGCATCTCAGTGAGGTCCACGTTCGGCAAACATGTTGAACTCCACACTCCTTGCAGAATCGAGGCTACTGGGAAAAACTCGAAGTGAGTGCAGCGCGAATCGCGCCTGAAAAGTCCACGTCATCTGGGCTGAGCATGCGTACGAGGCGCCCCTCTCGAATCAATGAGATCGATCGTCGGAGGTCCGGCAAAACGCAGCATTGCAGTTCGTTCACGATGGGAGGAGCGACTTGACTCGGGAATTCTGTCGGCCAGTGCGCACGAATCGGCGCGCGCGACGCTTCTTGAGCCAGATGTAGAGCCCGGTGACCGATAACAGGGCGACGAGAACGCCCAATGCGCACACCAGGACTCTGTAGGCGAGTGAATCCCGCAGGTCGGCGAAGTGCGGCGCATGGAGCCAATTCTCGACGGTGTTGCCGGCGTGTTCGCCGCTCGGTGAGTCCATTTTGATGAGTGCGCCGGTGTTGCCGTCGAGCCATAACGAAGTCGTCCAGCCACTGTGCTGAATGTCGACATTCGCGGCAACGGCGTAGGTGTACAGGCCGAATTCTTGGATGTAGGCCATTCCGCAGGGTCGTTCGATCCGGAATCCTCGCCGAGCCGCCCCGATGGCCATCAGGTGCTCCCCGGCTATCCGCGCAGCATCCCAATCTAGATGCGGCTGGAGCGCTATCCAAAATTAGTCCGGTCTTGCTCGCCAAAAATAGCCCCCCCCTTGAGTAGCCGGGGGTAGGCCGGCGTTTACAGCTGAGTGGATTTGAGGCGGTCGGCGACCGCGCGTATTCAACGCAGCGGCGTATTGATACTCGGCATGGCGATGCTCGCGATGCCTCT
>Ga0210403_10002611_pt1 | contig 16194 bp, 8 predicted proteins | sample IncBWC19MmetaG_FD_150863 | JGI IMG/M metagenome (GOLD analysis project Ga0210403, IMG submission 150863) | Forest soil microbial communities from Barre Woods Harvard Forest LTER site, Petersham, Massachusetts, United States - Inc-BW-C-19-M | ecosystem: Environmental > Terrestrial > Soil >... | reverse complement strand
GGCCGCTGCATCGGGCGGCGCGCAGTTTGGGCCTCGAACATGTGTGGGTCAAACATCAAGGCATGAATCCCACTGGCTCTTTCAAAGATACCGGCATGGCCGCGGCGCTCTCCATGGCGCGCGCCCAAGGCTTTGATCGCGTCTGCTGCGCTTCCACTGGCAATACCTCGGCTTCCATGGCCGCCTATGCCGCCCGCGCGGGAATGAAGAGCATCGTGCTGCTGCCTGCCGGATATGTGACTGCCGGCAAGCTGGCGCAAGCGCTGGAATTCGGCGCAACCGTCGTGCAGTTGCGCACTGACTTCGACGGCTGCCTGGAGCTTTTGCACAAAGTAGTCCGCAGGTTCCGCGCCTACCTGCTGAATTCCATCAACCCATATCGCCTCGAAGGCCAGAAGACGGTGGCGTTTGAACTGCTCGATCAACTCGACTGGAAGGTTCCCGATCACATCATCGTGCCCGGAGGCAATCTCGGCAACTCTTCGGCGCTGGGCAAGGGTCTGCTGGAACTGCACGGCCTGGGACTGATCGACCGGCTGCCGAAAATCTCGATCATTCAGGCCGCCGGCGCCAATCCGCTGGTGCGCACCATGCGTGAAAACGGTGGAAGCCGCCTGATCACCGTGGAGCCGGAAACGCGGGCCACGGCCATTCGCATCGGGAGTCCTGCTTCGTGGAGGAAGGCCGTGAGCGTGCTGCAACGCACGGGCGGCGCCTGTGAAGACGTGAGCGAAGAAGAAATCGCCGCAGCCAAGGCGGAGCTGGGTGCTGAAGGCATCGGATGCGAGCCGGCCTCAGCCACCACGCTGGCCGGCCTCAAAAAACTGGTTCGCGCCGGCTTTGTCGGAACCGCCGATACTGTGGTCCTTATTCTTACCGGCAACATGTTGAAAGACGTGGATTACATGCTCCAGGGCGGTGGGAACCAGTTTCTTGGCCCGCTCGACCCCGATCCGGAGCTGGTAACCAAGACCTTGGAGAAACTCTATGCTAGGCACTGAATGCGGAATACGCGCGACGCCCGTCACCGGCGGGCCGAACATGGAACGTAAGATGGAACATAAAGAAGTGCGGGTCGGCGTCGTCGGCTATGGCACAGTGGGACGCGCTACTACGGAAATCCTTACGCGCCACGCGGAAGAGATCTGCGCGCGCACTGGCGGCATCGCCCTGCGGGTCGTGCGCATAGGCCGCCGGACAGGCGACGGACAGGAATCGCCGGTATGCGGCATCGCGATTGAATCCGGCTGGCGGAACATCGTCTCTGCGGAAGAAGTTGACATCGTGGTCGAAGCTATCGGCGGCGTGGATGTCGCTTATGACGTCGTGCGATCGAGTCTTGAAAACAACAAAGCGGTGGTCACGGCGAACAAGGCACTCATCGCCCGCCATGGAGAAGAGCTGTTCGCGCTGGCCGCCCGGCGGCAGTTGCCCATCGGCATCGAAGCCACCGTCGGTGGAGGCATCCCTATCATTCGCGCCATTGCCGATGCCCTGGCGGGCGACCGTATTCAATCCATCTATGGAATTATCAATGGCACATGCAACTTCATTCTGGGCCGTATGGAAAAGGAAGGCATTGAATTCAGCCAGGCGCTGGCCGAGGCCCAGGCGGCCGGATACGCCGAAGCCGATCCCAGCCTCGATATCGACGGGCTCGACGCCCGCGACAAGATCTCGATTCTAGCGCGGCTGGCGTTTCGCGGCGCAGTTCCCCCGGAGCAAATTCCCGCGGCAGGAATTCGCCAGATCGCAGCCACTGATTTTCACTATGCCAGCCGGCTGGAATCGACCATCCGGCTACTCGCCTGCGCCGAGCGCACGCCCCATGGCTTTGCTCTTTCCGTCAGGCCGTGGCTGGTAGCGCGTGGGTCGATGTTGGCCAAGGTCGACGGACCCAACAACGCTATCTTCCTCGCCGGTGAAAGCGCGGGGACGCAGATGTTCTATGGCGAAGGCGCGGGCGGCGGGGCCACTGGCACTGCCGTGCTCTCCGATGTGGTGCAGATCGCCAGAAACCTCGCCCATGGCCAGCGGGCGCCCAATGCTCACCTGGGCTTCCAGCACTGTGAACCATTGCCGCTATGCGAATCTCCGAAACCCGTGAGCTGGTATCTGCGCCTCACGGTGAAAGATCGCCCCGGAATCCTCGCCCAAGCGGCCCAGGCCATTGCCCAGGAAGGCATCAATATAGATTCCGTAATCCAGGAGCCGCACATGGCCAAAGAGAAGTTGTCTTTTGTCATTACCCTGGAACCAATCGGCGAAAGCGTGGTGCAGAGAGCAGTCCGGGCGATCAACCAGTTTGAGTTCATGCTGGAACCGGTGTTGATGTTGCCGGTTGTGGATGGCAATTAGCAGTTGGCACTTAGCACTCAGCACTCAGCACTCAGCCATGAAACGTCTTGAGCGGTTCCTGCAAGGTTGAACCGCTGACGTAGTGGAACGCAGCGTGAAAACGAGAATGTTCCAGGGCTGAATGCTGAGTGCTGGATGCTGAATGCCAATGACAAATTACCCGATTGCAAATTTATTCCGGCTCCTCCGGTTCCGCCACACCGTCTCCCCTCGGGTCCGACGCTCCCCAGTTCATGCCGGTCTTGGCGTTGTGCATGACTACCTGCCCGCGTCCCATCAATACCGTATATTCCTTCCTTACCTGGAAGACGTGGCCTTTTTTCTGCAGCGCCTGCAGGACTTCCGGCCGCACCCGCGATTCGATCACGATCTCGCAACCGAGCGGCCCGTCGGGAATGGTGAAGCGTGGCGCTTCCAGCGCTGCCTGCGGATTCATCCCGTAGTCCACGAAGTTGGAAACAAACTGGGCGTGGGCCAGCGGCTGGTTCGCCCCGCCCATGATGCCGAAGCCCATGCGCAGATGGCCGCGTTCCATGAATGCAGGAATGATCGTATGGAACGGACGCTTGCGCGGCTGCAATACATTAGGATGTTTCGAGTCGAGTGAGAACAGCGCTCCCCGGTTCTGCAAGGCAAAGCCCATGCCTTGCACCACCACACCCGAACCAAAGCTCGAATAATTGCTCTGGATGAGCGAGGCTATGTTCCCTTCCTTGTCGACCGCGGCCATATAAATGGTGTCGCTAGTCGAAGGCGTACCCGCTTGCGGATGGCACTGGGCCTTCTCCGGGTCGATCAGAGCAGCACGCTGCTGCGCATAGGACTTCTCCAACAGGCCCTTCAGCGGAACTTTAGCGAATCGGCGATCGGCGTTGTAGCGATAGAGATCGGAATAGGCAAGCTTCATGGCTTCGATCTTCTTGTGCAGCTCAACGGCCCCTTGCGGGCCGCCTTGATCGGGCAGCGAAGTCTCCATGATGTTGAGCATTTCGAGGGCTGCCATGCCCTGCGTGTTGGGCGGAAGTTCGTAGACTGTCCATCCACGATAATTGATGGAGATGGGTTCAACCCACTCGGCGGAAAATTCCGCCAGATCATCGGCTTGCATGGCGCCGCCGAAAGCGGAAGAGGTCTGCACGATGGCATGAGCTATCGCGCCCTTGTAGAACGCGTCCCGGCCTTGTTCAGCGATCAGCTTCAAAGTCCTGGCCAGATCGGGATTTACGAAGCGGTCACCCACCTCGGGGGCCTTGCCGCCGGGAAGAAACACACGCTGGGCTTCCTCGGTCCGGCCCATTTTTTCCTGCGCCCCTGCCCAATAGGATTGAATCATTTCCGGCACGGCATAGCCATGTTGGGCATAGCCAATGGCCGGAGTAAAGAGGTCCTTCCACGGCAGCCGCCCAAAGCGCTTGTGCGACTGGCTCCAGCCCTCCACGGCGCCGGGCACGGTCACGCTATGAATGCCGTCATGGGGCATGGCAGTCACACCCCGTTTCGCAAGAAAATCGACGGTAAGGTTGCGCGGCGCCCAGCCGCTGGCATTCAGCCCGTAGAGTTTGCCTTCTTTCGCGTCCCAGTAGAGGAGAAACAGGTCGCCACCGATGCCATTCATCATGGGCTCGGTGACACCCAGCACGGCATTGGCGGCGATGGCAGCGTCCATGGCCGACCCGCCATGCGCCAGTGTGCGGGCACCGGCCTGCGAGGCCAGATAGTGGCTGGTAGCGACAATGCCACGGTCGGTAATCACCGTGGAGCGGCCGTAGGAACGATCCTGGGTAAAGAGCGGTTCAGACATGGCGAAAAACAGTATAATCAGCGGCAACAATAAGCGCATGAGCACCTCGACCGGCTTTTCAATCCATCGCAGATTATAGACGCTTGTGGCCCCAGGTAAATCTTCTGCCAATAATGCCCTTGATGATCAGATGGTCGGTCGAGCGCGTCACGCCTACGCCCACTCCGAAATTCACTTCCCACTCAGGAGAAAAGTTAAGATCGACCGACGGAAAGAATTGCTGCTGCTGCTCGGCGATCGAGTCGAAGTTGTTGATAGGGCCTAGGGACCCGTAATATTCCAGCCCGCCGGTGACCACCTTGCTGAAATCATAGGAAACCTTGACGTTGGGCGAGAACCCATAGCCAAGCTTGACGTTTTCACCGTGCAGCGACTTATCGATGGTGGGATTGAAAGAGAGATACCAGCGGCCAAGCTTCTTGTCGACGATGGGTCGCAGCTCCCACGTCCATGTGTCCTGCGAGAACTTGCGGCGCTGATAGCCAACCTCATTCGAAAGGCTAAGGCCGACGGGCCAATGCCATTTTTCCGGCACCCGAAAGCGCGGCCGTATATGGTCCCCGACCCAATCCCATCCGTCCCCAGCCCGTGCGCTGGTGAATATGTAAAAGCCGGTTTCAAACCACTCATTGAATCCTTGGGTAATCTCGATGGTCTCATGCAGCGCATGGTAAGTTGGCGCTACGCCGTTGGTCACTGCGCGGGTCCCGCTGGCGGTAAAGTTGCTGTGGAATTCCACCATGGTGGCGTGCGGTTCGACGGTTTCCGCGCCGTACACCTGGATCTCATAATTGTCCTGGGCCAGCGCCGGAGTCAGAGCCAGGGCCAGCATGGCCAGGAGGAGCAAGGGGGAGAAGCTTCGTGACATCACAGGGTTCGATTCTATCGTGCCCGGAGCCAGAAAACGGGTGCTAGGAAAAAATAAGAGCGCCGGGCCGCTTCTGGGGCCCGGCGCTCTATGCAGTTATGACTGGTGCCGTGACCGTGTGAAATGCTAACAAACCTCCAAGCGATGGGTGCCCCACGATTCGCGTCTTTTGCGAAGGTTGGGACGCGATGCTCTCGCGGTCAAGGCACTGGTATCGTGGCCGGGAATATCGGTAATGTTAGCAAGAATGCAAGCTCACGGCTCCGAATCGCCAGGTCCGCGATGATTGCTCAATCTCCCGATCACCGTATTAGGCCGCGCTGAGGGCTTTTTTTCTTTCTGCCCAGCGCTTCTTCATCATGATCGAAATACGTTTCTTGGACGCGGCACTCAAGCGGCGGCGGCCACGTCTAGCGCCAGTTCCTTCCAGGGCTGAAATGGCTTCTTCCAGCCTATCTCTCTCGTCCCGCAATACTGAAATTATTTGTTGTATATCCATAGAGCTCCTTGCACCGAAATCTTAATAGGCGTGGATGTGCTCCAGCAAGAACAAAGATGGTAGCTCGATGCGTGCTAGTGCATAACTATCCAGTCGGAGAGAAGATAGCAGAGATCAGTGCTATCTGCAAGGATATGGTGTCCTCAACGCTTTCAATCTGGGCCGGTCGCCCTTCTTACCAGTTGCTGGATATGCCCGCCCCTAAAGCATGTTGCAGGTGGAGTGTTTATATTAGTAAAGCTCAATCTAATATCCCTAGCGCCGTGACCGGTTGCAGGCTGACACTTCCGGTGACCCGAATCTACCACAATTACTCTTTCATCTGGTCACGGCGCTAGTACAAGGACCGCCTCCGGCCCTCCTCTAACTTCAATGTCTTACCACAGGAAAAAAGCTCCCATCTCCTTCCTTCCCAAAACGGGAAAGGGCCATCTTTAAAGTCTCTCTTTAAGTCTCTAGCACCGAGACGGTGAATATTGCATTGGCAATGTTGGCAGAAATACAAGTTCGCGGTTCCGATCTCCAGACCCGCGATCACCTAACTTGGCCGGGCAACCAAGTAAAAACGGGCACAAGTAAAAACGGGCCATTGACTTCCTGGCGGCAAAGGGGTAACTTTCAGCCGTTTCGGGAGGAACGACATGAGAAATACCCTTCAACGTTCACTGATTTTATTCATGGGCGTATTGCTGCTGGCGGGCATGGCCTTTGCCCAGGGGTCACAATCCGGCGCGATTTCAGGCTCGGTCAAGGATTCTACCGGCGCCGTCGTCAGTGGCGCTTCCATCACTATTACTAACGATGCAACCAAGGACGTGGAACGCACTGTGACCAGCACCGGCGATGGTCTGTTTACCGTGTCCTTGCTCCGGCCCGGCGACTACAAGGTCGCCATCAAGGCCCCCGGCTTCAAGGAATTCACCCAGAAAGTGCAGGTGTTGCTCAGTCAGGCTGCGCGCATAGATGCGCAATTACAGGTAGGCGGCGCCAGCGAAGTGGTGGAAGTCACATCCAACCCCACCCTGGTCAATACCGAGAGCGCGGCCACCGGTCAGCCCATCGATGCCGCTACCCTGCGCGCGCTTCCGTTGCCTGTCCCCAACTTCATGTTTCTACTCTCGCTGTCGGCGGGAACTTCGGGCGAGTTTCCCGATGTGCGCTCCGCCAACCGGGGTATCGTTGACATCAACGTGAACGGCCAGCGCACCAGCAACAACAGCGTGACCCTGGAAGGCATCAATGTCAATGACTTCAACCTCGCCCATTTCGATACCATTCCTCTACCCAACCCTCACGCCATTGAAGAATTCAACGTAGCTACATCGCTCTACGATGCTGCTTCCGGCAGCAAGGGAGGTGGCGCCGTCGGACTGGTGGTGAAATCCGGCACCAAGGGCTGGCATGGCGAAGCCTACGTCCAGCACCGTAATGACTACTTCAACGCCAATGAGTGGTTCTTCAATAACAGCAACGTGTCCCGCAAGAAATTCCTGCAGACGGTCCTTGGCTTCAGCGGCAGCGGCCCGCTTCCGTTTCTAGGAGGCAACTGGTTCGGCAATGTGCAGGGGCTGCGGGCGCGCAATAGCGTCAGCCCCAACGGCTCAAGCACTACGGTGAATAGCCGGATTTTCCCGACGAATCCGGACGGCACGACTTCCGCCGCTCTAATTGCTTCCGATCCCGGCCTGGGTCTTACGGCGGCGCAGGTCGATCCCACGGCGCTGAATATTCTGAACCTGCACAACAGCTATTATGGCGGCCAATTCCTGGTCCCGCGGGTCGGACAGAGCGGCTGTTCCCCAACGAGTGCGATCAACTTGAAATGCACCTTTGCCAAGGTCGCACCCCAAGTCGATACGCAATACGCCATTTCCTATGACCGTTCATTTGCCGGCGGCAAATCGAAGATTTCGGGGCGCTGGTTCTATGACAATGGCAACACCAACCAGCCGTTTGGCACTGCCTCGTCTCTGGCCTTTCCCCAACTCGGCATCCAGAACAACCGGTTCTTTTCCATGGCCTACACCCAGCAGATCAGCAACCGGCAATTGAATGAGTTCCGCGTCGGCTTCAATCGCTTCATCTCATCGTTTGCGCCCACAGACCTGGTCGGCGTCTCTGACATCAATGCCACCCGGCCCAATGCCGGCGCGGTGCCCGGAATTTACCAGGTGGCGGTCACCGGCGCTTTCTCTATAGGCACCGGCGTGAACGATGAGCGCGGCACGGTGGCCAACAGCTTTGACTATAACGATACATGGTCCATGATCATCGGCAAGCACAGCTTGAAAGCCGGCGGCGGAGCTACCCGTTACCAGCTCAACCGTTTCAACCGCTTTGCCATTCGTGGCTCTCTGGGTTTCAATACATTTGCCGACTTTGCCAAGGGCCAGATTGATACCTTGCAGGCGGCCTCCGGCGATCCTCAGCGCTACTTCCGCGCCCTGGATTTCGCGGGGTTCTTCCAGGACGACTACCATCTGTTCTCCAACCTGACCCTGAACCTGGGCCTGCGCTGGGACTCACTGCAGTTTGCCCATGACTTGCTCTTGCGCAGCACCCTTTTCGATCCTTCTCTGGTCCCCAATGCCAATCCTTTCCTGTTCGCAGAAAATAGCTCTCTGCCGGGCATTGTAGGGACGAAAGGCATTGGTGATTGCGGCGCCAGGCACTGCCGTAGCAATAACAACTTCGGCCCGCGTATCGGCTTTTCCTGGGACCCCTTCCATAACCACCACACGGTGGTGCGCGGAGGCTATGGCATCTACGTCCAGCGCCTCTCCAACCAGAACTTCCTGCAGGGCTCGCTCGGTCCGCCGTTCTTCGTGCAGCAGGTAGTAACCAACCCGGTCGGAATCACCCTGGCCAATCCACTGCCCACGCAGTCGGCGGGTTCCGCGGTCGACCCCAATTCCATTCCCCAGAATTCGCACTTTGCCGGGGTCAGCGGCAATGGCGATCCCAACAATCCCGCGAATGTCCCCATCTTCGTGAATGACGCCGGTCAGCGCTGCGCAAATTTCGGCGGTACGGCCACCAACTGCTCCATCAACCTGGCGTCCTTCTCCACGGTAGCGCCGAATGCTCACGCTCCCTATAACCAGCAATGGAATTTCACGATCCAGCGGGACCTGGGACACTCCTGGGCGCTGGAAGCCGGCTATGTAGGATCACACTACGTAGGCGGCCTGGGAATCTACAATCCCTTCCTGGCGCCCTTGGCCAGTCCTTCGAACCCCATTCACGTGACCGACATCAACGGCAACAACTTCACCATCACCACGAACACCGTGAACAACGAAGCGCTGCGCTCCCAGGCTTTGGGACTCTCCCGCCGGCGGGGCGCGCGCATTGACGGCAATATTGGCCAGGCCATTTATCACTCCGGCCAGTTGACCGTCTCTCACCGCTTCCGCCATGGTCTGTTCTTCCAGGCGGCCTACACGTACTCGAAGGAAATCGACAACGTAAGCGGTTCCCAGAGCACCGACGAACTGAATGCCACACAGGCCGGCCAGGGCGGCGCTACGATCCTTAATTTCGGCAATAACCCGGCCGCCAACCGCTCTGTGGGCGACTTCGACCGCCGCCAACGCGCGGTCTTCAGCTACAACTATGAACTGCCGGTACCCAAGCACGGCATCTGGGGTACCCAGGCATTCCAGGGATGGAGCTTCAGCGGCATCAACGTCTTCCAGGACGGCCTGCCGTTTTCCGTCACCGACCCCACCGGCGGCCGCGCCTTCGGTGGCGGCACCTCCACCGGCATCTTTACCTGCGGCTCACTCGCCAACGCCTATACCGGTGGCGATATCAACAACCGGCTCAACGGCTACCTGAACCCTGCTTGCTTTGCACCGGCGCCGATTGCGCCAAGTTCTTCGTGCATCGTAAACGGACTGGTTACAACTCCTTGCCCATCAACGCAAACCGCCAACGCCACGGCGCCCACCGGCTATGGCACTATTCCCCGCAATGCTTTCCGGGGACCGTTCCAGCAGAACTGGGACTTCTCCCTGATGAAGCATTTCAAGGTGCATGAAAGCCATGTCATCGATTTCCGTACTGACTTCTTCAACGTCCTGAACCATCCTTCGTTCCGGCAACCGTCGACCGTCAGTATCGGCTCTTCAACTTTTGGCCAGATCAACAGTACCGTCAATCCGGCGCGCCTGATCCAGTTCGGATTGCAGTATTCTTTCTGAGCTTGTCGAAGCATGAAGTCTTACCGGGCGGCTTCGGCCGCCCGGTTTTTCGAAGAGAGTCTTCAGGGACAGGGCCTTAGATATACCCTCGTCACTCGGTTGCTTGAGGTCGACGTTGCGACGGCCGTCCGCCAATCCGAAGCTTTACTCAGGAACAAAATTTTAAGAATTTCACCCTCCAAGCTGAAACGTTTGGGCCTTAAGTTTCACTACTCCAGAAGAACTCTTTACATTGACGAGGAATCCAAATGCCTGATTCTACTCCTGCAAATTCCCTTGAATGCGTTCGAACTGACAAACACTTGGATGGTAACGAAGTTCAGCCTAAGCTTGGCCAGCCTTCTCCTGAGCGACAGTCTTCATGGTCAGACATTGTTACCCAGTGGGGCCATTTGGCGCGATTTTGTATTGCTGTATTTTTCGTGACTGCTCTTGTTGTCGGCTCTGTGGCAGTCATCGTCGGTGGATTTCCGGGAGATCTAAAAATCAAAGCGGGAGAGACTGCCTTAGTCTTCTACAAGGACGGGAGAGAACAGGCGGCAACCCTGTTGCTTCCCGCTACAGAGGAGTGGCTTGATACACACATAAACATCACGTCTGACCGACAAATAACAATCGGCGCTAGCGGGCACATAAATATAGCAGTGCACCATGCTATTGAGTGGGCGCAGCATAAAGACCAAGAGCTAACAGTAGGGCTATGGGCTGGGCCGATCGGCCTACCGCAATATTTCAGACCAGTAGATGACTGCCGAAGACCACTTTTGATCGCCCCGGATCAACCTTATGGAGCGGTATTGGGTTATGTTCGATCCCAAGGCAGTCCGCCACCAACTCCGGCAAATCCTCGACCTGCCGGTGTCTTTTACATTGGCGATCAGAAGGTGTTGAACAATCCAAAAGATGGCAAAATGCTGGCTGGAGAACTTTTTTTGACCATCAACGATGCAATTGTAACGAGCGATCCAAAAGCAGAGGAAGCGTACGTGTGTTCAGGAAACGCGTTAGCGTTAAAACAGAGTTATAAGCAAAAAGCAACCGTCCAAACGAAACGGAGCGAGTGGAAAAGCCTTGTCAAAAGAAAGTTTTGGGATGCTTTATTTCAGGACAATGCTGGAGAATTCTTAATTCGAATAGCATTTGAAAAGCCGTGATTGTCCGCCTGGGCGGGAGCGTAGGCTCGAGACACGGGGGCAGCCTGATCTGGCCATTCCCCGAAACGATTAATCGCCCAACACTCAGGGCGCTATTGACGAGACCCGCAAATACCTGGAAACTCCTTACCAGCGCAGGAAGAGGAATAACCGGGGAGCATACATCCTGCCGTTAGAATGATGAAGCCAAACCAACCTGGACCGCGTCGACTGCAACTTCGTACCCATCACTGGCGGGCGTTGATCGGCTTTTTTCTGATGGCTTGCCAGCCTCTGCTTGGCCAGCAGGCACCCACAATCTCGGTCAACGTAAGGGTCGTGAATACCCTGGCCACCGTGCGCGATAAACATGGCCGTATCATTCCTAACTTGACTAAAGACGATTTCACGCTGGAAGAGGACGGCAGGCCGCAGACCATCCGGTATTTCTCCCGGGAGACCGGCCTGCCTCTGACACTCGGGCTGCTGATCGATACCAGCCTGAGCCAGAGATTCGTACTCGAACAGGAACGCACAGCCAGCTACGCGTTTCTGGACCAAATGCTGCGCCAGGAGATGGACCAGGCATTCGTGATCCATTTTGATTACGACGTTGAGCTGCTGCAGGACCTGACTTCCACGCGCAGAAAGCTAGCGGATGCCCTGGGACTACTGCAGATTCCGCGGGGCGGCCGGAGCGGAGGCAGCACCACACTGTATGACGCCGTTTATCTGGGGGCGAATGATTTGATGAAGAAGCAGGAGGGCCGCAAAGCGCTGATTGTCCTCTCCGACGGTGTGGATACACGCAGCCAGGTAAATCTGGCGGAAGCGATTGCATCGGCCCAGCGCACCGATACCGTTGTGTATTCCATCCTGTTCTACGACGAATTCGCCTACTACGGTGCGGGAAGACTCGGAGGCGGCTGGGACCGGACAGGGCAAACCGGGAAAAAGGCGCTGGCAAGGCTCTCCAAGGAAACCGGCGGTCGCCTGTTTGTAGTATCCAAGAAAGAACCTCTCGACAGGGTCTACAGCCAGATTGAGGATGAATTACGCAGCCAGTACAGCCTCGGATACACGCCCGAAAAAGATGCGCGGCCCGGATATCGGAAGATCAGGATTGCAACAAAACAGAATGGCCTGATCGTGCAGTCACGCGCCGGGTATTATGCGGTGGAGTGAATTATTACCTGAATGAATAAGGATGCCCCTTCCAAGCATGGAAGAGTTTCACAGTCGCCTCGTCGCCTTCAGCAGCCATAGCATCGATTTCCGTGCTGACTTCTTCAACGTCCTGGACCATCCCTCGTTCCGCCAAGCGTCGCCCGCCAGTATCGGTTCGCCAGTCATCGGGTTAACAAACCACTTCAATCCACGCCCTGGAAATGGTTTTCTTTGGATTATCGGAACATCATTTTGCTAAATTGCATTGACGTTGTTTCAGTCGAGGTAGTAGCATCCCTCGCTGTTCCTCCATGGCGCAACGAGGCTCGCTTTCAATTTGGGCCGATGTAATGCCAGGGGTCCTTGATCGATATAGTGCAAGTCGGCGTCGATTTGTTCCAACAAGCAAGTCACGGCTTTACTTCCGGAGCCGAGCAATGTCGAATACGCACGTCGAAAGACCGCCGTCCCGTTTCATCCGACCATCCTATGAAAGCTGCGCCCAGAGTACGTTCTGGATGCCGCATGGCTATTCAGTCCGCGCTGATTCAACACGAATCGGCGAATTCCCACTTAACGCAGGAACACTCAAGAGGAGAGAAAAACTATGAGCCGCAAAGATCGCAGAGATGGCTTCTGGCTGCCGGAAAACCCCGATAGATCTCATGTGCGCGATGCAGAAAACGCGCGCCGTAACCGGGCTGAAATTACAAGGGCCTTGTCCCATGGCCAGGTATCACGGCGAGACCTGGTGAAGTGGGGGCTGTTCACGTCCGCCGGCATTCTGGCTCCCATTGGCGGGCTGAGCCCTTTCGTCAGGCCGCTGAATGCAGCCTCCAGCGGATTCGGGGGTAGCCGCGGAGGTGGTAGCGGCATTCCGACCGGGCTCCCACGCAGCCCGCTGTTTGGCGTACTGCCCTTCACCGCGCCCATGCCCCGTTTCGATGTGCTGTCGCGCAATCCGGTCTCGACACTGAGCCCCGCGCCCCAGGCACAGTCCAATCAGACGCAGCAGCCGCTCGATCCGGCCCTGGTTGGCGGCCAAACAGGTTTGACCGGCCCGATTGAGGGACGTCCCCCAGGAGCTATCTGGGCACACCAGCGCTTCAGCCAGTTCACTCCCCAGGTGGCCATTGAGGTCAACACCGCGCAGGCGACCGCCAATACCACTTACAATCCCGGTGTACCGTCGAGCCTGAACTCCGGTATCGACCCGACGCAGTCCATACCGTTGAAGTTCCATCCCAGCCTGCCAACTCAACAACCAAATTCAGTATGGACGTTTAATGGGACCATACCGCCCAAGCTGGCTCAGGTGCGCTACGGTGAGCCCGTGCTGTTCCGGAACCATAACCGGCTGCCCGCGGACGTGACACAGAACAACGGATTTGGCCGCAACACCCTCACCACCCATGAGCACAACGGGCATCACGGCGCGGAAAACGACGGCTTCACCGGCGCCTATTTCTTTCCCAACCAGTTTTATGACTATCACTGGCCGTGGGTGCTGGCGGGATTCAACTCCATCAATACCACCGCCACCGATCCACGGGCCGGCGCACCCGATGGAAGCGGCGGCATTAACAAGGTGCCCGGCGACTGGCACGAGACCATGAGCAGCCACTGGTTCCACGACCACATGTTCAGCTTCACGGCGCAGAACGTCTACAAAGGCATCGCCGCCATGAACAACATCTACAGTTCGCTCGATCGCGGGAATGAAGCGATCAACGACGGCGTCAACCTGCGGCTGCCCAGCGGTACGGCCAAAGACTGGGGCAACCTGGATTACGACGTGAACCTGCTATTTGCCGACAAGGCATGGGACGCCAACGGTCAGCTGAATATGGATATCCTGGCTTTCAATGGCTTTCTGGGTGACGCCATGACCGTCAACCTCACCTACAAGCCGTTCTTCCAGGTAGAGCGGCGCAAGTACCGCTTCCGCATTCTGAATGCCTCGGTTTCGCGCTTCTTTGTGTTCGCGCTGAGCGACAGTTCGGCCATGATCCAGATCGGCAATGACGGCAACCTGCTGCCCTGCCCTGTCACCCAGACTCAGCTCGACCAACTGGGTATCGCCGAACGCTATGACATTGTCGTTGACTTCTCCCGTTATAGCATCGGCCAGACCGTCGATCTGGTGAACCTGCAGGAGCACACGGACGGCCAAGGGCCGGGACAGATTCTGAGCGTGTCGGGAGCGCTCGGGGGCCAATCGAGCGATCCATGCGTGGGCGCCTGCCTGCGGTTCCAGGTGGTGCGCAACCCGGCCCAGCCCGATCAGAGCCAGGTACCGGCAACCTTGATTCCGAACCCCACGTTGCCGACTGTAGTCCGGCAAAGGCAGTTCGTCTTCGGCCGGAACGCCCAGCAGACCACCAATGATCCTGTGACCTCTTACGCGCTCAGTGGCGATTGGGGCATCGGCACGAACAACTCCAGCTCGGGCGGCAGTCGAAATTCCGGAGGGTCTTTGCTCAAGGCGGATTTTGGCCGGATCTCCTCGGCGCCGGCCTTCGGCACCACGGAGATCTGGACCCTGGTCAACCTTGGTAGCGACTGGGACCATCCGATACACATCCACTTCGAAGAAGGCCAGATCCTCGCCCGGAACGGAAGCGCCAGCAACGTGCCGGCCTGGGAAAAAGGCCGCAAGGATGTCTATCGCCTGCGCGCCAACGGAAGCGTCACCCTGGCCATGCAGTTCCGGGACTGGGGCGGCATGTTCATGGAGCACTGCCATAACACCGAGCATGAAGACAACGCCATGCTCATGCGCTGGGAAATCAATAATGCGGGAGGCGCATTCCTGAACCCGCTTCCCACTCCAATTCCCAAACCGACAGGGGTAACGTTCCAGGCGCCGGACCAGATTCTGCCGAGCGCTTTCTAAAACGCTCCCGGCGAACGCTGTCGACCAGCGTTCGCCGGGACTTGCATAAGGAAATCATGGGAGCATTGTCATGCTAAGAAAACATTGGTTGCGCTTTCTGTGCGGTCCGTTGCTGGCCGTGGGCGTTCTGGCGTTTTTCCACCCGGCCCCGGCAGCGGCCAGTGGCCGTCTGGGAAAGGACTATTTCCCCAACATTGAGCTCACCACCCAGGATGGAAAGGTCGTCCACTTTTACGATGATCTCATCCAAGGGAAGATGGTGGCCATCGACCTGATCTACACCTCCTGCCACTATTCATGCCCGCTGGAAACGGCGCGCCTGGCGCAAGTGCAAAAGATGCTGGGTGACCGTGTAGGCAAAGATATTTTCTTCTACTCCATCAGCATCGATCCCGAGCACGATACGCCGGAGGTGCTGAAGGCCTATGCCGAGAAATTCCATGCCGGCCCCGGCTGGACCTTCCTCACCGGCAAAAAAGAAGAGATTGATTTTCTCAGCAAGAAGCTGGGGCTCTATTCCGATCCTTCCGTCAACGCGGATGGGCACACGCCGCACCTGCTTCTGGGCAACGAACCTCTGGGCCAGTGGATGCGCAATTCTGCCCTCGATAATCCGCGGTTTCTGGCCACCATGATCGGAGATTTTCTCGACAGTTTCCGGCACCTCCAGCCTTCTACCGGGCCGGGTAACACGGAAGCCCACGGCCTCAACTTCGACAAAGGGCGGTATGTCTTCGCCCGGGAGTGCGCTGCGTGTCACACCATCGGCCACGGTGACAAGATCGGGCCCGACCTGCTGGGCGTGACCAATATCCGCAATCGGGACTGGCTGGCGCGCATCATCAAGAGCCCCGACCAGTTACTCAAGGAAAAAGATCCGTTGGCCACCGCATTATTTGAGAAATACAAACGGGTACAGATGCCCAACTTGGGTCTCAACAAGGAAGAGATCGATGCCCTCATCGGCTTTCTTGTGACCCAGACTTCCGAACATGACAAGCAGGCATCATCTGGTGCGGAAACAAGCAAGGCCACAGGAGAGAATGGCCGCTAAGGCGTTATGTATTGGCCCGCCTTCCAATTCAGCTACCGTCTCGACATCCGTAGGCTGATGCCGCACGTCGCAGCCGTTGCCGCGTACCAACAGGCGGCCATGACTACCGTGCTTCCACCGCAGTGGCGCGAGCAAAAACAAGGACCCATCACCGAGGCGCGGAGGCCTGGAGAAGGGCCAAAAAACGCGGAGATTCCAGGGACGGCGGATTCT
>Ga0210403_10002610_pt1 | contig 16201 bp, 14 predicted proteins | sample IncBWC19MmetaG_FD_150863 | JGI IMG/M metagenome (GOLD analysis project Ga0210403, IMG submission 150863) | Forest soil microbial communities from Barre Woods Harvard Forest LTER site, Petersham, Massachusetts, United States - Inc-BW-C-19-M | ecosystem: Environmental > Terrestrial > Soil >... | reverse complement strand
CGATTCACGGTATCCACTCATTGCAAACATGGCCGCACGCGGATTGACAACCATACCGAGCAGCTACGGCCCGGAAGAGACCATGAATCGGTTCGAGGCCGAGGTCAGAGCAAGGGGCATGATCGCATTTGCACATATCGATCATGCGGCTGCGGGCGCAGCCGTTGGACTATCCCTGCGGCCGACGGAGCTATTGATCTTTGGCAATGCAAGGGGCGGCATTCCGCTCATGGAATTGGTGCAGACAGCCGGGCTTGACCTGCCCCTGAAAGCCTTGGTCTGGCAGGATGCATCCGGCGCCACCTGGCTTTCCTACAATGATCCGGCCTGGATCGCGAAACGACACGGACTGCACTCCGAGGTGGGTGCGACTGTCAGTGTCCTGACCACCGCACTCAACCAGATGGCAAGATCGGCGACCAAGTCCGCGTAATGTCAGAAATTCGCTCGGGCCACGACTTAAATCGCGCCGGCGCTCCAAGGCAGCGGGCGATATTGCTATTTTCCCGTCGATATTTCCGATGCTGCTTCACGACTGTAGGTGGGAGTCTTCGCGTATGGCGGCGGCACGTCCCACATGCGAGCGGCATACCACACGGCCCAAGCCACAATGAACAGCGACATGACCCACACCCATACCGGGATCGACGAACGCGCCTCCGCGCGGCGAGGGTCGAACGGGTCGTCGGTGCTGAACGCATCCACGGTGAAGCGCACCGTGCCACTGCGTGTCGAGTTGGGCCACAGGCCCGAGACGCTGATACCTGGCCCGTTGTGCACAGCGAACGGAATTTCCTCAACGCCCTCCCGCCCGTTCTGGCCCTCGGCACGGATCACCAGGCGATGCGCGCCGTCTGCCAGACTCAGCGTGTCGAGCGTAATATCGGTGGGGAGCTCGCGGTCGATGATCGGTTGCGGATTGTCATCCAAATAGATTCTGACATGCGGTTTGCCGACGATGCTTCCTGGCTCAGCGGTCATGGCGCAACACCGTGTATTTGGGATGACGTTGATCGGTTTCACCGGGGCACGACAGCATTCGGAACATTGCCACGAAGCACGCCACGGTAACCGCACCGGCAATTCCGATAATAATCACGTTTCCCCAGAACGGACCGATCAGATGATGATGCACGGCGACCTCTGTCTCGCGAGTGCCCACTGAAATGAGAGTGATATCACGGTGCTTTTGTCCGCTGCGCCGCCACCTGCGCAGCGATCACTGGTTTGCCGTGGTTGCCCCACGAACTGCGCTCGTAATTGACAATATCGGCGGCCTCGGCATCGCTGAGCGAGCCGGCAAAGGGCGGCATCGCGCTGCCGTAGACCAGGCCCCCCACCTTGGCGTCGTGCAGACCTCGCAACACCACCTGGATGTGCTTCGTGGCTTCGTCGTCGTTGACGACGGCGTCGCCCTTGAGCGACGGGAACGCACCCGGCAAGCCTTCGCCGTTGGCCTGATGGCAGGCCGAGCAGTTAGCGGTGAACAGCGCGGCACCCTTGGCCGCGTCGTAAGCACCCCCAGGTGGCGCTAGGCTCGCCGACGCTGGCGCACTCGCGGTGCTTGTTGGGCTGGCCATATCGGGCATCGGAAGTCCGCCGCTGACCGCCGCGGTCCCCTCCCACGGCGCTTGTTTCAATGAGGCTAGATACGCGATCAACACCTCGGCTTTGTGCGTAGGCACTACGACGCCGCGCGCCGGGGCGTAGGCCTTCGGCAGTGGAATCGGAGTCACGCCAGCTGCCGCTTGATCGACCACGTCGAAAAGCCAGTTGAAGGACGGCATGATCGATTCGGGTACCACCGCCCGCGGGTTATATAGATGAATGTACTGCCATACGGAACTCGGCTGGCGCACGCCGATATTGGTCAGGTCGGGGCCGGTGCGTTCCGAACCGAGCAATTCCGGCGTCTGGTAGGCGAAGTCGCCCGCAGCGGACGGGCGACCAAACACCTTGTCCTGATTCAGGGGGCGCACCTGCTGGGTGTGACAGTAGCTGCACCCATTGGCCACGTACACCTCGCGTCCCTCGGATTGCAGTGCTGTGAGCGGCTCCACGCCAGGGCCGGCCGGCACCTTTGATAATTCGATACCGGGCAATACGCCCATCATGTACGCGAGGCATGCGTAGATCAGCGTCGATCCTCCCACGATCGGCACGAGCTTGTTCAAGCCGCCGCCTCATCAGCACGCAAGGATTGCAACGGCAATGCGACCGCGCCCCGCCCATAGCACATGCGCCACACATTCCAGCCAAACACGATGTGGCTGAGAAACATGAGCAATCCGCCCACGCCGCGCCAGACGTAGTAGCCCTGCATGTCGATCACCGACTGGATGAATGGCAAGCCGTGGATCCAGTCCAGTCCCTGGATGGTGCCACCGACGGAGAGTGATGTGACGTAGATGAAACAGCCGACCAGTGCCATCCAGAAATGCAGCGCCATGCCCAGTTGGCTGGCTTTTTTGCCCGTCGCCAACGGGAGTAGGGCGTAAATGCCACCCCATATCGTGAATACAATGATGCCGTACATGGTCAGGTGGGAATGACCCACCGTGAAATTGGTCAGGTGCCACACTTCCTGCAACGAACGGAACGCTTCCAGCGTGCCCTGGGTAGAACCGATCAGGTAGCTCATCACCGCGACGAAAATAAACATGAGCGGATACGAATGCATCATGTCGCTCGTACGGCCGCGCATGGTCAGCAGAAAGTTGCTGCTACCGCCCCACACCGGTACCAGCATCGCCACGCTGAACACGATGGCGATGGTCTGAAGCCACCAGGGCAGCGGGCTGAACTCGAAATGGTGCGCACCGATGATCGGGTAGAACAACAGGTTGGTCCAGAATGCGAACACGCCGAGCGCGTAGGAGTAGATCGGCCGGTTCAGCAACTTCGGCAACGAGTAATAGATCACACCCAGCGCCAGCGGCGTGAACCACATGCCCACCGCGTTGTGCATGTAGAAACCGGACACCGCCACCTGCCCGAGTCCATACTGGTACCAAGGCACAATCGCCACGACCGCGATAATGCAAGTCCACAGCGTGCCCCCGATGATGTACCAGTTGGACAAGTAGATATCATCACTGCTGCGCCGTGCGACCGTACCGATGAGGTTCCAGGCTGTCACAATTAGCGCAGCCAGGAAGATCAACCGGATCCACCAGGGCCATTCGCGGTATTCGAGATCCCCATCGATGTAGCCCAGGTCCAGCGCAATCGTGCCGGCGAGCGCGGCCAGGTTGAAAAGCACCAGGCCGGTCCACGCCAGCGTGGCGCTGTAAAGCTTCGCCCCGCTGCTGCGGACAGCAACGTAGTACCCCAATCCCACCAAAGCAATGCTGGCGAATCCATAAAACGTCGCGTTGGTATGGATGGGCCGCAGCCGTCCGAATGTCAACCACGCGCCAGGGCCGAACTCGGGGGCTCCAAATTTGAAAGCCATCAATAGCCCCACCCCGGTGGCGAACAGGAACCAGAGGGTGGCGGTCGCCGTATAGGCGGAGAACACTGAAATCAGCGCGCGATTTTCTCTCTCACTTAAATGTGAATGATCCGCCGTGAGGTCTGTCTGCACGCTTCGTGCCCTCGCAGAAGTGGTTGCGATTTCTATGCAATTGCACGGCCGATCCACCGTCGACGTGAATCGTGTCGTCCGCGATCCAGCGAGCGGCGAGGCCGAGATGTTTGCCCAGACAGCTATACGTAGTCTTTTCAGATCGCTCGGCCGATTGCCAAAACGCCGGGTGTCGGCCCCGCTCAGGCATGCGCGCATTTCCGCCCGCGCCTCGGCACTTCGGCGAGTCGCCTCACTTCGACCTGTGCAATGGTGGACCTGGTGAGCCCGAGTTAAGCCTGGCAACTCTCCACAAGATCGTGGAGGGCCGCGATCGTGGAAAACAACCTTACATGTTCGGGTAGTTCGGGCCGCCACCGCCCTCCGGCGTCCAGGTAATATTTCCGTTCGGGTCCTTGATGTCGCATGTCTTGCAATGGACACAGTTCTGCGCATTGATGACGAAACGGACGCTTTCCCCTTCGGGCACCCATTCGTAGACGCCCGCGGGGCAGTCGGCAACCTACATTTTCGGGTGGATTGATTCCTTGCGATTTTGCTGAAGAGTTCTGAAAACAATTCTGAAGTAATTCGCGGCGAGCCGTCGGACAACTCTTTCGGACGCGCGATTAGAAAACCGGGCAGGCAATCCGAGAAGATTGATTTGCACCTGAGGATCAAGATTCGTCCTGCACACAGTGCTGGAAAACCATGCAACGAAAGAGGAGTGTTTGAGCCGGATGATCCGACTTCCGCGGCCTCGCATCCGTCACTGCCCACCCCATAATACTGTTCAACGCCACCAGTGCCTCGGCGGAATGCTCAGCGACAACCATCGGGCCGCAGCCTGACTCATGCCGATGGATTTTTTGGACAATTCTGGCTTGCGACTTGGTTAGCCCTGGAGATCCAAGATGCCAGTGAAATTATTCGCGATATTTCGGCGCGCCGACGACGACACGAGCTTAACGCCTTACGGCATTGGGCTGCTCAGGGTGACGCTTGCAATCCTCTGGTTGATTCATGGGTTGTACAAGGTTATCCATGACGGAATGCCGGCGACCGAGAAGTTTTTTGTTTCGCTGGGATACCCGGCGTGGACAGCGTGGGCGGATGTGGCGATTGAATGCGTTGCCTTTGTCCTCCTTCTTTTTGGAGCCCACGTTCGCGTTTCGAGTGTGTTGCTACTTTTTCTTCTGATACCGGCAACTCTGGTATGGATTCCCAAAGGTTTTTTCTTCGTCAACGGCGGGTATGAATTCCCCCTCATATGGTGTGTGTTGCAATTGGTGATGGCCCTTTGTGGGCCAGGTGCACTGCGTATTCGCCGTCGGAGTGACGAACGTTAAATGGTTCGTGCGCGACATCATGCCGGGCGCGCTAGCGGGGGACAGCACGTGAGTTTGCAACTTAGACATGCAATTGGTGTTGTGAATGGCGTAAACGTTTCTCAGCGTTCCGTAGCCCTAACGGGCCTTGCGCCAACGAAAACTCTAAAGAGGCCGTAAGGGTGCTGACGCAGTTCCTCTCCGACATGAAACTCGGGCCTCCGGTCGTGCTGAGATGTCGTTAAATAAAGATACTGATCGGGTCCGATTGCCATCGTGTCGGGCCACATGAGCCGTGGATCCACCACGACCGTCTGAACGCGGCCGTCGGCAGTGCGCCTGAATATGGCATTTTGCTCCATATCCATAAAGTAGAGGCGGCCGTCCGTGTCCAATGTAAAGTGGCCGGCCATACCAATGTCACCAATTGAGGCGATCTTGCCGACCAAACTGGCATTATCTACGTCAGGCGCAGCCAGGTCACCCGGATCAATCGAATACAGGCGGCGGCCCGTAAAGGCGGAGAAATACAGCGTGTGTCTGTCGGCGCTCAGCTCGATCGCGTTGAGGCCGACCAGCCAGGGCTTGGGGGCCCCACCTTGGATCGATTTCGCTGGCCACTCGAGGAGGGGCTCGTAACCGACGATCGGCGTACGACCAGGCCGGGCGCTAACCACGGGACTGCCGGTGAGCCGCCTCTGTGCATGTCCCGACGCGAGATCGAGAACGATCAATGCTTCGGAACCGGGAGCGCTGTCGGTTATGAAAGCGACCCCTTCTTGGCCACGATGAAAGTCGAATCGAAAATCTTTCAGCGCGCTGTTGGGTACCAAGGCATCCGGTGGCAGCGGAATTGCGCGGATGAGCCGTCCTGAGTCAAGGTCCACGGCAACCAATTTCGGCGCACCCTTTATGGGCGGCTCGCCAAATTGAAGCGTCCCCGTGTCGAGCATCCAGAGACGGTTTGACGCGTCGACCAGGAGCGTCTGCACTGAAAACAAAGTATCCGCGGGTCGGCCCGGATCAGCGTGGTTGAGCGCTTCATTCGGATACGCAACCGGGTGCCCGTCCTTCATTTCTCCAACCGAAAAAGGGACCGGCCCATCATGTCGAGGAAAAGTGATGAACAATCGTCCCGAATCGCTAACGGCGATACCGGCTGGTTGATCGCCCATAAGGGAAGCGACGAGCTCGAGGTTCCCCACGCGTGCCGGACGCGATGGTGGCGTTTGCGACCAAGGTCGCTCCGCCGCGCTTATATCGTGGGCACTCGCGACCCGGACACCGACGATAGACGAAACGACCATTCCGCCGGCCGCGCTAAAAAAAGTCCGTCGATCAATGTGCATACGCTGTAGATCTTGCGCGACGTTGGCTTACGATGTTTAAGGATAGACGAACGCCTGATTCGCATTGGTTTGGGCTTCGCCGCCATTCAGTGGTCCGCCCGCCGGAATGAAAATCATGTTCCCCAAAGTGACGGCGCCTGTGCCATGACGTCCAACCGGCATCGGTGTGAGTTCGCTCCACCGCTGAGTGATCGGGTCGAACATCTCGGTGTTAGTGAAGACTCCGCCAAATTTCTCTCCCCCGAACACGAAAATCTTGTCATTCAGCACCGCAGCCTGGGTGCCGCTGCGAGCGACGGGCATGAGCGGCAAAGCCGTCCAGCGCGCGTCTTCGCCATGCAAATCAAGGGAGAAGATCGTCTGCAGATTCTGGGAGAAATTCTCCATTCGGCCACCGATGGCGTAAAGCTTCCCCCCGAGAGCGATGAGATTGAAATGTTCGCGGGGGAATGGCAGCGGAATGGATTCGCTCCAACGATTCGTTTTCGGATCGTAGATGTAATGCACGGCGACCGTGTGCCGGTTGTCGTTTGTCGTCCCGGTAGCTCCGCCAATGGCATGGATCACGCCATCCACCGCGGCGACTGCCATCGACCCTAGCGGCTGTGGAAGGGGCGCAACGGCTGCCCAGGTGTTCGTCGCAGGATCGTATGTCCATACTTGCGTGGTCGCCTGGTAATTCTGTTCGACGAAACCGCCAATCGCGTAGAGCTTGCTTCCAAGTCCGACAACTGCAATGTGATTGGCTCCCTGAGGCAATTTGGCACGTTCACGCCACATGTCGCGAACAGGATCATATTCCTCGTTCAGCGGCTGGGCGACATCGCCATCAGCGTAGCCACCTAAGACATACATTTTTCCAGCAAGTTCGCCGACGCCGACTTCGCTCCGAGAACGGATGAGTCCTGCCTTGGTGATCCACGCTCCCATATTTGGGCCCGCGGAGTAGGGGTCAGCTGGTGAGATATTTCCCGTCCAACCCGTTATTGGCGATCCCGGGTGAGGCCGTCCGTCTAGAGCCATACCGCCGGTCCCTGTGGTTTGAGCGATACAGGCCGGAGCGAAATAACTCAACATGACACTCGTGATCGCCAGTATTGTTGAAAACTGAAGAGGGAAACGCGTTCTCATCTTAGTAACTCCTAGGAATACGCAATGCAACTCCCGGTCACGATCTCCCGACGCTGCTCAGAGTGAACCCGCAAACATTGAATCCAGGTCACAATTGAATCTTCCGGGATCGCCCTTCCGCTTGTCCAATCGCACGCCCGGTAAACTGTCCGTACTTACTTCAGAATGAATCGCCCTAGCGTGCGGTCTTTTATGACTTTGTCGGCGCGGAAGACTGAGCCATTGATCGTGATGTAGACACCCGGCGGTGCGATCTGCACTGTCGCGAAGGCCATGCCGAGATTAAAAGCGGCATCGCTTTCGCTAAATCGCGCCGGCGCGAGGGCGCCAGTGAGCACAATCGTCTTGTCGGGGATCACGGAGAGAGCACTGGCCGTCAGCGTCATCGTGTCAGTCCCGTGCGTCATAACGATGCGCGAGGCCTCGGCGCGACGCACGTGGTCGACAAGGCAGGCCCGATCGTCCTCCGTCAAATCAAGACTATCTTTGCGGAGTATTTCCTCGAGACTGTAGTGATGGGTGACCCGCGCAATGGCGAGCAGTTCCCTGACCACCGTATCAACGATTTGGTACTTACTCAGTGAATCGAAATAGTGTTTATCGATCGTACCGCCGGTGGTGAGTATGAGGATTGGACCGGTTCGCACTTGATGCTACGGCCCACCTGAAGGCACCGGCACTATTACCTACCAACCGCCAGCCCGCCGCTGGTGGCCGGCGCAAGTTCGCTGGTGCCGTAAAGCGGTGAATGCTGCGGAAATGACTCACCCCAGACGTAATGGCTAAACCAGTCGAGGTTTGCTTGTTCGACGGCGAGTACGGATTTTGGCTTGTCAATCACGTGACCGAAGCCCGCGTATATGATGAGCCGCGCGTCGACATTCTCGTCTCGCAAACCGCGGTAGAGTTCGAAGGCATTCGATAGTGGTACGCGCCGATCTTCGCTCCCATGCTGAATCAGCGTGGGTGTTTTCGCACGCCTGATCGTTGTGATCGGTGATGTGCTGGCATACACCTGAGGATCATCCCAAGGAGTGGCGTTCAAGTATTGAAGGGTGAACGGCGTGATATCCGTGCTGACGTAGTAGGTCGACCAGTCGCTGATGCCCGCGCCGACAGAAATGGCCCTGAACCGATCGGTATGGGTAGTGAGGAACGCCGAGATGTAGCCGCCCTCTGACCAGCCCATCGCTGCCAGTCGATCGGGATCGGCAATACCTCTGGAGATCATCGAATCAATTCCGCTCATCACATCCTGCATGTCGCCGACGCCGAGATTGCGAGAAGGCAGCGCTCGGAACGCGCCGCCATGACCGGTACTACCACGATAGTTGGGTTCGAGTATGAGTGCCCCGTTCGCGAGGAAGGCTTGGTTCGGATAGGCTGATCTTATTGATACTGGGTAATCGTCGTCGTCCAACATCAACGTTGGCTGGGCCTGATCGGTCGGTCCCCCGTGAAGGATGACCAACAGCGGATATCTATGCCCCGGCTCGTAACCGAATGGCTTGTACAGAACGCCGTCGATCGGCGTACCGTCTGAACTCTTCCAGCCCACTACCTCCGCTCTGCCGAGCTTCCAGTCACGAACCTGCGCCGTAACATCAGTCAGTGGATGCGGTGAAAATCTCTTGGTGGCTGAGACATACAACTCCCTTAGATGAGTCGAATCCTGCGCGATCAGAGCCACAGACCGGCCATTCGGTTCCAAAGAGGCCCTATTTACTATCCACTTATCTCCCAGCGTGACTTGCTGAATCTTCGCCGTGACAGGATCCAGTCGGAGAAGATGCGTAGCCATTTTCTGGTGCGCTGTGAAATAGAGCCCGGTTTCGACCCACGCGATGGCCTCAGGATTCTCGTCGAAAGTCGCAGTGAGATCGCGAACATCGCCTGGATTGATGGCGGGCGCTTTTAGAACCGCGTCGAGGTCTACGATACACACGTGTTTGTTGGCGTAGTAATAACTCGGTTGCCCGAGGCTACTGATAAAGGCAAGCTGTTTACCATTCGGTGAGAACACCGGCTCACGGTCAGGACCTGGGAGTCCGACAATCTTCGAGACCGCGTTGCCGTGCCCAAGATCAAGCAAAAACAAGTCCTCGCTGCCGTCTGCGGCTCGCAGCGGATTGAGCGTTGCGCTGAACGCGATGAGCGTCGAGTTCGGAGACACAACGAAGCTTTGAATGTTCAGATTTGGATCAAAAGTTAGCCGCATACCTGGCGCCGGCCGCGTCGTAGGCTCGGCGGCTGCGAAATCAACCCGCCACAGCTGCGTCTGGTCATAGTCGTGCTCGATGACTTCAAACTTGCCGTATTGCTTCCTACGGGCATCGCCGGCTTCTCGTTCTGATCCGGCAGCGGCGTAAAAAATCGACTTGCCTTCCCGGGACCAGTGGAAGTCCTTGATGTCCGACTCGGATTTGGTGAGGCGCCAGGCCTCACCGCCCTTTGGCGAGATGATCCACACCTGCATCGCGGCGACATTGGTGTCATGCGCTGGGTCCGCGTCGCTGGTGCCCGTTGGCTTCTCTGCGACACCAATGGGTTCCGATCCATTTGTGTTCGAATCCCGCTCAGTCAGGAAGGCGAGCCACCGGCCGTCCGGCGACCACTGCGCTGCACTCGTAGAATTGCGCCCATGGGTCAATTGTGTGCGCTTACCGGTGGTCACATCGACCATCCATAGTTCGGACACAAACGCATCGTCGGACCAGTTAGTCTTGCGTTGCAAATACGCGACCGTGCGCGTATCCGGGGATATTGCGGGCGCGTCGATTGTGGTGCGACTCAGCAGCTCTACGAGACTTGGGGCGTGGAGCTCCTCTCGGGCCAATAATGCCATTGGCAGAAGTAACATCGGCACGTATACACCCAGGCATAGACTATTCATTGCCCGCCAAACGTTTTGGATATGGACAGTCCAACCGTGCGCGGTTGGATATAGAGAGTGCCGGAAGGAAATATGTCAGGACCTCGGTCGAGGATACCGCGCTTATCGGAGACATTGTTGACGAACATATCTATCTTCCAGGAACCGTAGAGCATGCCCGCGTGGAGGCGCGCTTGCGCGTAACCGGGAAGGTCTTGTCGCGATGTAGATGCAGACTCCGTAAAGACTCCCAGGCGGTCGCCGACGTAGCTCACGTCGCCCCCCACAATCCCAGTCACGCCACCGATGGGAAATTTCTGATCGACCGAAACGTTGCCGGAGAAGCGACTGTTATACGGTAATCTGTCGCCAGGGACGCCATAACTCGCCCCGCTCGGAAATGCTTTGGTCAACACGGCATCGCTCCATGCAACCCAGGTGGCAATCGTCAGACCCTGCACTGGCCTAGCCTCGATCGACAGCTCGATGCCCTGGCTCTTGGCCCCGCCTGTATTGGTGCCGTATCCAAAACTGGTTGCCGGATCGTTCACATATATTTGTATATTCTTCCAGTCGATGTAGTACAGCGAAGTGTCGAAGGAGAGCATATGGTTGAAGAGTTCGCCTTTGGCACCCACTTCATAGTCTTTCGTTTTGTCAGGATCGTATTGACACGGGAGACCATATGTGTGGCACGGTTCGGTATTGGCTCCGCCCGGCCGATAGCCTGACGCCATTCTTGCGTACACCATGAGATCCGATGAAACCTTGAAACTCGGCGTCAGGAGGTAAGTGACGGGATTCGCGCTCGCACGCGTTTGCGGACTGATCGAGGCTACGGTAGAACCTCCGTTAAACAAGGGCTCGATCGCGGTCGCCCCGAAGGTTTGACTGATAGCGCTCCATCGCCCTCCAATCTGCACGCTGATTCGATCTGTGGCATGCAGCGTCAGATCGGCAAACGCGGCATGCTCCGAATAGGTGCTCGGATTTGTCGTATGCTCACCGTCGGCGACGATTGCTCCCGTAACGGAGTTTGCCGCGAGAACATCCTGTCCGTAAGATGAGTTTTCGCGCGTATAGAATCCGCCCAACAGCCATTCGACATGCTCGCCTATCGGCGCAGAGAGACGAACCTCCTGTGAGAACTTCTCGGTTTTGCCCGCGCTGATGAGATTCGACCCACTTACGCCGTACAGCTTCTGCGTCGGAACAGTGAAAAAGCCGCTGAAATCCAGCGAGGTTCTGGTTTCCTGGATGTTGTAGCCACTGAGGGCCGTCACATCGAGGGCCCCTATCTTGCCATCCAGCACCGCACTATAGGCTTGAATCTTTCTTTCGTTTGGTCCGGTTCCCCGCAACCAACCTTGCTGAAGATCGCCAAACCCTGATTCCACGGCGTTTGTTCCGTCTGATTTGAAGTCCTGGTATAGCGCGCTGATCTTCAGCGACAATTCTTCCAATGGATGCCATAGCGCCCCAAGCCGGCCGCCGCTGTCATGGCTCTCATTGACCCCGCGGAGGCCCGTGACTGGATTGTCGATATAGCCGGGGTCTTGGCGCGTGAACCCACTCGCACGAACAGCGAAGGTATCGCTGAGCGGTACGTTGACGGACCCGCGGAAATTGTAGCCCGGTTCAGCACCGTTATGAACGCTGCTGGTGCCCGCTTCTACTCGGCCACTATAACCCTCGGTCGAGGGGTCGACTGTTACATACTTGATCAGTCCACCCATGCTGCTGGCCCCGTAGAGTGTGCCCTGGGGACCACGCAATACCTCAACTCGAGTCAAATCGCTCGGATCGATATCGGGGACTTCAAGTCCAAACCCGATACCCGTGGAAGAGCCGAACGGCACGTCGTCGACCGCGATGCCTACCGTGGGATTTCCGCCGTCGCCGCCTGTGGTAATGCCTCGAATCGATAGGATCTGTCCGAATCCAGTGGTAGGCGTCACCCTCAAACCAGGTATCGCTGTCTGAAAATCCTCGAGGCGCAGCTGGTTGTTACTGACGAGTACATCCGCGCTGATCGCCGACACCGGCACTGGCACGTCTTGTAGCCGTTCAGAACGCTTTTGGGCGCTGACCACGATTTCGTTGAGGTCTGACTGCTCAGAGTTGGACGAAATTGAAGACGACGAAGCCGCGGAGTTCGCATTATTGGGGTTCCGAGTTTGCGCCGATCCCGCCTGCGTCACCCGGACCGGCGGATCGACAGGGTCCCTGGTTTCCGGCTTCGATGGCGTCGTTGCCCCTCGCGATGGTTCGTTCCTGCTCGTGGGATCGCGGACCAGAATAGCGTTCGATGCAGTGACCGAAAAATCGAGGCCTGTCCCCTCCAGGAGGATCTTGAGAGCCATCAGATCATCGTAGTTTCCTTTGACGCCTTTCGATTGCCGCCCGCGTGCGGCTTCTGGCGCAAAAAAAATATCGCGGTGACTCTGAACTGCAAACGCCTGGAGAGCTCCCGACAGATCTTGGGCGTCGATTTCAAACGTCACGGTGGCCGCGTGCGCCGAAGCGGCGAGCGCGGCCAGTGACAAAGCAACCATTACCAAACGCGATAAACCTTTCACGCGGGCGAGTCTCAACATGTAATCCCCTTATTTGTCGCCGCACTACGGGCAATATTTCCCACCGTGTCATAAGGGAAGACGCAAGAGAGACGAAAAGTGACAGTGATTCCGAAGAAAAATGGCAGGAAGCCGGAACACCCAGTCGCGGATGAGAGCAGAAGAGAAAGTCTCGCGCCTCAAAGGAGGAACTGCGGTATTGGCGATAGAAGCAGGAAATAAATCAGTTGCGATTCAATCGGCTGCCGTCAAGAGTAACTCACCGCCCGGCGCGCCCGATATAACCTTGATCGGGAAATTACCGGTCACGGTTTCCACGAAGCTTTCACTATGACCGGCGATGAAAACACCGCTCATTCGTAACGAAGCAAGACGCGGGTCCGCCAGGATGATTTTCTTGATCGAGTAACGATTGACCTCAGCGACCGCGCTCGCCAACGTGTCGTTGTCAAAGACAATGCGCCCTTCCCGCCAACTGGTCGCCTTGGCCACATCTACCTTGTGTTTCGTGATTGGTCGCCTCGCAGTGAAGGTTAGCTGATCACCGGGCAACAAATCCTCTCGTTCGGCAAGGATAGCCGGCCCGGCTCCGCCAACGTTTAGCGCTTCCACGGAGACCCGGCCTTCGACCAATGTGACTTGAATTCTGTCGTTCTCTTCGATCCGGACATCGAAGGCGGTGCCGTGCGCCGTAACCATCCGGTCGCCCGCCTCGACGACAAAGGGTCGTATTTGATTCTTTGCGATCTCGAACCAAGCCTGGCCGGCGAGCAATCGCACAAGCCGCACTTTTGGATCGAAAGCCACTTCGATCCGACTGATCGTATCGAGGACGACGGTCGACCCGTCGGGCAAAGTGATGCTCGATCGCTCACCGACATGCGTCGCGAATTCGCTGGCGCCTGAATGGCCGCCCAGCGGGCCATGAATAACCATGATTCCGACGACAACCGCAACGGCGACCACGATTGACGCCGCTCCCGCGCCGGCGCGCAGCCATCCGGCCCGAGAATTACGCGGCGCGGCCAGCGCTTCGCGGCGCATCGATAGAATTCTATCCTCGACTCCTGCGCTCGCCATGCCGGCCCAGGCGTATTCGACCGAGGCGTATGCGGCGCGGTGACGCGGATCCGCGGCGAGCCACTCCTCGAACCGTTCGCGCTGCCCCGCGGCGGGCTCGCCGTCTTCGAACACGCCGTGCCAATAAGCTGCGGCCTCGAACGGATCGAGAGGCGCGGCCTCCGGACCTTCGACTGGTTTGGATGCCTCGTTCACTGTGCCTGCTCCAGCCGTCGCGCCAGATGCGCCTTGGCCTTTTCCATGTGAAAGCGCACACCGCTGACGCTGATCTCTAGATGCGCCGCGATCTCCTCATGACGCATGCCCTCATATCGTCGCAAAACGAACACCCGACGGGTGTTCTCAGGTAATTCCTCCAGCGCGGCGACCGCGCGGGCGAGTTGTTCCGTTCCCAGTAAGACGCGCTCCGGGGATAAATCGTTAGTGGGCAAATTCTTTTCCGATAGCTCATCGTGCTCGCGGTGGTGACGGGCAGCCTGGCGCCGCGCGCGATCGCGGATCACGTTGGCTGCGGTCCGAAAGACATAGCTATCGATTTGTTGCACGGACTCCATGCCCGCCTGCCGCACGAGCCGGATAAACACCTCTTGAACGAGATCATCGACGTCGTAGGATTCTCGGATTCGTTTGCCGAAATAGCGAATGAGCGGAACTCGATACCGCCGGTCGAGGTCCGCAAGGAACGCCGCGCCGTCGCCGCCCGAGGCGGGAAAGACGTTGGGACACTCGCGGGTGGTCAACATGGATTGATGTTATAGGACTGTCACGTGCGGGACGCAAGAGCGCGACGGATTTCAATCCCGACAGAAATAAGTCATGAATTTGACTGCCGATTTCGGGATTTGCTGCGTCCTACTAATTCAAGGCCCAAAGGAATTGGCGCACATGTCAGAGCACGGTCAAAACCTGGTTTACGAGTTGGGTGGATGGGAAGTCGATCTCGTGCGGCGCGAACTGAGGGCGCGCGGAATCACGGTTCCACTCGGGCGCCGAGCGTTCGCGATCCTGGCGGTCTTGGTGCAGTCGGCGGGGGAACTCGTCACCAAGGACGAGCTCATGGCCCGTGTTTGGCCGGGCGTGATCGTCGAAGAAAACACGCTCGAGGTCCACATTTGCGCCGTGCGCAAGGCGCTCGGACCCGATCGCGAAACGCTCAAGACGTCCTTCGGGCGTGGCTATTGCCTCGTCGGAGACTGGACGATTCAACAGACGAGCACACGGGCAAACCCGATGGCTCTTGATCCGACGCGGATACTCGTCCGACCGTTTCCGGCCAATATCCCCGCGGCAGCGTCTGAGATTATCGGTCGAACCGCCGCTGTACAGCAGCTGCACGATAGTCTCCGCGCGCGCCGAGCGCTCACGCTGACCGGGACTGGTGGGATTGGGAAGACCACACTGGCGCTGGAGGCGGCGCGCAGCCTGTACACAACCTTTGATGGCAATTGTCGGTATGTTGATATGGCCGCGCTCTCGGATCCCAGTCTGGTCCCGTCTATGGTCGCGGCGGTACTAGGCTTCAAGCTGGGCAGCGACGAGATCTCCGCCGAGTCCGTGGCTCGCGAGATCGGAAGAAAGAAGCTCCTGCTGGTTCTGGACAATTGCGAACACGTCATCGACGCCGCGGCCAGACTCGCGGAAGCGGTCGTACTTCTGTGTCCGACCACGTCCATCTTGGCGACGAGCCGCGAGGCGCTGCGGATCGAGGGCGAACACATCTATCGTGTTCTTCCGCTCGAAGTGCCGGAGCTGCTTCAGGAGGAAACGGACGCTGTACTCGGGAAGAGCGCCGTACAGCTGTTCATCGCGAGAACGAAGGCGTTGGATTCGGCATTTTCTCCGGATGGAGAGAACCTCCGCGCGATTGCTGCGATCTGTCGACGTCTCGACGGTATTCCGCTTGCGATTGAATTTGCGGCAGCTCGTGCCGCAACGCTCGGACCCGAATTGGTTCTGTCACGCCTCGACACGCGGTTCGCTCTGTTAACCGGGGGACGTCGAACCGCCCTGCCGCGGCATCAGACGCTGCGTGCAACGCTCGACTGGAGCTATGAACGACTTCCCGGTTCGGAACGGTGCCTGCTGCGCCGACTGGGTGTTTTCGCCGCTGGCTTTACGCTCGAAGCAGCATACGCCGTAGTGAGCGATCAAGGTCACGCCGCGTCCGTCGTACTTGATGGGATTGCCAACTTAGTGGCCAAATCGCTGATTATATTGGACGGAACGGCGCCCACCACTCGATGGCGGCTGCTCGAAACGATACGAGCGTACGCGCTCGAGAAATTGGCCGAAAACGACGA
>Ga0210403_10002608_pt1 | contig 16212 bp, 15 predicted proteins | sample IncBWC19MmetaG_FD_150863 | JGI IMG/M metagenome (GOLD analysis project Ga0210403, IMG submission 150863) | Forest soil microbial communities from Barre Woods Harvard Forest LTER site, Petersham, Massachusetts, United States - Inc-BW-C-19-M | ecosystem: Environmental > Terrestrial > Soil >... | reverse complement strand
CCCACGTCATCCACAGCGTCGGCTTCGCCATGCAGCAGCTCGGCTTCAAGCTCCTCAACGACATCTCCTGGGTTAAGCCCAACCCGCCTCCCAATCTCTCTTGCCGCTATTTCACCCACGCCACCGAAACCATCATCTGGGCCGCCAAAGACAAAAAGTCCCGCCACACGTTTAATTACAAGCTCATGAAGGAAACCAATCGCGGCAAACAAATGAAGTCCGTCTGGGAAATCAAGCCTCCCGAATCCTGGGAGAAAAAACTCGGCAAACACCCCACCCAAAAACCCGTCGCCCTCCTCGAACGCATCCTCCTCGCCTCCTCCAACGAAGGCGACCTAGTCCTCGACCCATTTTCGGGAAGCGGAACCACCGTTCTCGCCGCGCTACGAACTAAGCGTCACGCCATCGGGATTGAGCTCGAACCCAAGTACATCGAGCAAACGAAAAAACGCATTCAGGAGAAGCAGTTCGGCGCTGTAACCCCGCGCGAACCCCGCGACAACAGTGACACCGCCTCGGAACCACTGCTGTTCGAAATGCGGGGATAGCTGACTCTGTGTTCGAAAGCCGCAAGATCACACCTGCAGCGTTCATCAAGGAATTTTTCGATACCTTGACCCCAGGCGTGATTCCGAGAGAACAGTTCATTCAATGGGATCGTATCGAATCAAAATGCAAAAGGTACTCTGACGTACTCGAATACTATCAAAATCTTCCTCCCAAAAAACGAAAGCAGCTTCTCGAGGAAATAGCCAATTCTCTGCTGGCAGCGGATGATCCCGTGCACTTAATGAAGGGATCCTTCGAAATCCTCGGACACACGAATGAGTATTACGTTTCAGACAAAGACAATCTGCAATTTCAAGACATAGCCGCAAAAATCAGTGAAAAACGCGACGAAAAATCAGCAGAAAAGGTCGCAACCATCCTGCTAGACATCGGGATCGAGAATGTCATCCGACAGGCAGATCTCAAGAGCACGTTCCTTGGAGTACAGGTTGGGCTCGAAAGCAACAGACGCAAATCTGTAGGCGGCGACGTCTTCCATCATTGGGTTCTCAGACTACTGGAATCGACGTGCGGCTTGCTCGGCCAGCACTACGAGCTAAAGCCCGAAGCTGTAATCCAGTACAAAGACTCCCGCAACTCCAAAAGGGTCGATTTCGGCATTCTTCACAAAGGGAAAATCAAAATCGGGGTCGAAGTCAATTTCTACACTACGTCAGGGTCGAAACCATCTGAAATCAAGCGAGCCTACCAAAACGTCAATCTGGAACTCAGAGAAGTTGGCGTAGAGCTAGTTTGGATCACAGACGGTGCCGGATACCTGAAGATGAAGAAGAGCATGGAAGAGGCATTTCGTGTCCACCCGAACACTTACAACTTCGAAATGGCCACGAAGCACCTGAAGGAAGACATCTACGAGTTCCTGAAATAGAGATTTGAAGCTAGGGCTCACATGCTCGCTCCCGGTTGTTGCCATCCTCTTAGATCCTGTTGACTAACTTAACTATTTGATCAAGGATCCGCCGCGGATCATTCATCCTCCTCATGGGAGTTGAGACCGCCCAATCGTGTGATGAGAAAATCGCAGCAATTCCCTAAGAAGAAGAGAAAATTTGCCTTGAATTGGGTGCTCAAGGCATCGGATCGTTCATCGCAGCGACAGGCGCTCGCAAGGAAGTGGCTAAGAGAGGGCCAGTACTCAAGCTATCGCTACTTCGTCGAAACATGCCAGGACGGAAAGAGAGTGTACCTCCGGAGGCCCACTTTCCTAAACAAGGGTTTCGACTTTCAAGTCAACCTGGAAGGATTTAAGAGCACCACCCGCAAGGCAATAGGGGTGACCCGAGAAATGCCGTCACATCCCGACATCATTAAAGACCTTAAGCAAAAGCTCAAAAGGCGTCCCGCTCTGAGGAGGGACATGTACGAGGCAGTTTGCAAAGTTTACGACTGTGTCGAGCCGGACAAAATTCTAGCTCGGCAGCCCAAATTGAGGAAACTAAAGATCGGTTTGCCGATCGAAAAAACGTTGAAGATAATCAAATGGCTCTTTATAGAGCAAGATCTGACTTACTGGCTCGGAACTGGACGCAATATGTTGATGTCAGCCATCGAAAACAAGGTTTTCGGAATCGATTCCCTTCTTTACGAAAAATAGCAGGCACTTTACCACGCTACGCTCTTCCGCCCTCGTTGTCTTGACAGCACAATACATCTTTACTTTATAGCGTCGGCGATTCTACACTCCCTTTCAACTAGCTAGGCGTTGCCGTGCGGAAATCGGAGGAGAGTTTTTATGCTTTCGCAAACCGTAGCCGTAGAGGGATATCTCTCCGTCGACTGGGTCTTACTGTTCTTCGGTTTGTGCTTTATCGCAGCAGCACTAATCTTTGGTTCGCGATGGCGGAACATACCGCCTATCGATCTCAGTTCTGAGAAGTTCGGGACACTAAGGCTTCCTTTTGCTCCGCTCGTAGTCTTTATAGGACTGGCGTTCATTGGCGTCGGCGCTTATTTTCGCTGGCTACAGGCCCAATCAAGGGCTGTTCAGGTAAATCAACTTCAGATCGAGCTCCATGAACTGACTCACGAACTCGAAAGATTCAAGAACTACGAGATGAACGTGCAGCTGGACTTCCACACATCGGTCGATCCTGCACACCTGCACACCAACCTGTATATCCTCAAGCCAGGGGACCCTTCACCACGTTCCATCGACCAAGGCATTCTCAAGAGCACCCCGGCTAGCAACATTCTCTCGACCACCGTACCAAGTCTCGACCCCGGCGACACGATCTATTTTGTGACCTCCGAGTCAGGCTCCAGCCAGGCACACAGTTGGGAGAGCGAGAGGTTGGTGATCCCAATCGCGCAGCTCAATATGAGTGCCAAGCAATAGGGAGGCTCTGATGCGAATTCCGATCTTATTCGCCGGTCTTCTCTTATTCGCGGTGGCTGCGAGCCAGTCCCAGGACCTAGGGGCACAGCATCCGCCTGGCCGAGCACGAGCTCCGAGCCCCTGTTCGCCCGAGATCTTTGTCTTAGGGGAGCGCCCGCTCCGATTAGCAGACGCGCGCTTCAGAGGCGATGTATATGTGTACGTGGACGAGATTCGCAACGACTGGAGGAAGCACCCTCCAACGCTCACCGTTCTAAATGGACTCGTAAGTACATGGCGGTACGACCAAAACGGGCAGGGCCCACTCGCGCTAGCGGAGGAGTTCGCGTCACGCACCAAAGGGGCTCCCGCTTCCACGAGGTGGTCTCTAACGGTCAGGCACGAAGGAGACGCGGTCCAGTTCCGGTATGGAACGGACGCTTACCTACTCACAGTAAAAAGCGTAAGTCTCGACGCTCCGATAGCGTTACTAGGCCTTAGGGTCGAACGAGCTAACCAGCTGACCGTCCAGATATGCGAGGCGCTACCGGCTTCACAAATCGTCCAAACACCAAGATGAGCCAGCCCGGCCGGGTGCCCCACCCTTGTTTTGTAAGGGTGGGTGTTTTGACTTTCGACGCTCTTGCCGTGCTTTTCACCGATTCTTCCGGTATCCTGAACCCATGCAGCACGTCACCATCTCGCTTCCAGACGAACTCCTCGCAGCCTTCTCCGCCCAAGGCCAGGACTTCTCCCGCGCCGCCCTGGAAGCCCTCGCTCTCGAAGCCTACCGCACGCGCAAAATCTCCACAGCCCTGTTGCGTCAGCTCCTCGGCTTCCAAACCCGTATGCAAGTCGACGCCTTCCTGAAAGACCACGGCGTCGAACTCGAATACTCTCTCGAAGACCTCGAACGCGACCGCGAAACCCACCGCCAGCTCGGTCTGTAAATGCCGCCGATTGTCGCCGACACAACTCCTCTCGACTAGGGAGGTAGAAACGAAAAACAAAAATCCAAGAAATAAAAGATGGATCAATCGGTAGGAAAAAATCTAAATCCCAAGGCTAACTACTCCCCAGAGGCCTTCTCTTTCGTAGACTGCTCTTTCGACGTGCGCGCGCCTTTGTACGGCGACTGCACCATCTCACGGAACTCGTTGGTCATCCGCTCCAGAACCTTGAAGTTCCCGCGCGATACTTCCAGCATGTCCGATATATTTATATTTTTCACAACGGTTGTCATGACCTTATTCCTCTACTGCGCCAGGGAACCCAGCAGCACGCAAAAAGGCTGCAGTACACTGGCAATCTCGCTCTGTACTTCCTCGGACTCTTGAAAAATATGTTCCTGGTCCGACTCAACGTTTACGATACCACGTAAGCTGCCTTCTCCGAGCACCGGAAGGCACGCGAAGCTCCGGAGCCCTTCCTTGCCATCAAAATAGCTCCGAACCTCATCTTTGATAGTTTGGGGAATATGCTTCGCGAAGTCAAGGTTACTCGTCTGAATCACCAATACTGCCTCTCGTAGGAACGCGTCCGGCCCTCCAAAGAGCACCCAATCTCGCCATTTCGGAAACTTCGCCGAATCTACCACGGGCACCGCAAAATGCTGTTGTCCCTCGGGGCTCGCATAGTATTTCAGAATCAGCAGGTGGCTGTAGTCCTCCCGCTCCTGATATGCAAATCTCACTTGCTCCCAATCGTCCTCGGTTGCCTGCGCCGTGGCTACCGCCACCATGATATTGGCGTTGAGCCGCACCTTTGTATCCATCGCCGTGTAGGACTGCACCACCAGCCGGATATGGTCCAGGATCTGCCGGCAGAGCGCACCCCTCAATGCCTCAGAGGGACCCTGACGGTAGCTCTCCACCGCAAGAATGTCGACCGCTAAACGTCGCGACCCCTCGGCGTTCAATTCCCGGAATCGCCGCAGTCTTTCCTCGTTTTCCTGCCGCAGCGGCGCTTCGTACTCCTCCTGATAATGTTTGTACCCATAGTGCAGATAATCGAGAACCGCTCCTAGCGATTCCGCCCCATACCTCGTGGCATAAACCCTTCTCATCGAAGCAAACCGGGCAAAAATCATCACGGATATCGCGGCCACTCCGACAAACACCGTAATTAGCAGCGGAATCAGATAGAACAGCGCCAGTCTGGTGTGATTCAAGTCGTTCGTATCCAGCAATTTCTCCCAGCGGCCGAAAAATGCCGCCAGAAAAACCATCGTTGCCCAGATCAGGTTCTTTATTCTTGGATCGTTCTTGAGGTCCGTACCTTTTAACGAGCTCCGCCAACTCGAGAGGACAAACACTCCGCCCATCAACACGCCGATCAAGGCAAACACAAGATCAAGCCCGCTGTCGGAGGACCAAGACATGTGATTCTCACCTGCTCTAGCCCGTCGAAGCACGCACTGCTCGCCAAGCTCGCGCATCATGATCACTTAATATGTAATTGTCAATATTAGATCGAATCGACGAAGGATCTTCTCGAGCCGTCTCGAACTGTCTGTGATTTCCAGCGTTGCGCGAGGGACCATGCCATACGCACTAATCCCTGCGATATATGCAAGAAACAATCGCTCAAATTTCTTGTCGTATGGGATGTTGAGGAAAACTCTATCGCGCGACTTTTCTAACTTTGCCACGAGCGTTTTTTCTTTTTCTCGTAGAAGTCGAAATGCTTGCCCCGTTTTTGTGCCCGGCCTTAGTACCGTTCGGCCGCCCGGATTCGGCCAACCGCAGCAGCCACTTCAACCTGGTCTTCGACACGCCCAATTCCTTCGCCGTGTCTTCCGCCGTTGCAAAAGTCGAATCCAGAACTATAGTCATCGGTGAACTCTCTTTTCAATATACCCTTAAATACCCAAATAAGCCAGGGAGTTGTTTCATTTTCAGGATACCACTACCCGACAATTTCGACAGGCACTGCCGCCGCGGCCTTCAGCGTTAAAGGCTGAGGGTTTTGAATTCTCCTTCTCCGCCGCACCAACTAAAAGAAAACCTCCGGCGACACATGGAACCGCGCGCTCAACCGCGCAATGTGCTCCTTGTTCAATTCTCGTTTCCCGCTCAACACTTCCGACACAATGCTGCGCGTCCCAAACACGCCCACAAGGTCCTTTTGCAGCAGATTGTGTTGTTCAGTCAAAAACCGCACAACATCCACCGGCTTTGCCCGGGGAATCCGGTACCTCTTTTCCTCGTAATCCTCAATCAGCAGCGTCAGCAGTTCCGCCAATTCTTTCTCCGCCGCCGTAAGCCGCTTACTACGCTGATCGAGTTCGTAAAGTATCTCCGTATACGCCTCATTTTCTCTTTCCGTCCGAATCACCTTCGGCGCCACTCTCTTCAGCAGAGTCCCGTATTCCGGGCTCACCGTTAACGTGCTCATTTCCATGCTCCTTTACTGTATTCAGCGTGCGTCAGCACCTGGCGAAGAAAAACTCTTCCCGTCCGGTAGTTGATCTCTGTGATCAGCCGGTATGCGTTGCCTTTGATATTACTCTCCCTTCGCCGACTCGCCCCCATTTTTGATCGCTGAAATCTCCCTTGACAATTCCGTAATTCATGCTATGATAGTTGGCAGGTAAAACTACATTTTGGCTCGTACCGCCGACATCCCGTCGGCTTTTTTGTTTCTCAGGCGTTTTCGGCCTAAGTCCCCTATTATCAACACTTACGAGACACGAACGCGCTTTGCACAATTTTTGTGCAACTGGGCCGAGCAAGCCATTTAGAATCAACACTTACATAAGTGTTCATTCTAAAAGACTTTAACCTCCTTTAGAATGAACACTTACGCAAAACCCCCGGGGGGAGGGCAGTTATTGTTAACCAGCCGCGCCGCCGTCGCTCTAAGGGCTCAGCGTTCTGCCTTTTCTTAGTTCCGATTCTTTCCTAGCTCTGCGCCGCCTCCGCGTACTCTGCGTCTCTGCGTTATCCTTTTCCGTGTCTCTCGCCAGGCGCCGGGCGCCGCAGTCAGTTGCCCCAGTCGTATAAGACAAGGCGGGCGCCCTCGGCCAAATCACGGCACGAAGCCCGCCCGCCCTTTTGACATCTGCTCCGAAAGGTCTGAAAGAACGTTTAGGTTTTCACGCTGTCTCAATCACCAGGCGCGGAAAAGACGCGCGATAGACTCCAGAGTCCAACGTCAGTAAGCGGTAGCTGTTCACCAACGCATGCGCCCCAATCAGAAAATCAGCCAGCAATCGCCGCGGCTCCAGCCCGCGATGCTTCTTCCGCCGCACCGCATAACCCTGAAACGCCGCTCCCGCCGTTCGCCAAATTCTTTCTTTCAACTCCCACTCCACGCGAATCCCCGCTTGTTCGCAGAACTGATCGACGAACGCCTCCGTACGTCCCGGCGCCGCGATCAACTCCGCATACACCACGCCACAAATCACCATCTCTCCCCGGGTTAAGGCTGCATCTAGCGCCCTCCTCGCCGCCTGGCGCACCGTCTCCTCTGCGTCCCAGAGTCCCACGATGACGTTCGTGTCTATCGCCGTGGTCACTCATCATCCTCATCATGGCCACGCAGCTCCCTTAGCCACTTCTGTATCGCTTTTCGCCCTTTTCCGATTCCCGGATTACCGATTCCCATGTATTTCGCAAAAGGACTCTCTTTTCGCACCGCGGTTACACGCACGCCGTCTCCGTTGTCCTCAAACTCCAGCTTGTCACCCGCGCGCACGCCCAGCCGGCGCCGAATCTCTCGCGGCACCGTGATCTGACCCTTGCTGGTGACCTTTGCTTGTTTCTTCATTACTTGTTTCTTCATGGCGCTGCTCCCATTTTCCTTACTTTAGCACACTCCTCCTTACTTTTTCCCCTCTCTTGCTAGGGGAAGACGTTACTTCTTCTCAAATGGCTGGATTGTCGCGTTCACCAAAAACTGGCTGTCCAGTTCGGTCTTGTCCCCCGCGCTTTTGCCCGCCACGGGAAACAGCCGCGCTGACAGCGGTTTGTTCCACTTCACCGCCAGGCTCGCCATGTCTCCGATAATCAGAGACAACTGCTCGACGCTGATGTCTCCCGGCAAGGGCACCGTATCCAATCCCGTGCCGCACACAGCGCTGTAACTGAGCAAGGCATCGATCGAAAGGCGGCCTTCGCTCCAGCGTTGCGCGAGCCGCGAGTCTTCGAGAATCGGCAGCATCAACCCCGAGTAGCCGGTCTGTTTCACCTTGATGTCGCGAATCGCGGCGGTGATTGTCGCCGCCGCCGTCAGCGTGCCGCTCGAGCCAATCGGTTGCGTCGTCAGATTTTCAATCGCCGCGCCGATGGAAATATCTTTCAGCGGCGCAGGCGACAAATCGATTCCCATGTACGTCCAGCCCGTATCGGAATCCACGCGTCCCGCTTCCGCTTCAATGCCGAACGCTTCTTTGCTCAACGCGTCCATCAGACGCCGGCGGGCCATCGCCAAATCCGGCGCATCCTTAAAAGAGTCGGCGACAAGATTTGCGGATTCCAGCGCGATGGCGAATTGGTGCCCGAAACCGTTGTGGTACGCCGCGGGGAAAAAAGGAGTCAGCGGCTTCACCATGGCGATCGCCGCAAAGCGGAAATTTCCCTGGCTATGCTCAGTGTCTTCCAGTTTTTTCATGACCCGTGCGGCCGCGCCTACAGCCGGCCAGCGCACGCCGTCATCGCCCGCCACGACGAGGCTGGCGTTGAGTTGCTTGGTATTGAGCAAAATTTCGGCGAGCAAGTCGGCTTGCGCCGGGCTGTCGCCTGGGTTGAGCATGGCCGGCCCAATCGAGGCGGCAAAACCTTCCTGCGTCGCCATCGCGTCATAGTTTTTGAAGAAGGCCAAAGCCTGCTCGTTGGAGAGGCCCTGGATGTATTCGGGAAAGGGCTGCGTGGCGATGCGGATGGTTTCGACGGGGAATCCGCGCGACTCCATGATGGTGCGCGCGCGCTTCAACATTTTCAGCGCGTCGGTAATCTGAATCTGATATTGCGTGCGGTCCAGATTCACAAACGCGGTGATCGCTCGAATCTTGATGGGCGATTGACCAGCCGGCCGCGCGGCGGGTTTTTTCTGCGCCTGCCCCAGCAAACAAGGCGCAATAGAAAAAGCCAGCAAACATGCAAGGAATCGCAATGCGGAAAAGCGAGCAAAGAATGCGGATGCAGACATGAAGTTATCTCCAGAGAAGTGCGCCGACCGGGTCAGCACAGGCCTACAGCATACAAGATTCACTGCCGGCGGGATTGGTTTGCTGTAATCAGGAATCCGAAGCCACCTGAAGGACGAAGGTCGCTATAATCTTGCATACCTATGGGAACTAGACTCCTTCTTGGGGTAGCGCTTCTTCTTTTCTTGGCGGGGTGCCGACAGAAGGAGCCGCGGCCCTTTGTTGTCCTCCAAGGCGAAAAGGATGGCCACCCGCTCTTTGCAGTCATTGACAAAACTGAACGCGACGACCAATTCAAGGCCACTTTTCCATGGTATTTGGAGGTTTCCACACAGTTCACGGATCCCACGCCGGACGGTTTTCCTAAGGATCAGGAGGCCGCAGTTCTGAGCGGCTGGGAAGATTCACTGGAAAAAGAAATCGGCGGGGAATGCCGTTTCGTCTATATCGGCCACCTTACCTGGAACAAGGCGAGAACAGTTCTCTACTACGTAGACAGACCTGAGCCTGTCGTCGCGAAACTCAAGAAAGTTGCCAACGACCACGGGCAGCGCGCTTTTACGGTAAAGTCCCAACGGGACGAACATTGGGACAAGGTCAGCGAATATGTGAAATCGGCCCGCGGCGATTGGTTTCGCGCGACAAAATCAGCGAGCCAATCCAAAAAATCTCAGACGAACGCGGAGATTCCGGTGATTTTTTCTCCGATGATCAGCTTGTGGATGTCGTTGGTTCCTTCATAGGTGAAAACGCTTTCGAGATTGTTCATGTGGCGCATGACGCAGTAATCGTCGACTATGCCGTTCGCGCCGAGAATGTCGCGAGCCTTCCGCGCGGTTTCGAGGGCGATGGCGACATTGTTCATTTTCAGCATGGAGATGTGCGAAAAATCGACTTTGCCTCGGTCCTTCAAGCGCCCGACCTGCAAGGCAAGCAATTGTCCCTTCACAATTTCGGTGATCATCCACGCCAGCTTTTCCTGCACGAGCTGGTGCGAAGCGATCGGCTTGTTCGCAAATTGTTTCCGCGTTTTTGCGTATTGCAACGCGGTGTCGTAGCAAGCCATCGCCGCACCCAGCGCTCCCCAGCCGATGCCGTAACGCGCCTGATTCAAGCAGCCCAGCGGCCCCTTTAATCCCACAACATTCGGTAATAAATTCTCTTCAGGAATTTCGCAGTCGGTGAGCGCGAGTCCGGATGTGACCGAGGCGCGCAGCGACCATTTTCCGTGGACATCCCACGCTTTGAATCCCGGCGTCCCTTTCTCCACTAAAAATCCGCGAATTTTTTCGTCCTCGCATTTGGCCCAGACGACGGCGACGTCCGCGATCGAGCCGCTGGTGATCCACATTTTCTCGCCGTTCAAGACATACTTGCCGTTTTTCTTGACGGCGCGCGTAAGCATGCCGCCGGGATTCGAACCAAACTGCGGCTCCGTCAATCCAAAGCAGCCGATGGCGGTGCCTTGCTGAAGGAGCGGCAGCCACTTTTCTTTTTGCGCATCGCTGCCGTACGCGTAAATCGGATACATGACGAGCGCGCTTTGCACGGAGACGAAGCTGCGCAAGCCGGAATCGCCGCGTTCAAGTTCCTGGGTGACGAGGCCGTAAGCGACGTTGGACATGCCTGCGCAACCGTAGCCCTGCAGATTCGCGCCAAAAAATCCGAGCTCGCCGAGCTGCGGGACGAGATGTTTCGGAAAGGTTCCTTCGCGGCTATGTTTTTCGATGATGGGAATAATTTCGTTGTCGACGAAACGGCGAGCCGTTTGGCGGACGAGCTTTTCTTCGTCGTTGAGTTGCGAATCAAAATCGATGAAATCGACACCGGCAAATCCTGCCATTCATTCCTCTTTCCGAGCACTTTCTCACCGCGGCGATTGCGTGCGTGATTGTAGCAAGGCCGTTCTGGCTCCAGCAATCATACCGGAGTTCAACGAAGCAGTTCGAATCGCGAGGCGATGACAAGGACAGGAGTTGGCGGGAGTTCGAAGGCAGCGTGCACCAATATGGCACACGCCGCAACGGGAGGCTCAAATCAGGAAATTCGGTGAAAGATCACGCAGACTAACGCATTGAAATTAAACAACTTGCGCTTGGCAAAGGCCTCGAAATTCGGTCCCAGAGGTGCACGCCTTTCCCTGGGAGAAGGAAGAAGTGTCTACGGGCGAAGGGATATCCATTTTGCGTGTGCGCCGAAGCGGGCTGGTCGGCGGCGGAATCTTGCTGACATTAGTCCTCAGCTGCCAGCAAGCATGGCCGCAAGCAACACAAGACCCGGAAACGCAACAAAAGTCTGCAGCGCAGCAAAGGCCGCAGACGCAGGAAGTGCCCGAAACCACTCCGTCTCGACAAAAAGATCTCACGGGCACGAGCATCGAAGACCTGATGAACATGGAGGTGACGTCTGCTTCGAAGAAGGAGCAGAAGCTATCTCGGGTAGCAGCAGCGATTTTCGTGATCACTCAGGAAGACATTCGGCGGTCCGGGGCAACGAACATCCCCGATGTTTTGCGCATGGTGCCGGGAGTGCAAGTGGCGCAGATCAACGGCAGCACATGGGCGATCACAGCGCGAGGGTTCAACGGCCAGTACTCGAACAAGCTGCTGGTTTTGGTCGACGGCCGCACGGTGTATTCGCCTATTTTTTCCGGAACTTTCTGGGGCAGCCGGAATTTAATTCTGGAAAATATCGACCGAATCGAAGTGATCCGAGGGCCGGGAGCTGCGGTCTGGGGCGCTAACGCGGTCAACGGCGTCATCAATATCACGACGAAGAAAGCAGCCGACACGCAGGGAGGTTTGGTGATAGCGGGTGGCGGAACCCCCGGACAAGGATTGGGAGCCGTACGTTACGGGGGAGAAATTGGCAGTCAAACCGCGTATCGCGTCTTTGGCGGCGGGTTCAATTTTGGCCCCAATTCCGATTTGGCGGGCCGGAGCGGCCAAGATGATTGGCGGACCTTTAGAGGAGGGTTCCGGGTGGACACCGATGCCTCAAAGAAGGACTCGCTGACGCTTGAAGGGGATATGTACAAAGGCGACGGCGGAGAGCTTGTCAACACGATCGTCTCGATTTCGCCGCCGGTGAACGGGATACTGAATCTTCGCGATCGTTTTTCCGGGTGGGACGTCGTCTCCCGCTGGAATCATGTTGCCTCACCGAACTCGTCGACCAGTCTTCAAGTCAATTTCGATCACAACGACCGCGGCGACGCCACTTTCGGAGCGGGGCTGAGCACGTTTGGTATCGATTTTGAGCATCACGTTGGCTGGGGCACCCGGCAGGATTTTGTCTGGGGACTTGGCTATCTCCTGACCACGGACGAGTTGGCGACGACACCGCGGATTGTATTCACGCAGACGGAACAAACTCGGCAGCTCTTCAGCTCCTTCCTGCAAGACGAGATTGCCATCCTGCCGGACAGGATCTACCTGACCGTCGGAGCGAAACTCGAGCATAACAACTTCACAGGTGTTGGATTGCAGCCGAGTGTTCGGCTGGCCTGGCTTGCTACTGAACGAAACATGTTCTGGGCCGCTGTGTCCCGGGCTCTGCGGACGCCGTCGCAAAGCGATCGAGACATTCGAATCAATGAGACAGTAGTGCCCGGGCCTAACAATCTTCCAGTGCTCATCAGCATTTTTGGGAGTCCGAGCCGGCAGAACGAGCGCTTGAATGCTTTTGAGGCGGGCTATCGAACGGAGATAACAAAACAGATTTCGCTCGACGGGACGGCCTTTTACAACGATTACGACAATCTCGCGTCGGTAGAGCCGGGTACACGTTTCCTGGAGAGAGATCCCCCACCCTTGCACTTGGTGGCCCCGAACGTCCTCAGTAACCTCATATACGGAGAGACGCACGGCGTCGAACTGTCTCTAAATTGGAAGGTGAGTAAGCGATGGACGCTCAGCCCGGGGTACTCCTTCCTGGCAATCCATCTGCACAGGGACCCGGCGAGCCAGGATTTCACAACGGTTGCGGCCACACAGGGAGGCTCTCCGGGTCAACAGGCCCAATTGCGCTCGCATCTGGATTTAGGGCATCACTGGCAATGGAATGCTTCGGCATATTTCGTCGGAAGGCTTCCCGCGCAGGCGGTTCCGTCGTACACGCGGCTGGACACGAACGTGATATGGCAATGGGGGAAAGGGTTTTCCATCAGCCTGGTCGGGCAAAACCTGTTACGGGAGCACCATCTTGAATTCCTGGGGCCCGACCAAACGGAAGAGTCCAGCCTCATCAAACGCAGCGCTTACGCCAAGATTACGTGGCAGTTCTGAGGCAGAAGAAGTGACATCGAGGGTTGCAAATAAAATGCGAGGTGCGTGGCGAAACCCCGGAGGGGGGACTAGCGGGAGAAGAGTTCGTCAGCTACCGCACAGAATGGCTGTGGTGGCTCTTGCGGCGTTGCTCTGTGTCATTAGTGTTCGCTGTGCTGCGGGCCAAGGAAATGCCTCGAGTGAATATGAGGTGAAGGCGGCGTTTCTTTTTCACTTTGCGCAATTCGTGGATTGGCCGCCGGAAGTGTTCAAAGACGCCGGGAGCCCGCTGACGTATTGCATCGCGGGAGGTGATCCGTTCCATGGCGGGCTGGACGCCAGCCTGAACGGGAAGGCGATCGGCGGACGGTGGGTTCGCGTGCTGCATTTCAAGGAAGCGGGGGAGAGCCAGGGCTGTCAGATTTTGTTTCTAGGAATAGCGGATAAGAAGCTGGTCTCGGCAACACTGGCGAAACTGAACGGAAGTCCGGTGCTAACGGTCGGAGAGTCTATCAATTTTGCGCAGGGTGGCGGGATGATCGGGTTTCTTCTAGAGGACAACAAGGTGCGCTTTGAAATCAACGTGGAAGCAGCGGAACACGCGAAATTGAAAATAAGCGCGAGGCTGCTGGCGCTGGCGAAAACAGTGATCGGGGGTCCAAAAGGAACATGAAATGAAGCTTATCCAGAATTCATCCATTCAACGCAAGCTGACGTTTGTGATCGTGTGCACGAGCCTGGTGGGATTGAGCCTGGCGTGCCTGAGCTTTGACTTGTACGAGCGAAGGAGTTTTCGGGGAGCAATGACCAGTGAACTTTCCGCGCTGGCGGACACGCTGGGGGCGAATGCGGCTGCGTCGCTGGCGTTCAACGATCGAAAGTCCGCGACAGACGTACTGGGGGCGCTGCGAGCGGAAAAGCACATTGTAGGAGCATGCCTCTACGACAGCCGGGGAGCGATATTCGCGGAATACCGGCGCGACGGGAATGGAACCGGGTTGGAGATGCCGCCCCGGCGTGAAGATGGAGAGGTATTCGGGAAAGAGTCCGTGATTCTCTACCGAACCGTTTCGCTGGGAGGGGAGAAAAGCGGGGCCATTGCCATCATTTCGGATCTGGGAGCGCTGGAAGAAAAATTCAGACAGTACACAGAAATCTCGATCATCGTGATCTTGCTGTCCGTGCTGGCAACCTATCTGGTTTCGTCGAGGCTGTTGCGGCTGATCACGGAGCCAATTCTGCATTTGGCAGAAATAGCGGGCCGTGTGACAGCGAAAGAGGACTACACGGTGCGGGCGGTAGCTCGTGGGAAGGATGAGATAGGAAACCTGATCGGGTCGTTCAATCAGATGCTGGAGAGAATTCAGGAGCGGGACGCGGCACTGCAGGGCGCGAAAGACGAATTGGAGATGCGAGTGCAGGCGCGGACCACGGAGCTGCAGATGGAAGTGAACGAACGAATGCGAGCCGAGGAAGCGCTCTCGGAAGAACGAAAAGTGTTACGGGCCTTGATCGACAATGTTCCCGATTTCATGTACGTGAAAGACGCTGAATGCCGATTCGTGGTGGCCAACCTTTCCGTAGCGCTGCAGATGGGAGCAAAAACACCCGAAGAGTTGCTGGGAAAGACAGATTTTGACTTCTATACCCGCGAGGTCGCTGCGCCGTTCTTCGAGGACGAACAGAGAGTGATTCGTTCGGGGCAGGCGGAGGTGAACCGCGAGGAAAAGGGCCTGGATATAAACGGGAATGTGAGCCAGGTAATGACGACGCAGGTGCCGTTGCGGGATAAGAACGGCCGAGTTACCGGACTCGTTGGGATTGGCCGCGACATTACTCATCTCAAGAAGGTGCAAGAGGAAATGCAAAAAGCCCGGGAGGCGGCGGAAGCAGCGAGCCGGGCGAAGAGCGAGTTTTTGGCGAACATGAGCCACGAGATTCGCACGCCTTTGAACGGAGTGATGGGAATGACGGACCTGGCGCTGGAGACGGAGCTTACGCCGGAGCAGCGCGAATATCTGGAAACGGTGAAGATGTCGAGCGATTCTCTGCTGACGGTGATCAACGACATTCTGGATTTCTCGAAAATCGAAGCGGGGAAAATCGACCTGGAGGATACGGATTTCAACCTGCGCGACAGCCTGGAAACGACGCTTAAGACGCTGGCACTGCGGGCGGACGAGAAGGGACTGGAGTTAATGTGCGAAGTGGCGCCGGAAGTGCCGGAAGTAGTGAGAGGAGACTCGACAAGGCTGCGGCAAATCGTGATCAACCTGGTTGGCAACGCGATCAAGTTCACGGACAAAGGAGAGATCGCGGTAAAGGTGCAAATAGAGAGCAAAGAGAATGGAGATTGTATGTGCCGGTTTACCGTGGCGGACACAGGGATCGGCATACCGGAGAACAAGCGGGAATTGATTTTTGCTCCGTTTTCGCAGGCCGACACGTCGACGACGCGAAAATACGGGGGAACAGGCCTGGGGCTGACGATTTCGACGCGACTAGTGCAGATGATGGGCGGCAGGATTTGGGTGGAAAGCGAAATGGGGCAAGGAAGCCAGTTCCACTTTACGGTGCGGCTGGGCGCAGCGGAAGCCAAAGAAATCAAATTGGGGACGGTGGCGCCGGCGGAGTTGCTGCGGGATGTGAAGGTGCTGGTAGTGGACGACAACCGGACCAACTGCCGGATTCTGGAAGGGATGCTATCGCGCTGGCACATGAAGCCGAGCGTGGTGAGCGGGGGAGCGGACGCACTGGCGGAGTTATCCGCCGCTCGTGAGGGAGGAAATCCATATCGCCTGATTTTGACCGATATGCACATGCCGGGAATGGACGGGTTCGCGATGATCGAAGAGATCCGGCGTAAACCGGAATTGGCGACCGCAACGATCATGATGCTGACTTCGGCGGGGCAC
>Ga0210403_10002605_pt1 | contig 16215 bp, 13 predicted proteins | sample IncBWC19MmetaG_FD_150863 | JGI IMG/M metagenome (GOLD analysis project Ga0210403, IMG submission 150863) | Forest soil microbial communities from Barre Woods Harvard Forest LTER site, Petersham, Massachusetts, United States - Inc-BW-C-19-M | ecosystem: Environmental > Terrestrial > Soil >... | reverse complement strand
CGCGACCAGGCTCTTGCCGCCGCGCGGTACGATCACGTCGACGCCGCCGTTCAATCCGGTCAGCAGCAGGCCCACCGCCGCACGGTCCCGGGTCGGCACCAGCGTGATGGACGCCTCGGGCAGATCGGCCTCGCGCAGGCCCTGCACCAGGCAATCGTGGATCGCGCGGCAGGAGCGGAAAGAGTCGGAGCCGCCGCGCAGGATCACCGCGTTGCCAGATTTCAGGCAGAGCACGCCGGCGTCGGCGGCGACGTTGGGGCGGCTTTCGAAAATCACGGCGACGACGCCGAGCGGCACGCGCACCCGCTCGATCACCATGCCGTTCGGGCGCTGCCAGCTTTCGGTCACGACGCCGACCGGATCGGGGATTTCGCGCACGGTCGCGATGCCGTCGGCCATCGCGTCGATGCGCGCCTGCGTCAGCGTGAGCCGGTCGATGAAGGCGGCACTCGCGCCGGTGGCGCGCACTTCCGCGACGTCCTCGGCGTTGGCAGCGAGGATCGCGGCCGCGTTGGCGCGGATGGCGCGCTCCATCGCCCGCAGCGCCTCATTCTTCTGATCGGGGGAGGCAAGCGCCAGCACCCTCGCGGCGGCGCGCGCGCGGGCAGCAAGCTCGGTCATCAGGTCCGGCAAATCGGCGTTGCCGTCGATGGCTTTCAGCGGCGCGGACATATCGGTTCCAACCCTAGTTAAGGCGATGTCCTAGCACGGAAATCGCCGTTTTGCGAACTGCCGCGGGGGCATGGCTGGCGGGCGGTGGCGGTGTTTTGCGCCCGCTGCCAGGTCGGCCAATGGCCTACAGCCCGGTTCGATAGAATCGAACCGGGCTCCAGGTCGATATTTGACGCGTTTTCTAACGCAGATAAGGCTACGCAATCTGCGTAAACTTGATTGCTACCCGAACCCGTTGCCGCTTCGCTTGAAAACGCTTTAATTCTGGGAATATGCGCCGCTCGGCCCGACCACAAGATCGTCGCGATGGATCATTTCGGCGCGTCCGCTGATGCCGAGGATGGCCATCACATCGCCCGACGAGCGGCCCTTGATCTTCTCGGCATCGTCAGCGTCATAGGCGACGAGGCCGCGGCCGATTTCATGGGTGTCGGGACCGCGCACCACCACCGCGTCGCCGCGCGCGAACTGCCCGTCGACCCGGATCACGCCCGCCGGCAACAGGCTCTTGCCCGCGCGCAGCGCGCTCACGGCGCCGGCGTCGATGGTCAGGGTGCCCTTCGGCTCCAGCGATCCCGCGATCCAGCGTTTTCGCGCGGTGACGGGGTTCGCAGGGGTCAGAAACCAGGTGCAGCGGCCGCCGTCGGCGATCGCCTGCAGCGGGTGCTCGATCTTGCCGGACGCGATCAGCATGTGGGTGCCGGCGGTGGTCGCGATCTTCGCCGCCTCGATCTTGGTGCGCATGCCGCCGCGCGACAGCTCGGATTCCGCTGCCCCCGCCATGGCTTCGATTTCGGAGGTGACGCTATCGACGACCGGGATCAGTTTCGCGTTCGGATTGCCGCCGGGCGGCGCCGTGTAGAGGCCATCGATATCCGACAGCAGGATCAGCAGGTCCGCGCTGGCCATGGTGGCGACACGGGCGGCGAGGCGGTCGTTGTCGCCGTAGCGGATCTCGTTGGTGGCGACCGTGTCGTTCTCGTTGATGACGGGCACCGCGCGCCACTCCAGCAGCTTGGCGATGGTCGAACGCGCGTTGAGATAGCGGCGGCGCTCCTCGGTGTCCTGCAGCGTCACCAGGATCTGTCCGGCGCCGATGCCGTGATGGCCCAGCACTTCCGACCAGGTGCGCGCCAGCGCGATTTGCCCCACTGCGGCGGCGGCCTGGCTCTCCTCGAGTTTGAGGGCTCCACGCGGCAGTTTCAAACGGCTGCGGCCCAGCGCGATCGATCCTGAGGACACGATCAGGACTTCGCGCCCTTCGCCGTGCAGTTTTGCAAGGTCGGCGGCCAGCGCCGCAAGCCACGCCTCCCGCACCTCGCCCGCGTCGGAATCGACCAGCAGCGACGAGCCGACCTTGACGACGATGCGGCGGAATTTTTTTAAAGTGGGGCGGGCCATGGACGTGGTTGGTGAGAAATCCAGTGACAGCAATACGCGCCGCTTCCGTGATTTGGAAGTGGCGCAACGGCCTATGAGGTGGTCGATGGCGCCCATGGCTCGGCCTGCGCCGCGCCCTTGGCCTTGGCCGACACCGGCGCTTCGCCAATTACCGCGACGAGCGCCCGCAGCGCCTCTTTCACGCCCTCGCCGGTGACGCCCGACATCAGCAGCGGCGTCTTTTTGGCGGCGCGTTTCAGCCGGTCCTTCTGCCGCTTCAACTCGTCCGGCGTCACGGCGTCGATCTTGTTCAGCGCCACGATCTCGATCTTGTCGGCGAGATGGCCTTCATAGGCCTCGAGTTCGGTCCGCACCGTCTTGTAGGCCTTGCCCGCATGTTCGCAGGTCGCGTCCACCAGATGCAGCAGGACGCGGCAACGCTCGACATGACCGAGAAAGCGGTCGCCGAGACCGGCGCCTTCATGCGCGCCTTCGATCAGGCCGGGAATATCCGCCAGCACGAATTCGCGGCCGTCGGCATTCACCACGCCGAGCTGCGGATGCAGCGTGGTGAAGGGATAGTCGGCGATCTTCGGTTTTGCCGCGCTGACCTTGGAGAGGAACGTCGATTTGCCCGCGTTGGGCAGGCCGACGAGGCCCGCGTCAGCGATCAGTTTCAGCCGCAGCCAGATCCAGCGCTCCTCGCCCTCTTGTCCGGGATTGGCGTTGCGCGGCGCGCGGTTGGTCGATGTCTTGAAATGCGCGTTGCCGAACCCGCCATTGCCGCCTTCGGCGAGGACGAATTTTTCCCCGAGCGTGGTGAAGTCGTGGATCAGCGTTTCGCGGTCCTCGTCGAACACCTGGGTGCCCACCGGCACCTTGAGCACGATGGGCTTGCCGTTGGCGCCATGGCGGTCCTTGCCCATGCCATTGGTGCCCTTCTGGGCCTTGAAGTGCTGCTGGTAGCGATAGTCGATCAGCGTGTTCAGCCCGTCGACCACTTCGATGATGACATCGCCGCCGCGTCCGCCATTGCCGCCGGAGGGGCCGCCGAACTCAATATACTTCTCGCGGCGGAACGCCACGCAGCCGTTGCCGCCGTCGCCCGAGCGGATATAGACTTTTGCTTCATCCAGAAATTTCATGTTCTATAGGTAAGCCAGAGGGGCCGGTGCGGCAACCCGAGAGCTTGGTAAATATCGAGAAAGCTCAATATTCTAGGGCTTTAACGGGGTGCCCATGACGATCCGGCGGATGTGTGATGGTACCATCAGCCGTTAACGATCCGGAAATCCCTATGAGGCGCCGCCAGTTCATAACCCTCCTCGCCAGCGCGGCGACCCTACCGCTCGCCGCTCGCGCGCAGCAGGCCGCGATGCCGGTGATCGGATTTCTGCACGCGGGCTCGCCCGACGAGAACAAGAAGCGCGTGGCGGCTTTTCTCAAGGGGCTTGCCGCCGCCGGCTTCGTCGAGGGTCAGAACGTCGCCATCGAGTATCGCTGGGCCTCGGGCAGGGATGAGGACCTGCCCGCCATGGCGGCTGATCTCGTTCGCCGGCAAGTCAGTGTGATCACGACACCGGGCAGCACGGCGGCGGCGGTTGTCGCCAAGGCGGCGACGACGACCATTCCGGTCGTTTTCTCTTCCGGCACCGACCCGGTCGCGCTCGGCCTGGTCGACAGCCTGCGCCGGCCCGGCGGCAACGTCACCGGCATCACCTCGTTGAACGCCGAACTGGCGGCCAAGCGACTCGGCCTGCTTCGTGAACTGGTTCCGAAGGCGTCGCGCTGTTTTACGCTGGTCAAGCCGACTTCCGAACTCGCCGCGCCCTTTGTCAGGGATTTGCAGGGTGCCGCCGCCAGCCTCGGCATCGCGGTCGATGTTCTGAATGCCAACAACGCCGGCGAGATCGACGCGGCTTTCGCCGGCATCCCGCGCACGCCAGGCAACGTCATGGTGTTCGGCCCCGAGGGATTTTTCTACATTCATCGCGCCCGGATCGCCGAGCTGGCGCTGCGCGGCGCGCTGCCGACGATTTTCGATGTCCGCGACTATGTCGATGCCGGCGGCCTTGCCAGCTACGGATCGGATTATTTCGAGTTGATGGAACTCACCGGCAATTACGTCGCCCGCGTGCTGCAGGGCGCCAGGCCGGCCGACCTTCCGGTCCAGCAGGCGAGCAAATTCGAATTCGTGATCAATCGCAAAACGGCCCGGGCGCTCGGCATCGAGATATCGCCGACGGTGCTTGCCACCGCCGATGACGTGATCGAATGAGGCCTCGGCGCGTTAGGCCGCCGCCTGCCGGCGGCGGATCAGGAATTTCTGCATCCCCTCCAGCACCAGTTCACGGCGCTGGTTGAAGACGGTCGAGCGCAGCGTCACCACGCCGGTGGTCCGGCCGGGTGTCAGCTCCGTCACTTCGAGTGCCGGATAGATGGTGTCGTCGGCGTAGACCGGTTTGAGAAACCGGCTCGACTGTTCGAGGAAGCCGACGAGCGATTCCTCCACAATATAGGGAAACAGCCCGGCTCCCGGCGCGGTGTGGACCAGCGTCTGGAAACCATGGGCGAGCAGGTTCGGCATGCCGCGGGCGCGGCAATATTCGACGTCGTAGTGCACCGGATGGGTGTCGCCGCTCGCGGTCTGGAACGCGGCGAACACCGCCGACGTCATGGTGCGGCTCGGAATCACGAAGCGTTCGCCGAGCGTAAAATCCTCGAACCAGCGTTGCTCGGGCACCATGCGGTGGCTTGCGGGATCGAACTCGGTCACGGCGGGGTCTCTTGCGGAAACTCGGATGATCTATCGGTATCGCAGAGGTTCCGCCGCGGCAATCATCGCTTGGCCGTCATTTCCGGGGCAGCCCGCAGGGCTGAACCCGGAATCCCGGGATTCCGCGCTTCGCGCGCCCCGGAATGACGCTGGAGAGAATTTCTGCAAACTGATAAGCGACCCTGAGCCGCCAATCGCAGAAAGCTTCATGAGCATCTTCTCCAAAATCTCTCCCGCCGGCGACGAGCGTTCCGCGCGCCTCGCCGGAATAGGCCTGATGCTGCTGTCGATCTTCATGTTCTCGTTCGGCGACGCGCTGGGCAAGTTCATCGTCGCGACCTATTCGGTCGGGCAATTCTTGTGGCTGCGCGCCTGCGCGGCGCTGCTCGTGCTGTTGCCGATGATCTGGCGGCATCGCGCCGCCTTCTTCCAGTTCGAGCGGCCGTGGCTGCAATTGCTCCGGGTGGTGCTCTCCACCATCGAAGTCGCGGCGTTCTTTCTGGCCACGGTGTATCTGCCGCTTGCCGACGTCGTCACTTATTACCTGGCGTGTCCGATTTTCGTCACCGCGCTGTCGGCGATCGTGCTGCGCGAGCACGTCGGCTGGCGGCGCTGGAGCGCCGTGCTGATCGGGTTCGGCGGCGTGCTGATCGCGCTGCGTCCGTCGGCGCAGACGGTCAGCTGGCCGGCGATGATCGCGCTCGGCGGCAGCCTGTCGTTTGCGGTCCTGATGCTGATCACGCGCTCGTTGCGGGCAACGCCCGATATCGTGCTGGCATCGTCGCAATTCATGGGCACCTTCGCGCTCGGCGCGCTGATGTCGCCGTTCGGCTGGGTCACGCCCGGCGTCGGAAGCCTCGGCCTGTTTGCCGCGGCGGGGTGCATTTCGGTGTGCGCGCTGTTGTGCGTCAACCGCTCGCTCAAGCTCGCGCCGGCAAGCGTGGTGGTGCCGTATCAATATTCGATGATCGTCTGGGCGGTGATGTTCGGATATTTTGTCTTCGGCGACGTGCCGCGAATGGCGACGATTTTGGGCGCGGCCATCATCATCGGCGCGGGGCTCTATATTTTCCTGCGCGAGCGGAAGCTCGGGCGGGAGGAGGCGGTCGTCAGTCCGCCGGTGTAATTGGGGCGTGAACCCATAAGCTCAAGGTGGTCGAGTGACGTCTGCTTTGCTGCGCACTCCGGACTCAAATCGGGCAGGTGGCACTTCCGAAAGTGCCAAAACCGGAAGTCTTCAGCCTTACTTCTGAGGCCGCCTGAGCAACCTTTGCGGACCTCACAAAAAAAGGCAGAGGTTCGCTCAATCAGCCAAAAGGCCGCCACCCTGCCGATCTCGTAGGCTGCGATCACGTCGAGCCGATTGCCGGTCCGCTGAATTAGGGCAGGTTCGAGACGAAGCGCCATTGCGGAGCGGAACAAGCCGCCCGCCGTTAGGACCGCGGCCACGAACACCAACTGCTCAATCTACACGCCCAGGTTGAAAAACAGCAGCGCAACGGGGATAGCATGTTGAGGTAATCCCACCTCAGCCAGCGCTCCTGCGAAGCCAACCGTGTAAAAGCCCAAAGCTGAAGGCAACCAGCTACGGCAGACGCGCGGTCAGACTTGGGTTTCCACCGCGTGCATTCAGGATCTCAGAGGTGCTTCATCACAAGCAGCCTAGGGTTTTTGCTGATGTCCGCACCTTCCGAAGTTCGATTGAATCTGCATCTTCATGCGCGCCTCGTTCCGGGCGCGCCAGTTTGTAATGAACCGTTATACCAGCGCGAGGAGTTGCCACCAGGGAGTTAACGGCTATGCTCCAGCATCAACCGCTCGAAGACAGCACCTCTGCAGACTCAAAGTCCCTAGAAGCTCCGCTCTCCATAGAAAGACGAACGCTCCTCTTGGGCGCCGCCGCTCTTGCTGCAGGTGGGGTCTCCACTCAGGCGTCTGCTGCGACTCAGGCTCCTGACCTCTCCGCGGCCTTGGCGAAATTCCGCGCAACGATCCCAAGCCACTTCAACCGCGACTACGTCGACAACGCAGTGGTCCCGTTCTTTCTCGGCAGCATCTTCGCCGGCGAGCGGCCGATCCTCCCCATGATCGACCTGCCTCTCACCAAACAGGACGCAATCCCTTGGGACTTTTGGGGGATGCTTTACGAAGAGTGGAAGCCGACCCCTTCGGATGGCGTGACAGTTTTCCTCGAGGGGCTGGAGAATCGCGGCGCCAATAACCTGCGCAAGCGCATCTATTTCACCGGCGTCACTCCTGACCTTTATGCCCCGAAGTATAAGGCTAAGGTCGTCGCATTTTTCGACACGCTTCTCGACCCTAAGCACGCCGACAAGCCTTTCATGCGCCACTACCTCGACTATTTTTGGGATATCTATTGGGATCTGCACCTCGGCGTGAAGGGCGACGCCGTACCGCCTCAAGTCCGCGCGATCGGGGAGGCCTTCAACACGGTGCTCGCCTTTCGCAATCCATTGCAGGAGATCGTATACGAAAACTATATGACCGTGAGGGCGCTTCGGCCGTTCCTCGCGAAATGGATTGATGCGAGGCTGGACGACATCGCGAACGGAAGGGTTTCCGATCCCGACAAGACCATCGCCTATTACTGGCTCAGGAATGCGGGCGACGGAAAGTATTTCGCCAAGAAGGACGTTGTCTTTGAATGCTTCCACAATTTCGTAGCGCTGAGCCAATGGGGCAACTCCATCTTCGGCATCATGACGCGCCTGAACCAGAATGGAGGGGACCAAGCAGTGCGAGCTGCCTTCCAAAAGACGATGAGCGGGGACTTCGACAATGCGAGCGGAGCGCCCTACACGCCCCTTGAGCTTCTGGTGATGGAGCTCTTCCGCACCATCTCGCCGAACGGCGGCAGCATTTCAGCGATCACGGACACGCGCGCCTCGTCCTTCTACGGCGGCTCTCCATTCGCCCAGTTCGGGAAGGGCTAGAGTGACGGCGTTCTGGGCCGCGAACAGCCTTGCCCGCGTGACTGAACCTCCTCCGAATTGATGGACACCTGTAGTAGGCTCGGAGAGCCAGGAGGTGTCGGATGGAAGGACGTCAACGTCGGTCGTTTACGGACGACTACAAGCGGCAAGCGGTTGATCTCGTCGCATCGAGTGGCCGCTCGATCGGATCGGTGGCCAAGGAACTTGGTCTGCGCGATTCCGTTTTGCGGCGGTGGGTGGAGCGACGCGGGGCTGGAAGGGAGCCGACGGCGGCGGCGCGGCGCCCCACAACGCAGGCGACGCTGCCGTCGGCGGACCACGCGGCGGAGATCGCTCGTTTGCAGCGGGAGAACGAGCGGCTGCGCATGGAGCGCGATATTTTAAAAAAGTCCATTGCGATCTTTGCTGGAGTTCCGAAATGAGATTCCGCTTCATCGAAGATCGCCGCGCCGACTATCCGGTGACGATCATGTGTGGCGTGCTCGGTGTCTCGCCGGCCGGCTATTATGCCTGGCGGGCGCGCCCGGAGAGCCAGCGATCCGTCGCCAATCGTGAGCTCGTCGACGACATCAAGCGGGTTCACCGCGACACCAAAGGCCGCTATGGCAGCCCGCGCGTCCATGCCGAGTTGAGGGCTCAGGGCCGCGGGGCGAGCCGCGGTCGCATCGAGCGATTGATGCGCCGCCACGGCATCAGGGCTATCATGGCGAGGCCACGGTGGGTGCGCACCACCGACAGCCGTCACGACTTCCCGATCGCCCCGAACCTTCTCGAGCGCAACTTCATCGCCGCCGCGCCGAACCAGATCTGGCTCGCCGACATCACCTACGTCGAGACCGATCAGGGCTGGCTCTATCTGGCCACGCTCATGGATCTCTACAGCCGTAAAATCGTCGGCTGGGCAATGGCGGATCATTTGCGCGGCGAACTGCCAATGGCGGCCTTAGCGATGGCCATTGCGACACAGCGGCCTGGCGCCGGCTTGATCCACCATTCAGATCGTGGCGTTCAATATGCTTCGGCGGAGTATCGCAAGATGGTGCAGTCCGCCGGTTTTCGGGCCTCGATGAGCCGCAAGGCCGATTGTTATGATAACGCGCCGATGGAGAGTTTCTTCCACACGCTCAAAACAGAACTCGTCCATCACCAGCATTATGAAACACGTGAGGAAGCCAAACGTGATATCTTTGCTTACATTGAGGGCTTCTACAATCGAAAGCGTCGTCACTCCGCCATCGGCTATCTCAGCCCGATCGAGATGGAGCTAAAAGCAGCTTAACCCTGTCCATTTTTTCGGGGGAAGATCACCGGGCGGAATCTGCGGGGGCACAAGGCCATCGATCTTTTTTAGTTGGGAGGCCGCTTTGAAGATTGCATCCAAGTTGGAAGGGATCTTCGGGAATTTGGGGTCTGGCATAGATCACACCTAGGATTCGCACCAACGGTGATACATCACGCCTGGCACGCCGTCGCACGTAAGAATGCAGTCCAGCTGGCTCCGGTACCGGCAACCCTAGCCAAGAAAACTTGGCTACCAGTTTCCATTGTGCCACGAATTGTACGTAGAACAGCGTTATATAAATTTAATCGTTAAGAATCAAATAGTTAGCTCACATTCTGGCGGAGAGAGTGGGATTCGAACCCACGGTACGGCTCGCGTGGTCGATAACCCGCTGACCAGCAAGGCTGGTATGGCGGACCGCACCAATTTCACACCAGAAACGATATCCCCGGAACGCAACGAACGCGCTCAATCTCCGATGAAAATACTACAAAAATCAACGAAGCCGCCCTTAATCCTCCCGCTCATAACCTTCCGGTTGCAGTTTCTCGCAAACGCCGGACGCGAATGCGCGAGGTGATAGCAACCGCTTGCATCCTATTTGCACTCCAAATTAGCCGAATTCCCTACGTCTGGTGCGATCACTTTTCACCTTCGTTCTTGTCTGCTCCCATGTTCCATCGACTTCGGTCAAAGGAGGGAGAAGTGACGCGGCGTTGCGGACTTATGCATTTGCGCCTGCCGAATAGTCCACAGAGGATCGTACCGCCCTATTCTTCGACCGAGGTTGCGATAGCGATAGGCGTCTCACTGGACACTTTCTATCGCACGCGCCAAATCCGGCACGAGCGCGACGGCTTGCCAGCGCCGATCAGCGAACGCGGGCCGCTTAAATGGGAACGTACTGGCTTCGACGCCTGGCTGACTCGGCATCATCCGATGCGCCCGAAGACGATCGCTAATGACACATTCGCGCCACCGCCGGCAGCAAGCGATGAAGAACATCGCGAGCGACTGAGAACGGCCTATGGGCATCATGGCGCTTGACATTCCAGATCGCGCTAGATTCCAATGGGTGCCTTCTCTTACTTCGGCACCGAGGCTTTCTATGGCCAATCCGAAATTTCCCTACGTGAAGTGGCGTGACGGCCGTCCGCGCTCATCGCATGGCGCTTACGCCAGGGCACTCGGCTTTGTCGATGCCGACCTGCGCCATCCGCCCCACGATGAAAATGGCCGCCCGGTCGGCGCGTGGTTCAATCTTCAGGAGGCCTCCGACTTTTCCGACAAGCGAAAATCGGAAATCGAGGCGGCGCGCCGCGCTGGCAAACTGCCAAAAAAGATTACGGTCCGGAAGCGTACCACGATCGAGGATCTTCTGGACGACTGGAGCAAATCGGCCGAGTTTAAGGTGTTGTCGGCCGCCTCCCAATCGTCCTATCGCAAGTGCATCTCCGCCATCCTCTACCGGCCCCAGACGCGCGCGTCCGCTGCGAAGATGCGTGCTGAGATCCGCGCCGCCAAGCTGCTCGGCGTGGCCGAGCCCGCGCGCGAATTCGAGGCGATCGCAACCGCCACGCCATCGTCGATCGGCAAGCCGGAGCTCCGAGCGTTCTACAACTATGCCAAATCGGTACGCGGCCATCATATGGCGCTGGCGATGACCGCGACGCTGTCAGCCGCATTCACCTGGGGCCAGGAAAGCGTCCTATGGCGTCTCGGAGCCAACCCGCGACAGGGCATGGAGTTCGATCATCCGGACGGTCGCATCGTGCTGGTCTCGATGCCGGAATTCTCCGCCTGGGTTGCAGCAGCCGATGCAATCGAACGCTCTTCGATCGGCGACAGTTTCTATCTCGCACTGTTCACCGGTCAACGCCAGACAGATCGCCTGATCATGCGCAACGAAAGCGGCGTTGAGGGACGGCACGCGTTCCGGCAGAGCAAAACTGGCGAACTCGTCGACATCAAGGAGGCTTCACAACTCACTACACGGCTCAATGCGGCGCGCGCGCGGGTGAAGGCGCTCAAGTTGCGGCTTCAACTTGAGAAGGTGCCGCTCGAACTCGTCGTCAACGAGGACAATGGCGAGCCTTATGACGAGGGCACCTATCGGCATTGGGTGTCGACCGCGCGCGCCGTCTCCGTGTTCGGTTTTCTCGCACGCGATACCGTGCGCCAGGCGATCGTACGCGCGGAGCGCCTGACCACCGAACTGATCGGAACAGCCGACAGGCTATTCGCGCCTTTCCCGCTTGATGAAGAGAACAAGGCGCGGCGAGCCCGCGCGGTCGATCAGCGCACGCGTGCGCTGGCGGAATGGCTGAATGCGCAGGCGGCTCGCGACAACAACGGCCATGAGGCAGCGTGGCGCCTGAAGCCTTGCCCGTCGCTGATGTTCGTGAACGGCGCGGGCGAACTCGACCAGAAACACGACCAGGACCTGCGCGATACCTGCGTCATGCTGCTCGATCGCGCAGGCTGCGATCTACTGACGATCTGCGACATCACTGGGCACTCGTACCGAAGCGCGCAGACCATCGTGAAGCATTACCGTGCTCGCAATGCCGATCGGGCCGATGCCGGCATCGACCGGCTCGAATTGCAGGTGCGCAAGGAAGGGATGAAGGGCTGATTGCCGACCGGCCGAATCTCATTTCGGCGCGGCTTGTAGCCATGTGGTGTAGTAATATTCCGGGTTTCCGGTACCCGTCGATCGCCGTGCCGAGCACCGCCGAGGGTGTAATCCCGCAGCCGGCCCCCATCGCTTCAACATCTTCCCTTCAAAGACACTCCGGTAGGCGCGGTGCTCAACTTACTTCCTGGCGATGTTATTCCTGCCAGCTTGCGCATGGACGGTCGCTTGCGGACCAGAACTCAACGCGAGCACTTAGAGAATAGCGTCGACTCGTCGCACAGCGTGCGACGAGCGACTACAAAAAACGTCGCACGAGACCTGTTTTGTTCTCGGCGACCTTTCCCTTAACTTATTGAGGAAGAATGCTTTTGCTTGGTGGGCGCACCAGGGCTCGAACCTGGGACCCGATGATTAAGAGTCATCTGCTCTACCAACTGAGCTATGCGCCCGGAACCTGGCCCCGGACAGCCTTCGCAAGAGGGCGTCGTTTAGCAAAGCGATTCGGCGATGTCCAGCAAACCATTGGGGTTTTCCCGGCCCCGCCGGCGGGTGCCAAAACGCGGAAAAGCCGCCGGAATCCGGCGGCTTTTCCTTGAAAGCCGGGGGAATCGGAGGGGTGCGCGGCTAGAGCCGGCTGGGGTCCCAATCTCCATGATCCATGTGATCCATATGGTCCCGGCCTGGTCCGTCGTCCCGGTCGCGGTCGCCGCCCATCATGCCGCGGTGCCGCCAGCCGCCACCGAACCCGCCCTCCATGTGGCGGGTCAGGATGGCGAGGCGGCGCTTCTGGCCGTCGTCCAGCGTCTTGTAGAGCGGGTCGGCCGCGTCCGCGATCTTCTTCATCGCCGCCGCCGAAGTCGCCATGTTGTCGGCGCGTTCGCGCAGGCGCGCGACCGGATCATCGGGCTTCTGCTGGTCTTCATTCTGCTGCGCGTTCATCCGCGCGTTGGCGCGATCCATCCGCATCTTGGCGAAATCCCGCACCGCGGCCTCGACCGGCGGCCACAGCTTCTCCTGGTCGGCGTTGAGCTTCAGCCCGGCATGGACGGCGGCAATCCGCGCGTCGGTAAAGGCGGCCCGATCCTCCGGGCTCATTCGCATGTGCCGCATGTGCTCTTGAAACCACGGCCGGTGCGTCTGGGCATAGACCGCGGTCGAACCGGCGATGGCGAGCGCCGCAATGCCGGCAATAGCAAACTTCTTCATGTGAACCTCCTTTGAAGGTTCCCCAAGGATGAGCGCGCCTGATGCCGCGATCAACTTACAGTTTGGAAAGGCATCGCTGTTTTACCAAGATGTGATCTGCGACTTCAAATCATTCCCAACAGGCGCGGCAGCCACAGCGAAATCTCGGGGATGTAGGTGATCAGCCCGAGGAACACCAGCATCGCGCACAACCATGGCAAGACCGCGATGGTGATCTCGCTGATGCCCATCTTCGCGATGCTGCTGGCGATATAGAGATTCAGGCCCACCGGCGGATGGCAGAGCCCGACTTCGGTGTTGACGATCAGCAACACACCGAGATGCACAGGGTTAACGCCGAGTTTGGTCGCGAGCGGATACAGGATCGGCGCCATGATCAGCAGGATCGACGACGGATCCATCACATTGCCTGCCAGCAGCAGGATTATGTTAACCACCAGCAGAAACATCCAGACACTGAAATTCTTGTCGATGATCCAGGCCGCCATTTCCTGCGGAATCTGCTCATGGGTCATCAGGAACGAGAACAAAACCGCGTTGGTGATGATGTAGAGCAGCATCGAACTCATGCTGGCCGCCTGCAGCAGCACCTTCGGCACTTCGGTAAGCTTGAGTTCCTTGTAGACGAACACGGTGATGACGAAGGCGTAGACGGCGGCGACCGCGGCGGCCTCCGTCGGCGTGAAGACGCCGCCATAGATGCCGCCGAGCACGATGCCGATCAGCAACAGGCCCCACAGGCTCTCGCGGAAGGCGGTCCATTGCTCGCCGAAGGAAGCCTTCTTCATGCGCGGGTAGCCATTGCGCCAGGCGATGAACCAGGTCACGGCGGCCAGCATCGACGCCAGCATGACTCCCGGCACGATGCCGGCCATGAACAGCGCGCCGATCGAGGTGTTGGTGGAAACGCCGTACAGCACCAGGATGATCGAGGGCGGCACCAGGATGCCGAGCGCGCCGGAGGTCGAGATCACGCCGACGCCGAACCGGCGCGGATAGCCGTATTCCACCATGGCGGGCATCATGATCGAGCCGATCGCGACCACGGTCGCCACGCTCGATCCCGAGATCGCGGCAAACATCGCGCATGCCGCGACGCCGGCAAGCCCCAGTCCGCCCGGGAAATGACCGACCAGCGACGTCGTGAACGCGATCATCCGTCGCGCCACGCCGCCGCGGGTCAGGAAAGTGCCCGCGAGAATGAAGAATGGAATCGCCATGATCCCGAAATTGTCGAGGCCGGAAAACAGCTTCAATCCGACGCTCTCGATCGGCACTTCCGTCATCGTGAACAGGAAGGTCAGAACGGTGAGGCCGAGCGAAATCGAGATCGGCATGCCCGTCAGCATCAGGGCGAACAGCAGTCCGAAGATCAGAGCAGCGCTCATCACGCTTCTCCCAGAGCGATCGGCGCGTTTTCACTGACTTCGACGCCATCGACATGCGTCGCATCGTGATGCGGCAGATCCCCGGTCCTGTAGTAGGTCCAGGACACCTGCAGGAAGCGGAAGCACATCAGATAGGAGCCGAGCGGGATGCAGGCGTAAACCAGCCAGCTCGGCAATTCCAGGTCGGGCGAGACCTGGTCGGTACTCATCAATTCGAAGACGAATTTCGCACCCATGGTGCCGACGACGAAGGTGAACAGCGCGCCGCCGAACAGGCCGAACAGGATGACGCCCTTCTGCCAGGCTGGATTGAGTCGCTTGATCAGGACGTCGACGCCGACATGGATGCCGGTTCGCACGCCATAGGCCGCGCCGAACTTCGCCATCCAGATGAACATGTAGATGCAGAGTTCCTGCGACCATGCGAGCCGGATCGGAAACAGGATGGGATACAGCAGGGGAATGTCGACCAGATAGCGATGCACAACGGCGACGAAGGTGATCACCGTCGCAGCGCCCATCAGGCTGGCAATAATGATTTCCTCGAGCCTGTCGAGAATACGTAACACCATCGATGTCCCCCGTGACGGCCGCCGGTCCCCGGCCACGCACCTTCCGCGACCTTTGCCGGTCGCGGCCTTAAGTCCGCTGCGCCCGGTCGAGCGCGATCAGCAAAAGCGAAAGGCCGGCTTTGCGTCCGATCGCGCTCCCTAAGATCAGGAGGCGCGTGATCCCGGCAAAGCCGCCCGCGCTTCGGCGGATCATGCGCTGCGGCGCTCAGTTCATCGGGCCCCGGCCCGTTTCCTTCAGGAATTCGTCGATCAAGGGCTGGCCTACCCGCGACGCCACGTCCTTGTAGACCGGCATCATCGCCTTGCGCATCGCTTCGTCCTGGTCCTGTGTCAGGGAGATGATCTCGGTCTTGCCGGCCTTCTTGATGGCTTCCAGCGCGTCGTCGTTCTCCTTGGCCGACTGGCCATTGCCGAATTCGGTCGCTTCCTTCATCGCCTTCGTCAGTTCGTCGCGAATGTCCGCCGGCAGCCCGTCCCAGAACTTCTTGTTCACGACCACGACATAGCCGATGTAGCCGTGATTGGTGACGGTGGCGTATTTCTGCACCTCATGCATTTTCTGGGTGTAGATGTTCGACCAGGTGTTCTCCTGGCCGTCGACCACGCCGGTCTGCAGCGCCTGGTACACTTCGCCGAACGCCATCACCTGCGGGATCGAGCCCAGCGCGCGGAACTGCGCCTCGAGAACCTTGGACGACTGGATCCGGAATTTCACGCCTTTGTAGTCCGCCGGGGTGACCAGCTTCTTGTTGGCGCTCATCTCCTTGAAGCCGTTGTCCCAGTAGGCGAGACCCGTCATGCCCTTTGAATCCAGGAGCTTGAGCAGCCGCGCGCCCAGCGGGCCGTCGGTCACCTTACGCAAGGTGGCGAGATCGGGCAGGATATAGGGCAGATCGAACACCTCGAACTCCTTGACCCCGATCGGGCCGAACTTGGAGTTCGACGGCGCCAGCATCTGCACCGCGCCGAGCTGCAGGGCTTCGAGCTCTTCCTTGTCCTTGTACAGCGTCGAGTTCGGATAGACCTCGACCTTGACCTTCCCGTTGGTATATTTCTCGGCCAGTTCCTTGAACTTGTCGGCCGCCTTGCCCTTCGGCGTGTCGGAGGCCACGACGTGGCTGAACTTGATGATGATCGGCGACTGCGCCGAGGCCGGACCGACCAGCGCCAAAACCGCGACCGATGCAGCGGCCAATATCAACTTACGCATGTTACCTCCGCGTGATTTTTGGGGAACGCGCGCTCCAGCGCCGCTCCCGACCTTGTATGCCAGCGGAACCAATACAGAGAAGCCGGCCGGAACGCCATTGCGCTTTTAGGAGGGTTTTTTGCATTCTTCATAACGGT